>Ga0187874_10000462_pt1 | contig 50336 bp, 43 predicted proteins | sample June2016WEW_16_1_3_FD_132993 | JGI IMG/M metagenome (GOLD analysis project Ga0187874, IMG submission 132993) | Peatland microbial communities from SPRUCE experiment site at the Marcell Experimental Forest, Minnesota, USA - June2016WEW_16_150 | ecosystem: Environmental > Terrestrial > Soil >... | reverse complement strand
GTGCCGGATGCAAGAATTGCGGTGCAAAACGCTTTGCAGACCGGGGCCGCCTTCTCCCGAACCAACGAAGCCAAACGTTTTCTGGCGATGACCGACCTTGCGGACAAGCCGGCGCAAGCATTGACCGCACAATCGCAAGTCGAGGCAATTCTGAAATCCGCTCCCGATTATGTGCCGGCGCTCATGGTCAAGGCTGCCATCGCCAAGCAGAAACCCGATCTGGCGATGGCCGGGCCAATTTATGAAGACGTCTTAAACCGCTACCCTGATTTCGCCCCGGCCCAAAAACAACTCGCCATCCTCTACGCGAAAGACCCGAACAACGACGCCAAGGCTTACGCGCTTGCGGTCAAAGCCCGCAAAGCCTTTCCCGGCGATCCGGAAGTCGCCAAGACTCTGGGCATCATCGTATTTCGCCAAGGGGATTATCCGCGCGCCGCAAATCTATTGCAGGAAAGCGCCGCCAAAAACAGTGCCGACGCGGAGGTGTTTTATTATCTCGGTGCCGCGCAGTTCCAGCTCAAGAGCCGCGCAGAGAGCAAGGTAAATTTGCAGCAGGCGCTCACGCTGAAGCTGTCCGGCCAGCAGGCCGCCGCCGCGCGGCAGATGCTGGGTGAATTGAAGTGAAAACAGCGGGAAATCCGCCGGGAAAGCGTCGGATTTCCTGACAATTTGAAATAATCGTGATAAAACCACTAAAAAACGAGCGTTTCCACAGAGCGTTTACAGCCGGCTTCGGAAAAATTGTCGGTTTTCTTAACGCTTTTAAGCTCTTTCCTAAATTGGTAAAAATAAATTTAATGGATTGTAACATTCTGAAATGAAATAGGTTACAAATGAAACAATCTGCTGTTTCATTGGTTGGCGCGGTGATTGCTTAAATCCTGTTACTATGAAAAAGATTTTGATTATAGCTGCTACATTGAGTATTTGTGGGTTGACTCACGCCACCACTGTCAATGTTCTTTCCTCTGCTACTTTGAATGGAACATATGCCTACACCGATGGCATTGGCATCACTCTGACTGCCGGCCAGTCAATTACCGCCGCTGAAATTGACTGGACCAATGTGAAATTGGCCAGCAGCGGCAACTCAAAGGGCACCGGAGTGCTTTACACCGACTTGATCAATTCGACAACGACCGGCCTGAAAAGCTATACCGACAACGATTCGGCGGGAGATTATTTGGCTACCAAGTTTTCCGGTAATATCACCAGCTTGGGATCGGAATCGTTCGCCTCGGTTGGCACCACCTTGTCGTGGAGCTACGTTTTGAGCACCACCCAACTTAACGCCCTGAATTCATACCTCACCAGCGGCAAAGGCGTATTCAACATCGGTTTTGACCCGGACTGCACTTTCCCGGTTGGCGGGCTTTCTTTCATTTACACAGTCGGCTCGCAGCCGCACGACGGTAAGGTTCCGGACGGCGCAACGACGGCCTTGCTGATGATCATCGGCTTGGCGGGCATGGAAATGTTCCAGCGCAAATTTGCCGTCGGCAGTTGAACCTGGCCGGCATCACTCACCAACTGCACATTGCTGTTCACGCACGACTTGTCTCCACCGGCCGCGTAGCAAGACATTGGCGTTCCGCCCGTCATCGTCGGCGACCAGTTGGTGATCACCAATTCGATTTCCGGCACCAACACCTTTTATCGTTTGAGGGACGGTAATTGAAACCAAAACCGCAACGGGGTGAACGTAAAGAAGTGCGGGAGGCGCAAACGCAAAGAGCGCTGAATGTCAAATGCCATCTCCTCCCGGGGTGGCGGCTTTTCTTCAGGCTCCTATGGCATTCTCCTGCTCCGCCGGAGGACTGTCAAAGCGCATTCGTGCCAGTTTTTGCGGTTTTGCGACTCCTCGCGGCGATTTGTTCGCACCCGAAATCTTAAATTTCGATATGCGAAAGGCGTCAGAATAACTTACTCAATTCCAATACGTATCGCATTTAATTGGAAATCAACAACTTAGAAAAATAATTTCCCTGAAGTTGAGTTTTAGCGTCGGAAATTCTTACAGTTTAGCGATGAGAATTTGGAGTGAAAGCAAAATATTGTCTGGAAAACAAATTTGCAAGTGGCTTTTAAACAACGAATTACGATTCTGTTTTATAAGAATGAACAAAGAACCTCAATGTTGGCATCCCCTTTGCGTAACTCAAACCATGAAATTCTTACGTGCAGCAATGGTGACGTTTCTGGCCGTTTCGATACCGATGGGGTTGACTGTGGTAAAGGCCAATTCGGTTGTTCTGACTCAGGGGAACTATTCCTATGATGTTGGTGGCGAGTTTCAGGCGGTGACCTCGCCTCAAAGTTTTCTCAACTATTATGTCCCATCAACCATAGTGGACGGGGGTTTTGAAACATTTTGCATCGAAACGACAGTGACTTTTAATCCCGGCAACACTTACAGCTATACCTTAAGCAATACCGACAGCCAAGGGCGTCAACTTTCCGAAGGGGCAGCCTTTCTTTATTACGAGTTCGCCAAGGGCACATTGCCAGGTTACGATTACAACACGGCGAACACCGCTAGTGATAAGGCTCTACGGCTGGCTGATGCTGGTTTGCTTCAAGCCGCAATCTGGTGGCTTCAAGGCAATCAGATATATAGTGATGGGAAATATACCACTCCTACCACATTCAATAATTCTTTCTACGCCTTGGCCATCAGCACGCTTGGCTCTGCCGCCACGAGCGCGAACAATGGCAAATACGGCGTGGAAGTTTTGCAACTCTGGGATGCGACGGGCAAGGATCACCAAAATCAGTTGGTGTTGGTGCCCGATGGCGGCATGACGGCAGGCTTGCTTGGAATAGGCCTCGTTGGAATGTTCCTGGTTCAGTCTCGGCGCCGCAAATCCAGTTAAGAGGGTTTCTCTTCACAGCCGGGCGAAGAATTTGCGCAAAGCCGCTGCCGAGGTTTGCGATGTGCGGACGCTGTTTCATTTGTGCAAACAAGCACTGGCGTTGAATGAAGATTCATCGGGTTGAAGGCCTCGCCGCTAAACGCTTGAGTTGATGTCAATACACCAAAAACACTTCCGGTTTAACCGTTCTCTTGGTCTTTGTGTTCGGATGGTTTGAGCTTTGGTGGTGGGTTGCTGCGAAATCCGCCGAGAATTGAGTGAAATGAGGGAGAGGTTTGATTGATTTCTGCCAACTCGTCCGTGAAAGTACGTATTGACAAGCCTTCACGTTTCATGATTAAATCGCGTTCGGAGATTAGAAATCCAGTAAACGTGCGGTGGGAGCTTGCCTCTTTTCCTTGGGCTAACTTTCTTGGCGGGCGTTTATGAAATGGGCGTGGTTAATTGAAACAGGACGCAGAAGAGCAGGAGACGTTAAGGTATCTTCTCCTTTACCGCTGGATATACTCCCAAAACAATTAGCCCAACGAACAACCCATTCTCCCGTAACAGTTCATGGCGGTTTTCCTCATCCGTTCGGAATCATCAGTGTCACTGTCGCAAGGGAATCAAAATGAAAAACTTACGTTTGGCTTGTATATGTGTATTGTGTGCGTCACCGACCTTGCTTCATGCGCAGAATGGGATTCAGATGGTTTCGGAAAGTTATAACATCAGCGCCTCGTGGAATTTGTACTGGTGGTGGGACAGTCAAATACCTGGCGCTGACAACGGCCCACAGCCCCAGCCTTACCCGCTGGGCAACTGGAGCGCCGGGTATCAGGTCTCACCATCCGGCGCAATCACCGGCGGATACGACCTGTCCTCCTCCGACGGCTCGCCGGTGGCGGCATCGACTGGATCTGCTTCGCCGTTGGGGTGGAGCGATCTAATCGCGTCAGCGAGCATCGGCCTGCTCTCTGTTCAGAATTACGCCACCGCTTATCCTTATGGGTATACTGACGCGTTTCCAGGTTTTTCCCCTCCACTTGGAGGGTCCCTTGATTGGCAAGGAAACGTTCAAACTTCTGTTCAGGCCGTTTGGCTCTTTTCCCCTATATATAATTCGCTAGAAGTCAACATCTATGCGCAGCTCTATAATGAATACGGTATGGGTTGGGGGGTTAACCTTTACGCTATCGGACATGACTGATTCCACCACTCTGCTGAATATAAGCGACCCCGGCTGGCGGTCGGGACCGGGGCCGTGGGATTACACGTTTGCCGTTAATCCAAGCGATATTTATGAGTTTAGCATCTCTGGATGGTCTACCACTTATGACGATGACAGAGAAATTCAGGATATTACGGCTTCAATTACGTCTGTGCCGGAGCCGGGGGTATGCTTGCTTCTTTCATTGGGTCTTGCAGGGTTACTTGGATTCAAACGCAGATTCAGGAGCTGAATAACTCTCAACCCTTCCAGTAGAGGAGGGGTTGACCATGGTGTGTGCGAACCTACCGCAGAGCTTTCGCCCAGTTTTCAAGGAACCGTGCTGCCAGCCTGCAATTTTGCTGAAGGCCGGATTATAATTTTGATGCCCCTCAGAACGTCGGGTGAGCGTTTTTTGCTGCATTTTGAATCACGATTTGAGATTTTTTGCCCTGGATTCAAATACCAGAAATGAAACGATGAGCAACGCAGACATCCTGGGCTTCGCCAGTGCCCTTTTTTGCAGCGTCTTGGCCCTGATTGTCGCTTGGAATGAGCGGCGTTCGGTTGCTCATTGGGCTTTTGTCGCGGGGATGGTGGCGCTGGCTGTGGAAGACGTATGCTTCGCCCTTACAGCGGACGCCGGTTCACCGGAGGAAATGGTTTACTGGCAGAATTGGAGGTTGGTTGCCACGTCATTTCTGCCCGGGATATGGCTTTTTTTCAGCCTGAGCTATGCCCGCGGGAATTATTCGGAGTTTCTGAAACGGTGGAGTTTGGTCTTGGCTGCGGCCTTCCTAATGCCCATTGGGTTGGTAATTCTGTTTGGCGATGATTTGATTGTTTCCGTCGGCCACACGGTGACGGGCTATTGGATGTTTGGTTTGGGAATTCCCGGCATCGTTTTGAATCTTCTTTTCTTGCTCAGCTCGGTGCTGGTGCTGATGAATTTGGAGCGCACCTACCGGGCGGCTGTCGGGACAATGCTGTGGCGAATCAAATTCATGATCCTGGGATTAGGAGTGATCTTTGGAGTCCAGGCTTACATCGCCAGTCAGGTGCTCCTCTTTCATGCCCTAAACCTCTCCCTCCAGGCCGTCACCGCGACGGCGGTGTTATTGGGCGGCGTGCTGATTCTGCGTTCGCTTTTTCGCGCCGGGCATTTTAACACGGATGTTTATCCGTCCCAGTCCGCCCTCCACAATTCACTGACCGTTTTATTGGCCGGAGTTTATCTGCTGATTGTGGGGGTGTTCGCCAAGGTGGTTACGTTTTTGGGCGGTGATGCTGCGTTTACGTTGAAGGCGTTTGTTCTGCTGGTCGCCTTGGTATTGCTCGCCATCCTGTTGTTGTCCGACCGGGTGCGGCTGCATACGCGGCGTTTTGTGAGCCGGCATTTTCAAAGGCCGCTCTACGATTATCGTTCGCTGTGGCGAAGGTTCACCGAAGGAACGGCTTCCTGCGTGAAGCCGACAGAATTGTGTCAGGCCGCCGTGAAACTGGTGACTGACATATTTCAAGTTCTTTCGGTGACCATCTGGTTGGTGGACGACAAGCGGGAGAATTTCGTGTTTGCCACTTCGACTTTTCTGTCGGAAACCAAGGCGAATGATCTCAAGCCCCAAAGTGTGGACGCGATGGAAGTGATGCGCGCTTTGGAAAATCATTCCGACCCCATTGACATGGACGCCTCGAAGGAGAGTTGGACTGCCGTGCTTAGGCGCTGTCATCCCGACGAATTTCGCAAAGGTGGGAATCGCGTTTGTGTGCCGATGATTGGCGGCGGAGAGGTTCTGGGCTTGATAATTTTGGGCGATCGCGTCGGGGGAGTAAGCTTTTCCTGGCAGGATTTTGATCTGTTAAAGTGTGTCGCGGATCAAGTGGCCGCCAGTTTGCTCAATGCCCAGCTTTCCCAGAAGCTTCTGCAAGCCAAGGAGATGGAAGCCTTCCAAACCATGTCGGCATTTTTTGTCCATGACCTGAAGAACACGACTTCCACGCTCAACCTGATGTTGAAGAATCTGCCCGTGCATTTTAACGATCCCGAGTTCAGGGCGGACGCTTTAAGAGGCATTTCGAAGACGGTGGCGCACATCAACCACCTTATCGGACGGTTGAGCCTGCTCCGCCATGAATTACAAATCAAACCCGTTGAATCCGATCTCAATGAAGTGGTGGTCAAGGCGCTGGCTGGTTGGGAAGAAGCCGCCGGTGTCAGTTTGGTCAAAGACCTTCGTCCTCTGCCCAAAATACTGCTCGATCCGGAGCAAATGCTCAAAGTGGTGACTAACTTGGTTCTCAATGCCCGGGACGCAGTATCGTCGGCCGGTGAAATCCGCATCGAGACAGCCCAAAGCAACGGTTGGGTGATTCTCACGGTGTCAGACAACGGCTGCGGCATGGCCCCGGAGTTTTTAAGCCGCTCATTGTTTCGCCCATTCCAGACCACAAAAAAAAACGGGCTTGGCATCGGGCTCTTTCAAAGCAAAATGATTGTCGAAGCGCATAAGGGCAGAGTTCAGGTCGAAAGCCAGCCCGGCAAGGGCACAACCTTTCGAATAATTTTGCCTCTTCTGAAACAAAACGGATGAATCCCAAATTGCTCATTGTTGACGACGACGACGAAATTCGCACGCAGATGAAGTGGGCGCTGGCGAAGGACTACGAAATACTGGTCGCCGAAAATCGCGCCAGCGCGGTCGAAACATTTCGGGCGGAACTGCCGGCTGTTGTTTTGCTGGACTTGGGACTGCCTCCCCAACCCGGCAACCCGGAGGAGGGCCTTGTGGCTTTGTCCGACCTGCTCGCCATGGATCGGTTGGCCAAAGTTGTCATCATCACCGGACAGGGCGAAAAGGAAGTGGCGCTTCGCGCCATCGGGGCGGGGGCCTACGATTTCCTGTGCAAGCCCGTGGAAATGGAAGAACTGAAATTTCTCCTGAGACGCTGCTTCCACGTTGCGCAGCTCGAACGGGAATACCGGGAGATGCAGCAATTGTTGCAGGGCGACGCTTTTGAAGGCATGCTCGGCACCAGCCGTCCAATGCAGGCGGTATTCGATGCGATCCGCAAGGTCGCCACCACCGATGTGCCCGTGCTGATTCTGGGTGAAAGCGGAACCGGCAAAGAAATGGCGGCGCGGGCCATTCATCATAAAAGCAGTCGAAAAGACGGCCCTTTCGTGGCCATCAACTGCAGCGCGATCCCGGAAACGCTTTTGGAAAGCGAACTGTTTGGACATGAAAAAGGCGCGTTCACTGGAGCTCATATCCAACGCATGGGACGAATCGAAACGGCGGGTGGGGGAACGCTCTTTCTGGATGAAATCGGGGAAATTCCCCTGCCGGTGCAGGTAAAGCTCCTTCGGTTTCTCCAGGAGCAGTGTATTCAGCGGGTGGGCGGGAGGCAGGACATCCAAATCGAGACGCGGGTAATCGCGGCAACCAATGCCGAGCTAAAAAAAGCCATGTCTGCCGGAAATTTTCGTGAGGATTTATATTACCGCCTGTCCGTGGTTCAGATCGTAATGCCGCCGCTTCGCGAACGCGAAAACGACATTCGCTTGCTGGCTCAGTCCTTCCTCCAACGATTTGCCGTCCAAGTCAAGAAGGCGGGCCTGACTTTCGACCGGGGGGCGATTCGCGCTTTGAACAGTCACTCTTGGCCGGGAAATGTGCGCGAACTGGAAAATTGCGTCCAGCGAGCCGTCATCATGGCCGAAGGCAAACGCCTGACCGTTCAAGACCTTGAGTTAACTCCTGTGGCCAGCGGGAACCTTGGCACGCTCAAGGAGGCGCGGGAAGCCGCAGAACGAGAAATTGTCGAACGTGTGTTGCGAAAACATTCGGGAAAAATCACCAACGCCGCGGCGGAACTTGGAATAAGTAGGCCCACTCTTTATGAACTGATGGAAAAGTTGGGCATCGCCAGAGAGTAGCCCCTCTCCCCATCAGCCTTTCCCTATCTCCTCTTTTAAAGGCCGGAGGTTGGAACGGGTCAGGGTGAACCTGCAAGAGACCCTTGGTGAAGTCTCTGCCCTTTTGAAATTGGGGATCGTCTTCATGTCAACCGGTTTGATGACCTTCTGCGGCGCCTATCTGATTCGCATCTTCCTGCAGCACGAGATCAGCCTTGAGGTGGTGGGTCTTTATCAATCCGCCTGGATGTTGCTCGGTCTGGCCTACAAGCCGAACGTTGATGACGATCGCGAATCGCCGAGTTACGTCCTCATGGATCTTTGCAAACAGCGCGGCGCGGAGGTGGCTCATTACGCCCTTTTGTGCCGGTGATTCGCATGACCCGTGAACATCCGCATCGGGCGGGAACGCGGTCGGTCAATTGGGATCGCAAAACAGTCGGAAGCTTCGATGTCGTGGTCATAGCCACCAATCATCAATCCGTCAACTACAAGGAATTGGCCGGCTGGGCGGATTGCATCGTGGACACGCGAAAACAAATGGCGGGTGTAAAAACGAAGCCCGGTCAGATGTGGAAAGCTTGAACATCGGATAAACAAACGTTCGTTTTACTTTTGGACAAAAGTCCAATGTCAAGACCCGACAGACCTGAGATGGTTGGATAACTCGTGACTTTGCCATGATTTTGCTCCTGGGAGCCAGCGGTTACGTCGGCCACGCATTTGCGCGCGAATTGCACCGGCGGCGCTCCAGCTTTATTCCGCTGACCCGGACGGCGCTGGATTACACAAATTTCGATTTGCTGTTTGATTACGTTCGGAAAATCCAGCCTGAATTTATCATCAACGCCGCCGGTTATACCGGCAAACCCAACGTGGATGCCTGTGAAACGACTCGCGAGGAAACCTTGTTCGCCAACACGCTCCTTCCCCAAACTATCGCCCGCGTCTGCATGCTGACCAATACCCCGTGGGGACATATTTCGTCGGGAGGCATTTACACTGGCGCAAAAATCATTGACGACGGGAAAATGCGGGTGGTCCGCGATCTCAATCAGCCTGAGATGCGGCGGTTGTTTGAGCAATCTCCGGAGAGACTCTTTGGCTTTACTGAATGGGACGAACCCAACTTTTCCTTCCGTCATGCGCCGTGCAATTTTTACAGCGGCACCAAGGCGCTGACGGAGGAGGCCATTCGCGGCATCGGACAAAGTTACATCTGGCGGCCCGGAACACCATTCGGCGAGCATAGTGAACCGAGAAATATCCTGTGGAAGCTTCAATATTATCCGAAGGTGTATGACGCCATCGCCTCGCTTTCGCACCTGGATGATTTTGTGCGCGCCAGTCTGGACCTCTGGGAATGCCGCGCCCCCTTCGGCATTTACAACATGACGAATCCGGGCGCCATAGCCACCCGACAGGTCATTGAAATGATTCAACAAATCCTCAAGCCGGCCCGGCGCTTTGAATATTGGAAGGACGACGAAGAATTCTACAGTCTTGACGCCGAATCACCCGGTCCATCTATCAAGCCTTTGGGACAAGATTCAATTTTACTGTCTGACCGTCTTGGCGCCAAATCGCCCCGTTCACACGCGATTTTGGACGTTTCCAAGTTGCTGGCTACCGGAGTCAAAATGCGTCCCGTGAAAGAGGCGCTTGAGAATTCACTGCGCAATTGGCGTGAGGAAACACCGGCCGGGCCATTGGCAAACCACGCTGGTTCTGCCGGTCAGATTCGAAAATAATCCCATGAATGTTAAATCCAAAAATCGTATTGTTGACGTTCGCGGCATAAGATAATCAGTGCTGCTAAAAGTCACGTTGGCCGGTTTGCTGGCATTGTCTCTCGCGGTCAAGGCGCAGCAGGTCAACAGACAAAATCAGTTTTCAGGTTCACGCCGGCGGGGAAGACCGCCAGTTTCTCAGCGGCGCGGGCGATTTGTTAAATTTCGTCTTCGGGGCTGCGATTTAATATCAGCCGTTTGAAGTGACAAAAATTTCCATCAGTGCGGATCGCACGGTGTCCGCGTCTTATTTCACGAATTCCGCCACCGAAAGCACGGACTTTACCGGCGAACTGAATCAACGTTTGCTCGGGAAATTCTACTTGGATTTGCACGGTGGTTACCACACGGTCAAGTATGTGGCTTCGGCCAGTATCGCCTCCCCTGTCAGCAGCCGTGAAGATGATTATTACTCATTCAGCGTCCAATTGAGCTGCCCCTTCGCCCAACGGGGATTGATTGCGGCCTTTTATCAAGCCAGCAGCAATTCGTCCACACAACCCGGGTTCGGTTACTCAAGCAGTCAGGTTGGCTGCCAAATTTCCCACCGATTTTAGGAGCCGTGTGGAATTGATTTAACGGGTCTTCAAAAAAACTCTCGAAGCAATCGCCTCGAGAGTTTTTTGTTTGCATTTAGAACCACGAGAATCGTTCCGGCACAAACACGATGTCAGACGGCTTGAGATAAAATGATTTGTGCGCCTTCCCTTCCAGGACCAGTTTCAGGTTCAACGTGTAGTTTTCAACCCGGTCCTTTTCGTGACGGATCACTCTGACGGCTTTTAGATTGGCCTTCGTGTAGTCAAAACCGCCGGCCTCCATAATGGCGTCAAGCGCGGTTATGGGGTGATCGGACATTATCTTTCCCGGACGAATGACCGAGCCGGTCACGAAAACCGGAAAGGAGGAGGATGCCACTGTGACGGTGACCTCCTTGGTTGACAGTTGCGGCGCGTATAATTTGACCAGATTCTGCTGCAATGTCTCAATGATCATTCCGGCCGCTTGTACTTCGCCGACCAAAGGCAGCGTTATTTTGCCGTCCCTCCGGATTTGCTGGGTGGTGTCTAGGCTTGGGGAGCCGGGAAATGAAATTCTCAAGACGTCGCCCTCTCGTAGTGTAATTGTTTCGGGGGGAGCGGTTGTCTGTTCCTTGACTTCACTGAATTGAGGGGCAGTGATCTGGGCGAGCAATAAATTGTTTGTGGCAGCGGTTGTCTGTTCCTTGACTTCGCTAAATTGAGGGGCAGTGATCTGGGCGAGCAATACATTATTTGTGGCAGCGGTTGTCTGTTCCTTGACTTCGCTGAATTGAGGGGCTTCGGTCTGACAGCCGACAGCCAGCGCCAGAATCCAAAGCGCCAATCCCAATTTGACCAACGGGCGTGCGACATGTTTTTTTTTCTCACACCAATCCACACGGCCGGTTTTGATATTTAAATCCTTCTTCATAAGTTTGAATCGCCTCGGTTCTGCGAAACTAGGACCGCAAAACCGGGAAGTCAATGAACATCTGAGGGGGATTTGCCTGCGTTCCCTTGAAGTCATACACCTATTGGTGATGCGGTTTTTCAATGAGCAATGAGATAGTAAAATCGCGTATTGCCTACTATTAGACCGGGAAGGAACGTGTCTAAAATTTACTTGCTGTGTATGAAAATGGGACAGAGTTCATCCGCAAACCTTCTTCCCATCTCACGGATTCAATCGGCACTGTATATGCTTAAGAAACAGCATGACGAGCAAAGTATTATTGCCGGTTCTCACGTTGAATTTGCTGATCTTTGGTCTTGCCGCCAAGTTGCGCGAAATGTTCGAACGCAAAATACCCCTTGGTTATCAGGACCAGACCGGATTCCATTTCGGCGTAAAGAGGTAAGTCGCAATCACAGCGGGCTTTGCCGCCAAGACAGACTCGCTTCACCCGCGGATTGTTTCAATTCACGTCGTTTCCCGTCGGCAATTTTATCCCACCAGAGGTTGTTCCCAAACTCCAGCCGTCATTTTTGATGGATGCAAGCGGGAACTTTGCGGCGTTTTGGTGAAAAATCATTTGCCACGAAACAAAAATTTTTGCGTTCGTGTGCCGCTCTGGCTAGTTTTCAGCCATGCAGCAAACGAGGTTGACGCTGGGCCACTCGCCCGATCCCGATGACGCCTTCATGTTTTATGCGCTGGCGAAAGATTTGATTCCCACGCACGGCTTCCGATTCGTGCACATTTTGCAGGACATCCAGACGCTCAACGAACGCGCCACGCGCGGTGAACTCGACATCACCGCCGTCAGCCTCCACGCCTACGCCTACGTCTCGGACACCTATGCGCTGCTGCCCAGCGGAGCGAGCATGGGCGACGGCTATGGCCCAATGCTCGTGGCCAGACAAAAATTTTCCCGCGAAGAAATTGCCAGGAAAAAAATCGCCGTGCCCGGGACGTTGACCAGCGCGTTCCTCGCACTGCAACTCTGGCTCGCCGCCGGACAAACTCCGAACTCCGGACCCCTGATTCCGAACTTCGACTACATCGTTGTGCCGTTCGACCAGATTTTCGGGGTGGTCCGTTCCGGCCGGGCGGACGTCGGACTCATCATCCACGAAGGCCAGTTGACGTATCAAAATGAGGGACTTGTCGTTTGCGAAGATTTGGGCGTTTGGTGGGGCAAACAAAACGATGGCCTGCCATTGCCGCTGGGCGGAAACGTCATTCACAAAAAATTTCCGCCGGATCTTCGCAGGAAAATTTCCGGTATTTTGACTGCGAGCATTCAGTTCAGTCTCGACCATCGTGCCGAGGCCGTGCAATATGCATTGCAGTTTGCGCGCGACATGGGACGCGACCTCGCCGACAAATTTGTCGGGATGTATGTGAACCACTGGGCGCTCGATTATGGCGAGCGAGGCAGGGAAGCCATCCGCCGCTTTCTCGGCCAGGCCTTCGAGCGCGGCCTGATTCTGCACCGGCAGGAATTGGAGTTTGTGGTTTGAAACTTTTTTTCAGGAAGGAAGTCCTTTGTAAACCAGAACCACGGAGGTTTCAATTTGTCGCCGGGGAATGTGCCAATAAGTTTGGAGCAATCGGTCCTTCTCGGCTTCACTCACCAGTTGGAATCCATGCTTTTGGTAAAATTTGATGGCCCAACCGGCAGCCTTCCAGGTTCCGACGAGGATCTTTCCCGTGATCTGCCCCAACAAATGCGCCAGCAGTTTTCCGCCGATGCCCCGGTTTCTCATTTCAGTCCTGACGTAAGCGTGCCGGATTAACGTGACGTCCTTTACCGGCTGCATTCCCATGACGCCGACGAGCTGGCCGCCTGCTTCGTAACCCCAGAATTTGACGCCCGTTGCGATTTCCCTCTTCAGCTCTTCCAGCGGCATATACGGCTCGTGCCTGCAATCGGCGGGAATCACGCCGCTGTAGGTTTGGGCGGCGTCGTTGACGATGGCGAAAATGTTCGGGACGTCGGAATCTATGCAGGGCCGGATCATCTTTTGTTAGCAACGAATTATGCCGTCGGCTTCCAATCTGGCAACGAGCGGAAAAATGTCTTGTTGCAGGCAGAACGGAACATCATCGCGCAATTCGGGAATCGCCAGCAACCGCCGCGCATTTTCCGAAGTGCGGGCCGCTGTCACCAAGTCGGGCTTTGCCTGTGCATAAACGAGCCGCGCTATTTCCGCCGAATCGGACAATTCACAAACTTCTTGTTGGTGGGGCGAGCGTCCTCGCGAGCTGGAATGTTTCTGCTCCCTTTTCGGCTCTTCGGGAGTCTCGCCCCACCGAATCAGCGATTCGCAAAATGTGCCTGCCGCCAGCACGTCTTCGAGCGCCGTGTTTTCGCGCGTGCCGGCGCAAACAACCAACACATTTGCAGGCTGAAGATTTTTAATGAAGTTCACCGTGGCGGTAAGATTCAAGAACGAGGCGGCCAAAACCGTTTTTGCGCCCACGCAGGCACGCAATGCTCGCGTGCCGTTGGTGGTCGTGCTCACAACGGTTTTGCCGCTGACTTTTTCCGGCGTGTGTTCGCGCGGTGAGTTGCCGAGGTCGAAATCAATTCCGCCGGTTTGCGCACGACGGATTCTCACCCCGTCGCGTTCGCCGCCAAGCAGGACGTCCGGCTGGCTTTTGCGGATGGCCAGCGCCTCGGCAATTTCGCCGACGGGCACGATGACCTTCGCGCCGCTGTGCAGCGCCGTCACAAACGTACTCGTGGCGCGCAGGACGTCGAACACCACGCACGCGATGTCACGCAAATCACGTTTCGCCAGCGCGGGCAATTCCGCCGGTGTCAAAATCACTTCAAGTTGTGCCATGCATGTGGCACAGGCTTCCAGCCTGTGCTGCTTGTTCTCCGCGCAAAAATCCTATTTCATTTTCGTCCGCATGTAATGAAAAAGATATTGCTGTGCGTAGCCGGCGTGCGGGCCGAAATGCGTCGCGGCGAAATGGCGCAAACGCTTCGGGGTCACACGGCGGCGCGGAAAATAAAGCCTTCCCAACGCGCGTTCCACCCAGACATCCACCGGAAACGCGGAATCGAAGCCGTAGGCAAACAGCAACACACAATCGGCAATTTTGCCGCCGACACCGGGCAATTTCATCAATTCCACCCGTGCTTCGGCCAGCGGCAGGAGGCTTGGCTTTTCCAAATCAAATTTGCCGTCGGTGATCTGTCGCGCGGCAACAAGCAGGTGCGGTGCGCGAAAGCCCATTTTGCAGGCGCGCAATTCGGCTTCAGTCGTAGCCGCGAGGCGTTGCGGCGTGGGAAAGGAAAATTGTAGTGTTCGGCCTGTGGCCGAATCAAGTCGAGTCGCAGACTCGACGCTACACCGGAGCGGTTCACCAAATCGTTCACAAAGCCACGCGACGATTTGCCGGATTTGGACGATTTGTTTGGTGGAGGACAAAATGAATGAGGCCAGACATTCCCACGGGTCCTGGCGCAAAACCCGCAGTCCGCGGCACGCGGCAACCGAGGCGCGCATCGGCCCATCGTCGGGAAAAGTTTTAAGCACGGCTTCCAAATCCACTTCGGTTTGGAGGTAATCGCGCAACCATTGCCAATCGGCGACTGGTCCGGCGGTTTCGGCGCAGATACCATCATGGGTTCGAGTCAACCACACGTGTTGCCGACCAATGATGCCCGACCAGGAGCCGTTTTGTTGCCGCCAACGAAAGACCTGGCCGGAGTCCAGTGTCGCGGCTAGATCATAATCGCGGACGGGTAGAAAAACTTTCGTCGCGGGATTTTTTTCTGAAATCATTTTTGCTGAAACGGCGAAAAGAGACGAAGGGCGGTGGAAATGACGAATGACGAATGGCGAATGACCAAAGAATGGCCAAGCCCAAAGGTCGAAACAGAACCAGCGGGTAGCGGGATTTTGGGATTCGTCATCGGCAATTATTTCGTCATTAGGGCTTCGTCATTCGTCATTTCAAATCGTAGCACGCCCAGAGATGGAGTCGGCGGAAGACACGGTCGCCCAGTTTGATTTCAAATTCGCCCAGGTCGGTGACGGATTCAAATTCGTCCAGCATTCGCGGCGGCTTGGGGAACGGTGGCGGAATTTCAGCGTAACCCACCCGCTGGCGCGTCAGCCATTTCCAGAGCCAGCCGCGTTCGAGCGGGTAGGGATCAAGCTCGGTGACGTAGATGGCGTTTTGGCCTTTGCGCTGGGCGTGGTAATCGTATTGCGGCCAGAAATAGAATTGGTTTTGCGGTTCATCCGAGTCCACGCAATAAACCAGCGGCTCGGATTTGAGGGCGGCTTTGGCGGCCGGCAGGTAAAACGAAAACAATCCGGTCATGCCATAATGGTCGGAGACAATAAACGCGGGTTTGCCCGCCGTTTCCAAGTTCTCCCGCTCCGCTTCCACGAGCGCGGTCGTCGGTTTCCACGCGCGCACGCGCCGCAACGGGTCTTTCTCGCCAGGCAGCGAATGGCCGGCGATTTTACCGATGAGATTGCTTTGATACATCATCGCGACGGCAAAAATGCCGAGCGCAATTCCAATGGCCAGAAATGGTTTGATCCATTTTGAACCGGCACTCCAGCGTTCTTCCCAATAAGCGGCCATCAAACAGAACAGGGGCAGGACGGCAGCTACCGGCCAGTTCGGCAAAATGCGCGAGTGAAACGAGTAAAGCCAGTAGCCGAGGAAAAGCGGCGCGCCCATGCAGAAAAAGTAAAGCCATAGCGGACGCTCACGCCACCGCCTCCAAAAACCGATCATTGCCCAAAGCATACCGGCAAAGAAAACCGGGTTCAACAGCCCGGCTTGCGCGAACAAAAATTCCCAGAAGTAACGCAACGTCGGATGCCATTGGCCGTGCAGACTCGCATCGCCCGCAACGTGATGAATGGTGATCCAACTGTGTTGCGCGTTCCAGATCAAGACTGGCGTCGTGCAAACCAGAAAGACCAACAGTGCCAGCCATGGGCCGGATCGCTGCAAATGTGCGCGTGCCGGCTTCCAAAGCGCGAAGAAAACCGCCCAGCACACAATCTGGCAGACCGCGGTGTATTTGCAGAGAAAGCCGAGACCCATTGCCAAACCGACGACGAGCCAGTCGCGCGCTTTGCCGTCCGGCTGGACCGCGCGCCAGCCGGCCACCACCGCCCACATCCAGCACAAGACCAGCGGCGGATCAATCGTCATCAAAATCGTCCCAATGCCGAGCAGCGGGGCGGCGGTGACGATGAGCAGCAGCCAGAATCCGGCGCGTGCGTTGACTTCCCGCGCGAAGAAGCGCAGCACCATCACGCTCAAAATGGCCGCGGACAAAGGCGCAAAAAACCGGATGCCGAATTGCGTGTCGCCAAAAAGCGACGTGCTGATGAATTGAATGAGGGCAATTCCCGCCGGTTTGCTGAAATACGACAGCGCCAGATGCTTCGACCATAACCACTGATAAGCTTCATCCTTTTCCAGATCAATTGTGCCACTGGCGACGTAAAGCCAGCGTCCGATCAGCATGACGAAAATCAGGAGATAGCCGAGGCGAAGCCACTCAATTTCCAATTTCCGATTTCCGATTTCCGATTTTATTTCAGCCTGTGGTTCCGGACTTTGAACTTTGAACCTTGAACTTTGAACCGGGTTAAGCAGCGACGGCAATTGGGCGTGCCAGATAGGAAACCATTTTTTCCCGAGCTGTTGCCACGCGGTCTCAAACGCGATCGCCAGCGCCGCTGCGTAGCCCGCGCCCAGGATGGCGCCGGCCAGAACGTCGCTGGGATAGTGAACGCCGTTATAGACGCGCGAAAACGAAACCGCCAGCGCCAGCGGCGACATGAACCACGCGCTGCGCCGGTAGAACAAAAAAGCAATCATCGTCATCGCAAACCAGTTGGCCGCGTGCGACGACGGCATGCTGTTGCGGCTGCCCGTGTTGGCAACCATGTCCAGGCCGCCGCCGCGGGCGTTCGGCGCGACGTAGCCTTTGCCGACGGTGCCGAACAACCGCGCCTCCGGCAGCGTGGCGAACGGGCGCTGCCGGGCGACGACGTGCTTGACGGTGTTGATAATCAGCGGATCGCCGAGTGCGACAACAAGCATCAGCATCAGCGTGCAGAGCCGCGCGCGGGTGTTGCCGAAGCACAGCACCGTCAGGCCGAACGCGACGGTAAGCGGGATGAACCAGGCGTTGCCGCTCAAAACCGGCATGAGCCAGTCAAAGAACGGGTTGACCAGCGACCGGTTGATGAACAGAAACAGGCTCGTGTCGAGCGTTTGCAGCCAGTGCATCGCCGCCAGTGTAGCGGGAAATGGAAGGTTGAAAACTGAATTGCGCGATTCTCCAAATCCGATTTCGGAGGGACAAGCTTTGCGAGGGCCCCACTCCTTCTTAAATCAGGAATTCGTGCAGCCGTCCCTTGGATTTTCAGTAAACGATGATGGAGCGCACAAGATAGCCTTTCAGTTTATCACGACCGTTCAAAAGTTTCAGTTCGATTAAAAAGCCAATCTCCAGGATTTGCGCGCCGAGTTTTTTCACCAGGGCGGCGGCGGCGGCGGACGTGCCGCCGGTCGCGAGCAGGTCGTCAATCAGCATTACGCGCGACCCCGGCTTGAGCGCGTCCACGTGCATGGCTACGGTGGCCGAGCCGTATTCGAGCGCGTAGTCCTGTTCGATGGTTTTGTAGGGCAGCTTGCCCTTTTTGCGCACGGGCACGAAGCCGGCGTGCAGCTTGGTGGCGGCGGCGGCGGCAAAAATAAAGCCGCGCGCGTCAATGCCCACCACCGCATCCACCGAACCGGGCTGGAATTTTTCCGTGAGCAAATCAATCGCGCCGGCAAACAATCGCGGGTTGGCCAGCACAGGCGTGATGTCCTTGAATTGGACGCCCGGCTTGGGGAAATCCGGTACGTTGCGGATGGCCTGTTCGATTTCCCGGGGCGTGACGCTGGGACAGGTCATGGCTTCAGTCGTTTTTGGTTTTGGAACTTTCAAGCTTTTCAATCATTTTGCGAAGCTTCCGCAAGGCGAAATTCTGGATTTGGCGGACGCGCTCGCGCGTGACGCCGAATTTTTTGCCGACTTCCTCCAGGGTCTTTTCCATGCCCCCATCGAGGCCGAAGCGATAGCGCAAAATCGTTGCTTCGCGTTGGTCGAGATGCTTGACCATGTCCTGCAACATGGCGAAGACGGTCTTGTCCTCGAGGTCTTCGTAGGGCGTCGCGGCGTTTTCGTCCTCAACCAACTCGGAAAAATTGTTCGACTCGTCGTCGCCGATGGGCGCGTCCAGCGACGCGGGCCGGATGGCCGCCAGCCGCATCTGCCGCACCCGCGAGGCGGTCATGTCGAGTTCGCCGGCGAGTTCCTCGTCCGTCGGCTCGCGCCCGAATGCCTCCTGTAATTTCATCGCCACGCGGCGCATTTTGGAAATTTTGTCCACCAGATGCACCGGCAGGCGGATGGTTTTGGACTGGTTGGCGAGCGCGCGTTTGATGGATTGTTTGATCCACCAGGAACCGTAGGTGGAAAGCTTGCCGCCCTTTTTGGGATCGAACCGCTCAACGGCCTTCATCAAACCGATGTTGCCTTCGCTGATCAAATCCAGCAGCGGCAGGCCGATGCCTTCGTAATCGCGCGCGATTTTGACCACGAGCCGCAAGTTCGCCTTGATCATCTGCTCACGCGCCTTCTTGTCGCCCTTTTTGATGCGGGCGGCCAGTTGGATTTCCTCCTGCGGCGTCAGCAGTTTCACCTGGCCGATTTCGCGCAGGTAAAGTTTGATGGCCGTGTCGCCGTCGTAACGCGGACTTTCCTGCCGGATTAAGGTCGTGGTGTCGCTCTCGGCTGGTTTCGGCACCGCCAGTTTGGACACGATCCTCGCTGCTACCGGAGGCGCAGAAGGTTTTCGGCGCCGTTGAGGCCTGGTCACTTTGCGCTTTTTGGTCTTTGCCGCCATGAACGTGGAAAAAGTTAAAACCTCAGCGCAAGGCCGCAAGACAATTAACCGTTGGGTTACCTCCGGCCACCGCGCGCGAGGGTTAGCAGGTAAAGCAATTGCAGCACTGCGCTGACGAGTGCGGCGACATAAGTGAGCGCCGCGGCATCCAATACCTTGCTCACCCCCATGCGTTCATCTTCATGTACGAGGCCGAGGCGGAACAATTGTTCCTTCGCGCGGCGGCTGGCGTCGTATTCCACCGGCAACGTGACGAGCTGGAACAGCGTCATCACACAGAACAACACGATGGCGATGGTGATAAAGGTCGGAAAGAACTGCCGGAAAATAAATCCCGCAAAAAAAATTCCCATGTAAGCCATGCTCGCAAATTGCGTCACCGGCACAATCGCCATGCGAAAATTGAACATGCCATAAGCGGCCTGGTGCTGGAGCGCGTGACCGGCCTCGTGCGCCGCCACGCCCACGGCACCAACCGTCCGGCCATGAAAATTGTCGGACGACAAAAACAAGGCGCGTTTGGTCGGGTCGTAATGGTCGCTCAACTTGCCCGGGATTTCCTGCACCGGCATGTCGCTCAGACCGGCCTGGTCGAGGATTTCACGCGCGGCTTGGGCGCCCGTCATGCCGGATTCCACCGGCACTTGGCTGTATTTGCCGTAGGCGTGATGCAACTTCACCTGCGCCCAGATGCCGATGAGCAAACCGGGAATTGCGAACAAAAACCATAATGGGTCAAATCCGTAAAACATAATTCAAATCAATTGACACCCCGTAGCTGTTTTTATTCAACGAAGCTGGTGGTGTGCCAGTTCAATTTGCAAGGAATTTAGAAGAAATTGCGTGGTTTGAAAGGTTTTTCTGAGCCATCGCGGCGCAGTTGAGACAGCGAGCATGGCACACATGCCTGGCCGGCGCACAATCTGTTCGGCTTCGGCAACTGCCCGGCCGCTTTACAACGTGGAAAGCCCATCCGCAATCGTCCGGTATTTCAAGACGGGCAGCAAATCCTTCCGCATCCGCTCCATGTTACCGTAGTAGGGTACCCTGCCGATATCAATGAAGTCGCGCGTCAAAGGCGAAACAGACCCGGTGATTTTCGAGTAGAACTCACAGAGTTCAGCCGCGGTGTAGATCAGCCACAGCGGCATGACCCAGGGCCGGCCAACTCCCCAGTGGCGGCAGGCCAACTCAAGAAATTCCTGCAATGAGGCATTCCCTTCATCTCCAATGTGGTAAATGCCGGAAGCGGCGCGATTGGTGATTGCCGCCGTACAAGCCGCGCAGAAATCATCTTTCGAGATCAGATGAATTTGCGTGCGCTCTTTCCAGACACCGAGCAACCGGCGCTTGGCCAGCCACCGGGCAGCCTCAATCATCAGGATGCCCCTCCCATAAACCATGCCGACACGGAGAGAAATCGGTTCGGGCACGTTCGCAAACAGATAGCGCTCTTCTTCCAGGCGCGTTTTTGCATGAACGGATATCGGCGTTCCGTCCAAACTCCCTCGCGCCGGTTTTTCGATGGAGGTCGGCCCTTCCACGTGGGGAAAGCTGATCAAAATGATTTTTCGGACACCATTCTCATTCGCGATATCAATGAGATTTTTGAAGTATTCGGTGTTCGTTGTGCTTAGGAACAGCTCGGGATTGGCCTTGAACAGCACTCCGGCAAAATGGACGATGACGTCAACGCCTTTAACGGCGGCCGTCAGTGATTCACGTTTCGCAAGGTCAGCGCGGACAATTTCAGTTCTGCCTGCCACCTTCAAATCGGCGGGCACGTCACGCCGGAAAACCATCAGACGTAGCAGACCAACCTCCTGGGCAAGTAAATGGCGAGCGAACAACGAGCCGAGATTACCTGCGGCACCGGTGATAAGTATCGTCATTATCTGACAAATGGCTTGGGTTCGTTCGGCTCAAATTTCCAGTACCTTCTCGAACCGCGTCAGGTTGCGTGCGCCGTTGTTCGTGACCAATGCGACGTCTTCGAGCCGCACGCCGCCGATTTCAGGATAATACAGCCCCGGCTCGACGGTCGCGACGTGGCCGGGCCGAAGCCGGCCGGTTGACGTCGCGCCCACCCGCGGCGCCTCGTGAATTTCCAAACCCAAACCATGGCCCGTGCCGTGGAAAAATCCTTCCATGCGACCGTTGCGGCGGCCGGTCTGGTAACCTTGCTGCTCAAAAAATTGTTGCACGGCTTGGTGAACGCCGGCGGTCGGCGTGCCGGCGCGGATTTTTTTGAAGGCGATTTTTTGTCCCTGAAAAACCGTGTGGTAAAGTTTTCGCGCGGCCTCAGTCGCATGGCCGCGGACGACCGTGCGCGTGATGTCACCGAAGTAGCCGGTTTTTTGCGAGCGCGGGAAGATGTCAATGATGATGAGTTCGTTGCCGCGGAGCGGGCCGTAGCCGCGTTCGTGGGGGTCGCACGCCTGCCGTCCGCTGGCGACGATGGTGTTGGCGGCCAGCCCGCTCGCCTGCAAAACGGCGCAATCAATCACCGACCGCAGTTTTTCCGAAGTCAGCGGGACGTTGTGGTAAATCAACTTGCGGTCACGCCCGATTTTGGCCGCGTGCAGGACCTGCATGGCCTCCGCCATGCCGACCTCGGCCATTACCAGCGCGGCGGAAATTTTCCTGACCTCGGCGGCGGATTTGATTTCGCGTTCCGGGAAAAACATTCCCGGGCGCGTTTTGACTTTGACACCGAGTTTTTCCAGGTCCATTGCCATACCGAGCGGAAAGTCGTCCGGGACGGTGACGCGGCGGATACTTTTTTCGTGCAGAACCTGGCGGACAACATGCGCGAGACCCGGACGTTTGATTCCCCGGGCGCGGAGTTTTTGCTGGTATGTGCTCGACGAAACGACGCGGCAGTGTGGCGCTTGGGCGCGGGCGCGGTCAATTTCCAGGTCGCTCATGACGATGAGCGGGCGTCCGCGGGTTTTGAGATAAATGAACGGGTCGGGCACGAACAGGCCGGTGGCGTAAAGCATGTTCGCGTTGCGCTCGCTGTCCGCGACCATAAGCAAGGTTTCTGACATCGTTAAGTCGTTAAACCGTTGAATCGTTGAACTGTGAACCGGTTTAACGGTTGAACGATTCAACAGTTCGACACTTCAAGTTCCAAACAGCCGGTCGCCCGCGTCCCCCAGGCCGGGTACAATGTAGCCTTTTTCATCCAGCCGCCGGTCAATCGCGGCGGTGAAGATCGGCACGCGGGGATAACTTTTTTGCACGCGGCGGATGCCTTCGGGCGCGGCGACCAGATTGACCAGCCGGATTCGTTTCGCGCCCTGCTCGACCAGCAAATCGAGCGCGGCAACGGCGCTGCCGCCGGTCGCCAGCATCGGGTCAATCAAAATGACTTCAAAGCGGCCGAGGTTTTTCGGCAGGCTTTTGTGATAAAATTGCGCGCGCAACGTCGTTTCCTCGCGTTTGAGGCCGATGAACCCGACGCGGGCGTGGGGAATCAATTGCAGAATGGAATCCAACATGCCCAGCCCGGCGCGCAGGACCGGGACGAGCGCCACTTCGCGTTCCAGCCGGAAGCCCTGAGCGGATGACAGCGGCGTCTGCACGGAGACGGAGCGGACGGCGAAGTCACGCGTAGCTTCGTAGAGCATGAGTGCAGCGATTTCACCGAGCAACCCGCGGAATTCCTGAGACTGTGTCCGTTTGTCGCGCAACCGGGCGAGGTTGTGTTGCACCAGCGGGTGCGCGATGACGGTGACGCCTTTCACGGTCAAGGTCAATCGGCCATCGGCAGGTAGAGAAAATAAAGCTTTCCCGCCTGCAACCTGGGCATCTCCATACCGAGATCCAGTTTGAGGTCGTGCGCGGATTCGCTCTGCCCGAACATGCGCAGAAACTCGGAAATGTCGTAACGCTCGCGGTATTCAATCAGGTTTGCCTTGCGGATGCCCGCAACGCTTTTCGCGCGCTCCACTGCCTTGTCAAAATCGCCGAGTTCGTCCACGAAACCGTACTTGAACGCGTCTGCGCCGGAAAGCACGCGGCCGCCGGCGTAATCCAGCCAGTTCGTGACCAGCGACTTGCCTTCATTCTTGTTCTTCTCATGTGCGTATTTCCGGCCGTCGCGCACGACACTTTTGAATTTGTCGTAGGTATCGTCAATGAGCTTTTGCACCATCACACGTTCCTCCGACGGAATTTCATTTGTGCTGCGCTCACCGCTGAGCATGTCCTTGAACTTGCCGCTCTTGTAGGTGACCGGCGCGAGGCCGACCTTGTCCATCAGCCCGCGATAATTCCAGGTGTGCAACAACACGCCGATGCTGCCGGTAATGGTCAGTTCGTTGGCCACAATCCAGCGGCTCGGCGCGGAGATGTAATAACCGCCCGACGCCGCCAGACTGCCCATCGAACAAATCACCGGCTTGCTCCGTTTGACCGGGTTGCCCGCCTCACCCGGCTCGTCCGATTGGAACTTCGCAATGGCTTTGCTGATTTCGTCCGACGCCATCACTTCACCGCCGGGTGAATCCACTTTAAGAATTACGGCTTTGACCCGCTCATCATCCTTCGCCCGGTTGAGTTGCGCCTTGATGACCTCCACCATGCTGTTGCCCGCCTGATCCACGCCGCGGTCGGTGATGATGCCGTCCACGCTGATGACGGCGATTTTGCTGCGTGCGTCGTTGTCTTTCAACAGGCATTCCTCAAGCCGCGGGCCGACTTCGCGCGTCATGCCGGGGGTGAAGCTCCGGTTAAAATGCAGCGCGTGCGAGACAAACTGGGTGAAATTTCCCAGCACACTTATGAGCAGTAATACGAGCAGGATGATTGCGAAAATCATCCAGCCCCGCCCTTTGCGCGGTTTGGGCGAAGGCGGCGGCGCGATGACCGGCGGCGGCGGCAACGGCGGGGTTGGCGGAACCAACGGCGGCAGCACGCCCGGTGAATCAAAGGGTGGAGTTTCCATAACACGTCCAGACTACCGCAAAACGACCGGGCGAGCAAGGCGGATTGACTGAATAAACATAACCGGCGGCACGTGACCTGTGTCAAGAAGCGTTACCTGGCCGGCCAACTGGATCTTTCTTGGCACTTGTCACTTGGCACTTATCACCAATATGGATGCACCAGCGGTTTGATTTGCCCGTCATAAATGGCCTCAATCTTTTTCATCGTGGCTTTCGGCAACGGTCGCAGGTTTGAAGCCGCGATATTCTCCGCCACCTGCGCTGGACGTTTCGCGCCGGGTATCGCGCAGGTCACGGCGGGGAATTCCAGTATCCAACGCAACGCCAGTTGCGCCAGTGTCGCGCCAGATGGAACGATTTCTTTCAACTCCTCGACCGCGCGCAGACCGGTCTCGAAATCCACGCCGGAGAACGTCTCACCGCGATCGAAGGCTTCGCCGTGGCGGTTGAAGTTGCGATGGTCGTCCTTGGCGAACTTGCGGTCGCGCGTGATTTTGCCCGACAACATTCCCGACGCCAGCGGCACGCGCGCCAGGATGCCGACTTTGCGCCGTTGCGCTTCCTTGAAAAACAAATCCGCCGGCCGCTGCCGGAAAATGTTGAAAATAGTTTGCACCGTTTGCACCCCGGGATATTCGATGGCCTTGAGCGCTTCCTCGACCTTTTCCACGCTCACTCCGTAATGCCGCAGTTTGCCGGCCTTCACTAGGTCATCGAGGATGCCAAAAACCTCCGGCCGGTAATAAACTTCCGTGGGCGGACAATGCAGTTGCAGCAGGTCAATCGTGTCAGTGTCGAGGTTCTTCAGACTGCGCTCGATGAAAGCAGTAAGGTTGGCGCGGTTGTAGCCGTCGGCGGTGTGCGGATTGAGCCGGCGTCCGGCTTTGGTCGCAACGTAAAATTTCTCGCGCCGTTCCTTTTTGAGTTGAGCCAGCAGCCGTTCGCTGCGGCCGTCGCCATAAACATCCGCCGTGTCAAAGAAATTCACGCCGCCATCGAGCGCGGCATGCAGCGCGGCAAGCGATTCCTGGTCGTCCACGTCGCCCCAGGCGCCGCCGATGGCCCACGCGCCAAAGCTGATTTCCGAAATTTTCCAGCCGGTCCGACCCAGAGTGCGATATTTCATGCGCGCAAAGTTAAATGAAAAATCACCGCCCGCAAAGGCGCAAGGCGACAGCGGACAGTGCTTTTCCGGTCGCTCTCGATCAAGGTTCGGCCGCATCGGCGCCCGCTGAACTTGCTGTGATTAAACGATTCAAGATCACTAGTGTGCATACCAGCAGGAAGATCAGGGGCGGGATGAAATTTCTGGACTCATAATTCCAGCCGAAGCAGAGATTCGTGAGGTAGAAGGCAGCCGCGAGATACAAGGCCGTCCAGAACAAGGCGGCCGGCAGCAGCTTCCTCTGCCAGATGATCAGTGGCAACCATATGAAAAGAAAAATGACCGGGTGCAAAAGACGCTGATATACCGGGACTGCGCTATCCACCCACGCACCGGGAATTCCGAGGTTGCTGAACACCATTAACCCGGCGGTGCGGTTCAAACTGGGAAAGTCAAAGTTGAATTGAAATGGAATCCGGCATGCCAGAAACACGGCCAGACCCGCGACTGCAAAGAGCGCCAGGCGCCCGAGGAGACGCGAATCCCGGAGACGGAACGTTTCGACGTTCATTAGATAATAACAGGGAATGATCAGCAGCATCGTCTCTTTGATGAACATACCAAGCACAAAGATCGCGAACATCTCCCGGAACAGGCGGCGCTGACAGCAAACCAATGCGGCCAGCATGGCTGCATGCGACATGGGGTCGAGCAGGTTGCCGTAATAATATCGTATCGAGAGCGGGTAGAAAACAGCGTAAAGCAGGACGATAATAAAGGCGTCACGTGATGTTAAAAACTGCCGTGCCAGGTCATAAGCAAATTTGCAGACAAGCAGAGTAAAAAAGAACCGGTAGCAAAAATATGAGAACACAAAGTCGCCATTGCACAGTATCATCCACCATAATATCCCTTGCGGAAGGAAACGGTATTGATCGGGTGCCCAGTCGGTGTGCAAAAGAATTTTGTTATATTGGTCGATTTGCCAGTTCAGACGAAAGACGTCCACGGTGTGGTAGTGGAGGTCAGTCAATGATGCCGCCACCAGGATGAAGCCGCTGTAACGGATAATCTTCTGCGCGCCCCGGTCTGCCTCCAGGCAGGCAGTCAGGACGACCGCTGTTGCGATGATGGCTGCAAGAAAGACACGCCCCAGCATCCGCCAGCCCGGGGACCCGTTGAAAAATGAGAGGGTAGGCGCAGGCGGGTTTGAAAAAACAATGGGTGCTGAACCAAATATAATTAAGCCAACGCAGATGGCAATGCAAACGGCAAAACGTGTTTTCGAGTTCGTGGCAGACAATCCCGTTGGAGGTGTGCCAGTGTTCACTGGGCCGAAAGGCTATTTTTTGTGCCTGAAAAGTCAAGTATTGAGCGGGCTTCAACCAAACCGTCTGTCATTCATGGTGCTTGACGAACGGGGCGCGTCGTTGAAATTGATAGGTCATGCAACCGGAAAAATTCACGCTCAAATCACAGGAAGCCTTGCAGGAGGCGCAACGGCTTGCCCGCGAATATTCGCATCAGGAGATTGATGGCGAACATCTTGCGCTCGCGCTCATCGGCCAGAGCGAAAGCCTCATTCCCGACCTGCTCGAACGCATCGGCGTGCCGCTCACCCGGCTTAAACCGGATTTGGAGGCCGAACTTGCGCGCCGGCACAAGGTCCAGGGCGCGGGCGATGCCTACGCTGGCAGCGATTTGAGAAAGGCGCTCGACGCCGCGCAGTCCGAAGCCACCAGGCTCAAGGATGATTACGTCAGCACCGAACATCTGCTGCTCGGCCTGCTGGACGGCGGCGGTCCATCGCTGAAAAAGATTTTCGCCAAAAACGGCCTGAAGCACGATGCGGTCCTCAAGGCGCTCGCCGGGTTGCGCGGCAACCAGCGCGTGACGGACGAGAATCCCGAAGCTAAATTCCAGGCGCTCGACAAATACGGTCGCGACCTTACCGCACTGGCACGGCAGGGGAAAATTGACCCGGTCATCGGGCGCGACGAGGAAATTCGCCGGGTAATGCAGGTGCTGACGCGCCGGACGAAAAACAATCCGGTGCTCATCGGCGAACCGGGCGTGGGCAAGACGGCCATCGCCGAAGGCCTGGCCCGTCGCATCGTCAGCGGCGACGTTCCCGAATCGCTGAAAAACAAGCGGCTGGTGGCGATGGATTTGAGCGCGATGATTGCCGGCGCGAAATATCGCGGCGAATTCGAGGACCGGCTCAAGGCGTTTCTCAAGGAAATTGCCGCCAGCGAAGGCAAAATAATTTTGTTCATTGACGAATTGCACACACTGGTCGGCGCGGGCGCGGCGGAAGGCGCCACCGACGCTGCGAACATCATGAAACCGCAACTCGCGCGCGGCGAATTGCGTTGCGTGGGCGCGACGACGCTCGACGAATACCGCAAACACATCGAGAAAGACCCGGCGCTCGAACGTCGCTTCCAACCGGTCATGGTCGAAGAACCCAGTGTCGAGGCGACCATTGCGATATTGCGCGGACTGAAGGAGCGTTACGAAGTGCATCACGGCGTGCGCATCCAGGATTCCGCGCTCGTGGCGGCGGCGACGCTGTCGCATCGCTACATCACCGACCGATTCCTGCCGGACAAGGCGATTGACCTCGTGGACGAGGCGGCGTCGCGCATCAAAATGGAACTGGATTCCAAGCCGACGGAACTGGACCAGCTCGACCGGCAGATTTTGCAGTTGGAAATCGAGCGCACGTCGCTGGCGAAGGAAAAAGATTCCGCCAGCAAGGAACGGCTCAAGCGGCTCGACAAAGAACTCGCCGACCTCAAAGAAAAATCCCGGGCGCTCACCGTTCAATGGCAAAATGAGAAAGCCGCCGTCAATGCCGTCAGCGTGGTGCAATCGCAACTGGAACAGGCGAAGCTGGAACTGGAACAGGCCCAGCGGCGCGGTGATTTGACGAAGTCGGCGGAGATTCAATACGGCAAAATTCCTGATTTGGAGAAAAAACTGGCTGCGATGGAACGTAGCGCAGGCGTCTCGCCTGCAAATGCCAGCCGGGACGGCCGGGCTACGTTATTGCGTCAGGAAGTCACGGACGAAGACATCGCCAAAGTGGTGGCGGCGTGGACGCACATTCCGGTTTCACGGATGCTCGAAGGCGAACGGCAGAAATTGGTGAAAATGGAGGAACGCTTGTCGCAGCGCGTGGTTGGGCAGAAAGAGGCCATCAAAGCGGTGTCCGATGCCGTTCGCCGGGCGCGCAGCGGGTTGCAGGACCCGAACCGGCCTATCGGCTCGTTCATTTTCATGGGTCCGACCGGCGTCGGCAAGACCGAGACCGCCCGCGCGCTGGCGGAATTTTTGTTCGACGACGAGAACGCCATGATTCGCATTGACATGAGCGAATACATGGAGAAACACACCGTCGCGCGGCTCATCGGCGCGCCGCCGGGCTACGTCGGGTATGAGGAAGGCGGGCAATTGAGCGAAGCGGTGCGGCGGCGGCCGTATTCGGTCGTGTTGTTCGACGAGATCGAAAAGGCGCATCACGACGTGTTCAACGTGCTGTTGCAGGTGCTCGACGATGGCCGGCTCACGGACGGGCAGGGGAGGACGGTGGATTTCAAGAACACCATCGTCATCATGACCAGCAACCTCGGGTCGCCAATCATCCAGGAATATTTTGACTGTAGCCGCGTTCGTGAGAACGCGGACAAATCAGACCGCGCTCTTACGAGGCGCGGCTACGAGGAATTGGAAAAGGAAATCATGGCCGAGTTGAAACGGCATTTCCGGCCCGAATTCCTGAACCGCGTGGACGACGTCATCATTTTCCAAAGCCTCGACGAGGAGGAACTGGCGAAGATTGTGGACATCCAGCTCGAGCGGCTCGGCAAACGGCTGGCGCAACAAAATCTCACGCTCGACGTGGACAACGCCGCGAAGAAGGTGCTGGCGAAGGAAGGTTACGACCCGCAATTCGGCGCGCGCCCGCTCAAGCGCGCCATTCAGGAGCAAGTGCTCAATCCACTTTCAATGCGCCTGCTCGAAGGCGACTTTAAGCCCGGCGACCGGATCAAGGTTTCGGCCAGAGGTGATGAATTGGTGTTCGAGAAGAAATAGACAGCAAAGGCGTGGAGGGTTTAATCGCGGATGGACACAGATGAACATGGATTCATTGGCCGCAAGAGAACGCAAGGAACACATACAATTTTCCCGTCGCGTCGTAACGCAGTGAAGACGGAAACCGCAAACCACACGAACTACGCGAGAACTTTTCGACACGAATTGCACGAATTTCCACGAATTGAAATGCGCTGAAGGCGCAACGGAAATTAGCCCGGCGTTGACGCGCAGCGGCTACGCCGGGAAATCGTCCCACAAAATAAATTCCTTCGCCCGCGGGACGGGAGAAGGTGGCCGCAGGCCGGATGAGGGTCGTTGGGGGAAAACAATTTTCACCAGAAGCCCGAACGAGTAGAATTGGCAATCATCGTGGATGACAATTCAAAAAATGGCCCAGAATCGGGGAACGTAAATTTGCCGTTGGCGTTGACTCGTCAACAGGTTGAAGTGTTTGAATTGCTACAGGGCTTGTCAACGGAACGGGAAAAGTTTCATGAGTGGTATCAAGGCGCAATCCTAGTCCTCAATTCGCAGTCTTCCGACAGGATTCCTCAAGCAGCACATTCAATTCGCGAACTTTGTGACAAGTTACCAGATCGGATCGCAGACATTCCGAAATTCAATTCGCCCGTGTCTCCAGTCAAGTCTCTGCAGCGAGACTTTTTGGAAGTCAAGAAGGGCAGCTACGCCGAAGGCTGGAAAGATAAAACTATTAACAAAGAGCTTACCAAACTTCTGATCCGACTGGAGGAAATCTTCAAGTTGTTCAATGAACCGCCGCGAACGGCAAGGCTCAAAATGGCGCTGACAGCATCGGACCCGCAAGCGGAATTCATGTCAAAAGAACATCGCGAAGCACGTGACGAAACTTTTGAACGCATCGGCTCTTTTTTTCAGGATGTTACGCATCATAAACGGATAGTTAACGAAACGGAATTTCGCAAAGAATTGGAATTATTCGAGTCGCTCTTGCTGAATTATCTCACTCCATGCACAGCCGCCCAACAAAACGAGTTGATGTCGTTGATCGCAGGACCACCAAATCCAGAAGCTTTGGCAAGGGTCCATGAACTGATTTCTCACAAAGGCGCGAACTACATATTATTCTTTGATAAGCTTGATAATCCGAGTTGGCTTGGGCCATTGGAGCAACAAGGGCATTTCGCTGACTTGCCACAGCCTGAACCTATCAGCGACGGGCGGATCGCATACCGAATTCATGTTCCGCTGATTACGCTCGCCAAACTTGCGGCAAGAGCGCCGCAAGACGTGACGAGCATTTTGATAAAGCTAAAGCTTCCTGATAATTCACGGGTTGGTGACCAGATTATCCAGTGCATGTCGAAAATTCGGGATACTACGTGTATTCAGCAACTGCGTCCATTGATCGTTCAATTGGGCGAAAACTCAACCCGGACGAGTTGGCTCTGGATTCAAGAATTGCTCAAATCATGGATGGAGCTAAAAGTGTCTCCGGAAATACTTGCCATACTTGAAGCCTACGTAAACTCGGCGATAGATAAATCACTTGAACGGAATCACGATGTTTCGGGCACTTGGTTAACAAAGCAGGTTGACGAGCAATGTTTAGCGGAGCTAACGCCGCAACATCCATCCGAAGTCGCCAGAATAGTCTTTCTGGGGCTTTGCAGATGGGTGGAACAAGAGCGGCAAAAATATAATAAATCGGAAATCGGTGATGACGGTCCCTTTTCCTATTTTGTCGAGGATTTCAAAAGCGCACCGCCTGAACACCGGAGGATTGAGGCGTGGTTGGCAAGGCGGCTTTTTTTAGCGGCACAACAAATTTATCTTCAGGGCGATCTCGCTGCAATTGACCGACTTGACCAATTATTGAGGTCGAACCCCTGGCAACTGTTTCGGCGATTGCGCTGGCAGCTTTATGCGGATTTCCCGAGCCTTACATTAAATCGTGCTCGCGCCGACGCGCTTCAACGAATTCCCTTTTTGAATGAAATTGATTATAGCCGTGGAAGCCATGATTATGAATTTGCTCAACTCTTGGTTGCGCACGCTAAACAGCATGGTGATGCTTTTCTTTCTCCGAACGAAGTCGAGCAGTTTTTCAGCGTTGTGTTCAAGGGTCCTGTCGATAAAGAGGGAAAGCTCCTCGAAGGTAACAACGACTTCTTTTATCGAAAACAATTATGGCCGATTGCATCGCTTCTTCGCGGAGAACAACTCGCCTCTTACCGCGTTCTCGTTCCCGATGACAGCAAGATAATACTTGGAAGTTTCAAGCCTTTCAGTTCAGGTGGAGTTTCTGGAGGATTTGTTGCCAGCAAGGCACCAAAGCAGGCTGACGAGCTTGGGGCAATGAAAGATGAAGAACTTTGGAATTATCTCAACACGTGGGAACCAAAGGCCGGTTACGAATATGACTCTGCAGGAAAACTTCATCACGAAAATGTCTTTGAGTTGGCGGCGAAATTTGTTGATTTAGTTTACATTTTACCGGAGCGATTTAATCCTGCCTCCAAATGGTGGGAAAATATTAAGCGGATAGAAATCCTCAACAAGTTTCTGGACCTGGCAGCCGACCAAATCTCAAAAAAGCAGAAGGATAAAGAAACGCCTTTGGCCGCCCCGACAGAAAACGAATGGGCTAGTTGGTTTGGGATCACTGGATGGGTAATGACCCAATCGTGGCCACGACATGCAGCAGTGCGATTTCTGCACTGTGCCCTGAAATCCGACTATGTCATACCAGACTGTTATTTCCCAGCGTTTCCTAATTGGCTGCGCCAACTCATTCAAGAAGCGGATGCGCGTTTGTCAGGACATAATTCGTTTAATGATTCGCTTACGACAGCGATTAATTCTGTTCGTGGCGAAGCTTTTGAAGCTTTGTTAGGCCTCGCGTCTCGTCAGAAAAAGGCCGGCAAGCAAATTGATCCTTGGATTTTTGAACTCATTCGTTCTCGTCTCACATTACCAGAAGAATCGCCAGCTATTTTTGCATTGTTCGGGGCAAACCTAAATTTTTTAATTTACCTGTTTCGGCAAGAACTCAAGGAATCGCCGAGTCTATTATTTCCTGCAGACAGGCCAGAACATCGTTCGGCTGCCATCATAGCTCATTTCACATATGGCCAACCTTGGAATGCGATCATCGAAATATTTCCTGCTTTAATAAACGATGCATTGGGCGTTTTAGACGCGATGCGGGCGGGAGCTGCGGACGATGGTGCGAAGCAAAACTACAGGGACTTCGGTTCGCGGCTCGGAACTCACATCGCCTGTTATTATTGGTGTGGTTCTTTCGCAACTGATTTAGAAGGGCAAACTGCGCTTGATAGGTTTTTTGATGTAGCTTCTAAAAGCACGCGGTCCGCTCTTGTTAGCGAGATTGGCCGGATCTGGGAAAATCATACAGGCGAACCACCCGACCCGAAAATTATCGGCAAGATGTTACATATTTGGGAACGACGACTTGTCCAAATTGAAAAGAAACTCGAGATTGACGACACATCCTCTGAATTTGATGGCGAACTTGCTGAATCAATTGATTGGTTAAGCTGTGAATGCTTTCCATTTGAATGGCGTTTCAATCACGCCAAGTCAGCCCTGAAGCGATTAAAAAAAGCGCCACAAGCTTATCATTTGCTGAAAGCAATAGCCGAGTACGGTGTTATGCCAGATCGCTTGGAGTCCATGCTGGACTTGTTTAAGGCGCTTTTGAAAAAACCAAGCGACGAGCTTCGATGGTCAATCCAGTTCAAAGATGTGGCACCTATAATTTCGCTTGGTTTGGCGAGCGATAAATCAAGCACCAAGAAACTTGCAGAAGAGTGCAAAGACCTGCTTCTCAAAATGGGATTTTCTGACTTCCTAAATCTAGGAAATGAAGGCGCAAAATAATTCGACTCCTCGCTCCAGCTTCGTTTCAGAATGTTTTCCCGACGACCCTCATCCGGCCTCTGGCCACCTTCTCCCCGGAGCGGAGAAGGAATTTATTTTTTGGGACGTTTTCCCGGGGTGGCGCTCGCCAACTCGCTTACCCCGGGCTATTTTCTTTCGCCCTGACAGGGCTTCAGTTTGTTTTGTGAAAATTTGTGAAATTCGCGTCACTATTCCAAATCCACTGGACGACGCGCGGCTTTCTTTTCGGCGTGATGTGATTTGTCGGCGAGCAACCGTTCCTTGGCGCGGCGGGAGCGTTTGCGTTTCTGCCGGCGAATCTTCTCAATCTCGGCGCGGCGCGCGGTGACATAGCCCTTTTGCCGTTCCTCAATCTTGTCCAGCAACAGCCGCCGGGCGAGGAAGCGGTTGAGTCCCTGCTGGCGCGTGGCCTGGCATTTGACCTGCAAGCCGCTCGGCCGATGGAGCAGCATCACGCACGTCGAAGTCTTGTTGACGTTCTGGCCGCCGTGCCCGCCGGAGCGGACAAAGGTTTCCTCGATGTCAGCTTCGCGCACGCCGAGCGCGGCCATGCGCCGCGTGAGTTGGGTTTCCTTTTCCGGACTGACGGGGAATGCGCTCATTGATTGGTTGAGAGTTGATGGTTGAGGGTTGAGGGTTGGGAGTCAATGAAATCACAACAAGTTGATAGTTGATCCTTGCGGAGGTTACCATTCAAGCCAGAGCCGTCGCCATCCGCATTTTTCTTTGCTTAACAACGGTTTGATTCTCTGCGTTTGACTTCCGTTTCAGCGTGCGCCTGGTTCTTGGCAGTGAGCCTGTCCGAATACATTTTGCTCACTGCCAGCTTCGGATTCAGGGTTTTTGTTTCCGCGCAATCCGGCCATACCAAATTCCTGCGGCAACGAAGACGACGCTGCAACCGGCCGTGAACGCAATCAGGAACAGCTGCGGCAGATAAAACCACGCGCCGACGGCCGCCCCCGCCGAAAGTCCGGCGCAAAGATAACAGTAAAACGCGCTGGCCCACGCGCTTTGCAGGCTCTTTTGCAGGATCAATTGCATGGCCCGGTCGTCGCGTGTGAGCGCCGCCGCGCAGGCGTCCGAGCAAACCATGCGTTGCGTCGCCGAAGGTTTGGCGCAATCGGCGCACAAGGCCCGTCCGCAGTAAGCGCAAACGGCAACGGCTTCGGCATGGTGTGCGGCGCATTTCATGTGTGGCTTGACGAACGAAAGGAAGCTGCGTCACGAATCGTTGGAATGCAAATCAGAAACTTTGGCTCCGGCGCGGCTGGCTTGTTCTTCCAACGCCGAACCTTCGCCGATCCGGTCAACGATGATGCAGGTCCCCGGCTTACACTTCCAAACTGAGACCAGGGTTTTCCCAGTGGCGGCAAGGAACATCCTAGTCGCGGTCGCATCCAATAGGCCGTAACGGTACTTATGAAAAGATCAGAAACAGAGCACAAGAACTACCTGATGGTCTGCGTGGAAAAGCCATTGGTCGAAGGCACTTTTCCGGGAGTTGCGAAATGGCCGACACTCCTGGTTCGTCTAACGAATGTGCCACGCCTGAATGCAATAGCCCAAAAACTCTGCGACAATGTATGGCTATTCCCTGAAAATGAACGTGAACTTGCATGGGCAATTCATGATTTGTGTCGGGATCAGAAGAAAGGACTGGGTTTGGCATGTCACGTTTACACCATCCGTGGAAAGCTGGATATTTGTTTGAGGTAGCCAACCAAACCAAACTACCGCAATCTCTGGTAGTGGCTTTGGTGGGGCGAGGCTGCTGACGAGCCGGTCGGAGTTCGACTTCCAGATTTGGAGTGCGGTGACATGTCACCGCTTTTCAAAGCGCTGGCGTGTCGGCGCAGTCCAAAACTTTCGGCTCGCGGGGACGCTCGCCCCACCACATCCGTGTTTATCCGTGTTCATCCGTGGTTGAATTCTCCGCGCCTCTTCGTCGCAACTCATTTGAGGTTTTAATGGAGCGACAGCCGTTTCATAACTTCCTTGCAGACTGCCGTTGCCGATTGCGGGCGGCCCAGTGATTTGGCGGCTTTGGCCATCTTCGCCAGTTTCTTCGAGCCGAGCAGTTGTTCGATGCGGAAGGGCAGGTCTTCGACGCGATTGACCTTGGCCGCCGCGCCGCGTTCGAGCAAAAAATCACTGTTGGCGGCTTCCTGTCCGGGAATCGGATTCAAAATGAACAGCGGTTTGCCCAGCGCCAGCGCCTCGGACGAGGTCAACCCGCCGGGTTTGGTGACAATGAGGTCGGCGACGGCCATCAACTCGTGCATGTTCGTGGCGAAGCCCAGCACATGCGTCGGGTGTTTGCGGTTCTGCGTGGCGAGTTCGCGGCGCAATTCGTCGTTGCGCCCGGTGACGACAACCGTCTGGAACGGCTGCGGCACTTTGTCCAGTTCGGCCAGGATTTCCGCAACCGGTCCCATGCCAAATCCGCCGCTTAGCACGAGCAACACCGGCTGATCATCGCGCAGCCCGAGCGTTTTGCGGACGGCGCGTGCGTCGGGTTTCGATAAAAATTTCGCGGCAATGGGAATGCCGGTGGCAACAACATTTTTCGCCGCGGCCCCGCGCGCGACGAGCCGGGCCTTGGTTTCTTCCGCGGCGACGCAATACAAATCCACGCATGTGTCCATCCACAACGCATGCGCCTCGAAGTCCGTCACGACGCTGACGACGAACGGGTGCGGTGCCGTTTTCTTCTGGCGCAACCAGCCCAACGTTTCCAGTGGCGCATAGTGCGTGCACAACACCGTGTCCGGTTCGAACTGTTTCAGGTGGCGGGCGAACTTTTTGCGCGAATTGTTGGGAAGGGCGCGGCGCAGTTTGTTCAAGCGGCGGGCGACCTTGGGATTGTCGGTCTTGCCGAAAAGCATTCCCCAAAGTTCCGGCGCGCGTTCGACGAGTTTCACGTAGCCGTTTGCGTAAACCTTTTTATGGAGCGGCGAGAAAAACCTGATGAGGTCAACCCGCTCAACGGTGTCATCCGGGCGCAACGCGCGCCAGGCTTCCTCCAACGCGGCGGCGGCGGCGATGTGCCCGCCGCCCGCGGTGACTGTCGCAATCAGGGCGCGCATGGGATGGCCATGAACTTGCCGGAGCGGGTCGGGGTTGAGAAGCCGAAACGCAATCCGCGCCGGCGAACGTGTTTTTGAGCGGCGAGGGGTTACTGTGAAATTTCCGGCAATTTACCCTGCTGGTAGCCGGTCAATGTTTTCTGAAGCAGAATTTTCACCCTGCCGTCCGCCAAATCCACCGCCTTCTGTTCGGTGGCGATAGCTTCGTTGGTTTTCCCGCTCAGGAACTGCGCACGGGCAAGCGTATCCAGGACACGAGACTCTTTTCCTTCAGTCGCCTGATTGGCGCGCTGCGCCATTTTTTCGGCCAGAGCGAGGTCGCGATTTTCAAGCCCCGGTTGGGCGACAATAAACCAGGCGAGTTCATTTTGCACAGCCGCGTCGTCCGGGTGCGCGTCGCTGATGGTACTTGCCAGCTTGTAGGCCTTGGCGTAGTCCTTCCGGCCAAGGAGGATTTGGAAACGAACCGCGGCCAGACCGTCACGCTGGTTGGCCGGGAGCAATTTCTCGATTTGCGCAACGGTGGCTTCGGCGCCGTCCCAGTTCGTTTGCTTGAAGTTCAGGCTGAGTTGCCTGGAAAGGTCCATCAGCTTTTGCTGATCCTGCTGTCGCTGTTCGTACTCCTTGGCGGCTTTAGCCACGTCGTAACGGTTTGCCAGGATGTCATTCAGCAACGTTTCATTCAATTCCATCGGATGTCCGATCCAGGCGATGCGCCCCTGTTGGTTAACGATGAACGCGGTGGGAATGCCGTTCTGATCCGCCGCGGCCATCCAAGTGGTGGCCATCGCGCCGTCCTTTTCCTTGCTCTTGTCGTCCAACGCGACGCGGTAGGTCATCTTGTCGCCCATTTTTTTTACGAACGGTGCGACGGCACTGTCCTCCTGCTCCCAGACGTCCTGGCCAATGACCACCACCCGCTTATCTTTGAATTGCCGCCATAATTCATTGAGATGCGGGATGGAAGCACGGCAAGGGCCGCACCAGGTCGCCCAGAATTCGACGATATACACGTGGTTGGTATCAAATTCGTTCACCGGCTCGCCCTGCACCCACTGGCCGGCTTGGAGCCTGGGCGCGGGATCACCAATCTTGAGCTTGGCTTCCGCTGCCTGAATGGAAGTGGCAAACGTGATGCCGACCAACGCGGCGAACATGGAGAACCATGTCAGTTTTTTCATATCAATTTTTGACTGGAGTGTGATGGGTGAAAGTTTTACGGTCTAGTTCTTTTTGGAGCAAAATGTTTGTGATTGCCGGTCGGGACTTCCTTGGCGCGCGCCCGGCGTACATTTGTTTTTCAACGCAGTTTTTCCACCAGAATTTTCGCAGGGTCGTTCACACCGAGTTGGAGCAGGGCGGCGTTGGTGTAAAGTTCCAGGTTCGGTTTGACCGCCGGCGCGACCGCGGCGCGGCGTTCGCGGTCGAGTTCCTTTAGCGCAAGGGTGTCGAGCGCGACGGGGTCGTGGCTGAACCAAAGTTGATTCAGCACTCGCGAATACTGCAACAATCCCTTCTGGCCGCCTTCGTATTGACCGATGAGCGCGTCGGTGATGTTTAACGCCACGCGGTCGCCCAGCGCGGAAAGGGCGTAGATTTCCGGCACGGCGACCGCCAACCGGCCGGGATCGCCCTCGAACCGCAGGGTGTTGTCCACGCTGCCCATCGCCAAACCATAGAGATGCCCGCAAACGCCAGCGTCGTTTTCGTTGAGCAACGGCGCGAGGCTGATGATTTTGGTGATTTGCCGGCTGACGAGTTTGGAGACAAACGAGCGGCGTCCGATGCCTTCGCCTTTTTTGCCGAATTCCAAATCGTCCCAGACGAGACGGCCGATGACGGCGGTGTCAGGGTTGTAAAAAGTCGTTTCGTCGTAACCGGTTTCCGCCGCGCCCGCCGCGCGCACGCCGAGCTGCGCGGCCAGCCTGAAAAATCCCGCCGCCCGCAAGTCGTTGGCGTGTTTGTCCCAAATGATGATGTGTTCCCGGGGCACGCCGGCGTCGAGCAGGCCGTGGATCACCGCCGCGACCACGGCGGGGCGCGTGCCGCTGATTGACCCGGCGGTGGACAGGACTTTGATGCCCACGATGTCCTGGGTGGATACGAGGCTGCGCCAGGCTTCGGCAGGTGCCGTTTTGCCGGTGAGATTGGTGATGCCGCGATTCACCATGGTTTGCACGTGGGCATTGTCCGCCTGGAAATTGAACAGGGCATTGGGGTCTTCGACGACGACCACGCGCGCCGGAGCATTGGTGGAACGCAGCGAAAAGAAGCCGGCGCCTCGCAACGGCGTGGTCGGAAGTAAAAGCGCAACGGCGACCATCAACCCGCCGAGTCCATGAATGGACCGGATTTGAGGCGGTAGCTTGATCCTGATCGTCATCTTAATCTGTTCCGTCCAATGATTATAATTGCGAGCGGGATTGGGATTACGACAAAACCAAAGTTGTGCGTTTCTTGACACTTCCGGACGCGGATGCTACCACCAGCGCCAATGCTGGCCATCAAAAACGAAAACGGAGATGGAAGATGGAAGGTGGAAGATGGAATCCGGCGCGCTGTCGAAAAATTCCATTCGCCATTCGCCAGCGCCTGGCGCGGCGAAGCGAAGCGGAGACGGCTCCGCCCTCGCTTTTTTTCCCTGCTCTTGCTCGCGCTCGCCGTTTTCATTTCGGGTTGCTCGCCGTCCGGACCGCGCGCGCTGCTGAAGGGGAAAAAGTTTCTGGATCGCGGCGATTACGCCGACGCGGTGGCGCAACTGAAAATGGCCACGTCGCTGCTGGCCACCAATGCGCAGGCGTGGAATTACCTCGGATTGGCGTATCATCGTGCCGGCCGCCCGGCGGACGCCGTGGTCGCCTACCAGCGCGCGCTCACCTTCGACCGTGATCTCGTCGAGGCGCATTACAACCTCGGCTGCCTCTGGCTTGAACAAAACAAACCCGACGCGGCCCGGACAGAGTTTACTGCCTACACGCTCCGGCGCAGCAACGCGCCCGAAGGCTGGCTCAAACTCGGTCTGGCGCAACTGCGCGAACGCGAATTGGCGGCGGCGGAGAAATGTTTCAGCACCGCGCTTTATCTCCATCCGGACGACGCCGAGGCGTTGAACGGCCTGGGCCTGGTGCAAGTCCAGCGCGGCCGCCCGCGTGAAGCCGTGCAGGATTTCAGCGCCGCGATCAAGGCGCACCCCGATTACGCGCCGGCCATTTTGAATCTGGCGACGGTGGCGCAGGAACATTTCCACGACAACAAACTGGCTTTGCAGTATTACCGCGCGTATCTGGCGCTCATGCCACGCCCGGCAAACTGGAATGATGTCAACGCCATCGTCGGCGGCCTGGAGCAGGCGGCAAACGTCACCGCGCCAAATCCGCCGCCGCCATCCCCAAAACAAAATCAAAACGTTGCGCCAGCGCCGACGGTTGTGAGCGTGGCAAAAACACCGACGGCGAATCCCGTTCATCCGGCCGCGTCACCCAAAGCGCAATCGGTGGCCAGGACTTATTCCAATCCGCCGCCGCCGCACCCGACACCCGAGACGCAGGTCGTGAAAGTCCAGCCGGAGCCGGCGATTGTCGCCGCGCCGGCCCAGACGGCGATGACGTCCACCCTGCCGGTGGAAGCGCCGCCGGGGCCGGCGCCGGTTGAAAAGCCAAGCATCTGGCAGCGGCTCAATCCGGTTCACTGGTTTCATTCTTCCGCGCCGGAAAAAAAGTACGATGAACAAGGCGTGACTCCGCTGCCGCCGCCGGGGTCGCGTGAAGCCGTGAATCCGGCTCCATTACTGCCGCCCGGGGCCAAGCCCAACGCCGCTCCGCCGGCGCCGACGAACGCGCCACCCGTTCGTGAAACCAGGCCGGTTAAAATTATCCAGCCAGCGCCGCCGACACTATCGCGGTATTCGTATCTGTCGCCGCGCGAACCGAAACCGGGCGACCGGCGGGTGGCCATGGTCGCGTTCACGCGGGCGCGGGAATTTGAACAGAATGCACGCTGGTTGGACGCCATGAAGGCCTATCAGCAGGCGGCGGAAACGGATCCGGACTGGTTCGAGGCGCAATACAATTTCGGCGTGTTGTCGTATCGCTTGCAGAATTACCGGCAGGCGCTGACGGCTTACGAGATGGCACTGGCCATCCGGCCGGATTCGGTGGATGCGTGTTACAATTTCGCGCTGGCGCTCAAGGCGGCGGGTTACGTGCCCGACGCGGTGCGCGAGTTGGAAAAAATCGTGACGGCCAGTCCCAATGAAGTCCGGGCACACCTGGCCTTGGGCAATCTTTGCGCACAGCAGTTGCACGATGGGTCGCGGGCGCGGCAACATTATTTGAAGGTGCTGGAACTGGACCCGGCCAACCCGCAGGCGACAGACATTCGTTTCTGGCTGTCGTCGAATCCGTCGTAATCGGCGGTTGTCTTGTGAGGGAAGCCGCGCAGCGGCTGGTCGTCCGGAACGGGGTGGCCCTTGGTTGGAGTGCCCGCCATCATTACCACGACCGGGATTCCGGCTTTAATGCGGTTGGTTCTGACGACACCGGCGCCAACAAGGATAATGTTATAGGCTGGAAATAAATCGTCATTTTACGCTGCAATCTTTGAGACAAATTCTGGTAACGGGACATTAGATTGTGCAAGCGTCTGGCTTGGCAACAGCATCAATCAATTCCTGCACTGTCCAGACATGGTCTGTCAATTTACTGGCCTATGCCGGTGTTTGGCCTGTTGTCGTGTGTTTCCAGCAAAAGTTCCAATAGGCGTTGGCTCCATTTAATGGAGCTAACGGCCTTTCAACCCGCACAAACCCCTAATTTGCCGAAAATCCGCCGCACAATCTAACCTTGCATTACCAGAATTTGGCACGGAACGGGCTGTCAAGGTAGCTGGTGTTGTGAACTGGACAAATTAATCTCTGGCTTATGATTGCTGCGCTCACACAATCGCTGACGCTCGACAAGCTGCCGTACGACTGGTTTGATATGGCAGTCCTTTTGATCCTGGCCTTCGGGCTGTTCCGCGGACGCAAAAACGGCATGGCCAAGGAAACCCTCCCGCTGTTCCAATGGCTGTCGTTGGTCATTGTGTGCGGGTTGTTCTACGAGTCAGCGGCTCAACTCCTGATCAACGCCGCCGCGTGGAGCGAACCGAAGAGTTACATGGGGGGCTATTTGATTCTGGCGTTCGTGGTCTGGCTGGTGTTCGCGGTGCTCAAGAAAATCCTTGTTCCCCGGCTGACCGGCAGCAACTTTTTCGGCAGTAGCGAATACTATTTGGGCATGTTTTCCGGCATGATCCGTTTTGCGTGCATGCTTTTCTTCGCGTTGGCCCTGCTGAACGCGCCGGTTTATACCCCGGCGGAAATCCAGGCCCACCAGGCCTACGTGAAACGCTGGTTTGGCGGCGGCATCTATGGGGGCAATTACCTTCCCGATCTGGCGACGGTGCAGGCCAGCGTTTTCAAAAAATCCTTCGTCGGGCCTTATATCACACAATATCTCGGCACGCTGCTGATCAACACCGGGCCGGCCGTGTCCCAAAAGCCGGCGGCCAAAATCCCGGTGATTAGGATTCAACCGTGACCCGCGCCGGCGCGCGCTGAACGAGCTTGGCCGGTTTCTCTTCCGCCACCCTCGAACGCAGCCGCGCCGCCAGCGACATCGTGGATGTCATCGGCTCCTGTCTGCCGCTGAAAAAGCGGGGACGAATTTTTTAGCCCGAAAACCGGAGTTCGCCGTGGTGCAGTGCGTCTCGCCTGCCGAACTCCGGTTTTCGGATTGAACAGTTGCGAAATGGATTTGCCGTATTCGCGCGCCAATGCTAGACCGGGTGCATGGCCGGTCTTTTTTCCTCCGCCACCCTCGAACGCATCCGCGCTGCCAGTGACATTGTGGACGTCATCGGCTCCTATCTGCCGTTGAAAAAGGCGGGAGCCAACTTTGTCGCGCTCTGCCCGTTTCACAAGGAAAAGACCCCCAGTTTCAGCGTCAATCCCCACCGCCAGATTTTTCATTGCTTCGGCTGCCACAAGGGCGGCGACGTGTTCACCTTCGTCAAGGAATACGAAAACATCGGCTTCGTGGACGCCGTGCGCCGGCTGGCCGAGCGCGCGAAAATCCCGGTTGAATTCGACCAAGGCCCCGGCGAAAAACAATCACGCCATCTCAAGGACCAGCTTCTCCAAATCCACGAGCAAATCGCGCAGCGCTGGCAAAATTGTCTGCTCAACGAAGCCGCCGGGCAGCTTGCGCGTGATTATCTGGCGAAACGCGGGGTGTCGCCGGAAGCCGTGAAACTGTTCCGGCTCGGTGCCGCGCCGGACGCCTGGGATGACACCGTCAACTGGGCCAAAAGCAAAAACTACGACCTCGCACTCGTCGAAAAGGCCGGCCTCATCATCCAAAAAACCGAAACCCAAACTCCGAACTCCGAACTCCGAAATTTTTACGACCGTTTTCGCGGGCGGCTCATGTTCCCGATTTGCGACGAGCAGGGCAGGGTGATTGGCTTCAGCGGGCGCGTTTTGTCCGGCGACGAAAAAACCGCCAAATACGTCAACTCGCCGGAGACGCCGATTTTCATTAAGAGCAAGGTCTTCTACGGCCTCGACAAATCCAAACGCGCCATCCTCGACGCCGGGTTTGCCGTCGTCTGCGAAGGCCAGCTTGACTTGATTGCGTGTTTCATGGGCGGCGTGCAAAACGTCGTTGCGCCCCAGGGCACCGCTTTCACCGACCAGCACGCGCGCATCCTCAAACGTTACGTGGATGAAGTGGTGCTGTGTTTCGATTCCGACGAAGCCGGCCAGAACGCCGCCGTGCGCTCGCTCGACAATTTGCTTGCTTCCGGCCTGGCCGTGCGCGTGGCCGTGGTGCCCGCGCCGCACGACCCCGACAGCTTCATCAAAGCCAACGGCGGCGAGGCGTTTCGCGAACTCGTCGAAGGCGCCGAGGGATTTTTCGATTACCTTTTGAACCGGCTCTGCAGGTTGAATTACACGGCAACCGACCGCGGCCGGAATGCCGTCGTGCGCGGCATGGCCGAAGCCGTTCACAAAACCGGCAACGCCGTTTTGATTGACACCTACGCGCAGAAAACGGCGTTGCGTCTGGGCGTTTCGCCGGAAGCCGTCCGCGCTGAATTTGCAAAAGTCCGGAGTCCGGAGTCCGGAGTTCGGAGTTCGGAAAACGAAGATTCAACGTCAAACGAGCCGGAAGCCGAAACGCCGCGTCCGTCCCCGCCGGAATTCCTGCTACTCAAGCTGCTACTACAGCAAGAGGATTTGGTTGCTTGGGCTACGCTGCATCTGGACGTGAATTGGATTTCGCATCCGCTGATCCGACGAATCGTCGCGCAGCGACTAGCTGCGCAGACGAATGAAAGCTGGAAAAACCTCGCCGCGTTCTTGGACGAATGTGAAACGCCGGAAATGCGAAATCTCATTACCGAGGTTCTAATTGGAGAATTAGTTGAACGGACCAACGATGGCACTCGGCTAACTCTTCGAAAACAAGAAGATCGTTCCGGCGAGCAACTGCCAGATGTGATTTTGAAATTGCGCAATCAATTTCTGGACCGGCAGATTGCCACCTGCATCCAGCGTGCAGGCCAGCCGGGAATTTCCGAGTCCGATCAGATTAAATTTTCGCGAGAGGAACAGGAATTGCGGAAACAGAAGCGCACGCCATTGAAGTAACCCGCCTTCGCAATGTTCCGACGCGGCAAGCACGTGGCGGGTGGCAAGTGACAAGCCACCGGCATCGCGCGACTTACGCCTCACGTCACTTGCCACCTGTCACATGTCACTCTATTTCGCCCCTTGGTCAATCCATACACGGACCAAGCCGATTTGGTCGGGTGTGAGCGGCTTGATGCCGGCCTTGTTGTGCGGCGGCGGCATCCACAAATCCTTGTCACCGGTCAAATGCGCGGCGCTCAGGATGAGCGGGCTTTTGGCGCTGTCGCCGGCGATAATCACTTTGCCGTCCTTGCCGCCTTTGAGCGCATTTTCGAGTGTGTCCAGTTTCAGCCTCGCCTTCGGCTTGTCGCCGCTGTGGCACTTGGCGCAGGAAGTGTCGAGAATGGATTTGATGTCGGCGGCATAGGTGACGCCCGGTTTGGTTGAGGCTGGCGGCAATTTGCTGGCTGCGTCCTCGGCGGCGGCAACCGCTGCCAGCCCGAACGTGACCGCGAGGGCAACGGTGGTGAATTTAATCGAATTCGATATTTTCATGGATTTGGTTAATTTCGCGAACAATGTGAGCGTAAGACGCCTCAAAAACCAAATGGTTTCAAGCAAAAAAATAGCGCGAGGGACGGTGTGAATTGTAGCGTCGGCTGTCCCAGCCAATCGTGCGCTAAGGATCAGCCTTCGCATGGCTACGGCGCGACAGGCAGCGCACACTACAGCAGGCTGGCTCACCACCCAAAGGACAGCCTGGCTTGCAGACAGCCGGTTCCTGGGTTAACCCTTTCCCGTGAACGAAGCTGATTTTTCCGACGCCTGGCTGGTAGTGCTGGGACATGGCACGGAACAAAACACCAATTCCGCCGCCCCGGTGTATCAGCATGCGGCGGAGTTGCGCCGCCGGAACATTTTCGCCGGTGTCCACGAGGCGTTCTGGAAGCAGGAGCCGCAAATCAAAACCGTCCTGTCCGAAATCACGGCGCCGCGCGTGTTCATCGTGCCGTTGTTCATCAGCGAAGGCTATTTCGCGAGTAAAATCATCCCGCGCGAACTGGGTTTTTCCGAACTCTCAACACTCAACACTCAACACTCAACTTTCTTTTATTGTCCGCCCATTGGCACCCACGAGAGTGTGACGAAAGTCATTTTGTCGCGCGCAAAAGGAATCGTCGAACAATATCCGTTTCCGCGCGCGCCCCGGCCGCGGGACATTACGCTGTTCATCGCCGGTCATGGCACGGAGGAAAATGAAAATTCGCGGCAGGCGATTGAGCGGCAGGCCGGATTGATTCGCGCGCTGGACCTTTACGCTGGCGTTCAGGCGATTTTCCTGGAAGAATCGCCGCGCATCGCCGATTGCTACGCGCTGGCGCAAACGAAAAACCTGGTGGTCGTCCCCTTTTTCATCAGCGACGGTTTGCACACGCAGGAAGACATTCCCGTGATGCTGGGCGAGGCGCCGCCAGTCGTCCGGCAACGGCTCGCCGCCGGCCAGCCGCCGTGGCGCAACCCGACCGAAAAAAACGGCATGCTGGTCTGGTACGCGCCTGCCGTCGGCAGCGAACCGCATATCGCCGATGTGATTTTGGAACGGGTGAGGGAAGCGGCGAAAAATTCGTCCTCGTTGTCGTCCTCGTCCTCGTAATCGAAAATTAAAAGGTCGAGAGCGAGAACGAGAAGGGGGATGATTACGATTTAATTTATGAACAAACTGCGATTTGGAATTTTGGGCGCGGCAGACATCGCGCGAAAGAACTGGAAATCCATTTGCTACAGCGGCAATGCGGTCGTCACCGCCGTGGCCAGCCGCGACCTTGCGCGCAGCCGACGTTTCATCCAGGAGCTGCAGGCCGAAGCGCCGTTCAGAACGGTGCCTGTGGCACTCGGCAGTTACGAGGAACTGTTGGCGTCGCCGGACGTGGACGCGGTTTACATTCCGCTGCCGACCGGTTTGCGCAAGGAATGGGTCCTGCACGCGGCAGCGGCGGGCAAGCACATCCTTTGCGAGAAACCCTGTGCCTTGAATGCAGCCGACCTTCGGAAAATGATTGCCACCTGCCGGAAGCACCGCGTGCAATTCATGGACGGCGTGATGTTCATGCACAATCCGCGCCTCGACCGCATCCGCAAGGTGCTCGACGACGGCAAAAGCGTGGGCCGGATCAAACGCATCATGTCCAATTTCAGTTTTCATCTGGGCGAGGACCGGCTCCCGACGAACATCCGGGTGAACAGCCGGCTGGAACCGGCCGGTTGCCTGGGCGACGTCGGCTGGTATTGCATTCGCTTTGCGCTCTGGGCCATGCGCTGGCAGTTGCCGCGTGAAGTTTCGGCGCGTGTCCTTTCCCGACGCGCCGCTCGCCGCAGTCCGGCGCCCGTGCCGTCGGATTTTTCCGCCGAACTGATTTTTGGCGGCGAAACGTCCGCGGGCTTTTATTGTTCCTTCATAGCCGAGTATCAACACTGGGTCCATGTGAGCGGCACGAAAGGCTGGCTGCTGGTTCCGGATTTTGTTCATCCGCGAGATGATCACGAGCCCGCCTTTGAGGTGAATCAGAAAGAAGTCAGCGCCAAATGCTGCAAATGCCGGGGAAAACACGACCAGGGCCTCGAATACGCGCAGTTCACAAACATGGTCCGCAACTTCGCGAACGCGGTTTTCTCCGGGAGACTCAACCACGAGTGGCCGATGTGGGCGCTGAAAACGCAGCAGGTCATGGATGCGTGCCTTGAATCGGCTCGCCGAGGTCGCCCCGTTAAACTGCTGAATCGTTGAACCGTCATGCGCGCCGAACCGATTCAACGATTCAACCATTTAACGATTCACGAAACACCCTCCATCCGCTATCTTTGCGTCGTGCATTTTCGGAAGATAACCATCATCGGCGTTGGTTTGCTGGGCGGTTCCATCGGGCTGGCCGTCAAACGCCGGAAACTGGCGCGCCAGACCATGGGCTTTGTCCGCCGGGCTGCCAAACTGAAGGACTGCGAAAAAGCGGGCGCGGTGGATTTTGCCACCACGGATTTGCCCGCAGCCGTTTGGGAGGCCGACCTCGTCATCCTTTGCGCGCCGCTCGCACAAATGCGTCCGCTCGTCGCGCGGATGTTGCCGGTCCTGAAACCCGGCGCGATTGTGACCGACGTCGGCAGCGTCAAAGCCGGTGTTGTGCGTGAATTGGAACCACTCATTGCCAAATCCGGCGCCCACTTTGTCGGCAGCCACCCGATGGCCGGTGCGGAGAAAATCGGTGTGAACGCCGCGCGCGCGGACTTGTTTGTAAACGCTGTTTGCGTGGTGACGCCAACGAACAAAACCAACCGGGCCGCGCTGAAGAAAGTGAAACAGTTTTGGAAGGCGGTCGGTTCGCGCGTGCTGGAATTGACACCGGTGACGCATGACCTGCTGGTCAGCCGGTCGAGCCATTTGCCGCACGCGCTGGCCGCGACACTCGCGAACCTGGTTTTGAATCCGGCGCAGCCGCGGTTTCAAACCGCCGTTTGCGCAAACGGTTTTCGCGACACCACGCGCATCGCTTCCGGCTCGCCCGAAATGTGGCGCGACATCGCCCTGGCCAACCGGAAAAACCTGGGACGGTCGGTGGACGCTTTTGTCGCTGAATTGAAAAAATTCCGGCGCGCCCTGGCCCAAGCCGATGCGGAGACCATTGCGAAGTTTTTTGAAACGGCCAAACAGCGGCGCGACGACTGGTGCGCCGGCTGTGCCTCGCCGTCGCCGGAATGAAGAAATGCTCCGTGTTGCGTATGGCGTCAAGCAGCCGCGGGAGATGCGATTCCTTGCTTGACGCCACCCGCAACATGCAAAACGACGGAAAATGTCATTGTCTGACCTCATCGAAATCGTGCCGCTGAACAGGCCGGTGCACGCGGAAGTCACCGTGCCCGGCTCGAAGAGCATCACCAACCGCGCGTTGATCCTGTCGGCGCTGGCGGACGGCGAAGTCACGCTCCGGGGCGCGCTTTGGAGCGAAGACACGCAGGTGATGGTCGAGGCGCTTCGGAAACTGGGATTTGAGATCAAGGTCATCCATGACCTGGAGGAATTCTGTAATCGCACCGTCACGGTCAAGGGGCTGGGCGGGAAAATCCCGAACGCGGGCACGGCGGAAACGCCGCTGGAATTGTTCGTCGGCAACGCCGGCACGGTGGCGCGGTTTCTGTCCGCGTTGGTTTGTTTGGGCAATGGGGTTTACCGGCTGCATGGCACGCCGCGTATGCACGAGCGCCCGCAGGCGGCGCTGTTTGAGGCCTTGCGCCAACTCGGTTACCGGGTGGATTCGCCAAACGAAAAATTACCGGCCGTCATTCACGGGACCGGTTCGCACCCGGGCCGATGCAAAGTGAGCATTGAAGAAAGTTCGCAGTTTGCGAGCGCCTTGTTGATGTGCTCGCTGATTGCGGGCTGGCAGGTTGAGGTAGTCGGGGTAAGCGTCGAGGAGTCACCCTACATCTACATGACCCGGGAAATGTGTTCCTATTTTTATTGGAGCCGCAAGCGCAGCCCGCATCCTGAATTCGGAATGAGGGATGCCATCTATCCGGTTGACCCGGATTCGTCCAGCGGCAGTTATTTTTTGGCTGCCGGCTGGCTGGCCGGCGGGGTCGCTCCCGGTGAACCGCAACCCGTAACCGTGGCGCGCTGGCCGGTGCTCGGGGCGGGTTTCCAGATTGATACGAAGTTTTCAAATTACCGATCCCTGTCGGAAACGGTTTCCCGGAAAACCGACCTCGGCGACAGCATCATGACGCTGATTGTGACTGCGCCATTTGCGGGTCATCCGGTGAAATTCACTGACCTTGGCCACCTCCGCGTGCAGGAATGCGACCGGGTCTCGGCCTTGTACGCGGAATTGACCAGGTGCGGGGCGAAGATTGAAGAAACGGGCGACACGTTGACGGTCTGGCCGTCGCCACTTCAGGGCGCGGAGATTGAAACCTACAACGACCATCGCATGGCGATGTGCTTTGCGATTCTGGGCTTGAGAGTGCCGGGCATCAAAATCAAAAATCCCGCGTGTGTGAAGAAGACGTTTCCGAACTTTTTCCAGAAACTGGCCGCGAAGCCGCCCAAGGGCCTGGGCGCGACGCTTTTGGATGCGAACACGGGACGAAATTTGGTGCTGGAAGAATTGTTTGCGGAATGAATTTCGTTGAACCGTTGAACCGTTGGATCGTTAAATCGGTTGCGCGGTTCACGATTCAACGATTTAACAATTTGACGAATCACGAATTTGAAAACCATTGTCATTGCGATTGACGGCACGAGTGCCAGCGGCAAAAGCACCAACGCCAGGCTGGTCGCGAAGGCGCTCGGTTATGTCTATGTGGACACCGGCTCGATGTACCGCACGCTGGCCTGGCATTGCCTGAAGCACCGGATTGACGTGCAGGACCCCAAGGCGGTCGCCGCCGCGTGTCGCAAATGGAAAACGGCGCTGACCTGTGTCGGCGCCCGGGTGCGGCTGCTTGTGGACGGCCATTATCCTGAAAAAGAGATCCGCACCGCCGAGGTCAGCGCCGCCGTGCCGCACGTGGCGGCGGTGCCCGGGGTGCGCGCGTGGATGGTCAAACGTCAGCGCGAATGCGTCAAGTTCGGCAATCTCGTCATGGAAGGCCGCGACATCGGGACGAATGTCTTCCCCGAAACCGATTTCAAATTTTACCTGGATGCGAAGCTGGAAGAACGCTCGCGCCGCCGCGCCGCCGACGGCGTTCAGGAAAACCTGGCGGCGCGCGACCAGCGCGACAGCCAGCGGGCCGTTGCGCCGCTCATGATTCCGCTGGGGGCGAAGGTCATCAACAACTCGAACCTGACGGCGGAGCAGACGAGCAATTTGATTCTGGCGGAAATCCGCAAGCGCCTGGCCGCCCAATGAATTTTTCCTATCGCTTGGGCTGGATGTTTTTTCGCGCGCTCTACACGGTCTATTTCCGCTGGCGCGCTTTCAACGCCGGGCGCGTTCCCGAAACCGGCGCGGTCATTCTCGCCTCAAACCACGCGAGTTTCATTGACCCGCCGCTCGTCGGTGCGGCGCTGCATCGTCCCATCAATTACCTGGCACGCGAAAGTTTGTTCCGGTTTCCGGGCGTTGGCGCCCTGTTGCGTTCGTGGAATTCCGTGCCGGTGGATCGCGACGGCGGCGGCGCGGCGGGATTGAAGGGCATTCTCGACCGGTTGCGGGCCGGCGGCGGCATCATTTTGTTTCCGGAAGGCACGCGGACGCGTGACGGCCAACTGCAACCCGCGCGTTCGGGCATCGGACTGGTGGTGATCAAATCCGCAGCGCCGGTCGT
>Ga0187874_10000456_pt1 | contig 50491 bp, 48 predicted proteins | sample June2016WEW_16_1_3_FD_132993 | JGI IMG/M metagenome (GOLD analysis project Ga0187874, IMG submission 132993) | Peatland microbial communities from SPRUCE experiment site at the Marcell Experimental Forest, Minnesota, USA - June2016WEW_16_150 | ecosystem: Environmental > Terrestrial > Soil >... | reverse complement strand
TCGAGCATCAACTTGCGTAGATGGGTCACAGGGATGACCTCCTTGTGACCCGACAATACACGCTACCGACGAATGCTGCTAGGGAACACGCGAAGCGTCTGCCGTCAGGCTTCGTTCAAGTCGCCGTCACATCACCTGGCCACAAACGCGCCACCCAGCGAGTCAGTTCAAGGCCCGCCGGCGCTCAATCCGCCGCCTGTGCCGTCGCCAACGCTTCCACCACCAGCCGCACTCCCGCCCGCCCGCAACAGCACGGGCCCGCGTCCACCAAACCCGCCGGCGGTGTGTATTCCGCAACAAAGTGCAGCCCGTCCTGCGCCTCGCACTCATACCCCAATACCCGGCCGTCCCGGTCGAGCAGCATCCCGTATACCGGCGCCCGGAACATCTCCCACAGCGCGTCCCGTTCGCCTTCGCTCAGATACGGCCGCCCGTTGTAATGCAGCACGAATACCGCGCGCCGCGCCCGTGTTCCCGCCGCCCGCGCGCGCGCCAGTTCGTCAAATGAGCCCGCCAGCGCGGCATGCTCGCCCTTGGCCCCCGCCGCCCGCGCGGCCCTCAGGCCCGGATATAGTGGATGCCGCGGCGCCCCGCGGGCTTTCCGAATCGTCAATCGCATAGCTTTGAACGGGTAGTGTCTCCGCCGTCCAAATTCTCTCAGGATTATGTGAAGCCCGCCGCTGTTTAAGTGGGACAGTCCTCCTGTCCTACGCCGCCTCCAGCACCCGCGCCAGGTTCTCGCCCAGGATCAATCGCGCGTCGTCCACCCCGGCTCCCAATTCCAGCAGCGCTCGTGTCTGCACTTGGAAGACCGCGTCGATCCAGCCGCGCGGAAAGAAGGAGGAGTCCGTGCCGAACAGCAGCCGCCGCGGCCCGGCCACATCCAGCGCGCGTTGAAATACCGTCGTCAGATTCAGGCCTTCGTAGCGCATCCAGGAATTGCTGCTGGAGGTGTCCAGGTAGACGTTGGGGCAGAGATCGGCCAGCATCAGGGCTTCGCGAAAATGCCCGGCGCCGAAGTGCGGAACAATGAACCGCACGCCCGCGTGCCGTTGCGCCACCGCGTGCAGGTCGAGCGGATTGGAAAACCGCATGTCGAAGGGGCAGGGAAGTCCCAGCTTCTTGCGCACTCCTACCGTCAGCGCGCCGCAGTGTACGAACACCGCGCAGTGCTGCGCCGCGGCCTGTTCCAGCAAGGGCTCCACGCGCGCATCCTGCACCGGGTATAAGTGCATCGCCGGAAACAGGCAGATGGCGTTAAGCCCGCGCTCCACGGTCGCCCCTTCGCGCAGCGGGTTCACCATGGCGTAAGCGTAAAACCGGTCCGGAAAGGCTGCCGCCGCGGCCAGCACCGAGGCTTCATCTCCCGGAATGCTCGAGATCAGCGCCGCGCGCGCCACGCCCTGCGCATCCAGCTCCGCGACCCAGCGCCCGGCCAGCCCGGTTGGATCTTCGGGCGGCAATTCCCAGCCGAGCGTCGCGGCCACCGCCGCGGCGTCCTGCCCGGTTTCGCTCCCCAGCGCATCGAAAAAGCGCCGCGAGAAAAAATGCGTGTGCGCGTCCGCTACCGCTAAATCACTCCACGGTGTCTGCATCCGGCTTGTTCCAGTGCGTAATGCCGGCCGCCAGCGCCAGTTGCGTCAGGCCCGCCACGTTGTTCACCCCGAGCTTCTTCATCATGGTCTTACGGTAACTGCGGATGGTCTGCAGCCCCAGGTCCAGCAGCACCGCGATGTCCTTGCTCGTTTTCCCCTCGGCCACCAGCCGCAGCACCTGCAACTCGCGCGGCGAGAGCGATTCCAGCGGGCTCCGGTCGTGCGTGTCCAGATCGCCGCGCTGGATCCGCGCCAGCAGCCGGTCCGACACCTGCGAGCTCAAGTAGGAACCGCCACGCGCCACCGTCCGCAACGCGTCCAGCATTTCCGCCGACGAGGCCTTCTTCAGCACGAACGCCCGCGCGCCCGAGCGGATCGCGCTCACCACGGAGTTCTCATCGTCGTACATTGAGAGGATCACGACCTTCACTCCCGGGCAGTGCCGCAGCAGTTCGGTGGTGGCTTCGATCCCGTTCATCCCGGGCAGTCCGATATCCATCAGGACCAGGTCGGGCGCCGCCTTCTTGCAAAGTTGAACGGCGTCGGCTCCGTTTTCTGCCTCGCCCACCACGCGGAACTCCGTTCCGCGTTCCAGGATTCCCTTGACTCCGTCGCGTACCAGCTTGTGGTCATCGACAAGAACAATGTCGAATGGCATATTCCTCTCTCACTCATCCCTAGGTGCGGTCGCCTGGATCGTGGTCCCCGCTCCCCGATTACTCGTAATCGACAGATCCAATCCCGCCTGCGCCGCAAAGTGCTCCATGCTCAGCAATCCCAATCCTCTGCGCCCCTCCAGCACGTCCGCCGGGTCGAATCCGCGCCCATTGTCCCGGACGTCCATGGTAAGAGCGGTACGTGTGGACTTTATCGCGATTTCAATCGAAGAGCAACTGGCGTGTTGTACGGCGTTCCCCACCGCCTCCTGCGCAATCTGGTAAAGGGCCGACGCGATCTTCGGATCGATCTTCAGAAACGGGTCCACATTCACGCGCAGTGCGCCCGTATAACGCTCGCGGATGCGGCTCGCCAGGCGGTCCAGCGCCGATCGCAGCCCGGCCCGCTCCACCGCCGAAGGGTTCAGCTCGTAGGTGTACTCGCGCACCTGCTCCATGATCGGTTCGAGCACCTTCTGGATCTCGGCGATGCGCCGGCACGCCTCCGGCGAAATTCGCTCCACGTCCATCCGCGCCAGGTCCAGTTGCATTCCCAGGCCGGTCAGGTTTTGCCCAACCGAGTCGTGCAGGAATTTCGAAAACATGCTGCGCTCGAATTCCTGCGCCCGCAGCGCACTCAGCACGGTGGTGCGCAGTTCCTGCTCGGCTTTGTTCCAGAGAGTGACTTCGGCGGCCATCCCGCCCGCCAGGCGAAGCCCGCTTTCCAGGCGAATCGGAAAGAGCCTGATATGCCAGGCCGAGTCGCCGCGCCGCTCGCGCAACAACAGCGTCTCTCCCCGCAGCGCGCGTGCGATGCGGTCGCTCCACACGGGCGCCGCTTCCTTGTCGAGCGCCTGCTCGACGCGCCGGCCCACCAGTTCAGCCGCCGCTTTGCCGAAGACCGGAAGCGAATCGCCGTACACGCGCTGGAACTCCGATTCCGCGCTCACGATCCAGGAACACGCCGGGCTTTGTTCCAGAAACGCTTCGGCAAGGCTCGCGTTATCGGGCATGGTGGGGCGGGCAATCCTGCCCGCAGCCGGCTTTCAGCCGGCTGGACCCGCTGGAAAGCGGGTCCACAGCCTGAACAGGCTGCCCCACATCGGACCAACCGGGATTGTCAGGAATTAGAATGGACAGCATACTAGCTCTTGCGCGCTACCGCCCGGCGCGCCGCCACCGCCACATCGCGCGCCACCAGCCCGTATTTGTCCATCAGCTCATCGGGCTGTCCCGATTCGGCGTAGGTGTTCCGGATGCCCACGAACTCCATCGCGCACGGCCTCGTCTCCGCCACTACCTGCGCCACGCGAACGCCCAGGCCGCCATCCACCAGGTGCTCCTCGGCCACCACGATGGCCCGCGTTTCCGCCGCCGCCCGCGCGATCGTTTCGCGGTCGATCGGCTTCGCCGTGTGCATATCCACCACGCGCGCCGAAATGCCTTCGCCTTCGAGCAGGTCCGCCGCCAGCAGCGCCTGCGCCACCAGCAACCCGTTCGCGATGATCGTCACATCGCGTCCCTCCGCCACCTCGATGGCCTTGCCGATCTCGAAGCGTTGGTCGCCGCCGTACACGATCGGCGCCTTGGGCCGCCCGGTGCGGATGAAAACCGGTCCCGCGTGCGCCGCCGCCGCGCGCACCAGCGCTTTCGTGGCTGCTTCGTCGGCCGGCGCAATCACCACGAACCCGGGCAGGGAACAGGCCAGCCCGATTTCCTCGACGCTCATCTGCGAAGGCCCGTCTTCGCCGATCGAAATCCCGCTGTGCGTCCCCACCACTTTCAGATTCACGAAAGGATACGCCGCGCACACGCGCAGTTGTTCGAAACCTTTGTTCATCGCGAATGCCGAAAAACTGGAAACGAACGGGATCTTGCCCGCCAGGGCCAGCCCCGCGCCCACCGCCGTCATGTTGGCCTCGGCAATTCCCAAAGAGACGAACCGCTCCGGAAACTCCTTCGCGAAATACACCGTCATGGTGGACTTGGAGAGGTCCGCATCGCACACGACAACATCCTTATTTTCGCGACCCAGCTCCACCAGGACGCGTCCGAAGGCCTCGCGCGTGGCGGCGCCCAGTCTGATTTCGAACCTGGTTTTCGCGGCCATGTTATTGCAGCTCCTGGAGCGCCAGTTTCACTTCATCCGCCGTCGGCGCCACGCCGTGGAACTTGGGATTGTTTTCCATAAAAGAAACGCCTTTGCCCTTGATGGTGTGGGCCACAATGCAGGTGGGCTTTCCCTTGGTGGCTTCCGCTTCGTCGAACGCCTTCTCGATCGCCGCGAAGTCGTGGCCGTCGATCTCCATGGTGTGCCACCCGAAAGCCCGCCATTTCTCGGCCAGCGGGGCGATTTCCATGATGTCGTGCACGAAGCCGTCGAGCTGGATCCGGTTGTAGTCCACAATCGCCACCACGTTGTCGAGCTTGTGGAACGCGCCCGCCATCGCGGCTTCCCAGATCTGGCCTTCCTGGACCTCGCCGTCGCCCATCATGGCGTACGTGCGGCTCGCCCGTCCGTCGAGGCGCGCCGCCAGTCCCATCCCCAGCGCCAACGAAAGACCTTCACCCAGCGATCCGGTGGAGGCCTCCAGCGACGGTATGAACCGCATGTCCGGGTGGCCCTGATATACCGAGCCGAGCTTGCGCAACGTGTTCAGTTGATCGAGCGGCGTATCGGCGTACCCCGCCTCCGCCATGGCGGCATAGAGCACCGGCGCCGCGTGCCCTTTGGAGAGAATAAAACGGTCCCGGCCCACCCATTTCGGGTTCTTCGGATCAATCCGCATTCGGTTGAAATAGAGTTCAACCACTATCTCCACGGCCGAAAGCGAACCGCCCGGGTGGCCGGACTTCGCCGCGCCAATCATCTCAATGATTTCCCGCCGGATTTGCTTGGCGATGATCTTCAACTCCTCTATGGATTTAGGCATGGTGGGACGAACTCCCATTCTACCAAATCGCTGGAAATCGCCACCGTACGCTCATATCCTCTGAAGTTAACTAACTGTTAACGAAACGCGATATTGTTCCACACTCCCCCGACCGTCTATCCTTAATCTGCGCAAAAATATGCGCGAACAGAATCATGAGGGCCAAACCGGAAACCGACGGCTATGTTGTCCGCCAATTCCTCCGCCTTCTGGCGATGTCACGCGATCCAGGTGCCGCCTTGGAATCGTCCGGGTACTGCCGTGCCGGAGCCCGTATTCTGTATGTCTAACGAAGCCATCCTGGTAGTCGATGACGCTCCCGTCAACCTGAAACTCACCGGAATCCTTCTCCGCAGGGAAGGCTACGACGTCCATTCCGCAGTTGACGCCGAGCAGGCCCTCGATCTGCTCCAGACCTTCCATCCCGATCTCATGCTGGTCGATATTCAACTCCCCGGCATGGACGGCCTCGAACTGACCCGCCGCATCAAGCGGGATGATCGCACCCGCGACATCGTGGTCGTCGCCCTCACCGCCTGTGCCATGAAGGGAGACGACGAGAAGGCCTTCCGAGCCGGCTGCCAAGGCTATATCACCAAGCCCATCGAGACCGGCACGCTCGCCGGCCGCGTTCGCGAGTACCTCGACCACCGATCCTCTCCGCCGCCGGTCCCGGTCGAGATCCCGCCGCCGCCCGTCCCTGTCGAGCTCACTCCGCCGCCGGTCCCTGGCGGGCCCGCTCCGCCAAGCCTTCCCGGCGGCCTGTACTTCACCCCTGCCGAGATGGAGAGCCTGCGGCGGCGATTCCTGGAAGACGCCACCCTCCAGGTCCGCCTCATGACGGAATCCCTCACACGCTCGCTCGACGTGCCAAGCGCCCTGCGCACCTGCCGCGACTGGGCCGCCGCCGCCGCCATCCTGGATTACCAAGCCATCGCCGCGTTGGCAAACCAGGTGGAAGGGTACCTGAACGCCGACAGCCCCGATCCGGCTTCGCTCGACGAAGCTCTCTCCAACCTCATGATCGGTCTGATTGAGGCGCCCGAGTCCGTCACCGGTCCCGTGCCCGATCCCATCGTCGCCGCCCTCAAAGGGAAGCGCGTGGGCCTGGTCGGCTTCTCCGCCGACGATGCCGAACGTCTCTGTGTCGCCCTCGAACGCGCCAGCGCCAAGCCGCGCTATTTCGACCGCGTCGCCTCCCGCGATTCCGACCCCATTCGCGATTGCAGCCTCGTCCTCGTGGCCGTCACCCCCGCAACCAAGGACACCTTTTTGCTCGCCGCCGGGTCCACCGCCTTCTCCGGCCCGCCCTTGGTCCTGGCTGGCGCCCGCGACCAGATCCTCGCGCTCGATTACTCCGTCCAGCTCCGTGCCTGCGAGCTTCTCGTCGATGGTTGGCAGCCCGAAGAAGCGCTCATGCGCCTGGCCTTAGCGCTTTCCCGCAAGGAAGCTGCTCCGGCAGTGGCCGCACGGGCAGTGGCCGGTCCCGTCCGCACCCTTGCTCCGCAAGTTCCGGTCTACGGGTCCAACAACCACACCAGCTCGGAAGTGCTGGTGGCCGATGACGATATGACCGTCCGCCTGGTAGTGCGGAGTGCCCTGGAGAACGCCGGCATTAAGTGCCGCATGGCCTCCAACGGACCCGAAGCTTTGCAGATCCTCCGCGAATACCGCCCGTGTGCCGCCGTCCTCGATATCAACATGCCTGGAATGGATGGCTACGAAGTGCTTTCGGCGGCTCGCCTCGAATCCATCCCCGTGCGCGTCCTGCTCCTCACCGCCCGGCAGCAGGAAGCCGATATCACCCGCGGTTTCACGCTCGGCGCAGACGACTATCTGATCAAACCTTTCAATCCCCCCGAACTGGTGGCCCGCCTCAGGCGTTTCCTGCGGCCTCGCGCCGAACTGCGAGCGTAAGGGACTGTGAAAAAATCCCGGAGCGCAGGCGGCGCCGCCTGCCACTGGAGTTTGGACATTCTGGCGAAGCCGCGCCAAGTGGGACCGGCCTCCTGGCCGGTTGGGCTTTCCCGCGTGAGCGGCCCACCCCGCCGCCTTTCCGCCAGGAGTATACTTTCTCCATGCCACCGACTTTGACCTCCGAACAAAGGGCCGATTTCGCCAGGCGCGGCGTCTCCCGCCGCGGCTTTCATCAAATCGCGGCCATGCTCGCCGCCGGCAGCGCGTTCCCGCTCTTCACCGAACGCGCCCTCGCGCAACGCGCCACCAATCGCGTGCTCGCGCCCGGAACCGTCAAAATCGACGCTAACGAAAACCCCATGGGGCCCATTCCCGAAGCCGCCGAAGCCATGCGCGCCATCATCCAGGATGGCGGCCGCTACCTCGACGACCTCACTCCCAAGATGGTCCGCGCCATCGCCGCCATGGAGAACCTCGACCCGGCTTCGGTCCATGCCTATCCCGGTTCGAGCGATCCTCTCTTTCGCTCTGTCCTGGCCTTCTGCGGCAAGGAGCGCCCGTATGTCGTGGCCAACCCCAGTTTCGAAACCGGCGCCCACGCCGCCGGCATCGTCGGCGCGCCCGTCATCAATGTGCCGCTGGTGAAGGAGACCTTCGCGCACGACGTCAAAGCCATGGCTGCCGCCCATCCCACTCCCGGCATCATCTACGTCTGCAACCCCAACAATCCCACCGGTACGGTCACTCCCAAAGCCGATATCGAATGGCTTGTCAACAATAAGCCCAAGGACGCCGTGGTGCTGCTCGATGAAGCCTACATCCATTTCTCGTCCAACGCCGTCATGGGCTCCTACCTGGTGGCCGCCGGCAAAGACGTCATCGTCCTGCGCACGTTTTCAAAAATCTACGGTATGGCCGGCCTGCGCGCCGGCGCTGCCATGGCCCGGCCGGACCTGCTCCGCAAAATCAATCAATTCACTTCCGGATTCATGCCCGTCACCGCTACCACCGGCGCCATCGTCAGCCTCAATTCCAAGACTCTGATCCCGGAGCGGCGCAAGACGGTTCACGACATCCGCGAGGAAACCCTGGCCTTCCTGGCATCGCACAAGATCGAGGCCATCCCCTCCGAAGCCAACATGTTCATGATGAACGTGAAGCGTCCCGGCCGCGAATTCGCAACCGCCATGCTGAACGAGAAGGTAGCCGTCGGCCGTACCTGGCCGGTCATGCCGACCTGGGTCCGCGTCACCGTCGGCACCGCTGCCGAAATGGATACCTTCCGGGCGGCCTGCATTAAGTGCTACACCGCTTAGCAGGCTTTAGAGGGTGTTGAAAACCCGAAATGAAGCCTTCAACGCGGAGGCGCAGAGACGCGGAGAAGGGAACGACAAAAGTAGCCTATCTATATGTAGTTCCTGGTTTTTCTCAGCGTCTCCGCGCCTCCGCGGTGAAATCTTATCTCATGACAACAGTCGCGCGGCCGGTTTCGCAAAATACGTCAGAATAATGCCGGCCCCAGCCCGCGTGATCGAAGTCAGCGTTTCCATCATCGCCCGGTCGTGGTCCAGCCACCCATTGCGCGCCGCCGCCACAATCATCGAGTATTCCCCGCTCACCTGGTAAGCCGCAATCGGCGCGTCGAACCGCTGCCGTGCCCGGCTGATCAGGTCGAGGTATGGCAGCGCCGGCTTCACCATAATAATGTCGGCGCCTTCCTCGAGATCCAGTTCGATCTCCTGCATCGCCTCGCGCCCGTTGGCCGGGTCCATCTGGTAGCTCCGCCGGTCGCCGAACTGCGGCGCCGATTCCGCCGCCTCCCGGAACGGCCCGTAAAACACCGACGCGAACTTCGCGGCATACGCCATAATCGGAATCTTCTCGTACCCGTTCGCATCCAGCGCCTGCCGGATCGCCCACACCCGCCCATCCATCATGTCGGAGGGTGCCACTATGTGAGCCCCCGCTCGCGCGTGCGAAAGTGCCGCCTTGGCCAGCCACTGCAAGGTGGTGTCGTTGTCTACGTCGCCATCCTTGACATACCCGCAGTGCCCGTGGCTGGTGTATTCGCAATTGCAGACGTCCGTCACCACCAGCAGATCCGGCACTTCTTTGCGAATCGCGCGAATGGCCCGTTGCACAATGCCGTTTTCGTCATACGCGCCCGACGCCATCTCATCTTTCGATTCCGGCAGCCCGAACAGGATCACCCCGCCGATGCCCAGCGACTGCACCTCCACGCACTCCTTCACCAGCTCGTCCACCGACAATTGATAATTGCCCGGCATCGAGCTGATCTCGTGGCGCACCCCTTCTCCCGGGCATACAAACAACGGCAGAATGAACTGGCCCGGATGGAGATGAGTCTCGCGGACCAGATCGCGAATGGCCGGCGTTGCGCGCAACCGCCGGAGACGATGGGTAGGGAAGGACATCACCTGGATTGTAACTCCCAGCCGCAAGATGTAGCCGGGTGGGGGGACTTGACATGGCCTACCGCCCGGTTAAAATAGACCTCATCTATCGTTGTTATGCAGACCGCTTGCGAGCACACCCGCACTCAGATCATCGCCCGGCGAGATGGCGTCGACTACCTGGAATGTCTGGATTGCCATCAAATCTTCGAGGACGAAGACCTCGATCCCGTGAAGGTCGAGGAAGAAGAAGAGTAGCGGCGCCGGCATTTGTATTACTGTGCTTTGTTTTCTTCGCAGGCCGCGACGATTCTTCCGCGACCAAGTCCGAAGGACGCAAGAGAATGGCCCAGTGCGCCAGCACTGGGAACCGCGCGCAGGACGTTAGCCCCGGAACGGGGCGAAAGAATCCGGGCCCCCGGGCATCTTTCGCCCCGTTCCGGGGCTGGCTAATTGGCGGCCCAAAACCCAGGGCTGTGCGCCCTGGGCTAGTGGATGATGTGGGCGGCGGCGAAGGCGCCGGTGTAGGCGACCGCCGTCATGTAGGCGAATTGCGCCGCGGGCCATTTCCATCCGCCGGTCTCGCGCCGCACCACGGCGATCGTCGAAATACATTGCATGGCGAAGGCGAAGAAGATCAGCAGGGCCACGGCGCCGCCGGGCGTCAGGTCGTGGTGCAGCGCGGCCTCCAAGCCATGCTTGTCGGATTGCGGATCCATTCCGTAGATGGTCCCCAGCGTGGCGATGATGGTCTCGCGCGCGGCCACCGCGGTAATCAGGCCTATGCCGATCTTCCAGTTGAAGCCGAGTGGCTTGATGATGGGTTCGATGGTCCGGCCCGCCACGCCCGCCAGGCTGTCCTCGATTTTCGGCCGATGACCGTTGGTGTAGGGCACATTCACCATCACCCACAGGATCACCGTCACCACCAGGATGATGGTGCCCGCGCGGTGCAGGAAGACCTTGGAGCGATCGAGCAGCCGCAGCCCGATGGACTGGAACGTGGGCCAGCGGTAGGACGGCATCTCCAGCAGAAACGGCGTGCGCCCACTTTTCAAAATGGACGACTTCAAAACGCGCGCCGTGAGAACCGCCATGGCGAAGCCCAGAAGGTAAAGCCCCAGGATGGCCGCCGCGCCTTCGGAGAGGAATGGCCCCAGCAACTGTTTCTTGGGAATGAAGGCCGCCACAATCAGGATGTAGACCGGCAGGCGCGCCGAACAGGTCATGAAGGGCGCGACCAGGATGGTGGCGATGCGGTCGCGTTTGTTTTCGATGGTGCGCGTCGACAGAATGGCGGGCACGGCGCAGGCGTAAGCCGAGAGCAGCGGGATGAAGGATTTGCCTTGCAGCCCCACCTTCGCCATGGTGCGGTCGGCGATCAGCGCGGCGCGGGCCAGGTAACCCGAGTCCTCCAGAATGCCGATGAAGAGGAACAGCAGAAGCACCTGCGGAAGGAAGGCGATCACCGAGCCCACGCCCGACCAGACGCCTCCCAGGAGCAGCGACCGGAAGAGCGAATCGGGCAGCACTGTTGCAATCCACTTGCCCGAACCCTGCACGAGCCAGCCGATCGCGTCCTTGCTGGGAGCGGCAATTCCAAAGATGGTCTGGAAAATGCCGACCACCACCGCCACGAAGATCAGCGGGCCCCAGACCGGATGCAGGAACACGGCGTCCAGGCGGCGCGTCCACTTGGGTGGAATGGGCGGGAGGTAGGCCGCCTGCTCGCCCACTTGCCCGGCCCACGCGCGGCACTTCGGCACGTCCTGCAGCACGGGCAACTGCTTGGGCTCCGGCTTGGGCATGGCGCCGGCCAGAAAGTCGAAGACCTGTTCGACGCCCGTGCCCTGCCGGGCGGCAATCAGCGCCACGGGCGCACCCAACTCCGCCGACAGTTTTTTCAGATCGACGCGGCCGCCGCGGCTGGCGAGATCGTCGGCCATGTTCAGGATGACCAGCGTCGGCATGCCCAGCGCCAGAATGGGAGCGGCCAGCATCAGGTTGCGCGACAGGTTGGTGGCATCCAAAACCAGCAGCACGGCTTCGGGCCTGGCGGTATCTTCGCGGCGGCCCGTCAGTACGTCGAAGGCCACCTGCTCATCTTCCGAACGCGGCGAAAGACTGTAGACGCCGGGGAGGTCGATCAGTTGCACCTGGCGGCCGTCGGGCAGGGTGGCAATCCCGGTGTGCTGCTCCACGGTGACGCCGGGGAAATTGGCCACTTTCTGGCGAAGCCCGGTGAGGCGGTTGAAGAGCGTGGTCTTGCCGGAGTTGGGCGGCCCGATTACCGCGACTGTCTTGGGCCCCGTCCGCGGACCCGGAAACGGGACCGTGGCCGCCTCGCAAGTTTGGCAGTCACTGCAACCGCTCATTACGCCCTCGGTGTGTGAACTGGCTTCGCAACTTTCTCGCGCCGCACCTTGAGGCGCCGCGCGGTCTCCCGCCGTAGCGCGATTTCCGACCCGTCCACCTGGAACACCTGCGGATCGCCTCCCGGAGCGCTGCGCCCCGCGGTGATCCGCGTGCCCGGCAGAAAACCCAGTTCCATCAGGCGGCGCGCTTCTTCACCCGGCAAATCGATTCCATCGAGAATCGCCGCATCGCCGCGGTGGAGATCCACCAGACTCCCCTGGATCGCATCCGCAGTTTGGTAGTTGCCACTCAGTTGCATCTCTATTCCAGTATGCGGGAGTCTGAAATGCTTGTCAAGGGCCGCTTGTTTTTTCCTGCGTTTTTTTGATCCCAATGGTTTCCCGGAGGGCTCCAAGTGCGCCAAAATAAAGGATAGCAGAATGTCCTCTGAATTCACCATCAGGCGTTTCCGCCTGTCCGACATGGATGGAATCCTCGAAATCGAGCGTGCTATCTTTCCCCGCGACGCATACGATCGCAACCTGTTTGCAGAGTATTTCCACACCTGTGGGGATCTGTTTCTCGTCCTGGTGAGGCGCAGGAACGTTTGCGGGTATATGCTTACCTGCATCCGTCCGCGACCGGAAATCGTCTCCATAGCCGTCCTACCCGCGGAAAGGCGCAAAGGTGCGGCATCCCTGTTGCTGGAATCCACAATCCGGCGGTTGCGGCGCCGCCAGGTGGACCGTCTAAACCTGATGGTTCGCGTGAAGAACCGCGCGGCACGGAAGTTCTACGTAAAGTACGGGTTTGCCAAAATCCGGCTGGTCCGGCAGTACTACGACGACGGCGCGGACGGCTTCCTGATGTCGAAAAACCTGTAAACCTTGGCGAAACGTCCGGCCCCCACCACCACGTCTAACAAGCATGCCTCAACATGTCAGTCTGTTCCCGATGAGCCGCCGCACGATGTTAGCACTGGCCGGCGCAGCCTTGGCGCCGTGGGATCTTTTGGAAGCCTCCACCAGCGATTTCTGGAACAAAAAGGACCCATCCAAGTGGAGCCAGGACGAAATCGACCGGCTGACCACGAAATCGCCCTGGGCGAGGCAAGTGACGGCGCAGTATGCACCCGGCAGCAACGACGGTGGTTATGGCAACGGCTCGCCGAACGGCAACCCCAACGGGGGCGGCTATCCGGGCGGCCAGGGCGGTGGAATGCCGCGCGTCGGCATCGGCGGGATTGGAATCGGGATGCCGCGCGGCCGTGGCATGGGTGGCGGGGGCGGCCGTGGGCGCGGCGGTCAGGGGAACGGCGGCAACCTCTCCACCTATAAAGGTACGGTCCGTTGGGAAAGCGCCCAACCAATTCTGGACGCGCTCAAAACGCCGCTGCCCGACGCGTTCGCCAACCATTACGTCATCAGCGTGATCGATTTCCCGCTGCTTTCCGACCGGCGGCGCCAGAATACGGATCAGGATTCCGGTTCCGGCTCCGGTTCCTCGAACTCGCAGCAGCCGGACGACAAGAAGATGCTGGACGATCTGAAGCAATACACGTCGCTGCAGCCCAAAGACAAGGACCGCGCCCAGCCGGGAATTGTCCAACGCCAGACCGCTTCGGGCAACATTTTTCTTTTCGGCTTCGCGAAAGACTTCTTCGATTTCGGCAAGAACGACCACGAAGTGGATTTTTCCACGCGTCTCGGCCGCCTGCTGATCAGAGCCAAATTCGACCCGCGCGAGATGATGTACCACAAGAAGCTGGCGGTGTAGCGGCCGCAGCGGCCCGGGCTTTCGGTTCGCCACCGGCCGCGGCAGCGGTATAATGGGCAATACTAAGTTATACTCACGACCATGCGAACCACTGAAATCATGACGATTTCCCTGCCGCCGGCCATGGCCAGGCAGATGGAGAAGGTCCAAAAGGAAGAGCACCGTACCCGCTCGGAGCTCCTCCGCGAGGCATGGCGGCAGTATTTTGAGAGCCGCTACGCCGTCTATACTCCCACCACGATCGAACTCGCCGCAATTCGAAAAGGCCGCGCGGCCTTCAAACGGGGTGAGTTCGTTCCCCTGAGCCGACTCCGCCATGAACTGGACGCTGCTGGTAACCAAACCCGCAAAAGAGGCTCTCGAAAAGCTTCCTATTGAGGCTCGCGGAATTCGGTTACACTTAGCGGGCTTGGTGGGGCAGGATGGTATCCTTCGCGCCGGTTGGCAACCTGAACGAACGGAGTATCGTTGTGACGGCAATCCTGCGGCGCACTTCAACGACATACTGAGACGAGTGCCAGGAGATCACATGCAACTTCTAAACACAGCCGCAACTGCCGCTTGTGGGATAGCGGCGCTCGCCCTGTCGCTGCTCGGCCAAACGCAGAAGGCGCCTGCGTTCGAAGTGGTGTCGCTCAAACATACCGGGAACATGTGGGACGGCGGCAGGATTGAGGGCGGCAGGCACTACACCAGGCCGATGCGCAGCCTGCAATACAAGGGGGTGAGATTGTCTGGCGAAATAGTTCTGGGGAGCATTTTCTGGGTTGCGTATTCTCCGCTCGTGAAGCCGTGGCACTTTGAGGGACCCAATTGGATGAATGAGGAGTACTTCCAAGTCGAGGCGATCGCGCCGGCTGGGACCACCTTTGACGGCGCGCGCGCGATGCTGCGAACCGCGCTGGAAGAACGGCTGGGTTTGAAGTATCACCTGGCGGACAGAGACACGGCCATCTACGCTTTGTTGCGCGGAACTGGAGAGCTGAAACTGGCTCCGGCTACCGAACCCGAACCGAATCCCGGAGCCATGCAAATGGGAGCTTTTAAGAAGAAATCGGCCTCACTCGCCGGCTTTGCGGAGTTTCTCTCTTCGCTCATGGACCGCGAGGTGGTCGACAAGACGGGCCTCGCTGGACAGTACAAGTTCGATGTGGACTGGAGCAAGGAAATCGGGGCTACGATGGGCGAGTTCGGGCAGCACGGCGATCCGACCGTAGTGCTGACGGGAGTGAAGAGGTTGGGCCTGCGGCTGGAGGCGCGCAAGGAAGCGCTGAAAGTTATGGTGGTGGACAGGTTGAACAAGGAGCCGACGCCGAACTAATTGTTCTTGACAAACACTGACGCGGGGTGCACAATAATGATGACTAGTCTATAACACAGACTAGTCTACGGAGGTAGAGATGCAGAATCCATCTTCCCCGGCCGGCTCTTTAGATCCGAACGTGGTTGCCGGGCGCCTCATGCAAAGGGCTCACAACCGCGACGGATTACCCGAGATTGCGGTGGGACTGAACTTCCTGCTGGCCGCCAGCCTCATCTATGCGCAGGTTGTGCTGCCTAAGGGATCGAATGGTTTCAGATTAGCGGCCCTTGCGTTCGCGTTGTTGCTTCCCTCTTTACTCTTCGGTTCCCTCTGGGCTTTGCAATGGGTGCGGAGACGATATTTGATCGAGCGGGTGGGCTATGTCGAGCGCAGGCCGATGGGGCGGAGGCAGATCGGCTTGGGCATCGCGATTGCAGCGCTGATGGCCCTGGCGGTATTCGGAGTGGCGCCCCGCTTGTCCCAACCGGACCGTTGGCTGCTCGGCGGAACCGGGTTGTTTGGAGGTGCGCTCATGGCTTGGTGCGGCCGGCTGGCGCGCTTCGTCATCGGCGGCGCAGTGATGGCGGCGGCTGGTGTGTGCGTGGCTTTCGCTGGAGTCTCGCTCTTGATGGGGTTCACCTTGCTGTTCGGTTTTCAGGGCCTGGTGACCCTGGTCTCGGGTGGCGTCGTATTTCTGCGGTTTATCCGGCAGCCCGTCGAAACAAGCGAATAAGATGAGCGCGAAGATCCAGCGAATCGCAGAGGTCGACCGGATCATCCACGAGCCGGCACGGCTCATGGTGGTGGCGCTGCTGGCTGCGGTCAAGGAAGCCGATTTCCAATACTTGCACCAGGCAACCAGGCTCACGAAGGGAAACCTGTCCGTTCATCTGTCCAAGTTGGAGGAGGCAGGGTACATCGCAATCGAGAAAAGCTTCCGCGGAAAATATCCGCTGACCATCTGCCGGTTGACGGAGCATGGCCGGGGAGCGCTCGACAACTACCGGAAGATCATCAAGGGCGCGCTTTAAGTTCGCAAGAGCCTCGGCCGTCTGGCGGGGAGCGCAGCCTGGCCCGGAGCCTGCCGCGCCGCTTGCATCCCGCGGCCGCCTGCGGGATGTTTATAGAAGATGCACGTACCGATCGAATTTTTGCGCGGCCTGATTGGCTTCATCGGCATCGGCTGCGCTTATCTGGCGGGCCGCTCCACCGTGGCCGTGCGCAAGGGCTGGCAGAAGCCGGCGCGCCTGACCGGCTGGATTCTCCGCATGGTGCTGTGCTTCCTGGCGGTGGCATTTCGCCATCCGCTGGACTTCGCGGATGTTGCGGTGGTGGCGCTCGGGGCGGTGGCGTTCTCCGCGGCGGTCTGGAATACGTCCCATGAAAAGCAGCAGGAAGACCTCACCCATACGATATTTCCGGACGAGCCTTGAGCAACGGTTGCTAGAATCTTCTCTTACATGGCACTCATCGTGGTAGGTTCAGTGGCGTACGACGGCGTCGAGACGCCGCATGGAAAAGTGGACCGCATGCTCGGTGGAGCGGCCACATATATTTCGCTGGCGGCGTCCTACTTCACGCCGGTGAAGATCGTGGCGGTGGTGGGCCACGATTTCGCGCAGCAGGATGTCGATCTGCTTCGCTCGCGGAACATTGGTCTGGAGGGGCTGGAGCGCGTCGCCGATGGCAAGACTTTCTTTTGGGCCGGGGTTTATTCGGCCGATATGAACGACCGGACGACGCTGCGCACGGATCTCAACGTCTTTGCCGACTTCGATCCGAAGCTGCCGGCGTCGTACCGCGCGGAGCCGTATCTGTTCCTGGGCAACATCCAACCGGGGCTGCAACGGAGCGTGCGCGGCCAGATGGAGCAGGTGCGCCTCACCGGCGGCGACACCATGAATTACTGGATCAACGATTTTCGCGCCGAGCTGCTGGAAACCATCAAGCAATGGGACTTCCTGCTGATCAACGATAGCGAAGCGCGGCTGCTCTCCCGCGAACCGAACATCCGCCGCGCCGCTGCGAAAATTCTCACCATGGGACCCAAGATCCTGGTCATTAAGCGCGGGGAATTCGGGGCCATCCTCTTTTACGGCGACCGGCACTTCATGGCGCCGGGCTACCTCCTGGAAGAGGTTTTCGATCCGACCGGGGCGGGGGATTGCTTTGCAGGCGGCTTCATCGGGTATCTGGCCGGCCGCGAAATCGCCAAGGCCGATTTCGCGGAGCTCCGCCGCGCCGTCATTTACGGATCGGTGATGGGCAGCTTCTGTTGCGAAAGATTCGGGGTCGACCGCTTCCGCACATTGACCCGCCAAGAAATCGAGGTCCGCTATCGCGAATTCCAGGACTGCACCGCGTTTTAGCCCGGCGGCGGTTTTTCTCTGCGCTGGCGCGCTTACGGTGTGGAGCGCGCTTGCGGTAGCCTTCTTTTCGTCGCGCGGGTGGCTGCTCTACTCGGGCGACGCCGAAGCGCATCTGGATATCGCCCGGCGGATGGTGGATTCGCGCACTCCGGGCTACGACCAGGTGGGTACGGCGTGGCTGCCGCTGGAGCACTGGCTGACGGTGCCCTTCGCGGGCGTGGACGCCTGGTGGCGGAGCGGCATCGCGGGAGCTATTCCATCGGCGATTTGTTTCGTGGTGGCCGGTTGTTTCCTGTTTGCCGCCGCGCGACGCATTTTCCAATCGGCCGCCGCCGCGTGGACGGCCACGGCGCTGGTTGCGCTGAATCCGAACCTGCTCTACCTGCAATCTACGGCCATGACGGAGGCAGTGTTCTACGCGTGTCTGGCGGGGCTGCTCTATTTCACGGCGCGGTTCCGCGAAAGCCAGGGCTGGGGGCCGGTAATCGGAGCCGGCCTCGCGGCCTGCGCCGGCACGCTGACGCGCTATGAAGGCTGGTTGCTGCTGCCGTTCGCCGCAGTGTATTTCCTGTGGGCGGCCCGGCGGCGGCGCGTGGCGGTGGCGGCGGTGTTCTGCCTCGTTGCCGGGCTGGGCCCGCTCTTCTGGCTGGCGCACAACTGGTGGCTGGGTGGAGACCCGCTGGCGTTCTATCGCGGCCCTTATTCGGCGCGCGCCATTCAAGGCGAGGCTCCGTATCCGGGCCGGGACGATTGGGCCCAGGCCGTGCTGTTCTTGCGCACGGCCGTGGAACTCTGCTGCGGCACGGGCCTGGTGCTGGCGGCCATGGGCGGGTTGGCGGCCGCTCTGTTCAAGCGCGCGTTCTGGCCGTTGGTTCTGCTGGCGCTGCCCGGCGTTTTCTATCTCTGGAGCATGCATGCGGGCGCGGTGCCGATCTTCGTTCCGTCGCTATGGTTCGGCTCCTACTACAACACGCGCTACGGCCTGGCGGTGCTGCCGTTTCTGGCGCTGACGGCGGCCGGCCTGGTGGCGGCGACGCCGCCGGGGCGGGTGCGTGTGGCCATCGCGGTGCTCGCGATTGCCGCCGGAAGCGCGCACTGGCTGGCTCATCGGCAGCCGGAAGACTGGATCGTCTGGCAGGAATCCAACGTCAACGACCAGGCAAGGCGGGAAGCCGTGCGCGAGGCCGCCGAGTACCTGGGAGCCCACTACGTTCGCGGTACCGGCATCTTCACCTCTTTCGGCATGGTCACGGCCATTTACCGCGAACTGGGAATCCCGTTGCGCGATACGTTTACGGGCGATAATGGTCTTGCCTGGGACGCCGCCGCGGCGCGGCCGGAACTGGTTCTTCGGGAGCCGTGGGCGGTGACGATCGAGGGCGATGCGGCGGAGGCAGCCATCCTCCGCGCCGGTTGTTACCGGCTGGAGAAGAGCATACTGGTGAAAGGCGCGCGGGAGATCCGCATCTACCGGCGCGCGGGAGAGAATCGTGATTCCGCATGAGTTCGTAACGACGACATTCGATCTGCCGGGCTACCGCGTCCGGCGCAACATCGGGGTGGTGCGCGGCATCGTAGTGCGCTCGCGCTCGATTGTGGGCACGCTGGGCGCGTCGCTGCAGACCATGGTTGGCGGCAACATCTCGCTGTTCAGCGAGTTGTGCGAGAAGACGCGGCAGGACGCTTTTGAGCTGATGCTGCAGCATGCCGCGGCGCTGGGCGCGAATGCCGTGCTGGGCGCGCGCTACGACGCTACCGAGATTATGCAGGGCGTCACGGAGGTGCTGGCTTATGGCACCGCGGTGGAAGTCGAGCCGGTGAAATAAGCGTCGATGCAGATTCCTTTCACCAAGGCCCATGGCGCAAGCAACGATTTTCTGCTGACCTGGGCGGCGGATGCGCCGGAAGGCGGCCGGGCGGCGATGGCGCGCGCCATTTGCGCGCGCCACACCGGCGTGGGAGCCGACGGCTGGATTCTGGTGACGCCGCCGGCGGACGCGGCGTCCGATGGGGCCATCGAGCTCTTTAATTCGGATGGCAGCGCAGCCGAGCTTTCGGGCAACGGCACGCGGTGCGCGGCGGCGTTTCTGATCCGCCGCGGCCTCCAAGGGGAGGTGGTGCGCATCCGCACGGGCGCCGGTTTGAAGACGCTGCGGCTGCTGAAGCGGGACGGCCTGGCTTTCGAATTCGAAATGGAGATGGGGGTTCCCGAGATCAGGGCCGCGCGTTTCGATCTGCCGCTTTCCACCGGAGCGCGCGATGTCACGCTGCTCTGGGTGGGTAACCCGCAATGCGCCGTGCCGGTGGAGGATTTCGATTTCGACTGGCGCAGCATGGGCGCGGAAATCGAATCGCACGGCCATTTCCCGAACCGCACCAACGTTTCCTTCGTGAAGCGGGCGGGGGAGCATTCGATCGAGGTCCGCTTTTATGAGCGCGGCGCCGGCGAGACCATGAGCTCCGGCACGGGTTCGACGGGCGCGGTGGCGGCGGCCATGGCGCGCGCCATGGCGACGCCGCCGATGGAAGTGCGCACGCCTGCCGGACCGCTGCACGCCTGTACGAAAGATAGCGTGCTGTGGCTCACAGGCCCCGCCGATTTAGTGGCGGAAGGTTTGTTTCATTTCAAGTAACCGAAGCGGTAAGGCCCTAATTCCCGGACGGCTTCTCTACGTGGTCCACAACCAGGATTGCGATCATAGCCTTTTGAGCGTCCAGCCTGAGGCCGAGCTGCTCCTGCACGGCCATTACTATGGGAATGTCGCCGAGATCGGGTTCACTCTCGCGATTCGACCGGATGTCGGGAGTGTAAGTCAGCTTGATGTCATAGGTTCCCGTAAGGCCCGTCTTATCCAGCGCGGGCCGGCCCAGGAAGCCGGCGTTCTCGAGCATATCGATCAGCTCGCTCATGGTCGCCTTCGGCAGGGTGAGCTGATAATTGCGGCCATTGACGCCGACGTGCCCCGTCGCATCGGCATCCGGTGCGCTCTCTTTGAACTTCGGTCCATTCTTGCCCACCACCAGCTCGTAAACCGGCATCTCGCGCATCTCGCTGTGGACCTTGAGTTTGAATCGATCTGCCAGCAGCGATTGCAGCATCTGACGGAACTCATCCCTGGTGGGAATGCCATCGCCTTCCGCCTTCGCCACGACATCGTAAGAGGTGTCGCCCACCGCCGAAAACGCCGTCCCCGTGGAGATCTGGCGGTTCTTCAGGTTATACGCCCACATGATAAGCCCCAACACCGTCGAGGCTTCCGCGTTGAGCCGTGAGCCGGAGACCGAAACACCAATGCGGGGCATGGGTCCCTCGTGAGGTTTGACCGATGCCACCTCAAAAGCCCGAACCGATGGCGCGGATTGGCCAAATACTCCGGTTGACATCAAGAGGAGCAAGATCGCTCGGCCAATTGCCCGAATCATTGTTGTGACCTTTCCTTTATGTGACGACGGATGGAACATTCGATTCGTGGACATCACTTTTTCTTGTAGCGCCGGTTGTGAGACTTGAAAGTGGACGGCATTGTCATTTCCCAGGGGAGTTTAGCAATTCCGAACGTACAACTACTCAGCACAGAACCGCGAGCGTTAGCGAGCGGCCTCTCGAATGAGGCGTGTACGGGCCGCTCGCTAACGCTCGCCGTTCTGTGCCGGCGGCCGCGGCCATCCACTTCCGCGTCGCGCACCTTGTAGCGCCGTTCAGGCCGCAGGTTTGTTTCTGTTATGAGAAAATAGCTGTTTATGTCTGAATTTGAAGTAGCTGCTGTGGATACCGCCGCGCTGCTCGAAGAAAAAATCCGCTCCCACAGCGCGCGAGTTGGCGTGGTGGGGCTGGGATACGTCGGTCTTCCTTTGGTCGTGGAGTTCGCACGGGCGGGCTTTGCGGTGACGGGCATCGACATCAGCGCGGAGAAGACGCGGCGCGTCAACGCCGGCGATTCCTACGTGGGGGACGTCCCGAGCGCGGTGCTGGCGCCGCTGGTGGAATCGGGAAGGCTGCGCGCCACCACCGATTTTTCGGCCGTCCGGTCGCTCGACACCATCAACATCTGCGTGCCCACGCCGCTGCGCAAGACCAAAGATCCGGACATGAGCTTTATCGTCTCCTCATGCCAGGAGGTGGCGCGTCACATTCACAGCGGCATGCTGGTGATTCTGGAATCGACCACCTATCCGGGTACGACCGACGAACTGGTGCTGCCGATGCTCGAAAAATCGGGTCTGAAGGTGGGGCAGGATTTCTTCCTGTGTTTTTCGCCGGAGCGGGTGGATCCCGGCAACCCTCTGTACCAGACCGCCAACATTCCCAAAGTGGTGGGCGGCTGCACGGCGGCCTGCACCAATATGGGGCGGCTGTTTTATTCGCAGGCGCTCGACCGCGTGGTGCCGGTGAGTTCCACCCAGGTGGCCGAGATGGTGAAGCTGCTCGAAAACACCTTCCGCATGATCAATATCGGGCTGGTCAATGAAATGGCGCTGATGTGCGACCGCATGGGCATCGATGTCTGGGAGGTGATCGATGCGGCGGCCACTAAGCCTTTTGGCTTCATGCCGTTCTACCCCGGGCCGGGGTTGGGTGGCCACTGCATCCCGGTGGATCCGTTTTATCTGTCGTGGAAGACCAAGCAGGCCGGCATGGAGGCGCGCTTCATCGAGCTGGCCGGGCACATCAACGGGTACATGCCGCAGTTTGTCGCGGATAAGGTGCAACAGGCTCTCAACCACGCCGGAAAGCCGGTGATGGGGTCGCGCATCCATGTGATGGGAGTGGCTTACAAGCGGGATATCGACGATCTGCGGGAATCGCCCGCGCTGGATGTGATGCTGCTGTTGAAGCGGCGCGGAGGCAAGATCGCCTATACCGACCCCTATGTGCCGGCGCTGCACCTGGAAGGGCTGGACCTGGAATCGCAGCCCGAAGAATCGATCGCCGCCGCCGATTGCGTGGTGATCGTGACCGACCACTCGGCCTTCGACTACCGGAAGATGGTGGAGCAGGCCGCGTTGATTGTGGACACACGCAACGCCCTGAAGGGCGTCGATTCCCCGAAGATCGTCAGGCTGTAATATTACGCCCCTTTGAATTCTGCTCCCCTTGCGAAGATTTTCGCTCAGTCTGCACTAACCATCAGGGTCTTGTTTCCTCGCTACGAATTCATCACGCTCCCAGCCATGCGGGTTATCTGCGTCCTCCGCGTTCTCTGCTTCCTGCGCGCTCCACCACGGGAAGGCGCAAGTGCTGCTTCCTTCTCACTCGCTGTTTGGGCTTTTGTTCTTTGCCTTTCTGCGCGTCTCCGCATCTCCGCGGTGAAGTCTTTTCTTCGGTCGCTTGGTTGCGGCTTCGCCGCTTTGTACTACTATTCCTCGTTTTCTTCGCGGGCCGCGACGATTCTTCCGCGGCCCGAGTCCGAAGGACGCAAGAGCATAGCCCAGTGCGCCAGCACTGGGAACCGCTGAGCAGTTGGCAAATGCACGCCACCCTTCCCCCATTGTTCAATGCGATGCGCTGGTCGGCAGAGGGCCATCTGGCAAGCGCGAAGCTGCCATAGCGCCTCGGAACTCGGCAACGCGGTCCAAAGCCGTTTGAATCTGGCGGTAACCCCGCATGAACGCGGCGGTGTCGCGGCCCATGGGGTCCCTGATCTGTATATGCCAGCCTTGCGCCAGCAAGCCCAGGTAGTGAATCTTACCGGCCGCGTCCGGAAAGGCACGCCGGACGGCCCTGTCGTGCTCCTCGTCGAAGATAAGGATGACGTCCGCCCAGCGCACCTGCTCGGCGCTTAACGTATGCGACCGATGTTCCGCCAGTTCCACGCCGAACTCCTTGGCTGCGGCGACGGCCGCAGCCGGCGAAGACCGTCCGTCCTGAGGGTAGTGGCCCGCCGAATCCACCTCGATACCGGGAAGCGCTAGTCCCCGCAGATACTGTTCGGCAAAGGGACTTCGGCAGATGTTGCCTTTGCACACGAATAAGACGCGCCGGGCGGGCCGCACGGCGCGGGCTGCACGGGCCGCCATGTACAGCCGCAACGGAGGGAACATCCAGAGCAGCGGCCACAGCTCCCGGCGCAAAAACTGTGCCACTTCCTCGAACCCCGGCGACGGGTCGTCCCAGGTCAACGTATCGATGTGCTCGCGAGGCAGGTTGAGCGGCTCCAGCATGACTTTCCACAGCGGCACCGTCATCAGGGTGGGGTCGCTCCGGTCGGTCAGGAAGTTCCGTGCCAGCCAGCGGAGGTCCAACATCCAACTGCGCGCATACACTCCGTGCGAGTACTGTGGCGGGAACTCCCTGCGTCCCTCCACCAGCATCTGGTAGAGGTACCTGGGGAAGTCCGCGCCCGCGGCGATGGATAGCGGCAGCGAGCCCCAGAACCGGCCATTGATCTCCATCAGCACCCAGGAGCCGGTCGCAGGATTGACCTTGAACTCGACCATGCCTACACCCGTGTAGCGCATGGCGCGCATCAGTCGGCTGGCAGCTTCCAATCGGTCCGGCGACAGCGGAACACTTTTGCGGTACGTGCTCCCTCCGCCCTGGACCGGCTCGTGGACCCGCTCATGCTCAAACGCCACCAGCACTTGTCCTTCGTGGCAGAGCACTTCGATCCCGGCGCCGATGCCGATGAAGTTCTCCTGCACCAGCACTGGACCGCCGGCCAGCATGGCCTCCGCTACGACCTTGATTTCCGCGGTGCTGCGCACCTTCCGCACTTCGTTGCGGGCGCCAGCCACAACTACCGACCTTATCGGCTTCAGGACCAGCGGCCAGCCAAACACGCCGGCGGCCTCTTCCACCTCTCGAACCGTGGCTGCGATGCACTGCCGCGGCAGAGCGATTCCCAGCCGTTCGGCCAGTTCGTAGGTCTTATGTTTATCCGAGCATAGGGCGAAGGCTTGATCGCTGAGCAGGTAGAGCCTGGCGGCGGCTTCCAGCCTGGCCCGATTCTGCTGGAGCGGCAGAATGGCGAAATCGTCGCACGGTATGACGAGGTCGAAGTGCACAGCCGCCAGAAGACCGGCCAACCCATCCGGATCATATCGTGGAATCGCATGGACCGCATGAATATACTTCGATCGCAACGCCGGAGTGTCCGCCGGGCACCATGCCACGTGCACCTCGTGCCCGGCGCGGCCAAGCGACCGGATCACGCTCAGGAAGGCCCGCGTATCCCTGCCAAGCACCAGAACGCGTCCCATCAGGCGGCCACCTCCGCGATCTGGAACTCCTTGGCAAAAGCCGAAAGGGTCGCGCCGCGGAAGTTCCTGCTGGCGGCGGCAAACAGCGCGTTCAAGTCCCGGTTGAGGGCATCGATCGAACCCGCTGTGCGAAACGCCGGGCTGCCTCCCGGCATCAGTTCCGAGGAGTGCAGGGTGAACTCCGCGTAGCTCTCGCCGCGCCCGGCCACCCCGTCGAGCAGCCGCAGCATCCGCGTCAGGTTCCGCCCGTTGGGTTGCACCCAGGTCACCGCCGGCGCCAGCCGGTTCAATGCGCGGCCTGCCAGCGACCCTGCCGGGCACATCCGCCGCAGCCAATCCAATCGGGACGGCGCTTCCGGTACCACCGTCACGGGAACTTCCAGCAGGCCGGAATTCCCGCGACTGCAGACGTTATTGAAGTCCAGGAAATATGGTTCGCGCGGCGCGTCTCTGAAGTCCGGCCCTCCGCCGGTCCCCCCCGGATCCCCCGCCCACGAGACGTGGGGCGTCACCGAACAATCCGCGCGGTAGCCGCACTCCTGCAACGTCCGCGCGTAATCGCCATTGAAACCCCATCGGCCCGCGCGATGAGTGGTGATCTCTACTTCGAACGTGCTGCGCAAAAGCCGCGTCATGAATTCGACCTTTTCACGCATCACTTCGAGCGGGTACTCGATCAAGTATGGTGCGCGGGCAAAGTCATCGGCCGTCAGAGGCGCCAGCGGAGGCGAGTTCCAGGCGTGCAGGTGCATCCCGATTTCCGCCGTACCCCGCTGTACGACCTCCCGTCCAAACCGCTGGAAGACCGGGCAGCAAGCCATCTCGTAGTTCACCAGGTACGTGGGTATCAGGCCATACGCCTCACACGTATGCTGAAAGCGGGGCAGCCACTCGGAATTGCGAGTCGTGATGTGGTGCGGGCGCGACCACAGGTCGTCGCCCTCGGTATCGATTGTGACGAGGAACGCTGGACGGCTCAAGTGCATAGTGAATCTATCGGCGGCGGCGCGAGGAAGCTTCATACTGAAGTCGCTCTTCGGAGCTGGGCCACGGGCGCCTCGCGAGGGACCCTGCCGGGAAATGCGGGTTAGACTGGTTCTGATGCCGCCCGCCGGTTTTGAATACGTCAAAGATTGGAACGCCCAACGCGCCGAAAAGGGCTGGTGGCATAGCTTCGAACTGCCGGACGGCAAACGCATCGAGGGTGTGTGCAGCCTGGAAGGCCTGCGCAGCCGCCTGGGACAGTTTCCTATTCCGGAGTCGCTCGCGGGCAAGCGGGCGCTCGATATCGGCTGCTGGGACGGGTGGTTCAGTTTCGAGCTGGAGCGCCGCGGGGCGCAAGTGGTGGCGGTGGATTGCTGGGACAACTGGCGCTTCCGCGAAATGCACTCCATCTACCGCTCCAATGTGGATTACCGCATCCTGGACATGTATGAGCTGACGCCCGACCGCATCGGCCGGTTCGACGTGGTTCTCTTCATGGGCGTGCTTTACCACCTCAAGCACCCACTGCTGGCGCTGGAACGGGTGTGCGCGCTTTCCACCGACGTGGCGGCGGTGGATTCGTTCATCTTGCGGGAGCAGCAACGGCCTGCCGGGGACCTGGAGCGGCCGATCCTGGAGTTTTACGAGACCGACGAAATGGGCGGGCAGACCGACAACTGGTTCGGGCCCAGCCTGCCGGCGCTGTTGGGCATGTGCCGCGCGGCCGGGTTTGCGCGCGTGGAGCTGCGCTCGGTGCTGGATTTCAGCGCGTGTGTGGCCTGTTACCGGCGATGGGAAGAGCCGGGCGGCGAGACGGCGCCGCCGCTGGTCCATTCCGCCCTGCACATGAACAACTACGGGATCAACTTCCGCTCGGATCGCGACGATTATGTCTCGGCCTGGTTCGATTCGCCGCTCGCGCTGAGGCTGCACGACGTGAAGCCGGAGGTCTCCGGATACGGCGTCCGGCCGCTTTCCGTGACTGAATTGCGGGAACATTTCTGGCAGGTGAACTTCAAGCTGCCGCCGCTCGAGAAGCCGGGTTGGCACGAGGTGCGGATCCGCCTGATGGACAGCCTGCCGAGCGATCCCCAGTTGATTGCGCTCGATTTACCGTTCGTGGTGGGCAAGGTCCGGCTGCGCGGCGTTTGCGATTCCGCCACCTGGAAGCCGGGGGAATTGGACACGGCCCAAGGGACGTTTATCAGCTTTTGGGTGGAGGGTTTGCCCGAAAATGCCGATCTGAACAATGTGCGGGCCACGTTGGGGGGCCAGCGGTTGCGGTTGTTTTACCTGGAGCCGCCTGCCGGCAAGACACCGGCGGGGCGGTTCCGGCGCGCGGCGGCACGTCAGGCCAACGCCAGCCTCACCCGCGAGCCGCCCCTGGGCCGCGTTCCCCTGGTCCTGACCGTGGGAGATCGTACGGCGGGGCAGATTCTGGTGGACGTGAAGGGTTAAATTCCAGTTGCTAGCCCTAAAGATACCCTCGGTTTGTGTTGACATTGACCCGGCAGAATCGCAAGCTATAAGTGAGCGAGGTGTTTATGAGAGCTATGCGGTTCGCAATTCTGACCATAGCCATGCTGGCGTTGGTCCTGGTAACGGCGTCCGCCCAGCCGATCATATCCGCCAAGTCGGGCGTGATTGCCGACCTGGAGGGCAAGGTCTTTCTGGATAACCAGGCGCTGGAATCCTCGGTCACACACTTTCCCGACATGAAAGAGAACTCGGTGCTGCGCACGGAAGACGGCCGCGCCGAAGTCCTGCTGCCGCCTGGCTACGTGCTGCGGATCGGCGAGAACGCGTCGTTTAAGATGCTCACCAACCGCCTGATCGATACCCGGGTGGAGATGCTCACCGGCTCGGGGATCGTGGAAGTGGATGAAAACAGCAAAGATACCAACGTTGTGGTGGCGTTGAAGGCCGGCGCCGCGACGCTTACTAAAACGGGCGTCTACCGGTTTGATTCCGAGCCGGCGCGGATCAAGGTATTCAACGGCACGGCTAGCGTGCTGCTTGGCGAAAAGACCATTCTGGTTCCCACGGGACACATGCTCAGCTTGACCGGAGACGCGCCAATGGTTGAAAAGTTCGATACCGGCGACACCGATGCGCTCGATCACTGGGCGCGCCGGCGAGCCGAAGCCATGGCCGTGGCGAATGTTTCGGCGGCCAAGTACGTCAATGACAACTATGGCAAGCTGAACCACAGCTCCTGGGGATTTAACCCGTATTTCGGGCTCTATACGTACATTCCGATGTACGGCACGATGTGCAATCCCTATTACGATTACTGTTATTACAGCCCGGGGGTGGTGTACAACAGGTTCTACGCTCCGGCGGCGACCTATAACAACAACCTCGGGCAAGGCCGCAGCTTCAACCCCGGCTATTCGACCATGGGCGGGACTTCGACGGGAGTGTCCAACACGGTGGCCGCGGCGCCCTCGATGAGTTCGTCGCCGGCGATGAGTTCAGCTTCGACAGCCTCTTCAGCGGCGGCTTCTTCCTCGGCCGGACACGGCTCGGCTGCGAGCGGCGGCGGTCACGGCAAGTAAGTATTCGTCAGGCAACAAAAAAGGGCCGGACAGCTTGCAGAAGCTGTCCGGCCCTTTGTTTTTAAGGGACTGGGTTAGACCGCTTGGCGGAGGGGCCGATACCGGCGGCTGGCGCGCACGCCAATCAGCTCCGCGACTTCCGCCAGCAGGTTGGCCAGGTTCTCCGTACAAATAGAGACCTGCTGCCCGGGTTGTGGACGGCGCGTGCCATCTTCGTAGGAATTCACCAAGGCGGTCGCCGGATGATAGTCCTTCACGCGGGCATAGGCCAGGACGTTCCGTCCAGCCATCTCGGAACCGAAATCGGAGTCGCTAAGGACCAACTCATATTGGCCTTCGTCCAGTTTACTAATGGCTTCGGCCGGGGTGCCAGCTACGTCTACAGCGTAACCCCCTGCCTGTAGAATGGTTTGCAAGGCGAGGCGCGAGGCCAGCTCACGGTGCATGAGCAAGACCCGCGCCAGATCTAAGGCCGGACGGCCAACACAGTGCGAATTATACGTCTTCTGCATTCATCTCCTAGTTTTACTTTAACCGAAATTGCTGATTCTTTAGCCACTAATTTTTCAATTAGCGGCATCAGACGGTGAACTATCCAAAGTACTAGTACCTAAGGGCTACCACCAGCCCTGTCAGGAGTGTACCCATAGCACTGTGGGGCAGGCTATTTAGCCTGCGGACCCGCTTTCCAGCGGGTCCAGCCGGCTGAAAGCCGGCTGCGGGCAGGCTTGCCCGCGCTGCACCATCACGCCTCTCCCTGGAAATGAATCTTGACATCAAGATAATTGAGGATGGGATCAGGAAAAGGATTCAGGGCAGGAAATGTAGGCGAGGTTTGGCTGATTCTCTGGAAGGCGTACGAGGCGATGCGAGCGCACGCACGCATATCGAATCCCGGGAGACGGTGTCTCTCGGATTTCGGGGTCCTGGAAGACCCGTCTGACCAGCGGATCGATGACGACCGCGGCGGGGAGAAGGCTCATAGCAAGCGCGATCGAAGAGCATGAACCAGCCATGGAGCGGGCAGCTTCGGGTCTCACGGCGGCCGTGCGGACACAGGTTTTGGCATTCCTGAAGAAGCTGAACCTCGAAGCACAACGCTTGTTGCGATCAACTACGCAAAAAGAGATGCGCGTTTTTGCAAAGGTTGAGATAAGATAAATTGACCCGCACAGCGGAGCACACATATTCGAGGTAGATCAATAATGGCAACCAAGAAGAAGCCCGCGAAGAAAGCTGCGAAGAAGACCGTCAAGAAGGCTGCAAAGAAAGCTGCGCCGAAGAAAGCAGCCAAGAAGGCCGCCCCGAAAAAGGCAGCCCAGAAAGCGGCTCCGAAAAAGGCCGCTCCGAAGAAGGCTGCTCCGAAGAAAGCCGCCGTCAAGAAGGCCGCTCCGAAAAAAGCTGCTCCGAAGAAAGCCGCAGCGCCAGCAGTAGCACCGGCCGCGCCGGTGGCTCCGGTAGTGGAAACACCTCCGGCTCCGGCTGCCATGGCGCCGGCCCCTCCGGAAGGTACGGTTTAGGCCCAGGTTTTCAGAGATTCGGTCCCGTATTGTCAGACCGCTTGCTTACGCGCGGCTCCCAATCGGAGCTACGTGCGTGAGTTAGTGTCCTGTCTCTAAACCTGAATAGGCTGCCACATCGGCCAGCCGGCGTCTGGCGCCAGTGCGATCAAATGAGCAGGTGCCGGTAGGCGGCGCCGTCCCAAAGGGCCAGGGCCTGCAGGGCGAAGGCGGTGGAGACGGGGTTGATATAGGGCAGGAAGGCGCCGGCGGCGCGTCCGAAATAGAAGCCGCCATCGACGCGGGGATCGGCGGACACGGCCTGGAATGCGGCCAGCCGCTCGGCTTCTTCGTGCGCGGCGGCGCGGTCAAGGGAGGCGATTTCGGCGGCGCACATGCGCAACCGCAACAACTGGGCGTATACGTCGGAGCGTTCAAACTCGGGGGCGATCTCGCGCAGGTACCCGGCCACGCGGGCAATGCCTTCGCGGATGGCGGTGGCGCAGTGCGGGTCGGCGGCGCGAGGCAACAGACCTTCCAGGAAGTAGAGGTAGGCGTGGAGCCGGTCCATTACCTTGGCGCGAGCGGGATGGCCTGGCAGGAAGCTGGAGGCGTCCTGCATGGCGGCCGGGAGGAGGGCTTCGTAGGGCTGGCGGAAGGCGAGGTCGCCGGTGGCTTCGGAGAGATCCCACCAGGCCATGGCCGATTTCAACTGGTAGCAGCCGGGGCATTGCGACCAGCGGGCGGGGTCGCGGGGAAGCGGCCGCTTTTCGGGAAGCGAGAGAATGGGGTGGAACTCGGCGGGCGCGGCGCCGAAATCGCGAGACATGGAGTCGCCCAGCATCGCGGCAACGGCCAGGAATTCGGCGCCGCCCGTTGCGCGCCAGACGGAGAGCAAGCCGCGCACGGCGATTCCGCAATCGAAGAAGTAGGTAAAGGCGGGAGGGTCGAGCTCAAAGGGAAGCACGCAAGAGGCGGGGTCCCAGGCTGCGCCGGCGAGGAAGCGGCCGGCGGCCAGGGCGCGGTCCAAGTAGCGCTGATCTCCGGTGAGCGAGTGCAGGTAGACGAACGTGCTGGCGGCGTAGCCGGTGATTTCGGCGGACACGCGGTGATTACGTTCCAGATCGGCGCGGTAATAGCGGGCGACGCCGCCGGAGGGTTCTTGAATGCCGGAGCGCAGAAACCAGTCGCCGGCGCGGGAGACAAGCGGAAGCAAATGTCAGTTTAGCATCGGGCGAGGGGTCAGCCTTCGAGGAAGCCTTCCTGGAACAGCTTGCGGCCCGCCGAGGGCGGAGTGGAAGGCGAATGCGGCGATGGCCAGGATAAGGAGGGTAATGGCGAGCGAGATGCCTGCGTACCAGGTGGAGAAGTCGGCGGTCATGGATTCCGCCCATGAGCATGTGGGCGCCCACCAGCGGATCGCGAAACGCTCCGGCCACCAGGCGGCTCCAACTGATCAGACTCTGCGGCCAGCGGCGGCGTATGTACGGTTCGGCCGCCACATACATGACCCAGAACACGGCGGCCAAGAACAACGCAGCACTGAGGGCCCAGGTGGATGCGTCGTACTCGCTGCGCATGGGAACTGCATACGCTCGGGACGGGTCCAGGGACCGATCAGTTGAAAATCGGCGGGCCGGCCGCGCCAGCAAGCGGCTTCGATGCGCAGGGCGACGCCGGGCGCGTGCGGAAAGGCGCCGGTCCAGGCGGCGCGGGCATCGAAGTGGGCCAGCGGCGCCCATTGCGGCTCCGCCGGGGTGAAGCGGGCTGGATCGAGTCCGGCGGCAGCGAAAAAGCGGTTCCAGTCGGGCGGATTAGCCGTGGTAGCGCCGGCGGTCTTGCCGCCGGTGTCAGGACCAACTGGTAGCGCCGGCGGTCTTGCCGCCGGTGTCAGGACCAACTGGTAGCGCCGATGGTCTTGCCGCCGGTGTCTTGTGGGCGCGGGCATCGGTCGGCCCTTGGAGCTGGCTCACGGTGCTGTTGTCGGGTTGGTCTTCTTCGTCGGTCTCCAGATACATGTGGCAGTAGTAACTCGCCAGGCCGCATCCGGTCAACAGCAACAACAGGATGCCGAACCATTTCAGCGTGCCGGCGTTCCAGGCATGCGAACCGCCTACCGCGGCGGCGGTGGCTTTGACCACGGCGAACGCGGCGCCCGCCCCCAGTCCCAGCTTCAGATACCACGGCATCAGGTCCAGGTGGCTCTGGCCGCCCACCTGGCTCCACAAGGTGAACACCGCGATCAGCGCAATTAGGAACAGCGTGGCATAGGCCAGACGGAGTATCGGCATGGGTCGGTGATGAACTTCCATCTTACGTTATCCTGAAAGAACATGGTCCAAACGGGGTCGGGGCTGCCACGCTCCCTGCACCAATTTCAAAACGCATTTGGTCTGGCGCTGGACTCCATCCGCGCGCACAAATTGCGAAGCTTTCTCACTCTGTTGGGAGTGATCATCGGCGTGGCCAGCGTCATCATGGTGGGCGCGGCCATCGCCGGGCTCAGCGTGTACGCCGAAGAGAGCACCGCCAAGGCCTTCGGCTCGGAATCCTTCCTGGTGGCGCAGATCGTCGTCACCGGCCGGCTGAGCCGGCGCGAATACTTCGACAAGGTCAAGCGCAACAAGCCCATCCGCACGGCCGATGCCCGCTTCGTCGAATCCATCGACGGCGACCGCGTGCTTTACAGCCCTTACCGCAGTCACTCTTCCGACGTGAAGCGCGAAAACCTTCTGTGCGAGGACACCACCGTTTTCGGCGCCTCCGCCGACCTGGCCGGCATCCGCGATATCGAAATCGTGGACGGCCGCTTCTTCACGCCGCAGGAGGACCGCTCGCGCGCCTTCGTCGCGGTGATCGGCGAAACCGTGCGCACCACGCTTTTCCCGGGCGAGGCATCGCCCCTCAATCAACTCATCCGCATCGAAGGCGTGGAATTCACCGTGATCGGCGTCCAGGAAAAGTTGGGCTCGGCCTTCGGCCGCGACCAGGACAAGTCCATCTACATCCCCATCTCCGCATTCGCCCGGCTGTACGGGCCGGGCACCGGTTTCGCGCTCTTCGGACGGCCCAAGCCAGGCAGCGGGTTGAGCTTGCAGGACGCGCTCGATCTGACGCGTGTCTCGCTGCGCAGCCGCTTCCACGCGCGGCCCGGCGAGGCGGACAACTTCGACACGCTGACGCCGGATGCCATCCGCGGCTTCATCGACCAGTTGCTCAGCCTGGTGGCGGCCATCGTGGTGCCGGTGACCTGTATTTCGCTGGTGGTGGGCGGCATCGTCATTATGAACATCATGCTGGTGAGCGTGACCGAGCGGACCCGCGAGATCGGAATTCGCAAGGCCGTCGGCGCGCGCCGCGAGGACATCATGATGCAGATACTGATTGAAGCGGTGGTGCTGGCCTTCTTGGGAGGCGCGGCCGGCGTGGCGCTGGGCGCCATCGTCACGGCCTTGCTCGGGCGCATTTTCGAGCTTTCGCTCCACATCACTCTGGGCTATGTGGTGCTGTCGCTGGCGGTGTCCTCGATTGTGGGCGTGGCGTCGGGCTGGTATCCGGCGTCGCGCGCGGCCAGGCTCGATCCGGTGGTGGCGCTGCGTGCGGAGTAAACCATGAATATTAGCGTCACGGGAAACATGCACCTGGCGATGACCGCGGTCTGGACGCACCGCTTCCGCTCGCTGCTGACCATCCTCGGCATCGTCATCGGGATTACCACGGTGGTTACGGTGGCCTCGCTCCTCACCGGTTTGCGCGAGGGCGTGGTGGTGTTCTTCAAGGAACTCGGTCCGGACAACATCTTCCTCTCCAAGACTTCGGGCGACCCCAGCCAGGAGAGCCGGATTCCCAAGGAACGCCAACGCCGCGCCCTCAAGCCCGAGTACGCCGAGCTTCTCAAGCGCTGGTGCACGTCGGTGGAGGACGTGGGTCTGGAACTGTTGCTGCCGGCGGCGGTGGATGGCAACCCCATCACCGCGCGCGTTCCAGGCTATGAATCCGACACCATCAACGTGACCGGCCGGTCGCCCAACATGGAAGACATCTCGCCGCGCGATTTCGCCGCGGGCCGCTCCTACACCTCGGAGGAAGACCACCGCTCGGCGCATGTGGCCGTGATTGGAGCGAGCGTGGCCGAGGCGCTGTTTCCGGACGGCCGCGGGGTGGGCCGCGCGATCATGATGGACGGCGCGGAGTACATCGTCATCGGGATCTACGAAAAGGCCAAGGGCGGATTCTTCGGCGAGAACGGCATGGATAACGCCATCGACATTCCGCTGCAGACGGCGCGCTCGCGCTACCCGCAGATCGACCGCTTCATGATTACGGCCAAGGCCAAGCCGGGCAGGCGCGATGACGCCTACCAGGAAGTGGAAGGCGTGATGCGGCGCATCCGCCGGCTGGCCACGGCTACGCCCGACGATTTTTCGATCTCGACGCCCGACCAGATCATCCAGCAGTTCGACCACATCACCGGCCTGATCGGCCTGGTGGCGATTGCCATTTCCGGACTGGGGCTGCTGGTGGGCGGCATCGGGGTGATGAACATCATGCTGGTGAGCGTGACCGAGCGGACGCGCGAGATCGGCGTGCGCAAAGCCGTCGGCGCGCGCAAGCGCGACATCGTCGGGCAGTTCCTGGTGGAAGCCATGACGCTGACCGGCGCCGGTGGCATGTTGGGCATTGTGATCGCGGTGCTCATCACCATGCTGGTAGGCGCGCTGGTGCCCTCGCTGCCTTCGTCCGTGCCGACTTGGGCGCTGGTCACCGGCTTCACGGTTTCGGTAGCCGTGGGAGTGTTCTTCGGCGTGTGGCCGGCCGTGAAAGCCGCCCAGCTCGATCCGGTGGACGCCCTCAGATACGAATAGCTCCGCTCAGGGCGCGACGGTGAGATTGCCTCCCTTGGGAGGGAACCCGGGAATAGCGATGGTAAACGGGGACTGGCCCGCGCCAGGGGTGAGTATGATTTCGCTATCCGGGCCGCTGTCTTTGGGCCAGCCGGGAACTTGGTTATCAAAATGAAGCGTGAAGTCCTGAGTGGGGGCCGGTTGGGAATCCGCCCACTTCCAGTCCACTGGCTGGTAGGCCCTTGAAGCCACGTTATTCGGAGTCAAATCAATTCCTGTAATCGTCCCGTTATCAAGATGCCATGCGATGAGGCATACCACAATTTGCGGCGCGTCAAAAGGGCGGGGCAGGGTGTCCGGCGGCACGGGAACGACATCCGGATCGTCGGACCAGCCGTTGCTCAGGGTTACGGTGTACTTGCACAGCCTGCTGCCCTGGAAATTAGTGGGGAATTGCACTGGGTCCGAGAGTGCCTTGCCATTTCCGCGGTAGGAGGCTGGCGATCCGCCATTGAAAGGGCTGATTTCCGAAAAACTAATCTGGAACGGTTGTTTCTGGATACCCTTACCGAGTTTCCATTGAATCGTGTCACCGTTGCTGGGAAAGATCCGCTCCCGGTTTACTTTTCCGGTTGGGTCCGTTGGGTCCCGATAATTAAGTTTTCCGGTTTTTGGATCGGCGCTGATCACGATTACCCATAACGTCGGCTTCATCGCCGGCGTTGCTGAGCTCTTGCCCTTCTTCATGTGCGTTAGCCTCTACTTTCCTGTCGAGAATTGATGTTCCAGAGCCTGGTACCCATTACTTTGCCGTAACAAAGCCAAGTCGGGATCATGTTCGATTTCCTTTCGAGGATACCCTTTCCGTATGGCCGATTCAAGATAATTCAGCGCGGACTTAGGATTTCCACAAGCTTCCGCTACCTTGGCCGCTTTGAACTGCAACACAACCGCGTCCGGCTTCAGGCGGAGCGCTTCGCGAATCCGCGTGCCGGCTTCCGTGCAGGCCGGCGTCTTCGTGAGGTACACCGCGAGTCTGCCGAGCGTCTCGGCGTCGGTCGGGTTCTTCTCCAGCGCCTCCCGGGAGAGGGCGATGGCGCGCCGATAGGATTCCCGGGCCCCGGCGGATGCGCTGGCGACCTGAGCCTGCGCGTCGCCCAGGTTCCCCCAGTTCACCGGGTTCTTGGGGTCCAACTCGACGGCGCGGCGGGAATCTTCGAGGGCGTGTGCATAGTCGCCTTCCAGGTAGCGGATGGCGCCGCGATTCGAATAGGCTGCCGCGGATTCCGCGATCGCGAGGGACTTATTATACTCAGCCAGCGCTTCGTCATAGCGTTCCATGAAGTAATACAGCGTCGCCAGCGTGGTGTGACCGTCCGCATAGTCAGGGGTCAACTTCACAACCATTGAAAGGGGCCCGAGGGCCTTGGCGTATTCGCCGCGGGACCAGTAAAAGATGCCCAGGTTTGAGTACGCCGGAAAGTAACCCGGGCGAATGCGAATGGCGTGGAGATAGGCCTGTTCCGCTTCCGCCGGGCGGCGCACGCTTTCATAGGCGAGCGCGAGCAGCGTATATGCCGCGACGTTCAGGGAATCGAGAGCGATGGCGCGCTGAATCTCTTCGATAGCCTCCTGCGGCTGTCCAGTGGCGCGGTAAAGCCGGCCTAAAGTGAGATGGACCGCCGACTGATCGGGGCCAAGCTCCAGGGCGCGGTGGACCAATTGGTCCGCTTTGGCCAGCCAGATGTCTTCTTTGGTGGCGCGGTATCGCCGCAGGTAGGAGTCTCCCAGGAGGGCCTGAGAAAGGGCGGAGCTGGGGTCCTGGGCCACGCTCTTTTCAAGCAAGTCGATCGCGCGGTTCAGGTTGTCTGCGATCTCGGAGTGTTGCAGATATCCTTTTGCCTCCAGGTAGGCCTCGTAAGCGGATGGCGTTTTCGGTTGCGAGCGCGACGCCAGCGCCTTTGCGGAATCATCGGTACGCAGGTTCAGCAGCCTCAAGAGGGCCGAGGTCAGCGCCGGCAGCAGACGGCTGCGGTCGGAGCGGTCCACGGGAACCACCTCGGAGCCGATCTGGCGCATGGTTGCGGCTTCCGAAAGATTCACGATGACCACGGTCTGGTTGCCGTCGGACTGGAGACTGCCGGTGACCACCAGGTTCACCGGGAACGCCCTGCGCGCCTCTGCGACGCTATGGAGCGACAGGCGCCGGACGTCGGCGGACGGGATTACCCAAAGGTCGCGGTGGGTCGGCTCCAGTTGTGTGAGGGCGCTGGTGAGCAGTTCTACGAGTCCGTCGGAGAAGGCGAGTTCTTGCGGGTCATGGCTGAGATCCTGAAACGGCAGTACGGCCACTTGGCGGGTAGCCGGCAACTTCGCGGCCATCCAGCGCCCGTAAGCGAACCAGACCAACGCGCCGGCCGCCAGGAGCAGAATCAACGCGGCGAACCACCAGCGGCGGGGGCGGGCCGGCGCCGGCCGCGGCGGAGAAGTGTCGCGACCGGGCCCTATGGTCTCGGTGACCGCTGCATTGCTGGAGGCTTCCAGCGCTCGCAGTTCGTCGGCCACCGGCCTCAGATCTTGCGGACGTGCTCCAGGCTGCTTTTCGAGCATCGTGCCGACCAGGCGCACGAACCGCTCGGGCAGGTCGGGCCGCACTTCGGAAAGAGGCGGCGCCTGGTCATAGACGATGCGGTGCAGCGTGGCCGGCGGGTTATCGCACGAGAATGGGTTGCGGCCAGTGGCAGCGTGGTAAAGGACTACGCCCAAGGTGTAGATGTCAGACCGGTAATCGGCGGGTTGGCCCAGGGCTTGTTCGGGGGACATGTACTCGGCGGTTCCCATGACCGCCCCTGGGAGGGTCAGATCAGTGGACTCGTGTTCGCGCGCCAGACCGAAGTCGATAATCTTCGCCACATCGTCCGCCGAGAAAAGGATGTTGCCGGGCTTGAGGTCGCGGTGGATGATTCCGTGCGAGTGGGCGTGGGCTAGTCCGCTGGCGATGTGGATGGCGTAGCGGAGAAGGGGGCCATAGGACAAAGGGCCGCGACGGATCCGGGTGGCGAGCGTTCCACCGGGGAGGAATTCCATGGCAAGATAGGGCTGGCCCGTATCGAGCGAGACATCGTACAAGGTGGCGATATTCGGGTGATTGAGGCTGCCGATGATACGCGCTTCGCGTTCGAAGCGGACGCGCGCATGGTCGCCGAGCAGCCTGTCCCGGTGAATGATCTTGATGGCGATGGTGCGGCCGATGCGGCGGTCCATGGCCCGGTAGACTTCGCCCATGCCTCCCGCGCCGAGCTTCTCCAGAAGCTCGTACTGGCCGAAATCTCCGCAGTCCGGCAAAGTAGGGCCCATGTCCGGTCACCTCGCACGTAACAACTGTGTCTGCACTGGTCTAGATCAGAATACTAGAAAGACGCCCTACCACGGCGCCGGTTTTCCCGCGTCCAGCTCAAAACACCGCCGCCCGCTTGTGTGACGCCAAAACGGCGAAGGCGGCTGATACTCCGCATCCCCCTCGGCGCTTGCCGTCTCAAAGACCGCGCACAACTCGTACGCGGTCCCTGCCCGCGGATGATACTCGTATGGCACGTTCGTAAGTGGGTCATTCAGGTGTATCGAATAGCCTCGCGGCCATTCCTTCTCCAGCGTTGCCGGAAGCGGCGCGCCTTGTCGCGCATGAATCTGCTGCGCGTTCGTCCGCAAATTAAGCTGCTGCGCGATCGTCCGCAAATCGGAAACCCGCCGCTCATCCGCGCTGATGGCTCGCTGACCCCGCGGTGGGCCCAGCAAGTGGAATCCAAATCCCAGCACTGCCACGACAACCACCGCCGCGCTGCCCGCGAGCACCAGGTCCCTACGCCCCGGCATTTTCGGCGCCTTTCTTCAGGGACCCCAGGTAGTACCAGAAGATACTCCCCGCGATGACAATCACCGTGAGCGCCTTCATCGCAAATCGCGCCGTCAGTTCACCCCGCAGGAAGTAAGCCAGAAATGTGATTAAATCCCCAATTACAATCCCCGCTGCGATCAGCAGCGCAATGTACGTCAGCCACTTTCGCACGCCCGATTCCACTTTCTCCGGACGCCGCTCGGTATCCCGCAGAATGAAGCGCATCACGAACAGAAAAACCGGAAATGCCACGATAATGCACGCCATCTCAGTCGAAACCGCGTAGCGCGAGTCCTTATAGTAACGCTGCACTGCCAATGGATCGGGAAACCAGCGATCGATGAAAGTGAACAGCAGCGACCCAAGCGCCGTCGTCCATGTTGCCAGAGTCGAAAAAGCCAGAAGGTGCAGGAAGGCATCGCGCGCCGATTCCCCGGAGCCTTCGCCGCGCGCCGGCAGCACCAGGCCGGTCAGGCCTTCGTAGCGCCGCCGGAATGCCGCGTAGATGTCCTTGGCTCCCCATCCCTGTTCGCGTAGGAGGTCGGCCAGGAACTCGTCCGAAGCCCCTTTGCCTTTGGCGGCTTCGATAAACTCGTCGAGTCTCTCGGACCTGCTTGTCTGATCCATCGCGATCCCTATTCTAGCGCCGCCGGCACGAAAAATACGCATCCGAGGTGCATGGTCTCCCGAAGATCCAGGAGCCGCCCGTGAAGAGCAGTTTAGGCTCGAAAGAAAAAAGGCCGTATCCGAACTGGTCCAACAGCGCCTCGCAAAACGGGGACTGCTATCCAATTCCCGTCTTTGGAATTGGATAGCAGTCCCCGTTTTGCCTACCGCAGCGGCAATGCCCTGGCGCGTGGCTTGCCCGACGAGTCGAGAGCTTCATGCTCCGCGTTCCGGAGAAATTGAACCCAACGAGGCGTCAGGTTCATATCGACAAGAAGGCGCATCAGCTCGCGAGCCGGATCTCGTGTCCCTGAGCCAGGTGAGCGGCGAAAGCGAGAGCTTCGCGAATATCCGGCTCTTCGATATACGGAAAATCGGCAAGCAATTGTTCGATGGTGCGACCGGCGGCTATCGCCCCGACGATCATGCCGACGGTCACGCGCATGCTGCGGATGCACGGCTTGCCGCCCATGACCTCGGGATTCATCGTAATGCGGTCGAACTGCTGCACGTCGTTATGATAGCGCAGGTATGACAGGGTGCGTGAGGTGAGCTGATCCCGGTCCCCTTTCCCACTGGAAGTTTCGTAGTCCAGACAGTCCAGGCGGGAAAAGCGGGGACGCAACTCCGAAACGCCAGCGGCCGAGTGGTTGGGTGTTGCGTAGCCTCTTCCGAAATGGGGAGTAGGTTGTTGGTTCCCCGTATCGAACAGAATCCATTCTCATGCTGTGTTGTGAGCCGCCGCGGCTCATAGGACCGGGCTGTCCCCTCATCCCCCGAAATTATTTCGGAAATATTCTCTTGACTTAACGAATTCTGGCGCGGCACAATCACATTGCGGCGAAACGTCGCAACCACAGTAAAAATCCAAATTAGCTACACTCCATCGGGGTTTTATAAAACCCCTGGATTCACTGCCGATATGGGTAACGCCCTGTACCCGATTTTGTCCGTCTAAACCGTCAGTGGGGCAAATCGTCCAAATAGCGCAAATCCTTGCGTTACTCCAAATCGAAATTCCCAGCGATGATTGCCGCCCGGATCGTATCCACATAGGGGCATCAGGCTCTTCAAGCGACCCAAAAGGAACCGGCAAGGTAATTCGGTGACAGGTTACGTTTTTCAGTGGCTTTCTGCCAAGCGCCTCGGGCTTGCGGGCTCGAAGCGGCCGCCCCTACTCAAACTTCTTCTTGAACTCCTCAAACTCCCGTCTCAGCGCCGCCAGATCCGCCGCCAGTTGATCGACCCGCGTGCCCGCAGGCGCCGCCGACTCCCGTTCCGCAGCCTCTTCGCCAACCACCACATCCCCCGATAGCAGGTGCGCCCAGCGCTGCTCCTTATATCCCGTCTGGCGCGGCAGCTTCTTCGCAAATTCCATCTCCACCAGCCGGCCCAAAGTGGATTCCACTTCATCCAGGCCGTCGAACTGGTGCAGCCGCTCGCTGCGGCCGCGGAGCTCGCCGGGGGTCTGCCAGCCACGCAGCATCAGGACGCACAGAATCGCGGCCTCGCGCCGGCCCAGGTTGAACTTCTCCGTGAAGCGCTGCTCGTGCTTGGGCACGCGGCTGTCGCGGCCCGTGATGCGCGATGCGAGGCCTTTCAGGCGCAGGCGTTCGAGCGCGTCCTCCACGGTGTCGTCATCATACGCCACTACCGGCTCGCGATTCGATTTTTGGTTGCAGGCGTTCACCAGGGCGTTCAGCGAGAGCGGGTAATACTCGGGGGTGGCGATTTCCTTTTCCAGCAGCGCGCCGAGCACGCGCGCCTCGGCGGGGTCGAGTTGCCAGTCCATTTTTACAGTTTACGTTGTTATCATGGACTGTTCGATGATGTCACCGGAATTGGAGTCGGCGCGCCGCGCGGTGCGCGGCCATGCCGAACAAATCGGGCGCTTGATCAAGGACGCGGCGGAAATCGGAGTCAAGATCGGCTGCGCGGCGGACTCGCTGCTGTCGCGCCAGTCCCCCGAGGGCTTCTGGTGCGGCGAACTGACCGCCGATACCACCCTCGAATCCGATTACATCCTTCTGCAATTGTGGCTGCACCAGCCGGAGGGTTCCGCGTGGAATCCGCCGTCGCGCGCGCGCATCGAGAAGGCCTGCCGGTCGATTCTGGAACGGCAGTTGCCGAACGGCGGCTTCAATATTTACCACGGCGGTCCGGCGGAAGTCAGCGCCACGGTGAAGGCTTACTGCGCGCTGAAACTGGCCGGTTGCGACCCGCGGAGCGAACCGCTGCGCAAGGCCCGCGAACGCGTCCTGGCGCTGGGCGGCTTGCAGGCCACTAACAGCTACGTCAAGATCAACCTCAGCCTGTTCGGCCTCTACCCACGGGAGTTCGCGCCTACGGTGCCTGTCGAGATCACGCTGCTGCCGGGCAACGTGCTCTACGAAATGTCTTCGTGGACGCGGTCGATTCTGATGCCGCTCTCCATCGTGCAGGCGCGCGGAACCAACCGGCGCGCGCCCGACGGCTTCACCCTGGACGAACTGCTGCTGCCCGGCGTGAGTCTGAAGCTGCCCAGGAAGAATAAGTGGTCGGTGCTGTTTCACCGTCTCGACCGCGTGTTCAAAGTGTGGGAGAAACGCGGATCGCAGCACATCCGCGGCGCCGCCATTCGCGAGGCGGAGCGCTGGATGCTGCACCGCACGCAGTCGACCGAGGGGCTGGGCGCCATCTTCCCGGCGATGATGTACTTCATCATGGCGCTCGACGCGCTCGGCTACCCGAAAGACCACCGGGAAATGGCGGATGCCCTGCGCCACTTCGAATCGCTGATCCTGGAAACCGGCGGCCGGTTTATTTTCCAGCCGGCCGTTTCGCCCATCTGGGACACGGCCATCAGCGTTTTCGCGCTGGGCGAAGCCGGCCGCCAGGATGACCCCGGCATGCGGCGCGCCGCCGGTTGGCTGATCAGCAAGGAGGTCCGGCGCAAAGGCGATTGGAGTGTGAAGCGTCCGGATACGGAGCCCTCCGGCTGGGCCTTCGAATTCGCCAACGAGTTTTACCCGGATATCGACGATACCGCCATGGTGCTGCTGGCGCTGATGCACGCCAAGGCCAGCGACCCCGCGGCGCAGGCGGCGGTGGAGCGGCGCGCCATCAATTGGCTGCTGGCCATGCAATCGTCGGATGGCGGCTGGGCGGCCTTCGACGTGGACAACAACTGGGCGGTGCTCAACCAGGTTCCCTTCGCCGACCACAACGCCATGCTCGACCCCACTTGCCCGGACATTACCGGGCGCGTGCTGGAATGCCTGTGCCGCCGCGGGCTGGCCGGGCACGAAGCGGTGCGGCGCGGCGTAGCCTATCTGCTGAACGCGCAGGAAAAGAATGGAAGCTGGTACGGCCGCTGGGGCGTGAATTATCTGTACGGCACGTTCCTGGCGATGCGCGGACTGGCGGCGAGCGGCGTGCCGGGCGTGCAGGATGCGATTGCGCGCGGAGCGGATTGGCTGCGCGCCACCCAAAACCCGGACCGCGGATGGGGCGAATCCTGCGCCAGCTACGCGCGCGACCGCTTTCTCCCCGCGCCGAGTTGCGTCTCGCAAACGGCCTGGGCTGTCCTGGGACTGCTGGCGGCGGGCCGCGGCGGCGCGGCCGTGAGCAGCGGCATCCAGTTCCTGCTGGAACGGCAGCGGGCCGACGGCACCTGGCCGGAAGACGCCAGCACCGGCACCGGTTTCCCGAATGTCTTTTATCTGACATACGGGATGTATCGCGATTATTTTCCCCTGCTGGCGCTGGCCCAGTTTGCGTGAAGGCGGGCACTGTCCCTGCGCTACGCTCGCGGCTACCATCGGCGTACCCACTAAAATGTGGTGGTAATTTCAGCAATTCGGATTACAATGTGCGTGTACGATATGCTACACCTCGATACCGGCAATACCGGATTCATGATTCTGTGCTCCAGCCTGGTCATGCTTATGACACCGGGCCTGGCCTTTTTTTATGGGGGCCTGGTAGGGCGCAAGAATGTTCTGGCGATCATGATCCAGAGCTTCGTCTCCATGGGATGGACCACCGTGCTCTGGTGGCTCTGCGGGTTCTCCATGTGCTTCAGTGGGGACCTGAAATCCGGCACGGATTATGCTGGCATCATCGGCAATTTTCATTGGGCGTTCCTGAGAGGGATCACTCTAACGACGCCCTCGCCCAACGACACCATTCCAATGATCGTGTTCTGCGCCTACCAGATGATGTTCGCCATCATCACTCCGGCGCTGATCACCGGCGCGTTTACCAACCGCGTAACCTTCAAGGCGTACACGCTGTTTCTGACGGCTTGGCTGATGTGCGTGTATTTCCCCTTCGTCCACATGGTCTGGGGCGGCGGGCTGCTGGCATCCTGGGGTGTAAAGGACTTCGCGGGCGGCATTGTGGTGCACAATATCGCCGGTATGGCGGCCTTGGCGTCGGTGCTCTACGTGGGCAAGCGGCGGGTGGCCGATAAGGGCCCGCACAGCATCCCGCTGGTGGCGCTGGGCACGGGACTGCTGTGGTTCGGATGGTACGGCTTCAACGCGGGCAGCGAGTTTCGCGTCGATTCGATCACCGCGGTGGCGTTTCTGAATACCGACATCGCGGCGTCTTTCGGCGCCATCGCGTGGCTGGTGGTGGAGTGGTTCAACAGCCGCAAGCCGCACTTCCTGGGTCTGTTGACCGGAGCGGTGGCGGCGCTGGCCACCATCACGCCGGCGGCCGGTTACGTTTCGCCGGGCATCGCAGTGCTGATCGGGACGGTAGCGGGCATTGTCTGTTACTACGCCGTGGCGTTAAAGAACCACCTGAAGTGGGACGACGCGCTGGATGTTTGGGGCGTGCATGGCGTGGGTGGAATGTTGGGCATCGTCATGCTGGGCATATTCGCCTCGACCGCGTGGAACCCGGCGTCTACGGGTGGAGTGAATGGATTGGTGCATGGAAATCCCACTTTCTTCGCGGTCCAGTGCATTGCGGTGCTGATCTCTTCCTCATGGGCATTTCTCTTCACCCTCTTCATGCTCTGGCTGATTGACCGGATCACCCCGGTGAAAGTCAGCGAGGTCGCCGAGGAAAACGGCCTGGACGAATCACTCCACGGCGAAAAAGCTTACACCGTGGAAGCGTAGAATCCCCATGGTTTGGCGGGCCCTGCTGGCGGGGCTTGCGGCGGCCATGTTGCACGCGCAAGCCCCGCCCTCCGTTGAGCCGGAGAAGAAGTGGTACCAGACACTCGCATTCAATGGCTTTCTGTCGGGCAGTTACAACTGGAATTTCGACCAGCCCGCCGGCCGCGCCAACGCGTTCCGTGTGTTCGATTTCGCCGACAACTACTGGAAGCTGGACGTAGCCGAAGCGGTGGTCCAGAAGGCCGCTTCCAAAAAAGGCGATTGGGGATTCCGCGTGGATCTGGAGGCGGGGCAATCCATCCCGGAGATCGAAGCGGCCTATGGCCTGTTCCGCGATCCGGATTCGGGCAAAGCCGGGCACTTCGATATCCAGCAGGCGTTTGTCAGTTACATCGCCCCCATTGGGAACGGGTTGCGCTTCGACGCCGGCAAGTACGTCTCGCACATGGGTTACGAGGTGATCGACGGCTATGACGGATGGAATGACAATGCCACCCGCTCGTTCTTGTTCGGTTATGCGGTTCCTTACACTCAGACCGGCGTGCGGGTAAGCTATCCGTTCGGCGACAAGCTCACGGCGCAGTTGCATTTCATGAACGGTTGGGACGAAGTCACCGACAACAACCACGGGAAAACCGTGGGTTTCCAGGTTGCCTATACGCCGGCCCCCGCCGTGACCCTTACCGTGAACGGGATTTATGGCCCCGAACAAAAGGAAGACGATCACGACTATCGGCAGGTATGGGAACTGATGGCGACTTGGAAAGCCTCCCGCCGTGTCAGTTTTGGTCTGGACGCCCTCTACGGCCACGAGGCGGGGGCGGTGGAAGCATCTGAGGGGCGCGAGCAAGGCAGTTGGCCCGGCGCCGCGGGGTACCTGCACACCGCGGTCACCAGCAAGTTTTCCCTCAACCTGCGCAGCGAGATTTTCGCCGACCGCAACGGCGCGCGAACCGGAGTCGGCCAGTCTCTCAAGGAAGTGACCGCGACCCCCGAGTGGCGGATCGACAAGCACGTGATCCTGCGGGGCGATGTGCGGTTCGACTGGTCGACCGGTGAAGTCTTCCAGAAAGCCAACGGCTTCGCGCGCCAGCAACTCACCGCGATGATCAACCTGCTGCTGGTGGATTGAGGGTCCGATGTATTATGCCCCTCTGAATCTTTCTCCCCGTGGAGCAGGCTTCCGGCCTGCAACGCCGACATCCTTGTCGGCGCTTCGGGGCCATCTCACAGCCGCTTCAGCCCGCTTTTTGGTTGCGGCTCCGCCGCTTTGTGGGGCAGCCTATTCAGGCTGCGGACCCGCTTTCCAGCGGGTCTCGCCGGCAGAAAGCCGGCGGCCGGCAGGATTGCCCGCCAATCCTGCCCGCCACACAGGTCGATCTGTACCGTAGTGGGGCATGCTTTAGCTTGCCCGGTTCGGGCCCGCGGCCGGAGTGATATCACATGCAGAAGCCATCACTGCGTCACACGCACGGTCTTGATGTTGACAAACTCACGCAGGCCGCAGGAACTCAGTTCGCGCCCGTAACCCGAGCGCTTCACGCCGCCGAAAGGAAGAGCCGGATCCGACGCCACCATACTGTTGACGAAGACCATGCCGCTTTCGATCTGGTCGACGAAGCGGGCCTGCTCGGCGTCGTCGGTGGTCCAGACACTGGCGCCCAGGCCGAATTCGCTATCGTTGGCGATGCGGATGGCATCGTCGATTCGCTCGACGCGAAACAGGACGGCCACGGGTCCGAAGAGTTCTTCGACGTAGGCGGGGGAACTGCGGGGAACATCGGCGAGCACGGTGGGGGCATAGTAGTTGCCGGGGCCCGGGAGGCGCTGGCCGCCAGTGAGCGCGCGCGCGCCCATCTCGACCGAGCGGCGCACCTGCTGGTCGAGCGCTTCGAGGATGGCGGGAGTGGCCAGGGGACCCAACTGGGTGGCTTCGTCCATCGGGTCGCCGACGCGCACGGCCTGCATGCCTTCCACGAAGCGGCGCTCGAACTCGGCGTAGATGCGCGCGTCCACGATGAAGCGCTTGGCGGCGATGCAGGATTGTCCGTTGTTGAGGATGCGGGCATCGATGGCGGTGCGCACGGCGCGATCGAGGTCGGCCGAGGGCATCACGATGAAGGGATCGCTGCCGCCCAATTCGAGCACGGTCTTCTTGATCTGGCGGCCGGCCTGTGCCGCCACCTGGGCGCCGGCGGGCTCGCTGCCGGTGAGCGTGACGGCTTTGACGCGCGGGTCGTCGATGACGTGCGCCACTTGCGCGGAGCCGATCAGCAGGCTTTGAAAGACGTCGTCGGGGAAACCCGCGCGGCGGATAATTCGCTCAATCTCGAGCGCGCATTGCGGCACGTTGGAAGCATGTTTCAGGAGGCCCACGTTGCCGGCCATCAGGGCCGGAGCGGCGAAGCGGAAAACCTGCCAGAAGGGAAAGTTCCAGGGCATGACGGCGAGCAGCGGGCCGAGGGGTTGATAGCGCAGGTAACTCACGGCGGGGCCGGCGGTGATTACGGTGTCGGCCAGCAATTGCTGGGCGTTTTCGGCGTAATAGCGGCAGGCCAGCGCGCACTTGGCGGCTTCCGCGCGCGCGGCGGCGATGGGTTTGCCCATTTCGAGCGTCATGATGCGGCCGAGGCGGTCCTGCTCCTGTTCCAGGATGCGTGCGGTGGTATGGAGGCGCTGGGCGCGGCCGCCGGCGTCGGTGCGGCGGAAGAACTGGTAGGCGGCATCGGCGCGCGCCAGCTTCTCTTCGAGCCCGGCATCGGTCAGCGGATCGAACGTCCGTACGGTCTGGCCCGTGGCGGGGTTAATGGAAGCGATCATCATGACTATTGTAGGCTGGCGGTGCGCGAGCCCGGCACGGTTTCTGACGTTCGAGGTTCCGTGATGAGTAGCCATTGTGGGCTGGTTGTGCGCGCCTGTTAGAATGGTCCCAGCAATGGCTTCCGCAGCTCCTCCGTCATCTTTGCGCCAGATCCTGGAAGGACAGCTCTCGCAGCTCTCCGGCGAAATGGAGCGGCTGTTCCTTGAGGCGCGCCGGCGGGCGCGCGGCGAGTTGGCCGAGCAGTTGAACCAGGCGGTGCGGCGGATCCGCCAGGCTTCGACGCCGGAGGAACTATTAGCCACGCTGCTCGATGCGGCGTGCGGCTTCGCCGGCAGTGCGGCGGTTTTTCGCATCGATCGGGACGTGGCGCGCGGCGTGAGAATCCGCGGCGTGCCGGAGGACGTCGCGAAAGTTTTCGGCGATTTCGAAATTCCGCTGGCATCCGCCGCGGCCCTGGCGGGCGCGGTGGAAAGCCGCGATCCGGTGATCGCGGCAATCACGGGCGCGGAAGTTTCGGGCGAGATGGCGGCGCTGGCGTCGCACGGGGCGGAGGATCGCGCCTCCATTTTTCCGCTGGTGGTGGAGAACCGGGTTCCGGCCTTGCTGTATGCATGGGGCGATGTGCAGGGAGCGGCGCTGGAGCTGTTCGCGCAGGTGGCGGCTGCCGCCTGGACGGTGCCGGCGGCAGCCCCGGTGGAATTGGTGACAATTGCGGCTCCGGCCCCGCCGGCGGCTCCGGCTCCCCTTCCGGCTGCGCCCGAACTTTCCGGCGAGCAAGAGCGGCTGCATCTGAAGGCGCAGCGTTTTGCGCGGGTGCGGGTGGCGGAGATGCGGCTCAACGAAGCGGCCGCGGTGCACTCCGGCGCCGCCCAGAAGAATCTGTATGAAGCCTTGCGACCGCGGATTGACGCGGCGCGCGCCGCCATGCGGGAAAAGTTTTTCGAGCCCTGTCCCGGCATGCCGGACTACCTGCATCTGGAACTGGTGCGAACGCTGGCTCATGACGAACCGGAACTGCTCGGCAAAGACTATCCCGGCCCTCTGGCTTAGTACGTGGGCTCGGAAGTTCGCTCGCGTGTCGCCAGACCGCTTGCCTGCGCGCGCGGCTCCGATCAGAGCCGGGCCCGGAGGCCATCCCGCGAGGGAGCGGTCTTCGTGGAATACGATACCGTATCTAAGAAATGCCGTACTTAGCCTGCTGGCGTTGACGGCGATATCGGCCCCGCCGCCGTCCGGTCTGGCCCCGCTGGTGCGCGCCGATCGCGAAACGCCCAGCGCCGCGCGGCGCGCGGCCGTGGAACGGTGGGCCGCCTCTCATCCGCAGGACGCTCCGCTGGCGCGGCTGGCGCTGGGGATTGCGGCCTACGAGCAGAAAGACTTCGCCGGCGCTATCGCCCAATTGAAGAAACTGCGCGGGCAGTTGCCGCAGGTGGGCGACTACGTTGGGTACTACCTGGGCGCGGCGCGCGTGGAAGCCAGGGACTTCGATGGCGTGGCGGCGGACCTCGACCCGGCGCATGCGGCTGCGGCCGCGTCACCGTTCGCCGGACGCGCGTGGATCTTGCAGGCGCGCGCGGCCAAGGACAGCGCTCCGGCCGAAGCGGTGCGCGTGCTGCGCGAGCATTACGCCGAGTTGCCGCAGCCGGAAGGCGATATCAATCTGGCGGATAGCTGCCTGGCGGCGGGCGACCAGGCGCACGCGGCCGAATCGTATCAGCGGGTCTACTACCAGTTCGTTTCGGGAGACGCGGAGGCGCGCGCTGCCGCGGCCATCGCATCGCTCAAGGAATCCATGGGCGCGGCTTATCCGCCGGCGCCGCCGCAACTGATGCTGCACCGCGCCGACCGCCTGCTGGATGCGCGCTTGTACCCGCAAGCGCGCGCCGAATACCGGTCGCTGGCCGGCGAACTGAGCGGGCCGGAGCGCGACCTGGCGCGCGTGGGCGTGGGTGCGGCCGATTTTCTGGACGGCGCCAGGCCGCAGGCCTACCCCTACCTGCGCGGCCTGGAATTGCCGGATTCGGAGGCCGATGCGGAGCGTCTCTACTACCTGGCGGAATGCGCGCGGCGTTTGACCGACGACCCTGAATTGCATGCCGCCCTCGACCGGTTGGAACGCCATTATCCGCGTTCGCCGTGGCGGCTGAAGGCGCTGCTTTCGGCCGCCAACCGCTATCTGCTGGTGAACCAGCCGGCCGATTTTGTGCCGCTCTATCAGACGGTGTACCAGGACTTTCCGGGCGCGGCCGAAGCGCCCCAGAGTCATTGGAAAGTGGCCTTTCAAGCCTATCTGCACGACCAGCCGGATACCGGGCGGCTGCTGCGGGAGCACCTGCGCAACTATCCCGCCCATTATACGGCGGGCGCGGCGCTCTACTTCCTGGGCCGCAGGTTCGAACTCGACCGGGACGTGGCGTCGGCGCGCGTCTGCTATCGGCGGCTGGTGCGAACCTGGGAGAACCATTACTACGCGATGCTGGCGCGTGAGCGGCTGGCTGCGACGCGGGATCTGCCTGTGGGGACGGCGTCGATGGAGATCGCGCAGTTCCTGGCGGGCGTGGTGGTGCCCGCTGCGCGGCCGATTCCCCGCGAGACCACCCCGGAGACCAATGTGCGCATCGAACGGTCGCGCATCCTGCGCAATGCCGGCCTGGCGGACCTGGCGGATTCCGAATTGCGGTTCGGCGCGCGCCACGGCGGCCAATCGCCGCTGCTAGGGATGGAAATGGCGGCTGCGGCGGATGCGCCCCATCTGGCCATGCGCATCATGAAGGGAATGGCGCCCGAGTACCTCAACCTGCCGATTGATGCGGCGCCGCGCCCATTCTGGGAACTGCTGTTTCCGCTGCCCTACCGCGCGGAGTTGGACAAGGCGGCCCGCGACCAGGACCTGGACTTGTACCTGCTGGCCGGTTTGATCCGCCAGGAATCGGAGTTCGACCCAAAGGCGCTCTCGCATGCCAACGCCTACGGCTTGACGCAGGTGCGTCCGGTGACGGGCCGGCAGTACGCGCGCAAACTGGGCATGCCGCGCTTCACCAAAAGCATGTTGTTCCAGCCGGCCGCCAACGTCAAGATCGGCTCGTCGATTTTCCGCGGCATGCTGGCCCAGAACAACGGCCGTGTGGAGCAGACGCTGGCCGCCTACAATGCCGGCCCGGGCCGCTTGACGCGATGGCTGGGCTGGAACCAATACCGCGAGCCGGCGGAGTTCGTGGAGTCGATTCCCTTTACCGAGACCCGCGACTATGTGCAGGCGGTGCTGCGCAACGCGGACCTGTATAGGCGGCTGTACGGCCGGTAACATGACCGGACAGACGAATCTGTCCCAAGGCGCCGTTTTGGCGCCGGCGTGGACAGGTTTCTCTGTCCCCGGTCCTCTCCGGAAGATCTCAGTTCAAAAATCTTTGAACTCAATTTATCCTGTTTTCAACCACTTGGAGCATTAGCCTCCCCGCTTCGCACACCCCCGCATGCTACTTTTGAGTTGGATAAGAAGCTTGCGCTCGTCGCAAGCTTTCGCGTCCTTCACCTTCCTGGCCAGGAAGCGTTGCTTTTCAGGTGGTACTGATACTTCTCGGCGGCTGTTAAGGCC
>Ga0187874_10000454_pt1 | contig 50608 bp, 40 predicted proteins | sample June2016WEW_16_1_3_FD_132993 | JGI IMG/M metagenome (GOLD analysis project Ga0187874, IMG submission 132993) | Peatland microbial communities from SPRUCE experiment site at the Marcell Experimental Forest, Minnesota, USA - June2016WEW_16_150 | ecosystem: Environmental > Terrestrial > Soil >... | reverse complement strand
TCAGTTGCAGGCATTGACAGTCCTTGTCTCGTCTGTGAGACACCGTGTGGTGTATCTCCTGTGGTACGTAGGGAGTGTACCACCTGGGATACGCCCTGTGATCACCCGGACAGGTGAGCCTGCCTGTGTCTAGCGGCCTTTGCCCTTCCGATCTGGACCAACACGCCACTGGCGTTGAGCAGGAACCGGGCCAGCTGTTCGCTTGTCTCGTGTTCTTTCGCGATACTTTCCGCGGTCTTCCCCTGCTTCGCGGCCTGGAGCAGCACCGTCCGGGAACCAACAGGTAGCCCCCGAGCCAGTCTGCCTCCTCCTCCTGTTCGACATCGCACGTCATGAAGGACAGCTCACCCACCTTCTCGATTGTTCGGAGAGTGTGCTGCAGGACGATGTGCACGGCGAGTGGTCGGCTCCGGGGACAGCACCGATCAGTTGCTCTAATGACTCCCGGTCGCTACACTGATGACCAGTGGTCACTAGTGTCAAGCCTCCACAAGTGAGCTGCGGACCGACTGCGCGGCGCCGACTGTCTCCGGACGCCCGTCGGCGCGAGTTGCTGGAAGCAGCCGTGCGAGTTCTTCGAGCTCGTGGTCCCGCCAACTGTCGCGTGGAGGACATCACGACAGAGGCCGGCACCGCGAAGGGGAACTTCTATCGCTACTTCCCGACCTGGGACGACCTCTTGTCGGAGGTGCGCGCCCACCTCCTTCAAAGCTATGCGGAGCAGTTCCTTCGTCGCTACGAGGACCGCGCTTCGGTCGATTGGTGGGCCGCACTCGACGAGGAGGTCGACCGCTTTGTCGAGTTCCGGCTCGAGCTGGGCAGTCTTCATGACGTCGCCTTCCACGACTCGAGCGAGGTGCCTCAAGCGTCCAAGCATCGCTCGGCCAGCTCCATGGTCGCCTGGTTCCTGTCGGCGGGGATTGCTGCCGGCAGTTTTGCCGAGGTCGACGTCGAGAGCACTGCTTCGCTCGTCTTCCACCTATTGCACGCTGCAGCAGACGAGATCGCCCTTGGAAGCGACCAGGAAAAGATGCGTCAGGCCGTCCTCACCTTGCTCCATGGCGCTCTCCAACAAAGGAGTGACTCCAAGCTGCCCAAGAGCGACCGTCACAAGAAGGTCCGGCAGTAGCAGTGACGGACAAGCGACTTTACGAGTCCTCGGAGTGCCGCGACAGTCGCTCTCCGAACGGCCGAAACGCAGATGACCCCGACGTAGCTGATTGACACACACGAGGAGAGGCAAACACGATGGACACGCGCAAGGGCACCTTGTCGAGGGCGATACTGCTAACGGGGACTGCCGTGTCGCCGTGGGCAACACTTGCAGTGCTCTGCTCTTCTCTCCTGATCATCAACCTAGACACCACCGTCCTCAATGTCGTCCTGCCCACGCTGGTGAGGGATCTGGGTGCGACCTCGAGCGCGCTTCAGTGGATCGTCGATGCCTACGCCCTCGTCTTTGGCGGCTTGGTACTTGTCGCCGGGAGTCTCGCGGACAGGTTCGGGCGCAAGTGGACCTTCTTGATCGGCGTGCTTGCCTTTGCCGGTGGATCAGCTTGGGCGGCGTTCTCCGGGTCGGTAGGGATGCTGATTGCGGCTCGCGCCGCCATGGGCATTGGGGCCGCGCTCATGATGCCGTCGACACTCTCGATCATCACCGACGTGTTTCGTGACCCGACGCAACGCCAGAAGGCCATCGGGATCTGGGCCGGCACGAGTGGTGTGGGCTTTGCTCTCGGACCGATCGTCGGTGGCGCGCTGCTCTCTCGATTTTGGTGGGGCTCAGTGTTCTTGATAAACGTCCCGATCGCGCTTGTTGCCGCCATCCTGGCTGTCCGCCTCGTGCCGGACTCGAAGAACCCGGCCGCCCGTCAGCCGGATTTGCTTGGAGCTTTCTTGTCGGTCGTCGCTGTCGGCTCGGTGCTCTGGGCCGTCATCGAGGCGCCGGTCAACGGCTGGTCGTCCTCGCTTGTACTTGGGCTCGGCGCTTGTGGAGTCGCACTCGTGGCGGGCTTCATCCTCTGGGAGCGGGCGAGCTCGCATCCCATGCTCAACCTCGAGTTCTTCAAACAACGAGGATTCTCGATAGCCGTCAGCGCGGTGGGCCTGCTGATGTTCGGGCTGATCGGGTCGCTGTTCATCTTGACTCAGTTTCTCCAGTTCAACCTCGGCTACTCGGCGCTGCAAGCGGGCGTACGCATGCTGCCCATAGCCGCGGTGATGGCGATCGTGGCACCGCTGTCGGCCATACTCAACCGAACTCTCGGCACGAAAGTCACCACCTCTGTGGGGTTGCTCTTTGCCGGAGCGGGATTGCTCACGATGTCACGGGCGTCGGTCGACTGGAGCTTCCTGACGATGCTTCCCGCCATGATCGTGGTCGGAGTCGGGGCAGCACTGGTGATGCCATCGGTGTCCGCTTCGGTCATGAACTCGGTGCCGCGCGGCGACACTGGGGTTGGCTCGGCCACCAACGGGACCTTCATCCAACTCGGCGGGGCCGTGGGCGTGGCGGTCGTAGGTAGCCTCTTGTCGACTCGGTACCAATCCCTGATGCGACAAGCCATCGCCCCTTATCACGTGCCATCTGCGATTGCCAACGCCATGCTCGGTTCGATCGGAGGCGCGCTGGCGGTGGCCGGGAAGCTTGGTGGTACAACCGGCCATCTGATCAACACCACCGCTCGCTCGTCATTCATAAGCGGCACAGATCTCGGACTTCTGCCGGCTGCCGCCGTCGTATTCGCAGGATGCCTCCTCACCGCTATTGCATTGCCGGCAAGACCGCACCGCCCTGACGCAGTCTCGCCCGAGATTGGTTGTTCTGCTCGTGATCGCGTGCGGTCAAAAGGGTCGACCGAACTGGCGCCAGATTCGGTGTCAGCCTTCGCCGGAGAACCGCTCCCAGGCGGACTGTCTTGTAAAGCCGAGGGCTTGTCCGATTAAGGCCCAGGTAGCTCCGAGTTGGCGAGCTTTCCGGACGTACTGTGTAAGGGTGTATTCGGTTTGAGTCCCAGCTTGTGCTACCCGAGGCAGGCTGGCTAGGACCTCGTCGAGTCCGGCCTCGACCTCCCACGGGGCGATGCGCGTGACCAACTTGAGCTCGACCTCCTTCGGCTTGCTTGCAATGAGCTGGGTACAGAGCGCCACGCATTGATCGCAGATGTACACGCCCGGTCCCGCTACCAAAGTCTCGACATCGGTGTACGCCTTTGTGCAGAACGAGCAGGATGCAATCGGCTCCGTGGTTGTCACCGTCGACCCTCCTTGTTGTCAGGCCTCACCTTACAACGTCAGGCATCTCCTGACAAGGTCAGCACAGTACGAGGACGCGGAAGGACAAGCTCGGAGCACGAGGATTTCGGCGTCCTTGGCGAGGGCGCCCATGAGGTGACCGCACAGGATCTCGACAACGCGACGGACCATGCCGCAGAAGAAGCTGAGCGCCCCGGCGTGACAGGATCGCCGTTCCGATCGTGGCTGGTCAAGCTGAGGAACGAGTTGTCGGACCTTTCACGTCGAGCTCGACACCGACACCGGCTCGATCTGCGGCACGGATTCCGGGATCAGACGTGCGGCTCCCAGCTGAAGTGACGGATCGCGAGAACGAGCCCACAGAGCCCCCAGGCGGCGACGATCAGGACGTCGGTCCAGCTGAAGGCCGTACCGAGGAAACCAGACTGCATGCCCGTGGCGAAATGGCGCACCGGGAAGATCCTGGCGACCCACACGATCCACGCCGGCGCGGAGTTGCCGAATGGAATGAAGATCCCGGAGAGGAAGAGCAACGGCATGATGCTGGCATTCACGATTGCGGCTGACGCGTCGGCGTTCGGGATCACCGCCGAGATGGCGAAGGCCAGCGCGCTGAAGCTCGCGGAGCCGACCACGAGCATGACGAGGAAGCGGAGCAGCGTCACGCCGGTCGGCACGTCGGCGCTGTAAACGAGACGCCCGAAGGCCACCGTTAGGACGACGAGCAGCACGGAGACCGCCAAGGCGTGGAGCACACGGGCACCGAGGAAGGCGGCAGCCGGCAGCGGCGTGCCGTTGGTGCGCTTCAGGATGCCGGCCTCCCGCTGGAATGTCACCGTCACGGCGAGGTTGTTGTAGCAGGCGCTGATCACGGCGAACGCCGCCATGGCAGCCACGTAGTACGTCGACAGGTGGACCGTGTGAGTGCCGAGGTGCACCGTGCCGTGACCGAGCAGCGCGGTGAAGATGACGAGGAACATCAAGGGGAAGGCGAAGGTGAAGAAGGCGGACGCCGGGTTCCGCCAGAAGGCCTTGTTGACGTAGCGCACCTGCGAGGCGGTCAGTCGGACTGCCCTCATCGCGTCCTCCTTACTGCACGACCCAGATCCGGACCAGTGGTGCGCTCGCCGGGCGACCCCGCTCCCTCCGACCGGACCTCCTCGGGTCGCGAGCCGGCGCGGGCACCACCGTCGGCTGCCGCGGAGCTAGTCAGCTCCAAATAGGCGTCTTCGAGCGTGGGGCGGATGATCTCCAGGGAGCTGACGTCAATGCGCTCGGCGAGCGCCCAGCCCGTGAGATCGTGCAGCACCTGGCCGAGATCGTCCGGCACGAGCTCGGTCATGCCGTCGCCCGTTCGGTGGTCACCTAACTCTGGGGGTAGCTCCGCACCTTCGGGAAGCCGGAGGCGAACCCGTGCCCGCGCGCCGTCCCGGCCGGCAATGCTCGAGGGAGGACCAGTGGCGACGATCCGCCCTGCCGCGATGACGGCGACACGATCGGCGAGGTACTGGGCCTCGTCCATATAGTGCGTGGTCAGCAGCACCGTCTTCCCGAGACCGGCAAGGTTCTTCACCACCTCCCAGGCCTCGCGCCGCGCCGAGGGGTCGAAGCCGGTTGTGGGCTCGTCGAGGAAGAGGAGGTCCGGGTCCCCCGCGAGGGCGATCGCAACGTCAAGCCGTCGCTGCTGGCCCCCCGAGAGCTTGAGGACGCGGGCGTCCCGCTTCTCCTCCAGCCCGACGACCGCGATGACCTCGTCGACCGGTCGGGGGGACGGATAGAAGCCTGCGTACATCGCAACCGTCTCGGCCACCGTGAGATAGCGGTCGACGCCGGTCGACTGGAGCACGATGCCGATGCGCGGCTTCAGCTGGGCACGGTGTCGACCTGGGTCGATGCCGAGCACGGCGACGTGGCCGCTGTCGCGCCGCCGGTAGCCCTCGAGGATCTCCACCGTCGTCGTCTTTCCGGCGCCGTTGGGCCCCAACAGGGCGAACACCTCGCCGCGCCGGATCTCGAGGTCGATGCCGCACACGGCCTGCAGATCCCCGTACGACTTCTCGAGCCCGCGCACCTCGACAGCGACGTCGTCACTAGCTAACTGGGCCACGCGACCTCCCGTCCGGGTGAGTGACTGTCTACTGTGGACGATACTAAGATGTCTACAGTGGACAGTCAAGGCGGACTGAACTCGACCCAGGCGGCACTGCTCGGCCTCCTCCGAAAGCACGGGCCGATGACCGGCGGGGAGATGACCGGTGGCGAGCTCGTGCGGGCCGCGAAGCTCATGATCGGCGACTACTGGACGATCACTCGTAGTCAGGTCTACCGAGAGCTCGGTGTGCTCGCCGATCAGGGCCTCCTGGCCGCGGGTCTGCCAGGGCTGCGTGAGGCCCGCCCCTTCCGGATGACCGAAGCGGGCGAGGCGGCCTTCCTCGCCTGGCTCGACCGGGAGCCGGGCGAAGACACGGTTCGGCTGCCAATTCTGCTCTCCGTGCTCTTCGGCGGAGCGCTCCCGCATGGCCGACTCGCCGAGATCCTGGACGGTTACGAGTCCCGTAATCGAGAACGTCTCGACCGCTACCGCGCGCTCGAGGCCCACCTTGCCAGCGCCAACATTGACCTCCACAGCCGCGCCACGCTCAGCTTCGGCATCTTCTACGAGGAGGCGGTGCTGCGCTGGCTGGAGAACCTTCCCCCCGCGCTTCGCAGGCCGCAAGGGCCCGAAGGCCCCAACGACGCGGCGCCGCGCGTTGGGATCGCGCCAAGGACCAGGCGCGGCTAGCGCGGAGCTCCGAACACGCGACCGGACAGCAGCGTGAGGAGACCGCGTAGGCGCCGAGGACCGATCGTCGCTGATCGCATACTTCGATCACCATTCTCTTGCGCCTTCAAGTCGACGTCCTCGACGAACATTTGCGGACTCCGGTCCCTGCTGTGTGGCTACAGTTGGCTACATTCTCACCGACCCTGAGGGGTCGGCACACCCGCACACTGCTGTGACCAGGACTTTCGGGTGGAGGCGAAGGGACTCGAACCCTCGAACCTCCTGACTGCCAGGTAGCTCAATACTGTCGCAGCTCGTGTCAGATCGTCCCGCATCGTCGCGTTCTAGCCGGTCCGGGCGGCCTCCCGGGGGGACATCTGCCACAGCGTGCAACTGCGTGCGACGCTCTGGGACGGGTTTGTTGGCTCGAATGTTGGCTCTCCGTGACCGTGGAGCAAGGGCCGTCGGAGGCGTGGTTGTCGAGACTAGGTCCGATGCTCCCGGACAGGTTTCGTAGCGGGTGGAGAAGCCTGGAGCGACGAAGACGATGCCAGCCCGTCTTCGGAAGACAATGTCTTCGTCGTGTTCGGCTCCGTCGTGATCCTCGTGGTGGCGAGGGTCATCGCTTGTCGAACGTGATGCCGTGCCGCTTGGCCAGCTCGTCGATGGCATTGGAGGTCGTTCGTGTTGGCCGTCCAACCGGCTTCGCGGAAAGGACGCCTTCGCGCTTTGAGAAAGCCGACCGGGGCGGCCGGCGGGACGGGACCGAGAGAAAGGGAAGGAAACCTAGGGGGTCTTGTAAGGAAACTACATGTTGGGTATACTTAGTCCATCCCCCCAGGTGCTTCGGCGCCTGGGTGCGAAACCCGCCGAGAGGCGGGTTTCTGCGTTTCTGACGCCGCTACCAGCCTCCTGGCTTGTAGAAACGTCCACGCGCGTCGTACAACACGTCCGGAAACTGGCTCTTGGCCAGCGCGCCTCTCCGTAGCTGCTTGAAGAAGTGAGCATCCTGGCTGAGCACTCGGCTTCGTTTCGCCGCTGGATGCGGATTGACCACTCCAACGGTCAGCCCAAGTTCAAATCTGACCATGCGGACTGGCTCGCAGAGATCGGAGTCGTTCGAGATCACCACAGCGGTGTCGTAGTCCTTGTTGAAGCCGTCAAGGAGCATGTACGACGCGATGTTTACGTCCGAACCCTTTTCCTCAGTCTTGATGACCTGCGCCTTCCTAGACCCTCCCGGTGGCGGGGGGTTCGTCAACCACATCCAAGTGTTACTGGTCAAGAAGTGCCCGAAGTGAATCGATACGAGCGGGAGTGTTTCGAGCGCCCTGAGGTAGGTCTGCTGGCGTTGCGGCGCTTGGACGTCATCGGGCCTGGCCGTGACTTTGGCAGTGAAGTACCGAATGCGGTGTATCGAGTCGTTTGGGAGAAGGTTCTGACAAAGCGCCTCAAGGTCCAGCCACCTGAAATGGGTCCGCTTCAAGGCTCCGTAGTACAGGTTGAAGCCGTCTATGTAGACGTTCGTCGCCACTTTTCCATCGTCTCACGTCCAAGCGAGATGCTGCGCTGCCTTGGAAGGTGCCAGGGCCCCGCGGGCTACGAGCGGACTGGGACCAAGTGGTCGCCGACGTACCGGCCGACGATGCCCGGACGACCGCAGAAGGCGACAGGAAGCGGTGTCAGCCGTAACGCCAGGATCCAACGGATCTGACAGGATCGTCTCGTGTCGGCAAGCCCACCGGGTCATGGCTCCGACGTGAGCTGATAGCTCTTGTTGTTACGCAGCCAGATGGCCCCTGCGACGACGATAATCACGACGAGGCCGATCACTCCGAGGACGTTGGCTCCCGAGGGGTGGGCCGACATCGTCTTCGTTGCTCCAGGCTTCTTGGTTGGGCGGAGCGATGAAGAGTTGCGCACTGGCGCTGCTGGCTCCGTCGCGTACGCGTGCCGGATATAGACAACGGTCCTACGGCTCCGCAGCGCGAGCGTGCAGAGTTGGCGTTGCTCCACCATGAGTACCCACAGTTTCCGCAGGTCAGCTGCCCTGGCATGGTTGGCGGATCGAGATAATACCGGCCTGCCTCAACGGCGGCGCCAGCATCGGAGGCAAGCGGTCCGGTAGCCCATCGTGAACCTGAAAGAATCCCCACTTGGAGGTTGCCAGGGTTGAGCGACGACGATCTGCTTTCGCGACTGCCGCCCGAGGAACGGGCGAGAGTGATGATCGACCGCCTGCTCGCCGCGTCGGGGTGGGCAGTCCAGGACGCCACAAGAGCGAACCTGTCGGCAGGTCACGGCGTCGCAATCAGAGAGTTCATTTTGGAACCGCCCCATGGACGCGTCGACTACCTGTGCTACGTCGACGGTAAGGCGGCCGGCACGATCGAGGCCAAACCTGAGGGCTACCCGCTGATCTCTGTCGAGCCGCAAACCGCTCAGTACGTGGGTGGCTTACCGAAGGATCTTCCCACCTGGGGTGACTCACTCCCGTTCTCCTACGAGTCGACGGGCTCTCAGACGCGCTTCACGAATTGGCTCGATCCCGAGCCCCGCGGACGCGAGGTGTTCACGTTCCACCGCCCGGAGACGCTCGCTGCATGGCTGGACGAACGGCAGAGAGCACCAGAACGAGCGACGCTGAGATCGCGACTTCAGCAGATGCCACCGCTCGAGATGGGGCTGCTCTGGCCGCCGAAGGACGTGGCAATCACCAACCTCGAGCGTTCGCTCGCGGAGAGCCGACCCCGCGCCTTGATCCAGATGGCAACCGGTTCGGGCAAAACCCTCCTCGCTGCGTTCGCGGCTTACCGCCTCGTGAAGTTCGCCGGAGCCAGGAGGGTCCTATTCCTGGTGGACCGGGCGAACCTCGGCCGCCAAACGCTGAAGGAGTTCCAGGGTTTCACAACGCCGGACGACGGCCGGAAGTTCACCGAGCTCTACAACGTGCAGCGTCTTTCCTCGAACGTCATCGATCCCGTGAGCCGGGTGACCATCACGACGATCCAGCGCCTGTACTCGATCATGAGGGGTGAGCCCGAACTGGACGAGGAGATCGACGAGCATTCCTCATACGAGCTGTCCGGACCAGATGCCGCCCCGGTCGTCTATAGCCCCGCCCTGCCGATCGAGTTCTTCGACTTCGTCATCGTGGACGAGTGCCATCGCTCGATCTACGGGCTCTGGCGACAGGTTCTCGACTACTTCGACGCCTTCATTATCGGCTTGACGGCGACACCGAACAAGCAGGCGTTCGGATTCTTCCACAAGAACCTCGTCATGGAGTACACCCACGAACAGGCCGTCGCTGACCATGTGAACGTCGGCTTCGACGTGTATCGGATCGCAACCGAGATGACGGAGATCGGTGGCAAGGTCGAGGCGGGCGTGTACGTGGGGCACCGCGAGCGCTCCACCCGCAAGGTGCGCTGGGAGGAAGCCGACGAGGAACTTGAGTACGAAGCCAGCCAGCTCGACCGCGCCGTTGTCGCCCCGGACCAGATCCGAACAGTGATCAGGACCTTCAAGGACCGGCTCTTCACCGAGATCTTCCCCGGCAGGACCGAGGTCCCGAAGACCTTGATCTTCGCCAAGGACGACTCGCATGCCGAGGACATCGTCGAGATCGTCCGTGAGGAGTTCGGCAAGGGCAACGACTTCGCCGCAAAGATCACCTACCGCACGACCGGCAAGAAGCCAGAGGACCTCCTCGCCGAGTTCCGCAACTCCTACAATCCTCGCATCGCCGTCACCGTGGACATGATCGCGACCGGCACCGACGTGAAGCCCTTGGAGTGCGTCTTCTTCATGCGCGGAGTGAAGTCCCGGACGTACTTCGAGCAGATGAAGAGTCGCGGCGTCCGGGTCATCAATCCGACCGACCTTCAGCAGGTGACTCCCGACGCCAGGATCAAGGACCACTTCGTCATCATCGACGCCGTCGGCGTGACCGAAACCCAGCTCATGGAGACCAAGCCCCTCGATCGCAAGCCGAACGTTCCTCTGGACCGACTCTTCAAGGAGCTGGCTTTCGGCAAACGTGATCCCGATCTTGTCTCCTCCATCGCCGATCGGCTTGCCAGGCTCGACCTTCGCCTCCGCCAGGCTGACCGAGTGATGCTTCAGGAGCTCGCCAACGGGACGAGCATCCGGGAGATAACCGAGACGTTGATCGCCGCCCTCGATCCCGACCACCAGTACGCAGTCGCGGAGGTTGGCACCGAAGCCGGTGAGCCAACCGCCAAGGACGTGAAGAAGGCAGCAGCCGACCTGATCGAAGCCGCCGTCTACCCACTGGCGTCGAACCCGGAGCTGAGGCTCAAGATCGTCGACTTCCGCCGCTCCTACGAGCAGATCATCGACGAAACGAGCATGGACAAGGTCCTGCATGCTGGTTACTCCACGGACAGAGCGCGACAGACCGTCGAGGACTTCCGGCAGTTCATCGAGGACAACAAGGACGAAATCACCGCCCTTCAGATCCTTTACAGCCACCCGTACAGCCGGCGTCTGAGCTTCAAGGACCTTCGTGACCTCGCGAACGCCATCGGGCGGCCGCCGCACCAATGGACGCCTGAGGGTCTCTGGGCTGCCTACGAGGCGCTCGACAAGTCAAAGGTGCACGGCTCTGGCCAGAGAGTTACGACGGATCTCGTCTCGCTGGTGCGCTTCGCGCTCGGTGAGGAGAACGAGTTGGTGCCGTTCCCCGAGAAGGTCAACGAGCGATTCGCGGTGTGGCTCGCGCAACAGGAGTACGCCGGATCAGAGTTTACAAACGAGCAAAGACGCTGGCTGGAAGAGATCAAGGATCACATCGCCGCCTCGATGAGCATTTCCACCGATGACTTGGATTACACGCCGTTCGTCGAACGGGGCGGGATCGGCAAAGCCTTCGAGGTGTTCGGTGTCAACTTGAGTCCGCTCCTCGATGAGTTGAATAAGGCCCTTGCGGCATGAGGGACCTGCCCCGCGGATGGGAGCTTCGGACCATCGCCGATGTGGGAGAAACTCGACTTGGCAAGCAGCGTTCACCTAAGTGGCACACGGGCCCGAACATGCGGCCATACCTGCGCGTGGCAAACGTCTTCGAAGATCGCATCGACGTTGCGGATGTCAAGTCGATGCACTTTGCGCCACATGAGGTCACCACGTTCGAGTTGCACTCAGGTGATGTGCTGTTGAACGAGGGACAAAGTCCAGAGTTTCTCGGCCGGCCTGCGATTTATCGAGGCGAGCTACCGGGAGTCTGCTTCACGAACAGCTTGATTCGCTTTCGTCCGCATCCAGGTGTTCTCAGCGAGTGGGCGCTGACGGTCTTCCGTCACCACATGCATTCCGGGCGATTCCGGCAAGAGTCGCGGATTACGACGAACATCGCGCATCTCTCGCTAGGGAGGCTCAATACAGTCGAGTTCCCGTTGCCGCCGACGACCGAGCAGGTCCGCATCGTCGCTGCCATCGAGGAACAGCTCTCACGACTCGACGCCGGAGTGGCAGCCTTGGAGCAAGCACAGCGCAACCTGGGGCGATTGCGGACCGCGCTACTGGGTCGCGCCGTAGACATCTCTGGTCCCCGAAAGCTCCTAGGGGACGTGTTGCATTCACTAAGAAACGGACTCTTTGTGTCACGACCAGCGGCGTCGCCGCCTGGCATCGCGATACTTCGCATAAGCGCCGTTCGGCCAATGAGTCTCGACGCCACGGACATTCGGTACGCGACCGTAGACGCGGACCAGGTCGCCTCCTACTTCCTCTGTGACGGGGACCTTCTCTTTACGCGCTACAGCGGGAACCCCACTTACGTAGGGTCGTCTGCCGTGGTGCGGAACCTGCCGCAACCCACGGTGCATCCAGACAAACTCATCCGCGCCGTGCCGGATCAGTCTCAAGTCGTTCCCGAATTCCTCGCGCTGGTCCTCAACACCGGGCGAAGTAGGCAAGAAATCGAGAGTCGCCTCAAGACGACGGCTGGTCAGGTCGGTATCTCAGGTGGTCAACTCAAGACGGTCACGATTCCGCTTCCACCCCTCGAACGCCAGATGGAGATGGTGAATGAGGTCGAGGACCAGTTGTCCAGCATCACCCCGGTTGCTGCCTGGGTCGAAGTCGCGTTGAGACGGGCGAACTCTCTCCGGCGAGCACTCCTGGCGATGGCCTTCCGCGGAGAACTAGTAGCGCAAGATGCGCTCGACGACCGCAGGCCAGCGTTGGTTGCGAAAGGAACACATGACTGACTCAAACGGCCTGGTTCAGAAGCTCTGGAACTACTGCAACGTTCTTCGCGACGACGGGCTGTCCTACGGCGACTACATCGAGCAGTTGACTTACCTGCTGTTCCTGAAAATGGCCGACGAGCAGACCAAGGCTCCGTTCAATCGCCCCGCGCTCGTACCCTCTGACCTCGACTGGCAGTCGCTCTTGCGCCGTGACGGTGACGATCTGGAGGTCCACTACCGTCACATCCTCACCGAACTCGGGCGCAGAACGGGCATGGTGGGTGTCGTCTTCCGCAAGAGCCAGAACCGCATCCAGGACCCGGCGAAGCTAAAGCGGCTCATCTCGGACCTGATCGACCGCGAGAACTGGATGACGCTCGACGCTGACGTGAAAGGCGATGCCTACGAGGGGCTGTTGGAGAAGAACGCCGAGGACGTGAAGACGGGAGCGGGCCAGTACTTCACGCCCCGCGCGCTGATCAAGGCAATGGTCGAAGTGATGCGGCCCGAGCCGGGCATGACGATATGCGATCCTGCCTGCGGCACCGGTGGATTCTTCCTCGCAGCGCACGACTACATCTCCAACCACTACCTGCTCGATCCTGACCAGAAGCGCCATCTTCGCTTCGAGGCCCTCCACGGTTGGGAGATCGTGGACAACACCGCCCGGCTTTGTGTCATGAACATGCTCTTGCATGGCATCGGCTCGGAGGACGCAGACAGCCCGATCCGCGTCGAGGACTCGCTCAGGGCTGACCCCGGTGACCGGTTCGAGATGGTCCTCACCAATCCGCCCTTCGGCAAGAAATCGTCGATGACCGTGGTCAACGCGGAGGGCGATACCGAGCGCGAGGACCTCGTGATCCTCCGCGACGACTTCTGGGCCTCCACGTCAAACAAGCAGTTGAACTTCGTCCAGCACGTCAAGACCCTTCTCGCCATGCACGGACGCGCCGCCGTCGTGGTCCCCGACAACGTGCTGTTCGAGGGTGGAGCCGGGGAGACCGTCAGGCGAAAGCTCCTGCACGAGTGCGAGGTTCACACGCTCTTGCGGCTGCCGACGGGCATCTTCTATGCCCAGGGCGTCAAGGCCAACGTCCTGTTCTTCGATCGGAAGCCCGCCTCGGAGACGGCGTGGACACAGCGGCTGTGGGTCTACGACTACCGCACGAACATCCATCACACCTTGAAACAAAACCCGCTGCGGTACGAAGACCTTGCGGACTTCATCGACGCCTTCCGTGCCGACAACCGTTTCACACGCGCCGAGTCGGAACGTTTCCACTCCTTCAGTTGCGACGAGCTTCTCCAACGCGACAAGGTGAGCCTCGATCTGATCTGGCTGCGGGACGAGTCACTGGAGGACTCCGCCAACCTTCCGCCCCCCGACGTGCTCGCGGCTGAGATTGTGGAGGACCTGGAAGCTGCGTTGACCGAATTCGCTCAGATCGCCGCCTCGTTGAAGCCGAAGCCTTAGGAGGGCACGGGCTCCGTTATCCGGTCGGTTTCCGACTCAGGAACGAGCTAATCCATGACCCCGTTGGAGTCGGGTGTTTCTTCGTTCCGCATGGCATCCTCCAGTGCTTCCAAAATCTTCCAAGCCGGGACGACGGTCATCATCCCCGCGTTGACAAGCGTTGTTCGTGGCGTTCCGGGGATCGCCATCGCGGGTTCCCATCCAGGGATGGGGGCACCGTCAGCGTCGACCTTCTGTCTCATATGACCACAATCGATCCCCAGGAACCGCCAGAGCTTGTGGCTTTCTTCCCCAATATGCATGGCGAGGCCGTCCCAAGTCACCGCCGGATGGAACAGGTAGACCGCAGAGCCGCTATAGCCCGGCAAGGAGTGAGATTCGGCCAATAGGCACTCTTGCTGCGACGACCGAGGTTCGCCGAACTCCACAGTGAGGACGCCGGCAGATGCGAGATTCCCGAAGCGCACGGTGGGGGTCTGCGAGAGCACTCCGTCTGCGGCAAGAAAGCGACCGATCATCACGGCGTCATCTCCGACCCCGGCTAACTCGCCCAAGTAGTAGGGCTGATTTTGCAGGTCATCGCCTGGGGGTGCCGAAAAGTCGTCAAGGCTGAGGAACCTCTCAACGGGAACGTACGAGTAGGGACAGTCCCCACCAGACTCGGAGACGTGCTTGAAGTGAGCGACCGCAACGTCAGGGGAAAGGTCCGGGTGCCGCTTCCAGCCGGACTCCTCGATCTCGACAGCCCCTCGGCGCGTCACGATCCGGACGACTGGCGCGCCCCTGTTCGCCACGTGGTCACAGGTGACGAAATAGAGGTTGACATTCCGCGACTCAGGCCCGTAGGTGCGACCAACCAGCACGCCGCTACCCCCCACCGTGTCGCCGAACTCGGCAGCCTTGCGTGACTCGTAGAGGTAGATCGTCGCTTGGAGCAGCAAATCAGAGACTCTTGGCATGTCGCGCTCCCACACTCGCCAACGGGTGCCATTCGGCCACGTCCGTTCGATTGGATGGTAGCCATTCACAGACGGCGTGTCCGGATCCCTAGCAGGGTCCGAGAGACCGACTTTGTCCTTGACTGCCAGTCTGTAAATGTACCGTCCAGCTGGTAGTGTCGAGTATGCGTAGGTCCAGGTGAATCGGCAATTCCGCTGAAGTCCAATGCTGCCTAGTTATGTCCAGTCCGGCTAAACGTAGCCAGTATGGCTGAAGGGCCAGAAAGTTAAGGGGCGTCCAGGTCGGAGATGGCTAGCTTCGTTCCCGAGCCCCGTCAGGCAGGATCGCAAGAATCCGCGCGAGGCGGCGTTCGGCTTTGAGGACACCGAGGGCGGTTCTGTCGACTCAGCCCGAGATGTTGCCCCGCAGAGCGTTGCCTTCGAAGGCTCACTAGAGTTGCGACGGATATGGTGCGGGGCGTGGCGCGCCCAGACGATTCGAGAAGGCTGGCCGTGGGAGGGTCGTCACCCCGAGGAGTCGGAAATGGCTGATCACAGCTCGATCGAGTGGACCCAGGCCACATGGAATCCAACGACCGGCTGCGACCGCATCTCGCCGGGATGTGACCACTGCTACGCACTGACCCTGGCGAAACGGCTAAAGGCGATGGGCAATCCAAAGTACCAAGCGGATGGAGACGCGAGAACCTCTGGTCCGGGCTTCGGCCTGACCGTCCACTCCAGCGCGCTAAACCTGCCTCGCCAGTGGCGGCACCCCCGCATGATCTTCGTCAACTCGATGAGCGACCTGTTTCATCCCGACGTTCCCACCGAATTCATCGATGACGTCTTCGCTGTTATGGCGGACACGCCGCGGCACACATTCCAGTTGCTCACAAAGCGCTCTAAGCGGATGGTTGATCTAGCTGATCGCCTGACATGGCCCCTGAACCTGTGGGTCGGTGTGAGCATCGAGTCGGACCCCTACTCATACAGGGCAAACCATCTCAGGCGCGTTCCCTCGGCGGTCCGCTTTGTCTCTGCTGAACCATTGCTCGGTCCGCTGCCGTCACTTAATCTCACTCAAGTTGACTGGCTGATCGCTGGTGGCGAGTCTGGCCATGATGCTCGTCCCATGCATCCAGAGTGGGCGCGAGATCTCCGAGACCGCTGTCGAGACGCAAACGTGGCCTTCTTCTTCAAACAGTGGGGATCGTGGGCACCTGCTTATGGGCCGACAGCAGTGACGGTCGCTTTCGACGGATCAACGAGTATCAACTCCGATCCAGAATTGGCCGATACTGCTGTGAGAATGCACCGCGTCAGCAGGGCAACGGCTGGACGCGTGTTAGACGGCGATACCTGGGATCAACTACCTGAGCCGTGGTCCCACATGATGGTTACGAGGGCAGATGGTGGAGCAGGTCGAGAACGTTCGAGAGTGGGGACCGTGGAGCGTTTGGAAGACTGAAATCGTCCTCGGCGCGTACGCTCCGCAGTTTCTTCGAGCAGCGACAGGTTCCCGCGACCGTATATTCATTGATTGCTTCGCGGGCTCCACGAGAAACTTAGAACGAGGAACCGGACGACCAATCCGAAGCTCGCCGCAGGTCGCACTTCAAGCAGGCGACAGGAGCACGTTCACTCACCTCGTTCTGTTTGAGCTTCCCGAAAAGGCTGCTGCGCTCCAGGAAACTCTGTGTTCTCGGTACCCGAGTCGGCGGATTCGCGTTGTCCCTGGTGATTGCAACCTCAACATCGCCGAAGGGCTGGCGTGGCTCCGCAGACAGGGTGGTCCGAGATACGGACCACACCTGGGGGCTGCGCTTGCATATCTGGATCCCAACGCGTTGGAGCTCAGATGGTCAACAGTGCAGGCGCTGGCGAGCTGGTGCATGAATCCTCCCGAAGGCGAGTACCGCCGTCGTAACCGGGTCGAACTGCTGATTCTGTTTCCGACCGGACCGCTACGTCGCAAACTTCCCCAGGCAGGTAAGGACATCGCGTCAGACGAACACCAACTAGAGATTGATCAACTCTTTGGCAACTGCGACTGGAGGGAGATTTACCGCGCCCAGCGCGACCGGTGGATTGGTGGCGAGGCGTCCTGGATGCACTATGTAAACCTCTACCGCCTGGGACTGTCACGGCTCGGCTACTCGTACACCAGCGCCATCGAAGTCCGAAACACCAAGCGAGTGGTCCAGTATCACTTGATATTCGCCACCTCGAACCAAGCTGGGCTCAGGATCATGAACGGAGTCTTGCAAAAGGCTCGGGAGATTCTCCCCCGGATGCTGGCTGCCGAGCAGCGGAGACTTCGCCAAGGCGAACCGCCACTCTTTGAAGACCTGGAGGAACTGCGTCTAATCGCTACTGACCCAGACGAATGGGCGAGCTTCATTGACCAAACACCGACACCCTTTGTCTGCGAAAGCTACAGGCCGGCCTTCTGTTACGAACCGCTTCGCTTCGATATGTAGGCCACTAACGTCGTAATGCTTACCTGAGTGACTGTTCGCGACGTCCCCAAGCCTCGGTGGAGCCATCCTGGCTCGTTCGAGCGCTACGTAGGTTGCCCAGTCTGTTACGGCCTGCGTCGCCCTGGTTGCGGTGTGACCCCTGACCTGAGCTGTAGCGACCTCGCGGTGATCACCAGCGACGACCAGGAACGCTCCGAAACGGTACGCGGTGTCTAGATCGGCTGCTCGTGGGCCTCTCAGTGATACACATTTGGTCTGTGCGGTCGAAAAATGGCACAAGAATGGGAGGACAATGATCACAACACAGTCGATGACGGTCGCGGATGCGGTCACGCTCGTCGACCAGAAGAAGCTTGTACTACCAGGTATTCAGCGGAACTTTGTTTGGAAGCCAGCGCAGATCGCCCTGCTCTTCGACTCTCTCGTGCGCGGCTATCCCATCGGAACCATGCTCTTGTGGCGTACCAAGCGCTCCGAGCACCCTCAGCTACAATTCAGGCGGCTCGTGACGGAATACCAGGGCCCGGACACGTTGCCTGCCAACGCTCACGTGGTCGCCGACCTCCCAGTCTTGGGTGTTCTTGACGGTCAACAGCGGCTTACAGCGCTGAGCATCGGGCTCCAGGGGACCTACGCAGCGACTAGCCAGGCGCCCGGTCGCTCGCTGTATATCGACTTGGATCAGGAGCCCGGGCCAGATGAGGGCTCAGACGACGAGACGGACGGCTCGGGCTACAGCTTCAAGTTCTTGGCAGACGAGGCGAAAAATGACAGTGGCACGTGGTTCAAGGTCGCCGATGCGCGAGGACTCGGGACGGACGCCCAATCGCTCAACAAAGCGATCAAGGTTGCAGGCCACGCCGCGGATGCGGCTACGCGAAGCGTCCTGAAGAAATTGGCAGTTGCCCTCAACACTACCGAGTCCGTGCATTTCGACATTGAAGAGAGTGGCGATCTCGACAGAGTGCTCAACATCTTCGGTCGCACTAATGGAGAGGGCACAAGGCTGACATCGGTTGACCTCCTCGTCAGCACCGCGACAGCGAAGTGGACCACATTGAACGCAAGAGCAGAGGTCACGAACCTACGGAAGTCCATGAACTCCCAGTCATCAGAGCCATTCCGCTTCACCGATGATCGGATCATGAAGGCGGGCCTCGTGTTGTTGGACGTTCCGGCACCGAAGCTCCGAGTGGAACTTTTCTTGCACGGCAACAAGGCCAAGGCCCTTGAGGACATGTGGCCGGAGTTCAGTCGATCAATGATTACGGCTGCTGCGATGCTGGCGTCGTTCGGCTTGTCGGGACGAGTCTCGCCGGCGAGAACGTCATCATTCCTCTCGCCTTCTATGCCCACCATCGCAACTTGCAACCGACCTACGCGACGGCCCACGTTCATGAAGCAGATCGGCGGCGCGTACGTGCGTTCGTTGCTCGGACCCTCCTGCAGCGTCGCTATTGGACGGGTGCCGTTGATCCGGTACTTCTTGCCGCTCGAAGAGTCATCAAGAATCACGGTCAGAAGGCGTTCCCACTCTCTGAACTCGAGAAGGCACTCAAGAAGGAGGCGGTGGCTAAGCCGATCGACGTCACCGAGCAGTTCATCGACGAGCTGTGCCTACTACGGTTCGGGGACCGCCGAACCTACCCGTTGCTGCGGATGCTATTCCCTCACATGACGCACGGCGTTATGCCTGTCACTGGGCTCCACAAGGACCACATCTTCCCCAAGAGCAAGTTCACGGCTCACAACTTCGCCAACCTGGCCCAGGCGGCGGAACTCCTACCGAACCTCCAGCTGCTCCGACCCGAAGACAACGGACCTGGCGGCAAAGGCAACCGGCTTCCGAAGGAATGGCTGGCTTCTCTGAGCCAAACAGCTAGGAGCCAATATGCCGCTCAGGACGTCAAGCACCTGCCGGACTTTGTGGGTTGCGAGGCATTCTGGGACAAGCGGAAGGACTCCCTCCGTACTCGAATAGAGGGACTCCTCCAGATGTGACGCAGCAAGGAAAAGGTCACGAACGACTCCCGGTAACGACGCATCATCGATGGGCCACAAATTCTCGCCGACGCGATCTCGAAGCCTCGGACGTAGCTGTAGGGCATCCGGATTGATCCCGACACTCCCCTCCTCGTGGCTTTCAGCCGTGACCAGACGAGCGGATCTGCGTCTACCAGTACAGTTCAGGGGCCAGATATCCGCGTTAGCCACGACCGATCTACCTGCGGTGACGCTTGAGTCCACCCTGGTATTGGCAGTCTGATTAGCGAGTCGTGCTGAACCGCTCCGCGGCGAATCGCGTCAAGCTCCGGGTCGAAAGCGCTGATCGTCAACTCCAGATGGCCCCAGCCCGGGCCGATCCTTCCGGCAAGCGAACCGCCTTGCCGGCAACAATGCGATCCGCAGACCAGGCTGCGATTGCAGCGTCAAGCACATCCGCGCAGCCGGCCCCTCCGGGAGCGCCGAGATCATCTGGCAATGAGATCCCTCGCGATACGAGGATCTGCCGGCGCAGATGGATACCGTTCCATGACGACTTGGACCACGGCAGAGGGACTCCACCATTGGCGTGTACGAACGAGACCTCGGGGTGCACCTCGTACGCCCGACTGTCACGCCTCGCCACCGGTTGTACCTGGAGAATCAACTTCCGGAGGGCGTAGGCCTGAGCAGAGATTCCGTCCCTGCCGGCGCCGACAGCGAGCTCGTTGGCTTGCGCGTGCGTTTCCGCCTCCAGCAAGTCAAGCGACGGTGTCATGAAGACGGACTGCCATCGAGGTCCGACAAGGGCGCGAGCCATCTCGTCCGCCGGGCGCTTCTTCCCGGGCTCCGGGAGTCCGATGGGCATGTCGATACCAACCGCTGCGGCGTTAGGCACTTGGTCGATCGCTGCCTCGATCGTCTTCGCCACAAAGGCGCGATGAAACCGGCCGTCTGCGAGAACGACGACAATCCATTGCCCCTTCCAGACATCAGCTCCGGCTACTTCCATGGCCCTCGTCGTTCGCCTTGGCTCGTTCCGTCTTCTTCTTTATCTTCATCCTCGTCCTCGTCTTCCCGGCGGTCCTGGTGATCCTGACGGTGGCGACGGTCGCGGTGGCGGTGTGGTGATGGTCATGGCGACACAGGATTGTCGACGCCCCGGTCCAGCGCCGGACTGAAACGTCCAGGGCGCCGCCCTTTGTGCGCAATTGACTCCGCTCTCAAGGGTTCCCGCTTGCCAACTTCCGTGCCCTGCGTCGAGAGTGTTCGGCACTTCAGAAGTCGAGGCGGAGTTGAGCAGGAGTTAGCACGACTTCGTGGCTTGGCAGCGGGAAGAGGTCCTCGACCACGCCCAGTGGGTGCGCGCCGCGGTGGGCAAGCGCTATGTTCCCCGAACTGGCGCCGACACCAGTCCAGGCAATTACCGGTGCTGTACGACCTCGCAGAGCCTCGACAGCGCCGGCCCATGTGCCGCCGCTACCCTCCTCGCACTCCACGACCAGCGTCGCCGTCGACATCGCGTAGATGAGCTTGTTGCGACCCATGGCATTGGCGACGGAAAACCCTGCGGTGGGCTTGTAGGGAGAACACAGGCATAGCTGGTCGTCGTTGACGGCGCGCCTCACCTCCGAGTCGCGGGCGGTTCGTAAGAGGGAGTCGGCGACGACTCCGACGACGTGTCCCCCGGCGTCGACGGCGGCGTTCATAGCCAGCCGGTCCACGCCCTTGGCACCCCCGGAGATGACTCCGAGTCCCGCCTTTACGGCGGCCAGCGCCGCTTCGCGGGCGATCTTTGAACCTCCCTCGCTCACAGTCCGTGACCCGACTATTCCGAGAGCGCTCTGGCCGAGAAGGCCGGCGTCGCCGAATACGTACAGCAGTGGCGGCGCCGCTCGGCCGAGGCGTTCCTTCATCACGGCTGGGAAGTGCTCGCTAAGTCCGCTCAGGAGTCGTAGTCCGCTCTGCTGGGCGTCATCTAGCGCAAAGGCGAAGGCCGTCGCCGCGGCGAGGAGAGCGCCGATCCGCTGTGCCGTCGATTCGTCGACCTGCGCTGTTTCGCCTATCTCGTCCGGTCGTAGACCGAGAAGAGCACCGAGATCGGGAACACACTCGACGACGGACCAGAACTCCGCCGCCTTCAGCGGAGACGCTTCAGCCTCGACCAGCCGTTGGGTCAGGAGCAGCGCGACCAATTCGGAGTCTGCCGGGCGAGTCATGAGCTCACGGCCTGGGCAAGGACGAGCGGGTAGACCGGACCAGAGCCAGCCTCACGCAGCGCTGCGCCAATCACCGTCAGAGTCCAACCGGAATCGATGATGTCATCGACGAGCAGGACGGGGAGATCCATCACAGGTCCAACCACCTCCAATGCACCGTAGACGTTACGGAACTGCTGCGCCGAGTTCTCCATCTCCTTCTGAGGACGACCTTCGCGGACACGGCGGACGACGTCCAGGACGGGGAGGGCCAGTCGCACTGCGAGCCGCCTGGCGAAGTCGGCGACCAGGCCAGGGTGTCGAGAGGAGGGCACGTAAGCGATCCAGCCTGGGGCCGGATCGGGGTGCCAACGTCGGACCATCTCGGCGGTGGCCTCGACGAGGTCATCGGGCAGGCCAGCGCCGCCATACTTCACGTCCTTGACGACAGTGCCCCACCCACCGTCGTTGTAGGCGCTGAGAGCCCGGCCTCTCCGATTGCGCAGCTCATCGGGGATGTTCCCTCTCGCCGTGCCAACGCCGGGCCATCGTTTGCGCGGTTCCAACTCGATTGGTCGCTGTCGCAGGAACGCTGCGGCCTCGGCAACGACGTGAGCGTCAAGAGGCACGTCGAGCGACCAGGAAAGACACCGATCGCACAGTCCGCAGGCGCTGGCCGCCGCATCGTCGAGCTGACGACGCAGGAACTCCATTCGGCAGCCAGCCGTCGTCGCGTAGGCGACCATGGACGCTTGCTCAGCCCGACGTGCGGCGGTGACTCGCTCCACCCGTTCTTCGTCATAGCTCCAGGGTCTCAAGGTCCGGAGCCACCCGCCGTTAGCCCGCTCCACCGCGCCTTCCACCTCGAGGATCTTCAGCATCAGTTCGAGCCGCGTGTGGCGCAGGTTGACTGCAGCCTCAATTGCCTGCAAGGTCATCGGCCGCCCAGCTTCCTCCAGCAGGCCGACCACCTGTTCGGCTTGTTCCCGCGACGGGAAGGCAGTGCGGATGAACCAGTCCTGGATCTCGGCGTCCTCGCGACCGGCGAGGAGTACGCCCATCGAGGCGTCGAGGGCACGCCCGGCGCGACCAACTTGCTGGTAGTAGGCGATCGGGGAACCGGGGCTCTGATAGTGGATCACAAAGGTCAGATCTGGTTTGTCGAACCCCATGCCAAGTGCTGAGGTCGCGACGACCACCTTGACCTCGTTCGCGATCAGCTCCTGCTCGATCGAGACTCGATCAGCTGAGTCTGCCTCGCCCGAATAGGCCCTGGCGTTGACTTCCCGTGCCCGCAACCAGGCGGCGACTTGCTCGGCGTCGCGAACGGTCAAGCAGTAGACGATTCCGGAGCCCGGCATGCTGGGTAGCTGCTCGGCAAGCCAAGCGAGGCGCCGTGCAGGCTCGGGAAGTTGCACGACGGCCAGCGCCAGTCCCTCACGCTCCAGAGGGCCGCGTTCAATGAGCAGGTCCTCTCCCAGCTGCGCGACGATGTCGGCGACCACTCGATCATTCGCAGTCGCCGTCGTGCAGAGGACGGGAACGTTGGAAGGCAGGACCTCGATGACCCGCTTAATCCGACGGTAGTCAGGTCGGAAGTCGTGACCCCAATCGCTGATGCAGTGAGCCTCGTCCACCACGAGGAGACCCACCGACCGAGTCAGAGCCGGCAAGATCTCGGCGCGAAAGTGGAGGTTGTTCAGACGCTCCGGGGACACCAGGAGCAGGTCGACCTCGTCCTGTCGAATACGGCCCTCGATCTCGGCCCACTCAGTCGGGTTGTCACTGTGGATAGTTTCCGCACGCACGCCCGACCGGCGCGCCATCTCCAACTGGTTGCGCATCAAAGCGAGGAGGGGTGAGACAAGCAGCGTCGGACCTGATCCTCCTTGACGAAGCAGCCGAGTGGCGATGAAGTAGACCGCGCTTTTCCCCCATCCGGTCCGCTGGACGACGAGCACCCTGGCTCGTCCGGAGACGAGCCGCTCGATCGCCTCCCACTGGCCTGCACGAAAGGTCGCGTCCGTGCCCGTAAGGCGGCGGAGGAGAGCTTCTGCCTCGGTGCGCAGGTCCATCAGGTCAAAGGATATGGAAAGGCTGTGACAACAGACGGGTCAGCAGTCGGCAGGTTGAGCACCGTGCTGGCCCGCCTTGAGAAGCACTTGGGTCGGACGAGTGAACCGGCGATGACCGGGCTGACGGCATTTGTCGTGCCTGAATCATTGTGCAGCTCGAACTATCGGAAGGAGCTGCTGTCAACTCGCACGGATGTGAGCAGCGGCGCCAACCAGCTTGTGAACACGGACAGTGCGAGCCGCTCATTGCCGAACCGCCCAACCGAGACGAGCGTGCAGCTCTTGCGCGCCCGAGTCAGGGCGACAATCAGCTGGCATACCTCGTCGTCAGTCGGATGAGTGTTACTTCGAGGAAAGTGCTTGTCCGTTACACCTACGACGAAGACATGACCGGCCTGAAGGCCCTTGGCACCCAGGAGGGAGGTGACAAAGACCGTCGGTTCCTCTTGAGCGTCATCGCCGAGCTGCTCAGCGGATGCTTCCTCGTCCTCATCCTGGTCGTCCACTGATCTACCGAGTGCCTCGTGAAGCGCCGACGAACCGAGTCCCGTTGCAGCTTCCACCAGTCGGAGGTCGTCATCGCCAGCGGCTTCGCCGCCGACAATCCGCACGAGTATCTCAACGATCTCGAGTTTGGTGGTCTTGTAGTCCGCATCAAGCAGATCGGCTATGTCAGCGCCTTCGATCAGGGCATCACGGATCCACTCCTCCCAGCCTGGAGGCGAGTCGAGTTCTAGCAAGAGCCGCCAACCAAGTCGGGAGGCCCGGTCGCGCATGAGTCTTCGAAAGCCATCGAGCGGCGCAACAGTCATCGACGACCCGATTCGGTACTCGACGCTGGGAAGGTGCTCACTCAGGTATCGGTAGGTCGGCCTCGCGAACTCCTTGGGACCGATAACCAGCACGGTCGGATAACCCCCGGCTCTAGATTCGGCTATCTCATCAGCCGGCAACGCCCGGATGCGCTGCTCAACGTACTTCCCAATGAAGGGACAGCGGTTGTTCTGTACGGTGCATCTGGCGTGCACGATCTTCGGATAGAGATTGCCTTCGTCTCGCTTCTCGGGGAGGAAGCACTCGTAACGCTTGGTAATTCTTTCCTGTAGGAGTCCGGCCGCCTGTGCTCGTTCGACGACGCGATGAACTGCCTTGATCAGGACAGGGGTGCAACGCGAGCAAAATGGCAGATCGAACCTGGTGTATGACGGATCGACCGATAGGTCGCGTATGAACGAGGCCGACGCATGTTTGAACCCATAAAGGGCCTGGTCGTCATCGCCGACGATGAGCGTCGGGCTGGCTGTCGCCAGCAACTTGATGAGCGAAACTTCTAGGAGATTGAAGTCCTGGTATTCGTCGACGACGATCTGTGGATAGCGAGGGACTCGGGACGGCCGCGCCTCAAGCGCTCGAAATACCCGGTAGACAGAATCGGAGTGCCCGACAGAGTTGTAGTAGCTGCCGCTTCGAAGGATCCCCGGCAGCACGACTCCGTCGTCCTCCATCTTGACCAACGCCTCGCTGATGCTCGCCGTGTCCGTGGGACGATCCGTAATCGAGATGTCCTTGGCGTATATCTGGTCGATGGGAGGGTAGTAGTCCACCGAACGGGTCACCCCGTCGACTGTCATGGAGAGCAGAAGCTTCTTTGCGAACCCGTGGAAGCTGTAGACGTCGTGGTCGTCGCCGAGCGAGTCGGTGAGCTCTGTGACAAGTGATACCAGGAACGTCAGTGCAAGACACCGTTCGGTATTCCCATCCATGAGCTTCTGGAAGGTGTGCGTCTTGCCGGTTCCGGGTCCCGCCACGATCAGCTTGAGCCTTGCTGGACTGTTCAGGATCGCGTCCAGCGCCTCAGCCCTCTCGCGCATGAGGTCGGCGTCAGTGGGCATTGGACTCACATCTCGATATCATGCCGACTCCGCAGCGGGAGTGGTGCCGGATGCTGTCTTGGCCTCCGGTGGGTACCCAAAGAATCGCTCGAAGCTTTCGGCATCGCGGGATTCTCGTACAAGCTTCTCGATGAAGGCTTGGGTGTAGAGATAGTCCTTATGCGGCTCGTCGTATACGCAATAGCGCTCGTCGGTTCTCTCGGGATTGGCCGAGTCACCGAGTGGTCGGCAGTTGGTGACGTGCCAGGCCTTAACGAAGTGGGCCATGTTGAACTTGAACTGGATTCTCTCCTGGATGAGCGACACGCCAACGGAAGGCTTGACCTTCCCAGCGCTCGCCACGGATCGAACCTGCTCTCTCACCACTACCCTGCCGCTGCGCCCCAGCTCTTGGAGCGCCGCACGTTCATCATCGCTTAGATCCGCCTCCCTAACGAACGTCATGGCTGTGTCGACTTCGGTCTTGGCACCTAGTTTCGGAACAAGGTTGATCCGAAACTCGTATCGCTGATCGCTCGCGATGCCCGGGTCGAGATCTGCTTCAAAGTGAGCCAGGAAGTCCTTCGTGGTCTTCGGGAGCTTCGCTCGCAGCTCCTCAATGCGTGCATTGCCAATGGCGGTGAGGCTGCCGACAAAGATCGGAAAGCGAAGTTCTTCTCCGAGCGAAAACTGCGGTCCGAAGGCGCCGGTGAGCTCCTCTTCGTAGTTCAGCAGCAACGCTTGCGCGTATCCGCTGGTGGCTAAGACGATCGCTTCGTGGTACCTGTGCTCGATCTTGTTTCGAAGTGCGATCGTCAGCTCCAGGTTCTTGCTCACCGCTCCGATCTGAGGCCAGCGCTCCGCAACACTCTTGGCAAGGTCCCAGGTCTTGGGTTCTCCGTCGACGCGCTCGAAGCATCCGTTCGGCTTCCGGAAGTGGTAGTCACGGTGGTCGCGATGAAACTGGGCCTGGAGCAAATAGAGCCAAGCAAGGTGCATGTGGATCAGGAATCCCTCCAAGCGGCGCGGATGACGCGTCTGGTTGTAGAGGTCGACGGCCAAGAGTGCCTCTTCGCGGGAACCGTCGAGCATGGTTCGCCATGTCGCCTTCACGCCGCCTCCTTCCTGTCGCCAGATTCTCCCACCAGCGCCCTCTGACCAGCCGCTCCTCTGGGAACGTGGACGTCGCTGGCATGGTTCGCAAGGTGGCGCCGGCGGGCGTGAGGCTGCATTAAGCGGCTTCGGAAATGAGCGGAGTGCAGTCAGGTCGCGTCGACGGCAAGGTCAAGCGCCGTGATGATGTGTCGTCGAGTCATTTGTCACGGCCACATGGGCACGTGCGAGTACCCGGTAGACACTTCTGCTCCGGCAAGGTGCAGTTGTTCGAGCCGTCCGAGCGGGTTCGCGTAGTAGGAAACCTCAGCTGCGGGGATTTCATCCGGTCGCGGCGCTCTCATATCTCGCTCGAATTGCCCATTGGGATAAGCGCGACGGTTCGCCTCTGTGAAGAAGTCATAAGGGACGGGTGAGCCCAATCGTGGGAACCAGAAATAGCTGATCACCTCACCCGCGGTGCTCACAGCCTGCTCGACCTCCGCACGGGTCGTCATCTCAAGGTGCCCTCGCGCGTCGACGTAAGCGATGAACGACTTCAACTCGGTCACACCGATCGCAGACACGTACAGCAACGCCAACTCGCCCAGGAGATGGTCACGGAGATACTGGGCACCTGGAAAGCCGCGCTGGGGATCGAGTGCTCGGTAGCCCGCGGTAGTCGCGTGGACGAACGTGGAGAGAAATCGATAGTGGGTGTCGAGCTCGAGCGTCTGGCGAGCCGTCACCAACTCGTTGAGTTGAAGGTTGTCGAGGATCCCTGACCAACTCAGGTACTGGTGATACGCGACCTGGCTGCGCCTGGCCCATTTTTTGAGCTGTTCCGGATCGGAGAAGGGGCCAGCCAACTCGTCCTGCACTCGAGGCGGTCCCAACAACGCCTTGTGCTCGTCGAGCACCGGCTCGTACGGAGACACGTGCTCGACGATGATGCCGTCTTGCGAACGGACCGAATGACCCTTCCGCACAAGTCGCGCCGCACTATTCGCGTACTTGAGCTCGACGACGGACTCAGCCCAGTCCGCCTCGCCACGTTGCCATTCGGCTTCGAGCTGACGGTATGCAGCGACGTCCGCGGGAATCGTCTCGCGATAGCGGTCCGCGAGGAGCAGGAGCTCATCCACGCAACCTTGTTCGAGAGCGATCCGTGCGACGGCAAGCGCCGACGCGTATCGCCGGCTCGTCGCCAGCGCGATCGCGGCGCCCAGGTGTTCCGAGAGATGCGCGGCGCGCTTCGCATATTCGTGATGGTGCTGCCAGGGGGAGCCGGCCAGGCTCTGAGGAACACCCGCGAGCTGCCGGATCACTGCCAGCGCGACCTCGATGAGTGCCGGGTGCTCATCAGAAAGCGACGCTCCTGCGGTTGTCGGCTTCACGCTGACCGCAGCTTAGGTTTCCAACGGAGGCGTTCCAGAATTTGCATCACGCACCCTAAGAAACGCCGAGCGAGTCCTCGCCCCCCGGATCTGGAGTCGGAGGCTCACCGACCAGCATCCGCACAAGCAATTCAACAATGCGCGGAAACGACTCCACAGGTTCCCGCGGTTCGTAAACCGACAACATCGCGATCAGATCCGCGCGAATCCGCGCCGCGCGAACCTCCCACGGATCGAGCGCGGCTTGCGTCGAGTGATAATACCTCGTCCCCTCACGCAGTCGCTGAATCGCAAGGGGTACCCGAGACCACTTGATTGATCCGCCCGACCCGCGTCCGGCTATGGCGACCAGCGGTGCCAAGGAACGAGAGAGGTGTGCATTCGCATAGTCGATGAACGCCTTGGTGCGCTCAGGCGGCTGATCGCTACGTCCACAGATAACGAAGGCCATGATGCCGAAGCAGGCGTCCGCCGTCCGGACGGGCCCGCGTCGATGCCAAGGGTACGACGGACGATAGCGAGGCGAGCCGTCAGATTTCAGCTGCCGCATCAAGGCGAGACCGTTGGCATGCGTGAAGAAGGAAGAGAGCGGGACGTAGAGACGTCGGTAGAGATCGGTCGTGAGGCTGGAATCGGCCTTTGTCCGGACGGCATCTGCCATCACGTTGATACGCGGCAACGATCCACTCCCCCCGATCTCTTCAACCAATAGGTCAATCAACTCCTGCTTCAGGGCATCGCCGTCCGTCAAATACTTGAAGGCTCCCTTCATCGCCTGCCCAGCGCTGCCTCGCAGTCGATCCATCGGCGAGTCGGCAAAGAGCACCCATAGGCCAAGGATGGTGTTTTCGACCGAAGAGCGAGCCAGCAGAGCCGCAGCCTCCGGCTGACGCCATCGGACCGCCCGATGAGTCGCCTTTTGCAGCGCGAGGCTTCGAACCAGACAGAGCTTGGCGATGTCGATCGGGGTCGCGTCATTCCCCGGCCACGAGGCAAATCGGACGAGCGTTTTCGCCTGCCGTCGGACTCTGCACCGTCGCGCGGCGTCTGGGTACGGCAAGAGTCCCTTCCCGATCTGCCAAGCGAGCTTGCGGAGAGCGACGAGCGCGTTGACGTCGTTCGATTCCTCTTCGTCGCCAGCCTCGTCCTCGCCCACTCCACAATCGTCCCACTGCTCACGGGGTCACGGTGCTGGCCTGCGTCGTCCCCAAAGGTGGTCTCCTGCGATTTCGTCGGGGAGGTCCATTGGGTCGACGACCTTGTTGTTGCGAGTGTCGGTGCTCCGGGCGCAATCGCCGGTGCGATCATCGGAGGTCGACAGACACGGCGAGCGGCACTTGATGAATTCAGCCGCGTTACTGAGCGCGAGGAGCAGGGCTGCCGACGAGCGCTTCACTTCGAGTGCTGCTGCGACATCAAGCTCTACGACGACAAGCCCGGCACGGAAACCTTCTGGGAATTCGATACGTCGGTGCTGGACAAGTCGATCCTCACGCGTCGGCGCTCTCTGACGAAACCCTCGAACGCGTCGTGAGAGCCACGAGCACGAATCGACACCTCAACGCCGTGCTCGCAAAGTTCCGAGCGACCTACGCCCTCAACAAGCCGATTCCGATTGGTCCGCTCCGGGAATTGGACAGCCGTCGCAACGAGGCCGTCGGCGAATTCCGGGCGATCTTCGACGCACTTTCGCCGCTCATGCTCACGCCTCAGTGAGAATCTTGTCGAAGTCGCATCGATCAGCGCGGCCGTCACGTCGATAGCGGGCTTCCGGTCTTGTCCTTCGTGTCGGCCGCTCGCGTGCAGCTAACAGCTCGGTACCCTCGCAACGATGGATGCAAGAGGCGAGCAACGACGTCGCCACCCATGGCTCGCCCGCGTGTTCCGGCTTGGTCGGGTGCCAGTGGAGACCGCCGACTCGGGCACAGCGGAGACCGCTGTGGGTCGCGTCGACGACCCGAACGCACGGCGACCCGACGGCGCGCGATCGGCCGAGCTCGCCGCGCCGCCCGACGCCGACGTCCAGCTCGTGCTCGCCGCGTGCGACGCCCGCCTGCGGGAGCACGAGGCATGGTCGACGCCGGAGGGCTACCCGAACAGCCTCGCTTTAGCAGTCCTCGATGGAATCTGGGCGATGATTGCCCGCTACGCCATCACGAGGGGGGTCGTCACCCGGTACGTCGCCTCGAGGAAACGGCAGGGTGTCGACGCGTACGCCGATGGCATCTCCGATCTGCTCGCCGAGTACGACCGTTGCGGCGGCATCGAAGCCTTCATCGAGCAAATCGGCACACAGAACAAGGTCTCCACCCAGCCTGGCGCGGCGACGAAGGGGGAGGCGGTTCACCTCGCGGCGCTTGCCTTCCGTGATCTCGGTGTCGAGACCGCACAGGACTTTCGCGACGCGCAGGGCACCCCCTTCGGTGAAACGCTCGAGGAGCGCTGGCGCTCTCTTCCCGGACAGCGTTCCGGAATCTCTTGGCGATACCTACGGATGCTGCTCGGTCTCGAGGACGTGAAGCCGGACCGGATGGTCACCGCCTTCCTCCGCGACGCGCTCGGTCGCGAGGTCTCGACTAGCGAGGCGGTCGTGCTGGTCCGCGCGGCAGCTGCCCGGCTGGATGTCAGCGAACGAGCGCTCGACCACGAGATCTGGGAGTACCAGAGCGGAAGGACTGGCGCCCACGATCCCCTCACGCGCGAGGACTACCTCCGAGACATCGCACACGCGTTTCTCGCCTCGGCATTCGCCGGGCTCAAGGAGGCGGGCGTGATTCCGACGTCGCGCTATCAGCTCGATTGGTTCCTCCAGGTCGGTCGGGACTACGACGGCGGCGACGTCATGGGCCCCGAGGCGGAGGCCTTGGAATCGGCACTGAAGACGCTCTACCCCGACCGGTTCGACGAACCCCTTAGGCGACAAGAGCCCGAGTTTCCAGGCGGCTACATACATCGCTTTGTCGAGGCCGCGATCGTCCGGTGCTCGCGATTCGATGAGTACGACCCGGATGGCCCCGAGGCAGTCGAAACGGTCGACGAGCTGATCGCAGTGCTCAACGCGGACCAGGCCACGGTCTATGCCTGCCGCGCGATGTCGAACCTATCGACGGTGGGAGCGGACGCGGTCGAGATCGGTGAGGTCACTGTCTTCCCCGAGGTCGAGCGCTTTGGGGGGATGATGCGTCAAGCCATCTCCTTCGTCCCGTCGGGTCCGGGAGCGTTCAACCACGAGGACCCCCGTCCCTACGACCCGCCACATGCGCTCCTCGTCGCAAGCGCCAAGGTTGAACGGGGCAAAGCTGCTTGGAAGTCGGAATCGGCCGCGATCGCGAAGCTCGACCGCTTCGTCTTTCTTGCGCGGTTGCTGAAGATCGGCACGCAGCAGTCGATGTGGGAGCTCGCCGGCGCCTCAACGATGGTGTCGGAGGCCACTCCGCGCTATCGGGTCTTCGACGGCTCCGGGATGCCGAACATGCGGATGAAGCGCGACGTCGCGATGCGCCCCGAGGACGCGCCGGCATTCGAGGCACTCGGGCGGCTTGTGGACGAGGCAGTCGTCCACCGCGAAGGCATGGTCTCGACCTCGTTCGATCTTGGAGCCGACTTGTTTAACCGGTCGTTCGAGCCGAGCACATGGGCTGAGCGAATGACCGATCTCGCAACCGCCCTCGAGGCCGCACTCGTCGGTGGCGACACCAGCCGGTGGAATATCACGCGGAAGCTGAGGGACCGCTCCTCGCTTCTGCTCGCCACTACGGACGACCTCGCCGGGACGATTTCCGCGGACGTGAACACGCTGTACGACCTACGATCATCGCTGGTGCACGGCTCGAGCATCTCCGAGACCGAGCTCCGGAGGACGCTCGAAACCGTCTCCACAGTCCCGGCCGGGGAAATGTTCGGCGTTATCTTGGACTTCGCCGTCGATCGCCTCCGCGACCTTGTACGCCGGGCATTCCTCGCTCGGCTCTGCCTGTCACGACTCCCTGATCCCCTCTGGCCACTCGAGGGCGGGGTCGACGTTGACCGAGAGCTCGCGAACCTCGAGACCGCGCGCGAATGGCGTGAGCGGTGGCAACAGCTACTCGCCGATCTCGGCGTCGGCGAGGCCGCGCAACGCGCCACGCCTGCCGTCGATCCCCTCGACGTGAACCATGAGCCGTCCTGAAAGGACGGTTCCTCGCACGACACGACGCTGATAAGCGGCTGGGGTCCTGGTAGGTCAGGCCGCTGCCGCAGTAATCGGCTCGCCGTGCGGCGAATCCACGTCGTTGTCCCGAGTTGCCGCGCCTACCCGCTTCTCGCCTTCAGTTCCGCCGGGTCGTGGTTATCCCCTGCGTGTGGGGTGTTTACGGAAACCTCAAAATGTGGGTGGACATAACCACCTCCCTTCCTGAGGTACTTCCAGTCTAAAGGCTAGGCGTGACCGCGAACACGTCCGGCGGGTACCGGTACGCAGTATCCGCTCGGCCGCAGTCCACATTCGGCTGTCGATATGTGGACTCCAGTCTGCATTCCTGGATGTGGGTTCGAGTCCACAGATGGGTAGGCTGCCGCGCCGGGTCTTGGAGCAACTCTCGTTCAACCTCAACCCATCGCCGAGATCCGAATGGCACATCTGCGCTCGGCCCCTCCGTTATTGGGCAACTTCGGAGGGCGAGCAGATCGAGGCTCGGTTCGCTGGTTTTGATCGACCCCCCGTCTCCTCCGACGTCTGCTGTTAGCCTGCGCGTGAGGCACGTGTGAGGCGCGAGGAAAGGGCGAGCGGCCGGATCGACCTCGGGGCACGTCTAGGACCTGCGCTGACGGCTTGCATCGGGGTCTCAACAAGGGGCGTCCGGGTATCACACCATAGGCACAAGGTGCCAGTCGGAGGCGAGGACGCCAGGCGCGGACGTTCGAGCACTGTGGCACTCACGATCGCACCGTGTTTCGCGGAGCGCAGTCGCATTTGCACCCGGACCCCGAACCGCTTGACGACATTAACGAGCGGCGCGTTGAGGACGTCCGGTTCTGACGACGTCGCGGCTGTCGGCGGCGATCTGACGACCGCGCAGATGGTCGTTCTGTGTCGCCTTGAAGCTCACGAGCCGAAATGACGCTCGGCCTCCTCAACTACCAATCTCAGTTTGGCCACGTATTCCTCACAGAGCAAGCCAATGGATACGGTCGGATTCGGCTGGCCTGCGAGCGATGGGAAACTGTAGGAGGCCAGCTCGGCGAACGTAGAGGCTTCCTCCAGCTCTTCGGTTCCGTCTGGGCGAGTGATCCGCCAGTGGAACCGACCCTCGTGCAGGGTAAGAGCCGTTGAATCAGGCGGTGGGGGCTTCCACTCATCCCAAGGATCGCCTACGTCCCGGTACGTCGTAAGCAAAGTGGAGCCGACCTCTTCCGGCCCTTCCTTCAGAATCTCATTGCGTAGCCGCTTGAACCATTCGCACAAAGGATCGGTCTTGAGGCCTTCGCGATAGGGCCGATACCAGTCATCGAAGGGCTCGTCGCCCACCACCGTCCGAAGATTCTGCAAAACGAGTGTCACGGAGCGGCCGAACACTGCCACGATCTGAACACCCGCGGGTCGTGCGTCGGCATCCGAGCCTGTCGCCAGAGCAAGTCCGCGGGTGGTCGTGTCGAGGAGCGTCCGAGCCTTTCGCAGAACGTCGGTAACGCTAATAGCTTCAACCACATCGACTCTCCCTGGTGAACTGGCTTGGCGTGACTGGACGCTCACTCTCAGATCGTCTCAAAGAGATTGACGAGCATCGCCACATGATCGCAAGTGGCCCTGATCTTGTTGATGGCTACGGCATGTAAGGGTTCCGCGCCGAATGGAGCCGTAGAGAATCCGGCATTGATAGTGAGTCTGCCGGTTGCGCGGAGATTGTAGGCATCCGGAGGATCGAACCGCATCCGATGGATTATGTACTCTTGATCGGGCGACCAGTTCGGCGGGAACGTCAAGACCGGGTCATCTTTGACCTTGATCCCGTTGTACGCGACATCAATCGCGCCTACTGGAACGGGCAGGAAGGCAGCGATCTCTCGGTGTTTATCTGCGTTCGCGAACCTGTGGACGTGCCAGAGCGGATCGTCTCGGGGATCGACACCTTGCTGCTGCAGCTTATATGGCTGCCACGATTCGATAAGTCCAACCCCGTGGGTGACATTCCCCAGAAGACCCTTTGGGTTGGGCGATCCGAACGGCCCGACATCCTTGATGTACGTAGCCTCTTGCCGATAGATCGGGAACTGATGCTTGGTGGTCAACTGTGCTCCGCTTGCGATCACGAGAGCCGTGACGATGTAGTCGAGTGCGCACCTGAGATTGTGGATGAAATCCCCAAAGAGCAGGCTGAATCGATAGTCACCGCGATTTGAGGGGACAAGCCAAACCTCACACCAACCGGTGTTTTGATCGAGCGAAAACCGTACAGCATACGGACCGTTCTGACTCAGGTGGATCGGCAAGTCTCGCTCCAGAACGTCAAGCAACTCGCTGGCCCGCGCCACTTTTGCCTTGGCACTCGCGAGGTCCAGGTTGAGCGTCACGGTCTAACTTTGGAGGCAGATGCCAAAGCCGTGAACGGCTTGATCCTGGTGTCGGTTGCGAACACTTCGAGCATCCACTCTCGTTCGGCCACTTCCCCATTCTCGTTCGTCACGACGATTGTGTCACTCCTGACGTCGGGTCGGTAAGCCCCCTATGAGGTACGCGAGCGGACCTCACCTTCCACGCTCGAGCTGCGCAACGCGCCGCAACCGAGGAGCAGACGGTGACTCGCCGCTCGTACCTCGCGCGAGCACCGCGGTCGTCGCCGGGTCGAGCAAAGGACCGCCGTTCACGGCCCGAGCACGATCGGTCCCCTCGAGGCCGAGGTCGCGTCGCACCGCCACAAGGTTCGCGACGACCCGCCGGCGCCTTCGGCCCTCCCAACCCTCGCTCGGCGGGCCAAGCACGCGGGTCCACGCGTTCGGCGAGTTTGAGCCATCGGTTAGGTCAACGGAGCGTCGCCAGTCCTCGATCTCGGCGGTGCCCTGCTGCCACCGTTGCGCGCGACCTGAATCGCTCGGGCGGGGTCCAAGCAGGGCGACGACGTACTCGGATGGCTCCGAGCCCCACGTCGCGATCTCGCGGCGTCGCAGCGTGGCGAGCGCGGAATCGACGATCTCGAGGCGGTCGAGGGCACTCCGTACGTCAGTTCCCAGAACGGCGCGCACCGACTGTTGAGCGGAGAGCGCGGCGTCAGCCGCCTCGCTCACCTCGGCCGCTTCGGTCACGTCGCGCTCCGCGCGTACAAGGCGGCGTCGCGCCGTTGTGTAGGGACCTTGCAGGTTGCGGCGCTCGACGCCTTCGCTTGTGGCACTCATCGTCGCGAACACTCCTGCTTCCTCGTGCGCCTCGTCGCGCTGCACGAGGGAGATGCCAAGCTCACGGGAGGCGTCGCCTTGGCGCGTCGTCAGGTCCACGGCGGGACCGGCGCCGATCAAGGAAACGAGCGTGTCGCGCTCGTAGCCGAGCGCCTCCCGGGAAGTTCCGGCGAGGCGGGCGATCTCAGCTCCGGTCTCGAGCTCGTCGAGGGCGAGTCGCTGCTGCTCGCTGCGGCTCCACGCCCGGCCCAGCTCCTCGTCTCCATCGCCCGTGTTCAGCGTCTCGTCCGGCTCGGTGAGCACGAACAGCTCCGTCGAGTCCGTCGCACGACTCGCCGCCACGAGTGCCGCCTCGGCGCTGAGGCTCTCCGCTCCGAAGACGAACGCGCGACCCCTGCGTCGTGCCACTTCACCTGTGTCGCCTCGCTGAGCCTGCCCGACCGTCTGTCCCTGTCCTTTGTGCAGGGTCCAGGCATACCCGTAGTCGGTGGCGCGCAACACGTAGTCGGCGGGCAAACGCACGCTGCGGCCGTCGCTCGTCGCAAGCGTGACCTCTCGCGACTGGCAGTCGATCGCCTGGACGATGCCGCGTGTACCGTTGCGCACGCCCTTACCGGACGGGTCGCGCGCGGCACCGAGGCGCGTCCTGTTCCGCAGGCAGCACAGCTCGTCACCCACCCGGTAGCAACGGGGCGCAAGGTCGGCGGGTGCGAACTCCCCGACGAGGAGCTCGGGGCCCGACAGCCGGCCCGCCGCCTCGACATGGCGGCGGGCGAGGCCGTTCAGCACTCTGACCGCGTCGCGGGCGTAGGCGTAGAGGACGGCGTCATCGCCGGATTCGCGCGCCGCCCACCACCGCTCGACCATGTCACCGATCAGCTCGGACGGGTTGGTCGAGCGACGGACCCGTCCGTGATGGGAGTAGGCCGCGGCCGCCTCACCGACACGGCCCTCTCGAAGAGCATCGAGCGCTGAGCGCTCCCACTCGGCCACCTGGCGCGCATTCGAGCCGAGCCGGGTCGCACCGAGCTCGCGGCCGAGCGCGCCAAAGCCACCACCCGCCTCGACCGAGGGGAGCTGGCGGTCGTCACCGGTGAGCACGACTTTCGCTCCCGCGCGTTCCGCGATCTCCAACAGCCGCACGAGACGGCGGGTGTCGACCATGCTGGCCTCGTCGACGACCACGATGCTGCGGGGATCGAGCGTGTAATCCGACAGGTGCTGCGGCGCGCCGAGCTCGTAGAGAACGCGGTCGAGCGTCACCGAGGAAATCCCCGATCCCGCTTCGAGCTGGGCGGCGGCCTCCGCCGCGAGCGCCGCGCCGTAGACGCGATATCCGGACGACTGCCACGCTCGTCGGGCCGCGTCGAGGGCGAAGGTCTTGCCCGAGCCGGGCACGCCGACGACGACTTCGACCCCGTTTCCCGAGCTGCACAGCGATCGCACCATCGCCGCCTGTTCGGAGGACAGGTCTCCTCGCTCAGCGAGCACCGCCTCGAGGCTCACCGCGTCCGCAACCCCGCAGCCTCCCCCGCGGCCCGCACGCCCGAGGGAGAGGAGGCGAGATTCGGTGTTCAACATCTCGGTGGTCGAGTAGCGAAGCGCACAGGTGAGCGTCGCGATCCCCGAAGCCGGCGCGCGCACGAGGCGGACGATCGTATGGCTGTCACGGGGACGGTCTGTTGTGAGCGGCCGTCCTGTCTCGTCCGCGACGACGAGTGGGACCACGGCGGGATCGGCGAGGGTGTCGTCGGCGAGTCCTTCGAGCTCGGCGCGACGAGCGCCTCGGGTGCATCGCTCAGCCCACGCCACGATCACGTCGTCGCGGGTGAACGCGGCCTGGGCGCGGGTGAGCCCCGCCGGTCCGACGAGCTCACGGCGAGCTGTGGCCACCTCGGCGGCAGTTGGCGCGACGCGCCGGTCGGTCCCGTCCAAGAGCGCGGTCACGCTGTCACGGGTCACCCCGAGCGCGCGAGCACGTTCGGCCCAGGTGTCGCGCAGCTCCACGAGCTCGACATCGAGCTTGTCGCGTCGCGTCTTCAAGCACGCCGCCTCGCTCGCCCTCGGCCCCGATCGGCCGGTGCGCTCGAGCTCCGCCTCGATCGCGTTCCTTCGCTTAGAGAAGCTTCGCAGCACCTCGCGGTCAAAGCCGTCGAGCTCGGACAGGCCGCGCCGGTCCGGCGTAAGCCATTGGCCACCGATCGCGGCGACGCGTTCGCGCAGCTCCGCGCGATAGATCGAAGCCGCCGCGCGTCGGTGCAGATAGATCATGCGGGAGTCGAGAGCAGTCCATCGCCCGTCGCTTCCTTCTACAACATTGCAGACGATCCCATGCGTATGGAGCTGCGGATCGAGCTCACGCGAGGCGGGGTGGACAAACCAGGCGACGGCGAGCCCCGCAGTGACGTGCCCGTCGCGGCCCCCGAACCCGCGCCGTGCCCGGCCGCCCTCGTCCTCGAGGAACGAGAAGGCCGCCTTGACCGCCCCGCGGTGCGCCTCGGCAAGTGCAGCGCGTAGCGGCTCGTCGGCGAGCGCCCAGGCGAGCGAGACCGATTTCGGCGCCGAAAGGGTGATGTCCCAGCCCGGTGTGTGGTCGGTCGCGACCCGTTCCAAGAGCCGGCCCCCGTCGGGGTGCTCACCTTTGGCGAGGGCACGGAACGCCGCCGGATCGACCGAACCGACAAGCCCAAGCGACGCGGCGGCTTTTCCGAGCCAGTAGCCCTCGGCGCCGCGCCCGGCGTAGGAGACGTAGTACTCGACGCCCTTTGGGCCAAGCTTGTGCGCGCTCAGCACGGCCGGCCGTCGAGGCGACGGGATACGAAGCGCGCGTCGGCGAAGCCCTCCGCGAGCTCGGACTCACTCGAGAGCGCCGCGGCAAGCTCCTGCTCGCGCCGTGCCCCGGAGCGGTCCTCGACCGGGTCCTCGAGCCGCCGCTCGGGGTGGGCCCACCGCCACCCGAGCGAGGCGCCGAGGTCAGCTGCGAGACCACCGGCGAAGCGCGGCGGCAGATCAGTGCGGGTTGGTTCCTCGTTGCGCATTTTCGTCGCTCCCTTTCTTCGGGACTACGACGATGTTGCGCCCAGGGACTCACAGCAACACTCACAGGACTACTCACAGCAACACTCACAGGAGGAGAAATTTGCGCGGTTTCCTGTGGTGCGAGGACGCCGAGCCGCCTCGGGAGACCGCTCTCGTCACCAGAACGATGAACACGCGTTCCGGAGGGGTCCATGAGACAGCGTCCGACCAGGGCTTTCTGGTGCAAGACCCCGGTTCGTGCGACAGCCTCGTCAGCGGGGTGTGCATGCGCAAACGAGTTCGAGAAATCACAACCCTTGGTGGCCGAGCACATGACGAAGTGCAGGCCGCCGTGTTGCGAGCACGATGATCCCGAGGACGTCCCCCTCCCTATCCCCGGCCTCCCCCGACAACCCGATCCATGAGCCGCGACGCTCTGACCGAGCCCCTCCATTCACAGGGCTGTGACCAGGGTCTGTGAGTGTTGCTGTGAGTAGTCCTGTGAGTGGCTCGGTGTCCTCACACCAGGAAACCGCGAAATTTCTTCTCCTGTGAGTGTTGCTGTGAGTGTTCCTGTGAGAAGTGCTGTGAGTCGGTCAGCGCACCATCGCGCCATGATTCGGCTCCGCTCCACCCATGACGATCGCCTGACGTCAGTGCCATCGCGAACGACCCGGCAGCCCGCCACCATCGAGGCCGCCCGCGCCCGCCACAGCCTTGACGACGTGGCTCGGCGAGCCGGCATCAACCTCTATCGCACCACCGAGGAACGCTGCGCAGCGCGAGAAGAACGCCGCACGACTGCTCCGAGTGTCCCGCCGTCGGAGATGGAGCAAACCGATGGCCAACTCTGACAAGAGCTGGTCCCGTAAGCCGCTCCTGAGCGTGGATGACGCGGCTGTCCTGCTTGGCCAAAGTCGGTCGTCGATCTACCGGGCGATCGGAAGAGGAGACCTGCCCGTGCCTGTGTTCACCATCAATGGACGCATCCGCATCGCCCGTCGTTCTGTCGAGCGCCTCCTTGCCGGCGAGTTGCCGCTGACTGCCCGCGAGGAAGGAGTGGACGAGACCGGAGAGCAGAGCGGCGGGCTCTTCGGGGTCCCCGGGGCGTAGTCCGTCGCCAGTCATCATGGAAATGGCCGGGCAGTCGCATCCGGCTTGGAGCCAAGCGCCTGTCAGCCGAGCAGGCGTCCGATGTGCTCCGCAGCGCGCCGGTCTTCCGCCGGAACCCCGTCGGTGTAGTGGCGCGCCATGTGCACCGTCGACCAGCCCAGGCGTGCCTGTTTCTGGGCCTCACTGATCACCGGGTCCAATGCGGTGGCGTGGAAGTGGCGGAGCGAGTGAAGGTGGATGTCAGGCGGAAGGCCCGCCTGATTCCGAATGCGGGTCAAGGCGTGGGTCATTGAGTCAGGGTGGGGCGGGACCGTGCCGCCGGGGGACGCGGAGAACACGAAGGAGTCGTCGAGCAAGCTCTCTTCAGCTGCCGCGGCAATCCGCTCCTGCTCGGCCCGCAGCTCGATCAGAGCGACAGCGGTTCGCTCATCACATGCGAGGCTTCGGACACTGGCTCGGGTCTTGGGTTCCTTGACCACGGCACCCCCCTTGGCGGCGATCACCCCCTCATCCACGGATATGACACCTCGCTCAAGGTCGAGATCGCTCCAGCGCAGCGCACACGCCTCTCCCCGCCGGATGCCCGTAGCTGCCAGCACCCGCAGGAACACACCAAATCGCAGGTCCTCTGCCACGGCCGCGGTCAGGAGCGCTTGAACCTCGTGCGGCTCGGGCGCGCGCACCTCTGCTCGTTGCTCTTCCAGCCGCCACGTAGGTAGGTCGGCGTCGGCGATCGGGTTCGGGAGAACGCCAGCGCTCCACTTGTGGGCCAGTCGGCATGCACGGTGCAACACGGCTTTGACTTGGCGAACCGTCGCCATCGACAAGCCGTCGGCCTTGAGCGAGCGGTAGTAGTGCTCCACGTCGTAGGTGCCGAGGATGGCGATTCGCCGGCGTCCGATCGTCGGGGCGATGTGGACCCTCCAGATGCCCTCGTAGTGCCGCGCCGTCCTCGGGGAAAGGTCATCCCAGCCGTTGTCGCGCCAGGCGGCGATCGCGTCGTTGACGGTGGTGGCCGGTCCCCACTTCGCCGGCTGCTCGGGGACTGCGGCGGGCTGTGAATCCTGCTCGGCCACGAGGCGCGCCAGCTCTCGTTCCGCTTGGCGGCGAGACCCTTTGAAGGTGACGTGGCGATGCCGTACGCGCCCCTCGGCGTCCCGACCTAGGTACACCCGCAGCTGCCAGGTACCTGGCCTACCTTCGACTGCTCTCAGGCTTCCTGCCAACCTCGTCGCCTCCTCAGCCAACCGTTTTGTTGGCTTTCTTGTTGGCTATCGACGGGTCGACTATATATTGGGGATGTAACAGACCGTCACGCAAGGCGGTGACCAGGACTTTCGGGTGGAGGCGAAGGGACTCGAACCCTCGAACCTCCTGACTGCCAGTCAGGCGCTCTACCAACTGAGCTACGCCCCCGAGGATGCCAGAACTCTATCCGAACTGGCCGACTACGACCTCTTGGTCAGTCGTTGCGCGCGGCGACGCCGGTTGGGTGACACAGCCGTGTAGCTCCGGCCGACGGTTCCGCTGGCCGATTTGTCGCCTCGGCGGTGCGATCCCTTCTGCACCGTTACTCCAAGAATCCCAAACGGGCCAACTAACCTGTGCCCGTGGTGGAATACGACTTTCGCGAGGTCGAAGAGCGTTGGCAGCGGCGCTGGGACGAGGATGGGACGTACCGGGTCGACCTGGACGACCCTCGACCGCCTTACTACGTGCTGTGCATGTACCCCTACCCCAGCGGGCCCGCCCACCAGGGCCACATTCGTAACTACACCTTTGGCGACGTCCTGGTCAGACACAGAACGATGCAGGGGCACGCCGTGCTGAGCCCCTTTGGCTTCGATTCGTTCGGCCTTCCTGCCGAGAACGCCGCCATAAAGGGCGGGGACCACCCACGCGTCTATACCGAGGCACGCATCGCGGAGCTCAAGGCTTCGGTGAAGCGGCTGGGCGCGGTCTATGACTGGCGACGCGAGCTGCGCAGCCACGACCCTGACTACATCCGCTGGAACCAGGTCATCTTCCTCGAACTGCTCAGTGCCGGTCTCGCCTACCGGGCCGAGGCGCCGGTCAACTGGTGCCCCGGATGTCACACGGTGCTCGCCAACGAGCAGGTACTCGCCGACGGCACCTGCGAGCGCTCCGGCGATGTCGTGGAACGCCGCAACCTCGAGCAGTGGTTCCTCCGGATCACCCAGTACGCCGAGGAGCTGCTGGATGCTCTCGACGGCCTGGACTGGCCCGAGCGCGTGAAGACGATGCAGCGCAACTGGATCGGCCGGTCTGAGGGCGCCCAGTTCCGCATGGCAGTCGCCGGGCGGCCTGGGATCGAGGTCGAGGTCTTCACGACGCGACCGGACACGAGCTTCGGCATGACCTACGCCGTGCTCGCACCGGAGCACCCACTCGTGCCCGCGCTCGTGACCGACGCCCACGAGGAGGAGGTCTCCGAGCTGTGCGCCCGCGCTCAGCAGGCCACCGACATCGAGCGTCAGTCCTCCGAAGGATCGCTCGAGAAGCGTGGCGCTTTCACCGGCAGCTACTGCGTGAATCCCTTCAATGACGAGCTCGTGCCTATTTACGTGGCCGACTACGTGCTGATGGGCTACGGCACCGGGGCGATCATGGCAGTGCCCGCCGAGGACGAGCGTGACTTCGCGTTCGCCGAAGCTTACGGCCTGCCCGTCGTGCGAACCGTCGAACCACCCGAAGGCTTCACGGGCGGCGCATACGCCGGTGACGGACTCAAGATCAACAGTGGTTTCCTCGACGGGTTCGACGTCCCGACAGCGAAGCGACTGGCAATCGAGTTCCTCGAACAGCTGGGTATCGGTTCACGCAAAGTCAACTACCGGCTGCGCGACTGGCTGATCAGCCGCCAGCGCTATTGGGGCTGCCCGATACCGGTGATGTACTGCCCCGCCCACGGCATCGTGCCGGTTCGCCTCGAAGACCTTCCGGTCCTGCTCCCCGACAACGTCGAGTTCCGACCGACCGGAGAGTCCCCGCTCCGCTTCGACGAGGGGTTCCTGCAAACGACCTGCCCGATCTGCGGGGGACCGGCGATCCGTGAGACCGACACGATGGATACCTTCGTGGACTCGTCGTGGTACTTCCTGCGCTTCTGCAATCCCCGCGAGGAGGCGGGCCCCGTCGATATCGGGGCAGCCCGCCACTTCATGCCGGTCGACCAGTACATCGGAGGGATCACACATGCGATCCTGCACTTGCTTTACGCCCGTTTCTTCACGCGGGCTCTGGCCGACATCGGCCTCGGTCCCAAAGAGGTCCGCGAGCCTTTCTCGCAGCTGTTCTGCCAGGGCATGATCCGCCTCGGCGGCCGAGCGATGTCGAAGTCCAAGGGCAACGTAGTGTCTCCGGACGACTACTTTGCAAAGGTCGGGGCCGACGCGCTGCGCCTGCTCCACCTGTTCATCGGCCCGCCTGTGGACGACGTGGACTGGAACGAGCAGACCGAGGAGATACTCGAAGGTTGCTCCCGCTACCTGGGCAGGGTCTGGCGCCTCGCGACGGACGGACCGCTGCAACCAAATCACCCGGCCGGGGACGATGCAGTGGGTGAAGCTCGCGAGCTCAGAAAGGCGGTTCACCACGCCATCGCGCGTGTGACCGCCGACATAGAGCGCTACGCGTTCAATACCGCTGTCGCGGCATGCATGGAGCTGACCAACACGATCTCCCGCCACGCCCGGTCGGGCACGGACCGGGCCGTCGTCGAGGAGTCGATCGACACGCTCCTGGAGATTCTTGCCCCGTTCGCTCCGCACCTCGCGGCCGAGGCCTACGAGCACCGCCACGGTGACGACGTGCACGCACAGCCGTGGCCGGTCGCGGACCTGCGCCTGCTCGCCGAGCAGAATGTCACGATGGTCGTGCAGGTGAGGGGCAAGGTCAAGGACCGTATCGAGGTCGAGCGAGACATCTCGGAGCAGGCAGCCGCTGAGATCGCCCTGGCGTCACCCAAGGTCCAAGAGGCCCTGGCCGGCGTCTCGCCGACGCGGGTCATCGCGAAGCCCCCGCGGCTCGTCAACATCATCGCCTGAGACCTGCGACCAGCCGTCAGGCTCCGCCAACGCTTCGGCTTCTTGAACCGAGTCTCACCTCGCGTCGTGACCGAAGTTGTCGTTGGCTTGGTACTTACTTGGGTGTGCCGAGTCCCTGGAAGGGAACCGCAGCTCGTTGTCCAGCCGGCTCGTGGCGCGCGCGAGCGACCCAACCGTCTCCGGTCCTCCTTCCTCGAGATGAGAGACAACAGCGAGGAACACCTGCGCGGTAGTGAGGGCGTCGCTCAAGGCGTGGTGCTGACGGTGCGCGGGAAGTCGCAGCTCGGCCGCCAGCTGCCGGAGCGGCAGGAACCGCGGAGGCGATTCGCCCCGCTCGGCCAACAGAAGGCGCCCGAGCACGTTGGTGTCGAGCACGGGCCCGCGCAACCGGAGCCCCTGACGTCGGAGGGCCACCTTGAGGAAAGCCCGCTCCACTTCCGCAGCGTGAGCTACGAGGACTCGGCCCGCCATCGCCTCCAGGAGCGGGACTATCGCTTCGTCTAGTGGGGGGGCCTCCTGGAGGTCGATCGTGCGGATCCCGTGGACGACAACCGAAGTTTCAGGTAGCGAGCGCGTCGGCCGCGCCAGGCCGTAGATGCTGCGGCCGACACCGGCCAGCCCAGCGTCAACCGGCACGGCACCGAACGAGATGATCTCGTCGGTCTTCGGGTCGAGCCCGCTGAGCTCCAGATCTACTACGCAAAAGCGGGCCGCGCGCCAAGGCGTGCGGCGCTCCGGCAGGAGAGCACTGACATAGGCGCGGGCAGCAGGCGCCCGTTGTCGCCCCTGGAAGCCCCAGGGCCTCAAAGCTCACCGAGCGCGAGGTCGTCGGAAAGGCTCTGTTGAACGGCGGCCACCGCCCGGAACGCCTCTTTCAGGTAACTGCGCGTGAGCGAGCTGAGCTCGGACGGGTCGACGAAGTCGTCGGGCTCTGTGCCCTCCACGAGCTGAGCCACCTGATGCTCAAGGCGAAGCTCCGACACGAGCTGGAACGACTCGATGAGCGTGTCCGCGTCCGCGGTACTGAGGATGCCGTCGTCTCTGGCGGCGCGCAGTCTCTCCGGAGTCGAAGCGCAGATGACGCCCGCTGCCATACCGGCCCATCTGGCGAGGCTGACGATCGGCAGTGCCCCTCCCTCCTTCAGGTCAAGCTGGCCGCGATGCTCCCCGGAGTGCTCGACGACAAGCCCGCCCAAGAAGCCCGTCGGAGGCCGGTGTGACAGTGAGAAGCGCGCGAGCATGCGCAGCAAGGTGGGGTGTGTTCGCGCCGGGCGGAACGTCTCGGTCAGCATCTCGCCCACGTGGGTCCCGAAAACTGCACGGCTGTCCACGAGGACCGACATGAGTATGAGCGCCTTGTCCTGGGCGGGGTCGTCGAGCCAGGAACGGACCGCGCTCTGCCAGGAGTCGAAAGAGCGGACGAACAGCGGGTCCGAAGCGCTGACCCGGTGGGCGTCGGGATGAAAGCCGCACGCGACGAGGATCTCGGTCGCCCGATGCGCAAGCTCGGCGAAATAGGGGCGGGTCACCCGGTCTACGTCCAGGGACGGGTCGTCCACCTTCAGAAACACGATCGCGCTGTCCAGATCAGAGCTCGGAACGGCCTCGCGCCGTGCCTGGCTCCCAAGTGCGAGCCACGCGAACAGAACCGGGGGCTCGCCCATCTCGGCTACGGCGAACTCGATCGCCCGGCGCGTCAGTGCGTCGGACACGATCGAGAACACGGCCTCGATGTCCAAAGGGGCCACGTGGGCCCTATGCAGGCTGACGATCGTCGGTCGCAACTGCCCCGCGACCTCGGCCAACTCCGCGGGGCCGGTTGCGCGTGCGATCGCCCGTCGCAGCGAGAGGGACGAATGGGTCTGGACCTCGACGAGGTCGGAGTCGGCGATTACACCGAGCAGCGCGCCTGCAGGCGACAGGACCGGGAAGTGGCGGAAGCTCCGGTCGAGCATGTCGAGCAGCACCTCGCCCGCCAAACGCTCGCCGGGGACAGTGTAAGCCGGGGCTGTCATTGCCTCAGAGACGGGGGCATCGGGTGATCGTCCGACAGCCAGGACCCGAGAGCGAAGGTCGCGATCGGTGAGGATGCCAAGCGATGATCCGAGGTCGACAACGACAGCGGTCGCTCCTCGTGCACTCATCTCGCGGGCAGCCTCTCGGATCGGGGTGTCGGGTCGGCAGACCACCGCCGGCGACCGGATCAGGGCGCTCACCGGCTGGCTCAAGTGATCCCGATCGACCTCGGTCGAACGTCCCTGGCGGATCCCATAGCGGTCCTGCAGCAACGAGCGAGTCACGTAGCGGAGGGTCGCGGGCTGTCCAAGCAACCGGTAGGCCGCATCGGCAGGGATCCGGTAGGTGAGCGTGTCCTCGGCGGCGCGGGCTGCGAAGCCGGTAGGCAAGCCGGAGAGCATCGAGGCGTGGCCGAACATCTCGCCGACCCCGATGACGTCGAGCACCCTGCCGTCGTGGACGATCTCGACCACGCCGGCGCGTATGACCCTGAGGAACTCACTCGCGTGAGCCCCTTGGGAGAAGATCACCGTTCCGGCAACGTGGAACTCGACTTCGGCCGAAGCCGCGGCGCGTTCGACCTCGGTGGGCGCCAACGCGTTGAAAGGTGGGTACGCCAAGAGGAACTCGACGATCTCCGGCACAGCGCTCACGGATTGCCAGTGTGCCAGAAGCTCGGTCCGCCGCCGCTGTCCCGCCTGGTCAAAGTCCGGGTGCCTCAGCGAAAATCTGACCCTTGACTTGCTCCTTCGCCACTGGTCTAATGACCCGCACCAAATGGCGGGGCGACCGTCGGGGTAGAGGGGGGCATCGATGCCGGTCGATGAAAGCGCGGTTCAGGGGCTGGGCGGGGTGGACGCGGACGTGGCCAAACTCCATGAGTTGGGCTACGCGCAGGAGCTTCACCGACGAATGGGAGGTTTCTCCAACTTCGCCGTCTCCTTCACGATCATCTCTGTGCTGTCTGGCTGCCTGACGCTGTACTACTACGGGATGGCCGAAGGCGGCCCGGTCGACATCGTCTGGGGCTGGATCGTCGTAGGTTTCTTCACGGTCATCGTCGGGCTCGGCATGGCGGAGATCGCGTCCGCCTACCCGACCGCAGGGGGCCTGTACTACTGGTCCGCCAAGCTGGCGAAGGGCAATCCCGGTGTCTGGAGTTGGTTCACGGGCTGGTTCAACCTCCTCGGCCAGGTGGCGATCACCGCCGGCATCGATTACGGGTTCGCGTTCTTCTTCTCGGCGTTCCTCAACATGGTCTTCAACTTCCCGACGTCGTCCGGCTGGGTCCTCGTCGTCTACGGCGGCATCCTCTTGCTGCACGGCCTTCTCAACACCTTCGGCGTGCGCGTCGTCGCCTTCCTTTCCGACGTCTCGGCCTGGTGGCACATCCTTGGCGTGGCAACCATCGCCGTAGTGCTGGTGTTCGTCCCCAGCCACCATGCCTCGGCGTCGTTCGTCTTCACCAAGTTCATCAACCTGTCGGGCTTCAACTCGAAGTGGTACGTGTTCTTCCTCGGTCTGTTGATGGCCCAGTACACATTCACCGGCTACGACGCCTCGGCACACATGTCGGAGGAGACGAAGAGCCCCGATCTCGCCGCCCCGCGCGGCATCGTCAGCTCGATCGTCGTCTCCCTGATCGCCGGCTGGATCCTCATTCTGGCCATCACCTCGGTCATCCCGACCAACATGACCGTCTACACCAAGTACGCCGCACAGGAGTTCGCGCCCGTGCTCATCTGGTCGAACGCCATCGGCCGGCACGGCGCCGAGCTCCTGCTGGTGATCGCGTTCATGGCACAGGCCTACTGCGGCATGGCGTCTGTCACCGCGAACTCCCGCATGCTGTACGCCTTCAGCCGGGACGGGGCCGTGCCCGGCCATCAGCTCTGGCACCGCATCAACCCCCGCACGAGGACGCCGACCAACGGGATCTGGTTCTGCGTCGTGTTCGCCTTCCTCCTCGCCGTCCCCTCCCTGTGGAGTGGCGTCGCCTATGCCGCGGTCACCTCGATCGCCACGATCGGCCTCTACATCGCCTACGTGCTGCCGACGGTGCTGCGCCGCCTGCAGGGCGCGAGCTTCAAGAAAGGCCGCTGGAGCCTCGGCAGATGGAGCCCGATCGTCGGCTGGGTGGGCATCCTCTGGGTGGCGTTCATCTCCATCTTGTTCATGCTCCCCGAGTTCAGCCCGATCAATCGCGACACGTTCAACTACGCCCCGATCGCCGTGGGAGTCGTGCTCGTCTTCGCCGGGGGCTACTGGCTGTTGTCAGCCCGTCGTTGGTTCACCGGCCCGAAGGTGCAGGGCAGCGAGGAAGAGCTGAAAGCCATCGAAGCCCGGTTCGGTCAGAAGTCGGGGGCCGGCCTTTGAGCGACGCCACGCCCGCGCTCACGGTCGACGGGCTGGCGGCGCTCATCGCTTCCAACAAGATCGACACGGTGGTCGTAGGGATCACCGACATGCAGGGACGGCTGCAGGGAAAACGCTTTGCAGCCGCCCACTTCCTCGAAGAGACGGTGGACCGCGGAACCGAGGGGTGCAACTACCTGCTCGCGGTCGACGTCGACATGAACACCGTCCCGGGATACGCGATGGCCTCCTGGGAACGTGGTTACGGCGACTTCTTCATGGTGCCCGACTTGTCGACGCTGCGGCTGCTCCCGTGGCACCCCGGCACGGCCTTTTGCATGGCCGACGTCAGATGGGCAGACGGCAGCCCCGTCGTGGCCTCGCCCCGGCATATCCTCCAGCGCCAGACCGAACGCCTCGCGGCTCACGGATGGCACGCTCTGGCCGCCACCGAGCTCGAGTTCATCGTCTTCAACGACACCTTCGAACATGCGTGGCAGGCGGGCTACCGGAACCTGACCCCGGCGAACCTGTACAACGTCGACTACTCGCTCTTCGGCACAGGCCGGGTGGAGCCTTTGCTGCGGCGGATCCGAAACGAGATGGCCGGGGCCGGAATGTGGGTCGAGTCAGTGAAGGGAGAATGCAACTTCGGCCAGCACGAGATCGCTTTCCGCTATACCGAGCCCGTCGTGAAGGCAGACGAGCACTCGTTGTTCAAGATGAGCGCCAAGGAGATCGCGGCCCAGGAGGGCCGCTCCATCACGTTCATGGCGAAGTACGACGCCAGGGAAGGCAACTCCTGCCACATCCACATCTCTCTCCGTGACGACTCGGGACAACCTGTCTTCGCCGGTCCTCGGGACCACGGGTTCTCAGAGGTGTTCGAGCAATTCATGGCCGGCCTGCTCGCCACACTGCCGGAACTGACGCTGTTCGTCGCACCCAACATCAACAGCTACAAGCGCTTTGTCACGGGATCGTTCGCACCGACGGCACTAGCCTGGGGCCATGACAACCGGTCCTGCGCGCTTCGCGTCGTCGGGCACCAGCCGTCCTCACTGCGCGTCGAGTGCCGAGTGCCCGGTGCGGACGTGAACCCTTACCTGGCGTTGTCGGCGATTGTCGCAGGTGGTCTGTTCGGTATCGAGAAGGGGCTCGAGCTCGAGCCCGAGTTCGTCGGCAATGCCTATGCCTCGGACAAGCCGCGGTTGCCGACCAACCTCCGGGAGGCAGCCGGCCTGTTCGCCACGAGCCAGGTCGCCCGCGACGCCTTCGGCGACGAGGTTGTCGCCCACTACGCCAACATGGCGCGCGTCGAGCTCGACGCGTTCGACGCAACCGTCACCGACTGGGAGCGCTACAGGGGTTTCGAACGCCTGTGAGCACCGGACGTACTGTCGTCAACCCCGCTACAGAGGAAGTGATCGCCACCGTCGTCCCGCTGGACGCGGAGGCCACCGACGGGGCGATCGCCCGCGCGGCGGCCGCGCTCCCGGCCTGGCGGGCGGTCTCGCCGGCCGATCGCGCCCGGCTGCTCAGGCGTTTTGCCGAGGCCGTGGACGCGGCCAACGAGGAGCTGGCCCGGCTGGAGGTCGCCAACTCGGGTCACACGATCTCGAACGCCCGTTGGGAGGCGGGCAACGTCCGCGACGTCCTCGCCTACTACGCAGGAGCGCCGGAGCGGCTCTCCGGGCGCCAGATCCCCGTCCCCGGTGGCGTCGATGTCACCTTCCGTGAGCCCATCGGCGTCGTCGGGATCATCGTTCCCTGGAATTTCCCGATGCCGATCGCCTCGTGGGGTTTCGGCCCGGCGCTGGCCGCAGGCAACACGGTCGTGCTCAAGCCGGCCGACCTGACGCCGCTGACGGCGATCCGCATCGGCGAGCTGGCCCTCGAGGCCGGCGTACCCGAGCACGTGTTCCAGGTGTTGCCTGGCCGTGGCTCGGTCGTGGGATGGCGCTTTGTCACCCATCCCCTGGTCGGCAAGATCTGCTTCACGGGCTCGACCGACGTAGGTCAAAGGATCATGGCGGGCTGCGCCGAGCAGGTGAAACGCGTGACCCTCGAACTCGGCGGCAAGAGCGCCAACATCATCTTCGCCGACGCCGACATCGAGGCCGCGGCCGCGGCCGCGCCGTACGCTGTCTTCGACAACGCCGGCCAGGATTGTTGCGCTCGATCGCGGATCCTCGTCCAGCAAAGCGCGTACGAGAGCTTCATGGAGCACTTCGAGCCTGCGGTCAAGGCCGTGCGCGTCATCGACCCCTCCGATGAACGAAGCGAGATGGGGCCGCTCATCAGTGCCGAGCAACGGTCGGCCGTTTCTGCTTTCGTGCCCGACGGCGCACCGGTCGCGTTCCGTGGGAACGCACCTGAGGGTCCCGGTTTCTGGTATCCGCCGACTGTCCTGGCGCCGGTCCAGCCGGACTCGGCGGCGGTCCGGGAGGAGATCTTCGGCCCGGTGGTCGCTGTGCTTCGGTTCGAGGACGAGACCGAGGCCGTCCGCATGGCGAACGACACGCCGTACGGGCTCTCGGGCTCGATCTGGACCCGCGATGTCGGGCGCGCGTTCCGGGTCGCGCGAGCGGTCGAGACCGGCACGATCTCGGTGAACTCGAATTCGTCCGTCCGCTACTGGACACCTTTCGGCGGCTTCAAGCGATCCGGCATCGGGCGCGAGCTCGGGCCCGATGCCCTCGAGGCGTTCACCGAGCTCAAGAACGTGTTCATCGCGACCGGAAGCTGATCGTCGCAGCTGCGGAACTGCCAACCAAGAATGATCGGGGAAAGACCATGTCGGGAAGGCTCGAGGGCAAGGTAGCGGTCATCACCGGTGCCGCGAGCGGCATCGGCCGTGCGAGCGCCATCAGGTTCGCCGAAGAGGGAGCACACGTGGTCGTGGCCGACCTCGCCGACG
>Ga0187874_10000453_pt1 | contig 50717 bp, 48 predicted proteins | sample June2016WEW_16_1_3_FD_132993 | JGI IMG/M metagenome (GOLD analysis project Ga0187874, IMG submission 132993) | Peatland microbial communities from SPRUCE experiment site at the Marcell Experimental Forest, Minnesota, USA - June2016WEW_16_150 | ecosystem: Environmental > Terrestrial > Soil >... | reverse complement strand
TGACTCTTTTTATATTATGGCTGCTAATTGCGCCACGACAGGAGTTAGGCGAAATTTAGGTCTTGGCCTTTGGTTTCTTCTATCCTGGTGGAATTTGCCCAGTCACAAGCTATTCAATCCGGCAAGGCCGGAGGCGATGCTTACATGCAACCCGGCATGCTCGTCGCTCGCGCCTAGCCAGCGGGCCTGGGGGCCAGCAGCAAAATGTAACCTTTATTCATTACCAGGCCCTAAGCTCATTTCAATGGGAAACGGGGAACGGGAGACGGGAAACGAGGAGCCATGCGTTTTGAAAAACTCACAATAAAGGCTCAGGAGGCTTTGCAGGCCGCTCAGCGACGGGCTGAGAGCTTGGACAGCGCTCAGCTTGAGCCCGAACATCTGTTGGATGCCCTGTTGACGCAGGAAGACGGACTGGTTGCGCCCCTGCTGAAAAAGCTTGGAGTCTCAAACGGGGCAATGCTGGCGGATCTGGACAAGCATCTTTCAAGTCAGCCAAAGGTCCATGGTGCCCAGATTTCCCTGTCTCCCGGGCTGGATTTAGTATTCAGACAGGCTGAAAAGGAAGCGGACCAGTTCAAGGACGAATATATTTCCACCGAGCATTTGCTGCTGGCTTTAGCCGCTTCGGATGGTTTTGCGGGCAAACTTCTGCGCAAGGAAGGCGCCGACAAGGGAGACATCCTGAAGGTTCTGGTTTCCATCCGGGGAAGCCAGAGGGTAACAGACCCGAACGCGGAAGAAAAATATCAGGCTCTCAAACGTTATGCGCGCGATCTGACGGACCTTGCGCGCCGAGGAAAACTGGACCCGGTCATCGGCCGTGATGACGAGATCCGGCGGGTCATCCAAGTTCTTTCGCGCCGCACCAAGAACAATCCGGTGCTTATCGGTGAACCCGGTGTCGGCAAAACCGCCATTGTGGAAGGCTTAGCTCAGCGGATTGTCGCGGGTGACGTTCCGGAGAGTTTGAAAAAAAAGCAGATGGTTGCCCTGGATCTCGGCGGAATGCTCGCCGGAGCCAAATATCGTGGTGAGTTTGAAGATCGTCTGAAAGCCGTTCTCCGGGAAATTGAGGAGTCTGCCGGAGCCACCGTGCTCTTTATCGACGAGCTTCACACCCTGGTCGGTGCAGGCGCAGCTGAAGGAGCCATTGACGCATCCAATATGCTCAAACCTGCCCTGGCCAGGGGCGAGTTGCGCTGTATAGGGGCTACAACTCTTAACGAGTATAAAAAGTACATCGAAAAAGACGCAGCCCTGGAGCGCAGATTCCAACCTGTCTATGTGGGCGAACCCTCGGTTGAGGATACCATTGCGATTCTGCGTGGATTGAAGGAGAAGTACGAAGTTCATCATGGGGTCCGGATCACCGACTCGGCAATCGTGGCGGCGGCCGTATTGTCGCACCGATACATCGCAGATCGATTCCTCCCCGACAAAGCTGTGGACCTTGTGGACGAGGCGGCTTCACGTCTGCGCATTGAAATAGACAGCATGCCGGTCGAAATCGATGAGGTTGAACGACGGGTTATGCAACTCGAGATAGAACGGCAGGCGCTCTCAAAAGAGACGGACAAGGCGTCGCTCGAACGGCTTGATACGTTGAACAATGAATTGTCGGAACTGCGGGAGAAGAGCGCGCAGATGAAGCTGCATTGGCAGCAGGAACGGGAGATCATCAGCTCTATCCAGGCGATCAAGGAACGGATCGAGGGAGTGAAATCAGAGGAGCAGAATGCCGAGCGTCTCGGCGATCTCGGGAAAGCCGCGGAACTGCGCTATGGCACTCTGGTACAGCTGCAGAAAGAGCTTTCGGAGCAGAACGCCAGATTGACTCAGCTGCAGGCCCACAAAAAATTCCTGAAAGAGGAAGTGGACGAGGAGGACATCGCCGAAGTAGTGGCGAAGTGGACCGGAATTCCTGTCAGCAAAATGCTGGAAGGGGAAATTCAAAAGCTGGTTCACATGGAAGACCGGCTTCGCGAACGGGTGCTGGGACAGGATGCGGCCCTTTCGGCCGTCTCGAACGCGATCCGGAGGGCAAGGGCCGGCCTGCAGGACGCCAAGCGTCCGACGGGGTCGTTTATTTTTCTCGGTCCCACAGGTGTGGGAAAAACCGAATTGGCGCGGGCCCTGGCGGAGTTCCTGTTCGATGACGAGCACGCCATGGTTCGCATCGACATGTCGGAGTATATGGAAAGACATTCGGTTGCGCGTCTGATCGGCGCTCCTCCGGGATATGTGGGCTATGAAGAGGGTGGATATTTGACGGAGGCAGTGCGCCGCCGGCCTTACGCAGTCATTCTGTTTGACGAGATTGAAAAGGCGCATCCGGACGTGTTCAATGTCCTGCTTCAAATATTGGACGACGGGCGCCTGACCGACGGGAAAGGCCGGACGGTGGGCTTCAAAAATACCGTGATTATCATGACTTCGAACATTGGGAGTCATGCGATCAGCGAAACTTCAGGCGACCTCGAATCCGCGATGCCTCAACTCATGGAAGCGCTGCGGAGCACGTTCCGGCCGGAGTTTCTCAACCGGATCGATGACGTGATCGTGTTCCATCGACTGACAAAAGACCTGATTAAAGGCATTGTGCAGCTGCAGCTGAAACAGCTCGGCAAAATTCTAGATCAGAAGAACCTTGTTCTCGAGGTTGAAAACAGCGCCGTCGAAGCGCTGGCGCGTGAGGGATATGACCCCGTTTACGGAGCGAGGCCGCTCAAGCGTCTGATCCAGAAGAAAATTCAGGATCGTCTCGCTTTGATGCTGCTGAATGGCGATGTGCTGCCGGGAGACACCATTCATCTGGCTACCGATAAAAAGACAGGGGAACTAGTGTTCAATACGCCGGCGCACGCGGTGAAATAATCGCAACGATGCAGGGCACAGGATGTCCCCGGGAGCGCGGCCGTCTCGGCCGCAAATGCCGGATTCACCGGCATGCAGGCGGGACGCCTGCGCTCCCGGGGACATCCTGTACCCTGCATCGGTTTTAAGTGGTATTATTTATTATTTATGGCAAACAACATAAAGACTGTATTTCTGCTGGGATTGCTGACCGGGATCATTCTCTTTATCGGCAGCTTTTGGGGCAAGCAAGGGTTGACGATCGCTTTGGTTATGTCGATCGCTATGAACTTCGCGAGCTACTTTTTTTCGGACAAGATCGCGCTGAGCATGTATCGGGCGCAGCAGGTGACACGGGAACAGGCGCCGGAGCTTTATCGGATCCTGGACTTTCTATGCGCGCGCGACAACATCCCGATGCCCAAGGTGTATGTCATCCCGGAGGAATCGCCGAATGCTTTTGCGACAGGTCGCAACCCGGAGCATGCGTCGGTTGCCGTTACCCAGGGAGCCATGAGTCTTTTAAATCAAGACGAACTCACCGGCGTGCTGGCCCACGAAATTTCGCATGTGAAAAACCGGGACATTCTGATCAGCAGCGTTGCGGCAACTCTGGCCGGAATGATCATGTGGATTGCGAACATGGCGCGCTTTGCCGCTTTCTTTGGAGGCGGACGGAACCGGGATGATGAAGGAGGTGGCGCCCTCGGAGGATTGGTCGCAATGATTGTGGCGCCAGTCGCGGCAATGCTGATCCAGCTCTGGATCTCACGGACGCGCGAATACCAGGCCGATGCAAGCGGCGCGCAAGTGGCCGGCAGCCCGCAGGGTCTGGCTTCCGCGCTCCAAAAGCTGGAAAATTATTCGAAGCGCATCCCCATGAAGGCTTCCCCCAGCACCGCTCATATGTTTATCATGCATCCTTTTAGCGGCGGCTCTCTGATGAACTTGTTCAGCACGCATCCGCCGACTCAAAAGCGGATCGAAAGACTTCTGGACAGAAAATAGGATTCCAAATTCCAGATAATCTTGGATTGGCTTAATCTGGAATTTGGAATCTGGAATCTGGAATCTAAAAATGGCAGATCGGGAAAAACAGAAAACCGAACCAATGGATTTTCAAGTCATCGATAAAAGGCATTTTGTGAATCTTGATCAGATTGATATGGAGGCCGTACCCGAGGAAAAGCCGCGCTACCCAAGCTATGTGGAAGAACTTATGGCGCGAACGGCGGAAACGGAGCGTAAGTTCCAAGAAAAGAAAAAACAGATTGATGAGGAAATAAGCCGCACCAGAACACGGCTTGAGTCGGATTTTGACCGCAGGCTGGAGTTGGAAAAACAGAAGATCGTTCTCCCTCTTCTCGACGTGCTCGATAATCTTCAGCGCGCCGTAGACTCAGCCACGCAGGCCGGGAGCACCGAACACCTGCTCGAAGGTGTGAGGATGACTGCGAACTTATTCCGGTCGAAGCTTCAGGCGCTGGGGATTGAAACTATTGCGGCTTTGAACCAGCCATTTGACCCCAACCTTGAACAGGCAGTCGGCCGGGTAAAAGTAGAGAATCCAGACTACGACGGAGTAGTTGTCGAAGAGGTCCAGCCAGGATACTGCATGAACGGCCAGTTGCTACGGCCCGCACAAGTGCGCGTCGGCCACTTTGAATAACCGGTAAAACGGGGACAGTCACCGATATGGGATTTACGATTGACGATTGAAAACATTCGTCAATCGTAAATCTAAAATCGTCAATTGGCTGACTGTCGCGGTTTTACTGGAGAACATAATTTTTCCCTTCCCAGTGAATGACCGCAGGCGCTATTTTGAGAATATCCGGATATTGCTTCAAAATCGATTCATACTCCGGCGCCCGTGTGGTGATTTCAACAATTACCGCGCCGAGGTGCTCAATGCATTGCTTATCGATCCAAAATCCCGAGTTGTTGTAGAAAAACTTGTCCCCGATTCCCCTGGGTTCGGCCGAATTGAGATTGGCCGACAGGCTCAAAGCATAGATCGCACGCCGGACGGATGCCGCAGCTGACCGGGTCAGCGCTCCCTGCCCAACGGCCATTTTTTGAAGAACAGGAACAGCAAGTGAGCTTGCAGTTGGTCGGGCCGTGCTTTCCGGCGACGGAAGCGGCTGGGCCTCATCCAATTTCGCCGTGCGAATAGAAACGCTTCCAGGCACCTCTTTATGAGCTGCAGCGGACAATCTGTACCCCGCCTTCTCTGATTTGCCTTCTTCAACCGCCGGCCCCAATTTCCCGTTCTTTTCAGTGATGACTGCCGCAACGTTTGTCTTCATCTCCGCGGCGACAGTTTCAACGCGAGAAGGTTTTGAAGAGACAGAAACCGCTGGAGGATTCTCCCCGGATCTGCGTGGGAATCGGGGAAGGACTGCAACAAGCACCAAAACCAGGAGCAACACGCCAAAAATGGGGATTGGAATGGAAAAATGGAAGAGTGTTTTTTTCGAATCAGTGCGAGCGATTGTCCGATGGTCGCTTTCCTGAGCCTGAAGTTCTATGGACAACGCCAAGACTTCCCGGCATACAGCACAATCTGCGACATGGGATTCGAATTCGGCTCTTTCTTCCGGAGAGAGGCTCGATTCGAGGTATGCAGCCATAAGGTTCTCATTTTCGCAGTGTTCGGAGCCTTTGCGGGCACGTGAGGAGAGCACCTGTTTAATCAGGCCATCGATGGGTCCATCTCTCACCGCAGTTCCTCCTTTTTCATGACGCCTGAATCCCCGGGAATTGCAGACTTTTGCTGGATTCGTCCACTGGAGTTCGGCAGACAGGCCTCTGCCGCCGAGGAACTGCCGGCCACTGATTCTGCCAAGGCCGAAGGGGAAACCCATTTCCACAGAGACTGTATTTCGCTGGAGCGCAAACCGTGTTTTTTCCTCAATTCCCGCTCCACCTGCTTCCGTATTTCCCGGCGCTTCCGGTCGAGCCACCTGGATACGGTTGCCTCGTGAATCCCGAACTGCCGCCCAAGATCCCTGAGTGGAACACCCTGGAGATAATGAAGCGACAGGAGCAGGCGATCACTGGGCGCAAATCCCCGTAAACACTCACCGGCGATTTGCAAAATTACCGGACCCCATTTTGAATCCAGAGCGTCCTCCTCGGCCGGTTCGGGATTGGCGAGAGTGCGAAAGGATTCGCTATTCTGCATCCCCCCCAAAGAAACCTGCCGCCGCATTCGCCGGAACCGGTCAACTGCTGCATGCGAGACCGCCACCCTCAGCCATCCTGCGAGCGATCCGCGCCCGTTGTAGCCAGCCAGACGTTGTTTTTCGTTCAGCAATCTCGTAATGATTTCCTGGGCCAGATCTTCGCCCTCGCTGAGATTTCCGCAGGCTTTTACGGCGAAATGCCGCAAAAGCGGAAAATATTCATCGGCAAGATGCTCCCAGGCCACGCGGTCATTCTGTGCGCAGGCAATTGCCAAAAACAGATCTTCGTGATGGATCTTTTCGAAGGCTTGACGCATTCCATCGCCGGCCAGCTTCATTTCCGACGAGAGGATCTCCAATACCCGAGCCTGAAACACGTCAATGGATAGCCGCACGGTCGGGAAGCGCCGCAGGCAATGTTCGAATATTTCCTGAAGGTGTGACTCCATCCTTGTGTTCGTTGTTTCACCTCAGCTTTGCGGCCGGCGTAATCGGAAGGCTCCCGTTTTCAATAAAAACCGCCACACTCGACCTCGAATGGCAAAAAATGGGTGTCACATGGCTGTGCTTTTCCGGTCGAGGCTCTAATAAACACGATCTTGTGGTAGTATAGTTCCATATTGGGAAAAGGAAACTTCCATTCTCATGCCGATAAAAATATTGACGAAGAATATGCACATCCCGAATCTCCAGCAGATTGGTACGTATGAATCCCTGGGTGGATATGCAGGCTTGGCAAAAACTCTGCGGGAGTACAAGCCGGACGAGGTTATCGAAATCGTTAAGAAATCCGGTTTGCGCGGGCGTGGCGGGGCCGGGTTTCCGACGGGGATGAAATGGGGCTTCGTGCCCAAGCAGAGCGGCAAACCGGTCTATCTTTGCATTAATGCCGATGAAAGCGAGCCCGGAACGTTCAAGGACCGCTTGATTATCGAAAAGGACCCACACCAACTGCTCGAAGGAACCATCATCTCTGCGTATGCGATTGGATGCCATCTGGCATTTATTTATATCCGTGGAGAGTTCGTTTACGGTTCTAAGGTTCTAAACCAGGCGGCGGCTGAAGCGTATGAAAAAGGATACCTGGGCAAAAATATCCTGGGTTCCGGTTTTGACCTGGATCTGATCGTTCACCGTGGGGCAGGCGCATATATTTGCGGTGAGGAGACGGCATTGCTGGAATCTCTGGAGGGGAAGCGAGGACATCCGCGGCTCAAACCTCCATTCCCGGCTGTCGTAGGAATCTACGGATCTCCGACAGTGATCAACAATGTCGAAACCATAGCGAACGTCTCCCATATCATTAACAACGGCGCCGAATGGTATGCGGCGATCGGCGTTGAGCGTAACGCGGGGACGCGGCTTTTCGGAGTCAGCGGCCATGTAAAGAGACGAGGGGTTTATGAGCTTCCCATGGGAACTCCGCTGCGGGAGCTGATCTACGAGCATTGTGGCGGAATGCAGAATGGGCGGAAGCTCAAAGCCATTGTTCCCGGAGGTTCATCGGTCCAGGTTTTGACTGCGGACCAGGTGGATGTTCCGCTGGATTTCGACTCGGTCGCGAAAGCCGGAAGCATGCTGGGATCGGCCGGGGTTATCGTAATGGATGATTCCACCTGCATGGTGAAGGCTGCATTGCGAATATCCAAATTTTACGCGGAGGAGTCGTGCGGGCAGTGTACTCAATGCCGCGAGGGAACGGAGTGGATGCACCGCATTCTGACCCGGCTCGAAAATGGACAGGGCAAACGCGGCGACTTGGAACTTATGCTCGACATTTGTGCCAACATGAAGGGGAGCACGATTTGCCCGCTCTCTGACGCCGCTGCAATGCCGATCGAGAGTTACATTCAAAAATTCTACGACGAGTTTGCGGCACACATCCAGGAGCAACGCTGCGTCGTCGCTTGAGATGAATACGCCAGATCAAATCAGGTCCGCTGAGGAGCTTGGATGCCTCTTCGATGATCGCTACCTGCTGCATAATCCCGGCATAAGGCATCCGGAATCTCCGCAGAGACTTGTAGCGATCCGCCAAATGCTCCAGGAATCCGGCGTCATCGATCGCTGGCAGATGGTGCAGCCGCGAATCGCGACTTCGGAGGAACTGGAACTCATCCATGATCCCGTCCACGTCCGGCGCATAGAACAGGCATCCGGACGCGCCCCCGCTTACCTGGATTTCGACACTTCGGTTTCATCGGAAAGTTACTGGACGGCACTGTTGGCAGCTGGGGGTACCCTGGAATGTGTCGATTCGCTCTTTTCGGGAAAGCTTCGAAGAGCCTTCGCGTTTGTCCGTCCTCCGGGGCACCATGCAAACGGCGAAAGTGCGCGGGGATTTTGCCTTTTCAATAACGTCGCTCTAGCAGCTGCCTATGCCAGGATAAAGTACCGACTCGAACGCATTGCCATTGTCGATTTCGATGTGCATCACGGCGATGGAACTCAGGCGTGTTTTTATGAAATTCCCGAAGTGCTGTATATCTCTACACACCAGTTTCCCTTTTATCCGGGGACAGGGGATTTTGATGAGGTTGGGAAGGGCGAGGGAAAGGGATACAGCTTGAATTTTCCCCTACCGGAAGGGACAGGGAATTCAAGCTTTGTGCCAATTTACTCAAAGATAATATCCACGGTGCTCGATCAGTTCGAACCTCAGCTTATCCTGGTCTCCGCAGGATTTGACGCCCATTTCAAAGATCCTCTCGGGGGTCTGGCCCTGACACACGCCGGGTACGGATCGGCAGCAGCTTCCTTGATGCTCGCAGCCGAGCGCTGGTGTAATGGAAGGATCTGCTTCGTTCTCGAGGGTGGTTATAGCTTGGAAGGGTTGAAGGACAGTTCGCGGGCGGTGCTGATTGAGATGGAGAAAAAACGCCCTGACGAGATTTCCGTGCGAGAGGGCGCCCTTTTCAAAGAAATCTCCCAAAAGGCGGCTAAATTCAGCCGTTGGAAATGGTGACCTATGTTGATAAGGGAAGCGGCGGTTGCCGGACAGTTCTACCCGGGGAGTGCGGGCGAACTGCGGAAGGTTGTGGAAGCGTTGGTTCAAAAACCCGAGACATTGATGGATGCGAAAGGAATCGTGGTGCCCCACGCGGGATACGTATATTCGGGCTCGGTAGCGGGCAAAGTTTTTTCTTCGGTGCGGTTGCACAAAAAATGCATTATTTTGGGACCGAATCATTCGGGCCGAGGCCCGGCACTGGCAATTTCGCCAGCGGGCGCCTGGCGCACTCCTCTGGGTACGACGACTGTCGATCCGGAAATGAACCGCGATCTGATGGACGCTTGCCCTGGGTTGCAGGAGGATTCTTCCGCTCACAGGAGTGAACACTGCCTGGAGGTTCAGATCCCATTTCTTCAGGTGCTGCAGCCTGATTTTAGCTTTTCGGCAATTTGTGTCCGGACGGCGAATTATCGCGATCTCGAAGCACTCGGCCATGCAATGGCTCATGTTGTCCACGCCGGTCAAGAACCAGTTCTGCTCGTCGCAAGTTCCGACATGACGCATTATGAGAATGCGGATACGGCTGCCAGGCAGGACCAACTTGCCATTGACCGGGTTCTTGCTGTCGATCCCGTCGGGCTTTACCGGGTTGTGCTCGAAAACGACATCACAATGTGCGGCTTCGCTCCGACCGTCGCAGTTCTCGTGGCGTGCGCTGATTTGGGCGCGACATCCGGGCGGCTGATTGAATATACGAATTCCGGCGCGGCAAGCGGAGATTACGACAGGGTCGTCGCATATGCTGGAATGGCCGTTGCCTAATTACGAATTACAAATGACGAATTACGAATTGACGACCAAGCAGGGTGAATGTTTTCATTCGTAATTCGTAATTCGTAATTCGTAATTCTGCTTCATTCTGTGTGCATGGCAGATCGCCACAGCCAGTGCGTCGGCTGCGTGATCCGGGGACGGGATTTCCGGCAGCCTGAGAAGAAACCGGACCATTGCCTGGATTTGGGTTTTGTCAGCCCGCCCGTACCCGACAACCGCGCTCTTGATCTCTAACGGGGAATATTCGTAAATATCGAGCCCCTGCTGGGCAGCAACCAGCAACGCGATTCCCCTTGCATGCCCCAGCTTGAGAGCCGATTGCACATTGGTCGCGTGAAATACTTCTTCAATGGCCATGATGTCCGCCTTCTCGCGCGAAAGAACTTTGCTCAAATCCTGATAAATCTTGAGAAGGCGAACCTGAAAAGGCCGGCGGGTTTGAGTGGTAATAGCGCCGAATATAACTGCGTTGTGCGTGGATCCATCGGTTTCGATAATGCCGTAGCCGGTGGATCCGATTCCCGGATCAATGCCCAGTATTCGCATTACCAGGCTGCCTTAGGAGGCTTGTTCAAGCTCCGATTCATCGATATCGAAATTGGCCCAGACATTTTGAATATCTTCGTGGTCTTCGAGAGCTTCCATAAGCTTGAGCATCGTCTGGGCGTGTTTCCCTTCCAGCTTGACGTAATTCTGTGGGATCATGGAAATCTCAGCGGAAGCTGTTGGGATTTTTTCTTTTTCCAAAGCAGACCTGACGGCCTCAAAACTTTCGGGTGTCGTCAAAATCTCGAAGTTGCTCCCGTCCTCGCGCATGTCGTCCGCGCCGGCGCTAAGCGCCAGATCCAGCAGCTTCTCCTCGTCCGCCGAGGACTTCTCCACAACGAAATACCCTTTTCTTTCAAACATCCAGCCGACGCATCCCGTTTCACCCAGGTTCCCGCCGTTCTTGGAAAGAAGGTGCCGCAATTCGGCCACGGTACGATTCCTGTTGTCCGTCAGGACGTGCATAAAAATCGCGACGCCCCCGGGACCATATCCTTCGTAATTCACATCTTCGTAGGAGATGCCGGGCAGTTCTCCCGTCCCACGCATGATCGCCTTCTTGATGTTGTCGGCGGGCATATTGGCTGCCTTCGCCGTTGCGACCGCAAGCCGCAGTCTGGGATTGGCGTCGACATCTCCGCCGCCGCCCCGCGCCGCTGCAGTCATTTCCTTGATCAAGCGAGTGAATATCCGGCCGCGTTTCGAATCCGCCGCCGCCTTCTTATGCTTAATTGAATGCCACTTTGAGTGACCTGACATAAAATGACTCCTTTGCCGACAGGATTAATCATTTTATCATAGTTCGCGGAATCCCATAGGATCTTGTGAATGACGTTTACGTGTTTACGAATTTAAACCATTTAACAGGGAATACTATGACTCAGGAAGAAGTGCTTCAGATTTTTAAGCGGTCGGGCGCCCTGCTGGAAGGCCATTTCCGGCTGACGTCGGGACTTCACAGTGATCGCTATCTGCAGTCAGCGCTGGTTCTCCAGCACCCTAAACAGGCAACGGCCCTGGGAGCGGCATTGGCTGCTCGGCTGAAAGAATTGGGCCAGCTGCCGGATTTCGTGATCGCTCCCGCTCTGGGGGGGATTCTTGTAGCTCATGAAGTAGCGCGGGAGATCGGGGTGCGCGGTCTTTTTGCAGAGCGCCAGGACGGTGTTCTCCGGCTGCGCCGCGGATTTCGGATCGAGCCAGGCGAAAAAGCCTATGTCGTTGAGGATGTTGTAACGACAGGCGGATCCACCAAGGAGACGATGGATGTGGTGACTCAGGCGGGCGGAGTAATCCTGGCCGCCGGATCCCTCATTGATCGGACCGGCGGAAGAGCCAATCTGGGAGTGCCAAGGACAGCGCTCGCGGTTCTGGACATACCCGCTTTCCCTCCTGATGAGTGCCCGTTATGCAAGACCGGAAGCCAGGCAATCAAACCCGGCAGCCGTTAGAAGCCTGTCCGGAAATTGGGAGGAATCGCATCCAACTCTCAGATAAGCGAAATATTCGGCTGACAGTGGCGTTTGAGGGGACTCGCTATCATGGCTGGCAAATGCAACGGGACTCCCCCACCATTCAAGGGTTGATCTCGGACGCCATTGCCAAAATCACGGGGGAGCGGGTGAATCTAATCGGCAGCGGACGCACGGATGCGGGGACCCACGCCCGCGCTCTCGTCGCGAATTTCCTCACCCAATCGATGATCGCTCCTGCACAACTGGGTCGAGCCCTCAATGGAGTGCTTCCCGGGGATATCCGTATCGTATCGGCTCGGAAGGCGCCGCTGGACTTTCATGCCCGCAGGGACGCCATTTCAAAAACATATAGATATCAGGTTTATCTAGGGTCGATCCTGGCTCCTCATTTGGCTCGGGAGTATTTCCACTATCCCTATCGTCTTCAAATCGCGCCAATGCAACAGGCCGTCCGGCTTTTCCTGGGTGAGCATGATTTTGCCAGCTTTGCAAAAACGAACGCCTCTCATTCGAGCACTGTCCGCCATATCTTCCGGTGTGAGTTGAAGAAAAAAGGGCTTCGTTTGTTCTTGACGGTTCAAGGCAATGGATTCCTGCATCACATGGTCCGCAATATGGCCGGGACACTGATTGAGGTGGGAAAAGGATCCATCAGTCTTGAACAATTTCAAGATCTGTTCGTCAAACGGGACAGGAGACTTGCGGGATTTACGGCGCCGGCCCATGGGCTGGTTCTGCTAAAAGTTCAGTATTAGGACTACCGTTTACGCGGTCACGGGTTCATGTGTTAACGCGTAAACCCGTGAACGCGTAAACGGTAGTCCTGGCACATGCTATCTGCTATCATAGCCAACTGGAGAAGATTGTTATGGAGCTGGAAGGCTTCGCAGAGACTGGAAGCCCGGAAGCCGGTCTTTTAAAGCTGATCGATGAGGACCGATTGCCGAAACACGTGGCCGTCATTATGGATGGGAACGGCCGATGGGCGCGATTGCGCAAGCTCCCGAGGGTTGCAGGACATCGCGCCGGTATTGAATCGGTACGGGATATCGTGGAGAGTTCCGCACGGCTTGGATTCCAAGTCTTGACCTTGTACGCGTTTTCCGTCGAGAACTGGAAGAGACCTCGCAGGGAAATCCTTACTTTGATGAACTTGCTGAAAGAATATGTGCGGCTGGAACTGAAGAATGTTCACAAAAACAACATAAAATTCCAGGCAATCGGGAGAATCCAGGAACTCGATAGATCCGTGCGGGTCGAACTGCAGCGTGCAATGCGGACTACCAGGAACAATACCGGGATGGTCCTCAACGTCGCGCTGAATTACAGCGGACGTGCGGAGATCGTTGATACCTTTAACACACTTTTCCTGAAGCTAAAAGAAAACGGGCACAAACATCCCGTTAATGAAGAGCTGATTTCGCAATTCCTCTATACTTCCGGGATTCCGGACCCTGATCTTCTGATTCGCACCAGCGGCGAGATGCGCATCAGTAATTTCCTTTTGTGGCAGATCGCCTATTCAGAAATCTACATAACCCAGACATTCTGGCCCGACTTTCGGCGCAAACACCTGCTTGAGGCAATTCTGGAATACCAACAGCGTGATCGTCGTTACGGCGGGATCTGAGATAGTAGACAGTAGGCAGCCGGCAGTAAAACCGGAATTCAGAAGCCGGAATTCGGAACAGAGTCAGTTTTCGCTTGATGGAAATAGGAGACCTTCTGATTTCGCCACAACTCACTGCCTACTGTCCACTGCCCACTGACGGGAAAAAATGGCTAGAATAATTTCGGCTGCCATCATCGTACCGATCGCGATACTCGTGGTTATCTACGCAACTCCCATTTACTTTCTGATTGGAATAGGCCTGATAGGAACCGCCTGCCTCTACGAGTATTACCGGTTGCTGCGTTCCATGGCAGTGAAAGCTCAGCCTTTATTCGGCTATCCGGCTTTTTGGCTGCTGTTGATTGGGTTCCGCCAGGGAAGATTCCCCGCAACCATCATTTTGGCTTTGGTGATGCTTGCCGGATTCCTTTTGGCTATGGGGCGAAGCAGACAGCCGGTTCGCGAACGAGCCTGGGCGCTCATGTCGGAATTATTTGGTATTTTTTATCTGGCATTGTTCCTATATCCCGCGCTACCGGTTCGCTACGATTTCGGAAACAAAACCGGCCTGCATTGGACACTTGTGCTGCTGGCCGTGATTTGGGCAGGCGATACTGTGGCGCTTGTGGTCGGGAAGACGATCGGGAAAAGCCCGTTTGCACCGGTTCTGAGCCCGAAGAAGACAAATGAAGGGGCCCTGGCAGGATTGCTTGGAGGTATCGCAATTGCGGCAGCTCTTCAGCATTTTCTTTTTCCTGATCTTTTGCTGCGCCATGTATTGTTTGCTTCAGTTCTTCTCGGAATTTTCGGTCAGCTTGGCGATCTGGCGGAATCAATGTTAAAAAGGGCCGCGGATGTCAAGGACAGCTCGCATTTAATTCCAGGACATGGGGGCATACTCGACCGTATGGACAGTTTGCTTTTTGCCTTCCCCGTGATGTATTTTTACCTGCTCCAAATTTATTAGGAAGGACCGTTTACGCGTTCACGCGTTTACGGGTTTACCCGTTGACCCAAGCACCTACAGACAAGTGCTGTTAACGCGTAAACGGTGGTTCAGCAAATAAATCGCCAAGCCTCCTATAGAGTGCTAGAATGTGACGTTTTGCAGGTAGGTATTGATGAAAGTTTTGTCCCTTCTTGGCTCGACCGGGTCGATTGGCACCAACACACTCAAGGTTACTTCAAGTTTCCCGAAGGACTTTCGGGTGGCAGGGCTCAGCGCCGGCAAAAATGTCTCCCAACTGGCAAGCCAGACCGAGGCGGTACGCCCCGAAATAGTATCCAGCGGAGACGAACGCGTTTCCGCCGAACTACAGAGCTTGCTCCGTCAACGTGGCTATCCCATGTCCCGCACGCGTTTCGTCTATGGGATTGAGGGACACATCGAGGTTTCTTGTCACCCGGAATCCTCCATTGTTGTTTCAGCGATTTCGGGGGCCGCGGGTCTTCTGCCCACATATCGTGCGCTGGAGCAAGGGAAAAGCATTGCGCTCGCCAACAAGGAAACACTCGTGATGGCGGGCGAATTGATGATGCAGAGATCGCGCCAGAAAGGGATTCCGATCCTCCCGGTGGATAGCGAACATAATGCAATTCATCAATGTCTTCGAGGAGGGCAAAGACAGGAAATAAGGCGTCTTATTCTGACCGCATCCGGAGGACCTTTCCGTGAAACGCCCAGGGAGCAGCTTGCCTCAGTAACACTCGAGCAGGCTCTCAACCATCCGACCTGGCGCATGGGCAGGAAAATTACTATCGATTCGGCTACCCTGATGAACAAGGGGCTTGAAGTCATCGAAGCATCCTGGCTCTTCGGAGTTAAGCCTGACGAAATCGCGGTTGTGGTGCATCCCCAGAGCGTCGTTCACTCAATGGTCGAGTTCATCGACGGCTCCATCCTGGCACAACTGGGATTGACGGACATGCGCATCGCCATTCAATACGCTCTTACTTACCCCGAACGATGGAATTCCCCTCTCCCCTCCCTCGACATTTTTCAGCTTCAAAATTTGGAGTTTCTGGAGCCGGATCTTGAAAAGTTTCCTTGTGTGGATCTGGCATACCGGGCTCTGCGCGCAGGCGGCACGGCTCCGGCAGTTCTCAATGCAGCCAATGAAGTGGCAGTGGAGGCGTTTTTAAACAACGGAATCGCATTCCATGAGATTCCGCAAATCATCAAATCTGTCCTGGATTCCCATAGCCCGATGCCGGCCTCCAACCTGGAATCAGTGCTGAAGGCTGACGTATGGGCCCGAGAGGAAGCCCGAATTCTTAGTCAATCCAGCAATTCGATAATATCCATCCGGTGAGTTGACTGCGTCCGATAGTCCGGCCTAGACCTGATTTGAAAATCCACTTCGGTTGTTGAGCCTTTCTTTTCTATAGGGCATCATATTGAGGACGAGGGGAAGGAGATTTCCGATTGATCATTACCATCCTGGCTTTTGTGGTTGTACTCGGGATTACTATCTCGTTTCATGAATTCGGCCATTTTGCCATGGCCAAACTCCTGAAAATCAGGGTTCTTGTGTTCTCGCTGGGTTTCGGCCCGAGGCTTGCCGGTTTTACGCGCGGAGGCACGGAGTATCGACTGAGTCCTTTTCCGCTGGGCGGATATGTGAAGATGGCGGGCGAAACGTTTGATGAAGAACGCAAAGGGGCCCCGGATGAGTTTCTTTCCCATCCGAAATGGCATCGCTTGCTTGTAGCCATCGCCGGCCCTTGCATGAATATCCTCCTGGCAATCGCGATCGGGGCGTCCTCTTATATTGAAGGGGTTTATGTAGCTCGCTATCCGAAGGAGCCGGCGGTCGTCGGCCCTGTGGCTGCAGGATCGGCTGCCAGGCGTGCAGGGTTGGAAACAGGAGACCGGATCGTTTTCGTTCATGGAAATCCGATAAAAACCTGGGAGGATCTGGAAATTGCGCTTGGAACTGCACCCAGAAATTCGCTGGATGCAGAGATTTTACGTGATGATCGAACGTTGCAGCTTCATTTCGATGCGCCGCCGGGCGCCGAACAGATCGAACCGGCCGCATTGGGATTCAAGTGGCCTTTGTCCAGAACAATCGTGCAAAGCCTCGATGAAAACATGCCCGCTCAAAAGGCGGGATTGAAAGAGGGGGACGAAATCCTCTCTGTGACTGGAAACGGTAAAACGGGCACAGATTATAGCCACATTTTAAACATCATTTCGGAAAGCAAAGGCATTCCCCTGGATTTTACCGTGCGCAGGTCGGATGTTCCGCCGAAAAGGGACAAAATTTGGAATGCCGCAGAATCGCAAAAAGGCAAAATTCTGCATTTCTCTGTTACACCGATCGAAGACAAAGGACGCGTCGTCGTGGGTTTCTACCCCGACTCTCCTTCGGATCTCCAGAAATTCGAAATATTGGGCGCTCTCGGCCAATCGGTCCGTCGAAATTATGAAATGTCGAAATTGACTTTTCGAATTATTGGCAGGATTTTCAGGGGTTCCGCATCCGTTCGTACGCTCTCCGGACCTATCGAAATAGCCCGGATGTCCGGGAGCGCCGCCCGCACAGGCAGCGCCCCGTTATTCCTCGGCTTCCTGGGATTGATCAGTCTTCAACTGGGTGTATTCAATCTGCTTCCAATCCCGATTCTCGACGGAGGCGTAATCGCGCTGCTCGTCATCGAAGGACTCATTCGGCGAGATTTGAGCCTCAACTTGAAGGAAAAAATTGTGCAGGTGGGATTTGTCTTGCTTATTCTCTTAATGGGTTTCGTCGTATTCAATGATCTTTCGAAGATCATCGACTTTGACCGCCTCTTTCGATAATCCCTAGCGAAAACTGGCCAGCGCCGACTGCTCGTTGTCAAACACTTGGAAAACCGTCAGTAATTTTGTGATTGCGAGCAGCTCATGGATTTTTTTTGTCAGACTGAGAAGTTTGAGCTGGCCACCGCTGTTTGCTACCGTGGTATACGTGCTGACCAATTCACCGATTCCCGAGCTGTCGATATAATTGACATCGGCAAGATTCAGGATGATCTTCTTCCCGTCGCTTTTCAGGATATCGCGCACCTTGTTGCGGACAGTCATCGTCCCCTCTCCTAGTGTAATTTTGCCGCTGCAATCCAAAATAGTGACGTCCCCAACGGTGCGTGTTTCGATCTTCATATCTATTCTCCTTAATTTGAAGAAACCTTCTTCACCATATGCACTTCCATTCCACCTTGCGAGAGAGATCTGAACTCGACCTCATCCATAAACGTACGGATATAAAATATTCCCCGGCCGCTCGGTTTCAGCAGGTTTTCCGCATCCAACGGATTCGGAACTTCATCAGCGCAGAATCCGTTGCCCTGGTCCTTAACAGAAATAGAGAGTTGATCCGGAAAAACTTCGAAGCAGATGTCCACTTTCTTGCTCAAGTCCAGCTTGTTTCCATGCTGAATGGCGTTCGTCACCGATTCCCGAACCGACATCCCGATCCAGTGCGCAGAATCCTGATCAAAACTCATGGAATTCGTAATGCAGTCGGTAAGGATCTGGATCAGATCGAGGTTGTCCAGGGCACTGCTTATAATTACGTCAATCTCGTTGGCTATTCTCTTCATCAGGCGGTATCAACAAGACTGGGCATCTTTCTTGACATCATTGCCATCTTAATCGTCGAACTTCCGGCATGTCAAGGCAGAACAGGATGGGAGGATGGATGCAACATCGCTGCTCCCCCTATCTTTTCCAACCCGGTCTTGTCATATCTATCATCGGGTTTCTAACGAGGAGACACTACCGCGTTCCGCGCCAACACTCAAGATAAATGGTTTGATCCGTTTCCCGTTTACGCGTTTACGGGTTAACGCGTTGACCCGGAGGCGGATAAATGGAGCACCTTGTATCCGATCCCCAGTTTTCTGCGATCTCAGCAGGCTTTCATTCCAGATTGTGAGGCGGCTCTTCAGAGGCTGTGACCGGGAGCGCCAGATCTTGTAAAGGCTCGGAATTCAGGTTTTCAATCCTCCGGCCTTTCAACAAAAGCATTTCCTGTAAAGAAGCCACATTCCTCCCCTGGGCCAGATGGGCATTCCTGGGAATGACATCCTCAACTTCCGGCACCCCCTGATTTTCATCAAAAGCGGTTTCCCGAACGGGAGTATTCCTGGCAAGAAGATCGCGCGCCATTTCCGGCATAAGCACAGGTTCTCTTCCATTGTCCGACACCGGGGATCTAAGTTCCTGCAGTTGTGTTTGTCCCCTGACTGTCTTCCCCACCGACTCAGAATAGCCGGAAGTTTGAGCTTGAGCCCGTGTAGTGAGCTTCGCCATGAACTGATCGAGTTCCTGGACAAGCTGAACCCATTCCATCTCCTTCTGCTTGAGTATCCGCTCCCGGTCCAGACATTCCTTTTCCAATGCCTGCCGCCTCTTGAGGCCTTCTTCCTGGATAGACTTTAATTCCTCCTCAAGCTGCCGCTGCAATTTCAATTTCTCTCCCGCCCACTTTTGCCGGTATTCTTCATCCTCATTCTGTCGGCGAATGCGCAGTTTTTCCTGGTATTCTTTCTCTTCATTCACTCGTTTTGCTTTCTCTGCCTCCCAAAGAGTGCGCTGGTCCGAAATCAGACGTTCGAAGCTCTCCTTTCGTTGACGATGGTCCTGTGCGAGACGCTCTAATGCTTCCGCGGATGCTTCGATTCCATAGATGGCCTTCAATTCCTTTTTCTTGAGATCCACTTCCGAACAGATTTGACTCAGCTGCTCCGCAGATTTTCTTGCTCCCTCCGAAAGACGAGTTAAAAACCCTGCCATTTCAGTACTGAGGCAGGAAAAACGCTCAATTTCGGTTGAAAGCTTGTTTGTATCCGAAAGAAGCTGCGGGTCCATCTCGTCACGGCTGATTTCGGCCGTTTCCGATGATTTGCGCGCCTTATCCAGCGTCATTTCTTGGGAAATTCCCGACTGATCGCTCTCAGCTCCGCTCATTTCGCCTCCGTTTCCATAAGGACAACCTTTTTTCTCATTCTAGTATCGTAATGTCCTGGTTGACAGTAAAATCAGTATATCCTGCTGGGAAAGAAAATTGATTGAGGGATTTGCATGTCGGATTCTGTGAAAGATCGCATAGAAGCACTGCGGACCCGGATCGAGCATCACAACTTCAAGTATTATATCGAGGATAATCCGGAGATCAGTGACCTGGAATTCGACTTGCTCATGAAGGAACTCCAGGAACTGGAATCCAGGAATCCCGAGTTTATCACTCCCGATAGCCCGACACAAAGAATTGGCGGGCAGCCAATTGAAGGTTTCCGGCAGGTTGTTCATCGTGTTCCCATGCTCTCCATAGAAAACACCTATAACGAGGAAGAAGTGAGGGAATTCGATGCCCGCATTCGCCGGTGGCTTGAAAATGAAAACCCGCAATACGTGGTGGAACATAAGATAGACGGAGTCTCCGCATCTTTGTTATTCGAAACGGGTCGATTCACGCTTGGATTGACCCGGGGCGACGGAACCCGTGGAGACGATATTACGCATAATTTGCGCACAGTTCGGGATGTCCCTCTCCGCCTGCTTATTCAGAAACGAAAACCGCCGGATGTCCTGGAAGTCCGGGGGGAAGTTTACATGACGCATTCTGAGCTTTCACGGCTCAACAAATTGCAGGCCGAGAGAGAAGAACGCATTTTTGCCAATTGCCGCAATGCTGCCGCGGGAAGCCTGAAGCTTTTGGATCCGCGCCAAAGCAGCCAGCGCATCCTCAGATTTTTCGCCCATAGCGAGGGGCAATTGAGCGGCTTGCAGGTCGACACTCACGCTGAATTTCTCGACCTGCTCCGGAGTTACGGCATTCCGGTCGTCCCGCACAGCAAGCCGTTCAATTCCATCGACGAAGCTTTGAATTATTGCAAAGAAACTCTGGAAGCGCGCGCTGAACTCGATTACGAGACCGACGGCCTGGTCATCAAAGTGAACAGCTTTGCCCAGCGCGACCGACTGGGGACAACAAGCAAATCGCCCCGGTGGGTGATCGCATACAAGGTGGAACTTTGGCAATCAAGCACCCGGATTGAGGACATCCACGTACAGGTCGGAAAAACCGGCACACTGACCCCGGTAGCGGAACTCCAGACCGTTGAGATCGCCGGCACGAAAGTTTCCAGAGTCAGCCTCCACAATGCGGACGAAATCGCCCGGAAAGACATACGCATCGGCGATAGCGTCATTGTTGAAAAGGCGGGAAAGATAATTCCTCATGTGGTCCGAGTGGAACTGGAAAAAAGAACGGGCAACGAAGAGGCGTACCAGTTTCCCACTGAATGTCCAGAATGCGGAGGGGAAGTCGGACGCGATGAGGGCGGAGTCTACATTCGGTGTCTCAACCCCTCCTGCCCCGCGCAACTAAAGGAGCGGCTCCGCTTTTTTGCTTCGAGGCAGGCAATGGATATCGAAGGGTTGGGTCCGGCTTTGATCGATCAGCTTGTGGATCAGGGCCTTGTCAAATCTTTGCCGGACATTTACGGCCTGGCTGCAGAACGACTTGAAAAGCTGGAGCGTATGGGGGAGAAATCCGCGCAAAACCTGATTGAGGGGATCGAGGCCAGCAAAAACCGCGGGCTGACGCGGGTTCTGACCGCACTGGGAATCCGGCATGTAGGGGAACGGAATGCGAGGCTGCTTGCGGAAGAATTCGGAAATATTGAGGCCCTGATTTCCTCTTCAGAGGAGCGTCTGGCCGAGATCCCGGGCGTGGGTCCGATAGTGGCACAGAGCGTTCACCAGTTCTTTCAAAGCGATGCGGGGAAGGAAACAATCCGCAGTCTCAAGGAACACCGTGTAAAAATGTCAGAGGAAACAGCTACCAAACCGCCGGTTGCCGCATCCAGGTTTGCAGGAAAAACCTTTGTCATCACAGGAACGATGGCGCTCTTCAGCCACACTGAAATGGAGGAGCGGATCCGCCGTCTCGGGGGCAAGACGTCGTCCAGCGTGTCACGGAAGACCGACTTCGTGGTGGCTGGGGACAATCCTGGATCCAAACTGGAAAAGGCAAGGGAGCTTGGAATCAAGATTCTGAGTGAAGAAGATCTGCTTTAGCCGTCAGCCATCAGCTCTCAGATGTTAACTGTTGGTCATCGGCCATAAGCTGGCTGCTGATCGCAGACGGCTGATGGCTGATTTTTGTTGACAATGCGGCAATTTCGTTATTTTAGTACTCCTAAACACAATCCACGAAATAATAACCGGTTCGGCACTGAACTCGATAGGGAGGTCCGATGGCAACGAAAGCGAAATCCAACAAGAAGAAGAAAGCACCTGCCTTGAAGAAGCAACCGGCTCGGAAGAGTGCATCAAAACCGAATGCTGAGTTGCTGGCCAAGCAGATTCAGAAACTTAGTTCGCGCATTAAAGCACTGGAAAGCAGGGCTCCGATCGCCGGACCTGCAGGGCCGCGGGGTCCCGTTGGGCCCCAGGGAGCGCCCGGACCGGCCGGCCCGACAGGGCCGAAGGGCGATCCCGCAGATCCCGGTCAACTTGCAGAACTGGAGCGACGTGTCAAGGAGCTGGAGCTCCGGCTGGCAGCGCCTATCCAGGCAACCGCAGTTTAGTGATGCATTGACGATTGACAGTTGACGATTGACGACTGGATATGAATCCAATCGTCAATCGTCAATCTGAAATCGTCAATATACCCTCTATTTGTCACTTCAGACTTGATCTAGACAGACTAATCCTTGATTCTATCCATTTTAAACTGGCAAGGATATTACTAGCGAGGACTCTATGTTTGATCCTAATGAAATCGGGAAGATACGCACGGCCGCTCAGAAATGGCAGAATAAACTTCGAGAAAGCCTGGCCAAGCATCCCGAGCGGAGCAAGAATTTTCAGACCTCTTCGGAAATACCCATCCAGGAAGTCTATTCTCCCGTCGAAAATGCGGAAATAGATTACATGCGCGATTTAGGCCTGCCCGGAGAATATCCATTTACGCGCGGCATTCAGGCAAATATGTATCGCGACAGGTTTTGGACCATGCGCCAGTATGCCGGATACGGCAGCGCCGAAGATACGAATCGGCGTTACCGGTACCTGCTCGAACAGGGGCAGACAGGTCTATCGGTGGCTTTCGACCTGCCCACGCAGATTGGTTACGATTCCGACCACGCCCTGGCCAAAGGAGAAGTGGGGAAAGTGGGCGTAGCGATTGATTCAGTAAAAGACATGGCGGTTCTTTTCAACGGAATTCCGTTGGATAAAGTCTCCACCTCTATGACTATCAATGCACCCGCGTCCGTTCTCCTGGCAATGTATGTTGTGGTGGCAGAGCAGAATGGCATTCCCGCATCCAAACTTGATGGAACGATTCAAAATGACATTTTGAAAGAGTATTCATCCCGGGGAACCTATATCTATCCGCCGAAACCCTCCATGCGCCTCATCACCGATACCTTTGACTACTGCGCCAGGGAGATACCAAACTGGAAACCCATCAGCATCAGCGGATACCACATGAGAGAGGCCGGGTGCACAGCCGTTCAGGAAGTCGCCTTCACCATCGCGAATGCGATTGCCTACGTGGAGACTGCGATCAAAGCCGGGCTTCATGTCGATGATTTCGGTCCGAGACTTTCTTTCTTTTTTAATGCTCATTTGAATTTCCTGGAGGAGATTGCGAAATTCCGCGCGGCCCGGCGGTTATGGGCCAAGGCTATGAAAGAACGATTCGGGGCCAGAAATCCTCGATCCTGGATGCTGCGTTTCCACACCCAGACTGCCGGAGTGACGTTGACCGCGCAGCAGCCTTTAAACAACGTGATCCGGGTCACGTGGCAAGCCCTCTCCGCCGTACTTGGCGGAGCGCAGTCCTTGCACACCAACTCCATGGACGAAGCACTCGCACTTCCGTCCGAGCAATCCGCCAGGGTGGCATTGCGCACCCAGCAGCTGATCGCCTATGAATCAGGCGTCGCGGACACGGTAGATCCTCTCGGCGGCTCCTACTATATCGAATCCCTCACGGATGAAATCGAAAGGCGCGCGGCGGAGCTTATCCGGAAAATCGACGAAATGGGAGGCGCCGTTGCGGCGGTCGAGAGCGGTTACATCCAGCAGGAGATTCAGGAGAGCTCCTACGTGCATCAGAAGCAGGTGGAATCAGGCGATCGCGTGGTTGTCGGCATGAACCGGTTCCAGATAAAAGAAACCCGCGATCAGGAACTGCTTCACGTTGATCCTGCTGTCCGGGATGTCCAGAGCAGAAGAATTGCCGAACTTCGGGGATCCCGAGATACGCAGAAGGCGCAATCTTCGCTTGAAAGGCTGAGAAAAACAGCCGCAGGAGAGGGCAATCTGATGATTCCAATCCTGGATTGCGTTCGCTCACTCTGCACTCTGGGCGAAATATGCGATTGCATGCGGGAAGTCTTCGGCGAATATAAGCCGGCTTAACAACTGAACAGCGCGACGGGTTTATTGCAAGGAGAGATTTGAGGAATGAAAATCCTGAGTATCGATCACATAGGAGTTGCGGCAAAGTCAATCAACGACGTAGCTCCGTTTTGGAATGAGGCTTTGGGCCTGACAGCGAAAGGCAAAGAAACAGTCGAGGAACAGAAGGTGACTACGCTTTTTGTTCCGGTTGGCGAAAGCCAGATCGAAGTGCTCGAGTCAACCGCCCCAGATGGAGCCGTGGCCAAATTTATTGATGCCCGCGGGGAGGGGATCCAGCACATTGCTTTGCGGGTTGATAATATCGATGAAGCCTTGAATCAGCTGCGGGAAAAGGGAGTGCGGCTGATAGATGAAACGCCGCGCAAGGGAGCCGGGGGAGCACGAATCGCCTTTATCCATCCCAAATCGACCCATGGAATTCTGCTGGAACTGGTCGAGCGCCCGGCCGGAAGTCATCACTAGTGTTGTGTGATCAAAATGCGTTGTCGAAATAATCATTGAACCATGCCGGGAGCGCCGGCGTCTCGCCGGCTCTTTTGCAGAATTTCGAATCTTGCACAACCTATCGTAATGCGTAAAGGAGCCGGCGAGACGCCGGCGCTCCCGATCGTAAGCAACCGTATTTCCCAAACACATCACTAGCGACAAAACGGGGACAGCCACCGTAATCCCCTAACTGCTGCCCGGCCCTGGGACTACCTCAGCCTTCCTGCATTTAGGGGATTACGGTGACTGTCCCCGTTTTGCGCTTTAGTGCATGAAGAAATTTAGCGCGTTAATGAGATAATTTCGCAAGTCCCGCCGGTCTACGATTGCATCCAGCATCCCGTGCTGCAACAGAAATTCGGAACGCTGAAAGCCCTTGGGAAGTTTTTGGCGTATCGTCTGCTCAATAACTCTGGGACCGGCGAATCCGATGAGCGCTCCCGGTTCAGCGATATTCAGATCGCCAAGCATTGCATAGCTCGCCGTGACGCCACCGGTCGTAGGATCTGTCAGGACTGAGATGAATGGGATGCGCGCCTCATCCAACTGGGCCAATGCAGCGCTGACCTTGCCCATCTGCATCAGAGAAAGCGTCCCTTCATGCATGCGGGCTCCCCCTGAAGCCGAGATGATGATGAGCGGCACTTTTTCATTGACTGCCCTCTCAATAGCCAACGTAATCATCTCGCCGACAACCGAGCCCATCGAACCTCCGATGAAACTGTACTCCATGGCGGATATCAGGGTGTCGCGACCACCGAGGGTGCCGCGTGCATTTACCACCGCATCATTTAAACCCGTCGCCGCCCTGGCCGCTACGAGTTTCCTCTCATACGGTTTTCGATCCACAAACTTCAACGGATCGGGAGAAATCAGATGGTTGTCGAAAGTTTGATACGTGTGGTTATCGAAAAGCATGGCAAGCCGCTCGGTCGAAGTCAGACGGAAGTGATAACCACACTTCGGACATACCTTCTCGTTGGCTTCGAGATCCTTCTTCCAGATAAACGCACTACAGCCGTCGCACTTGGTGAACACTCCTTCGGTCCGGACGGTTTTGTCTTCTTCTTTAGTATTGGCAATCGGGCTTTTTTCTTTTTTAAACCAACTCATGGCGTGCATCATACCCTAGATTGTGTCCGCCAGGCGTCAAGTTTTCTGATTCAAGACAAATCATACCAGGCACGTTTTTCATTGAAAAATGTGCCTGGTATGATTTTTGCGATTATCTTTATCACCCGCAGCCAGGCGGGAAACGCGAAATCTTAAACGTTTGATTTTGTCAGAAAATGCCTGCACTATACAGCTTTTGAAACTTTTATGATCATCGCGGTCGACCAGGAAATACCCTATTGGCAAGAAGCGCTTTCGCAGCTGGGTGAGATTCGTCTTTTTTCGGCAAGGGAACTGAATCCAGCGCAAATCCGAGATGTCGATGCATTGGTAGTCCGTTCCATCACACCCGTAACGGCTCCTCTTCTGGATGGAAGTTCCGTGCGATTTGTAGCCGCAGCCAGCGCCGGCGTCGATCACATAGACCAGGCGTATCTGAAAGACTGCGGGATACATCTCAGCTACGCCGCCGGATGCAATGCCAATTCCGTTTCCGAATACATCATTACCGCACTGCATGTCGTCGCCTCCAGGAGAGGCTGGGATCTGAAGAAAAAATCGCTCGCAGTCATAGGGGTGGGAAACGTTGGATCCCGGGTTGCAAAGAAAGCCAGTGCGTTGGGAATGCAAGTGTATCTATGCGATCCTCCTCTTCGAGACTCGACGGGAGATGCCCGATACCAGCCGCTGGATGAGGTTATTGGAGCGGATATTCTAAGCTTTCATGTCCCTCTTTGTTCCGATGGCCCCTATCCAACCTGGCACATGCTCGATCGAAAAATGCTGGATCGGCTTTCGCCGCGGCAATTCCTGCTCAATTCATCCAGAGGAGCCGTGTTCGACAACCAGGAATTGAAGCTTGCCTTAAGAGAAAAGAAAGTCTCGGGTGCAGTTCTGGATGTGTGGGAGGAAGAACCCAGAGTTGACTTTTCTCTATTGGAGTTAATCGATATCGGCACCCCGCATATCGCAGGCAGTGCACTGGATGGGAAAATTCGGGGCACGGAAATGGTCCGCGAAGAATTAGGCAGGTTTTTCGGAATTCAGTCCTCCAGGCTTTCCGATTCGGTATTTCCCGAGGCTAAATCCATAACCCCCGAAACAGGAACGCGCAGCCAGGAAGCGGTGACTTCGGTGCTGATGCAGGCTTTCGAAATTCTGAAAAAGGATGCGGGATTAAGGGCGCTCAGATCCGTATCCACGGGACAGGCAGAGGCCGGGTTCGATCGATTGCGCAATGAGCGCCCGTTGCGGCTGGAATTCCCTCATTTCACTGTCAATTTGGAAAAGACCCATATAGACTTGGCCGGCGCATTGAATGCCTTGGGCTTCAAAATAAGAATGCGTCAAGTTACAGAGTAAGGCTTTTGGAGTGCTCACGCTTGCTTTCCCCATCACGGCGAAATGAAAGCTGCACGCAAGGGCGTCAGCAAGCTCCCTCCGGGTATCTGTTGTTTAGGGGTTGATTCAACCGATGGCAAGCTTGGTGAGACACACAGCCGAGTGGATTTTTCTTGTTCCGGCCCTGGGCGGTTCTGTTTACGCCCTCCTGTGCATCCTTGCAGTCATCCGTTTTCGTATGCAGGCCGCCGGCCGTCACGAGTTTGCAGCCGAATTCCGGCCCCCGGTGACCGTTCTAAAACCGGTTCATGGCCTGGAGAAAAACCAAAGGGAGAATCTGCGCAGCACCTGTATTCAAGACTATCCTGAGTTTCAGGTCGTGTTCTCTGTCCAGAGCGCCGAAGATGCTGCGATCCCCCTGCTTCATGAAATCCAGAAGGAATTCGGCGACCGGCGCGTAACGGTTGCAATTGAGAACTGTCGAGCCGGCACGAACGGGAAGATCAATAACATGATCGGGGGACTTCGGCACGCGCGCTATGACGTCCTGGTCATCAGCGACAGCGACGTGCGACTAAGACCGGATTATCTGAAGACGATTGTTGCTCCTCTGAGCCATTCCGGCGTGGGCTGCGCGTGCACCTTGTATAAAGCCGCGTGCGCGGAGACGTGGTTCGAAAAAATGGAGCTGTTGACCCTGAACGCCGATTTTATGGCGAATGTTCTTTTCGCTCACATCAGCGGAGCATCGAAGTTCTGCCTGGGTGCATCGGTCGCGCTGCACCGTTCGACCCTTGCGCAAGTTGGAGGACTGGAAGCCCTATCCGACTATCTGGTTGAAGATTATGAAATGGGCAGACGCATTTGGGAACTAGGCAAGAAGATTGCAGTCCTCCCGTATTTCGTGGACACCATCGTAGATCTCAAAACTCCCGCGCAGTGGTGGGAACATCAGATCTACTGGGACCAGAATACGCGGGCCGCTCGTCCCGTTGCATTTTTCGCAACGGCTCTCATCCGTTCAATCCCTTTCGCACTCCTGTATTCAGCCGTTCGAGGGTGGGACGCCACAGGGTTGTGGGTGATGGCGGGAGCGTTGGGAATCAGGCTTGCGAGTGCCGCGGTAATTTTGGGCTGGGGTCTTCGGGATCGGGAAGGCCTGCGCAGTCTCGGATTGCTCATCATTCGAGACATTTCTTCTCTGGTGACCTGGCTCCTTGCTTTTACCAAACGTACGACCATATGGCGCGGAACAAGTTTCGTCCTTACGCGGGATGGACGTCTCGTGGCGCAAGCGCCCCGTTGCGAATGAGCGAGCGAGGCTTTGATACTATTTCCACAGCGAAAGGCCGGTTTGAACAGAGTCATATTCACGGGAGATGATTTCGGTCTCGCCGTGCCCGTCAATGAGGCAATTGTTGAGGCGCACCGCAAGGGAGCCATTACGGCCGCGAGCCTCATGGTGGGAGCCGAACATTGTCGGGATGCGGTCGAGCGAGCCAGGCAGGTTCCATCGTTGAAGGTGGGACTTCATCTGACCCTCGTTGAGGGGAAATCAGTCCTGGAACCTCAGGTGATACCGGACCTCGTGGACGCCGGCGGTTTTTTTTCAAATCGTCTCGCGCGCGCGGGTTTCAAGTTCTTTTTTTATCCTGGAATCAGAAAGCAGCTTGAAGCGGAAATCCGTGCGCAGTTCGAAGCGTTTTGCAAAACGGGATTCGCTCTCGATCATGTCAATGCCCACAACCATATGCACTTGCATCCAACAATCCTTCGGCTGCTCTTAAGAGTAGGCAAAGATTACGATCTGAAAGCTGTTCGGCTGCCGAATGAGCCGCCTATTCTGTCGTGGAGGGCTTCGCGGAAGTCTTTGGGGCCAAGATTAGCTTCCCGGGCGTTTCTCGCGCCGTGGATCGCGCTGATGAAGCACATGTTTCGCATGGCAGACATGCGTTGCAACGATTATCTCTACGGCATGAGCGACGGCGGCTCCATGACGACGGAATTGACGATTCGGCTGATCAAGAACCTTCCCGGCGGGATCACGGAATTTTGTTTCCATCCATCCACGCGCCGCTGCAGCGAAATCGATCAGATGATGCCGTTTTACCGACATGAAGATGAGTTTCGCGCGCTCACAAGCGAATCACTGCTCCATGCGCTACGGGCAGCCGGTGCGCAAAGAATCGCGTTCAGCGATTTATCAAACATGGGGAGGGAATCATGCTGCGAGTCCTTGTAGCAATGACGGTTGCTGCCGCCTCAGCCGCCTACGGCCAAATTCTCGTCAGGCGCGGAATGCTGCAGGTCGGAAGCCTGGAAAACTATGCTCCGTTGGCGCTGATCGCATACTTCTGGCATGCTCTGTGCAATCCATATGTCATCGGAGGAACGATCCTCAATGCCGTGTTTTACTTTCTTTTTATGGCGGCTCTCTCCTGGACACGCGTGACAGTGGCATTGCCCTTTAGTGCCATCGAGTATGGGTTTGCAGCAATCCTGGCCGTCACGCTTCTGAAGGAAAGCGTTCCCCCCGTGCGCTGGATGGGAATCGCTTTGGTCATTGTTGGAGTTGTCCTGATCGCCCGTGGCGGAGGGGAGTAAAATCAACCACGAAACACACGAAAGGCACGAAAGAGAATTCGCAATGAATAAAGTTCCTGCTGCAAAAATACAATTTCTGCCGGAAGACCGGGCGTGGATCGCCGAACGAATCCAGGAGGTCCTTGGCACCGGGCAGCTGACGCTCGGAAAATATGGCGATGAATTTGAACAACGATTTGCCCGGCTTTGCGGAGTCCGGCATGCAATTGCAGTCAACAGCGGAACAAGCGCCTTGGAAATACTGCTTCGTTCCCTTGATGTCGAAGGGAAAGACGTGCTCGTCCCGACAAATACATTTTTTGCTACGGCTGCAGCCGTGGTGCATGCAGGCGGAACTCCGGTGCTCGTCGATATGGATCCGGATTCATTCGCGGTCCATCCGGAAGCGGTGGCGAAAAGCATGACGGGCAGAACCGCAGGAATCGTGCTCGTGCACATCGGAGGAATTGTCTCGGCGCAAACCCCAGCGCTGATGCAATTAGCAAGGGAAAAGGGGATCTGGCTCGTCGAGGATGCAGCCCACGCTCACGGCTCATCCTATCGCTCGACCAGCGCAGGCGCATTCGGAATTGGAGCTTCCTTCAGCTTTTACCCGACCAAAGTGATGACTTCAGCCGAAGGAGGCATGATCGTGACAAATGACGACCGGATTGCCCAGGAATCCCGGATCTACCGCGATCAGGGAAAGGCCAGCTTTACTGTGAATGCCCATGTCCGCATGGGATATAACTGGCGCATGTCCGAGCCCCACGCAATCATCGGGCTCAAGCACCTGGAGCGTTTGCCCGAGATGATCGCGGACAGGAGGGCGATTGCCTCCATTTACGACGAAGGGCTGAAAGAATTTAGAAATCTCCATGCCCTTCGAATTCCCGCGGATGGATTTTGCAATTACTACAAGTACATTGCTGTTCTGAGGGAAAAACGCAATCGTAAAGAGCTGAAATTGCTTCTCAGAGAACAGTATGGAGTCTCACTGGCGGGAGAGGTCTACGAAGAGCCGTTGCATAAACAGCCGGTATTTGAAAAATACAGCGCCGGGCCGCTGCCGATTTCCGAAGATCTGTGCTCCAGGCACGTCTGTCTTCCAATCTTCTCGGGGATGCAGGAGGCGGAAGCGCATCAAGTGCTCCATGCATTGAAAGAAGTCGTCGGTTAGCAGGATTCATCCGGCTATCGGGGGGGGCCAGCCGCTGAATAAGCAGTACGGTCTCGCTTCTCTCTCCACAATCTTATTTGCCAGATGCGCCAGAAAGCTTCCAGGGCAATCGATGTCGACATTTTGCTGCTGCCGGCGCGGCGCTCGTCGAACACAATAGGAAATTCGATATTCCGGAATCCGAGCCTGTGGGCGCGGAACTTCAGTTCAATCTGAAAGCTGTATCCGTTGCTTCGGAGAGTGTCCAACCCTACTCCACGCAAAACATCAGCGGACCAGCCATTGAACCCTCCAGTGAAATCTCTGAACGGGGCTCTGAGAATGAGGCGCGAATAGAAACTGCCGAATTGCGACAAAACCCGTCTTCCCATACCCCAATTGGGTATGCCGCCACCCGGGATGTAGCGCGATCCGACTACAAAATCGGTTTCTCCGGCCAACTCAAGCATCGGGGCCAGAAACTTCGGAGGATGGCTCCAGTCCGCATCCATCTGGATCAGGAAATCATAGCCGTTGTCGAGGCCCCAATGAAAGCCGTGAACATAGGCATTGCCCAGCCCCAGCTTCCCGGGACGCGAGTTCAGAAACAGCCGCGGGAGGCAGCCTTGTTCTCTTAGCCTAAGCACCGAATCGGCCGTATCATCCGGGCTCTGATCGTCGACGATCAGGATGTGAAGACGTTGGTCGATGCTCAAAATCGCGGGGATCAGATGCTCGATATTGTCACGCTCGTTATATGTGGGAATGATCACCAGCGGCTTCACAGGATCGCGATTGGCCATAGGCAGTATCATATCCCAATAGGGGCGGGACTCCAGCGCAAAACGGGGATTTGGCTGGCGGTTTCCTTATCGGATGCTTGAAAGCCAGCATTCGGGGATTCGAGGAATATTTGAGTGCTTATCCGACCTATCCTCAGGGAACCTCGGCGCATGGCCGCCGCAAAGGGCGAGCTCGCCCGTAAATGCTTTGGCTCGATTGTCTCTCCCGCAATTAGATCTCTTGCGGCTCGTAGGCCGCAAGAGGTCTATTGCCCGCCATGCTTTTCCCGCTTCCGACAATCGCACTTGTTTCGTGCCCGGATGAAGCATTTGTTTGTGCGGACGGGCTTCCCGGCAGCTGGATTATTGCGGAATCGCCGTCCCAATACCGTCCAAGGCATCCCGAACGCTCTGCTTTCCATCAGCTGTTTGAGACTCACTTTGACAGCTATGTCCGGGCTTACGAAGAGCGCTTCGAGCCGAGCTCGGGGCCTTTGCGCCCGGTGGTGATGCGTTCTGTCGAAGAGTTCCTTTCCTGCGGGCGGCTTCAGGGTGGGTTCGCCCGAATTCGCTGTGACAAATGTCGCAAGCAGCATCTTCTGGCCTACTCTTGTCGGACACGGAATTTCTGCTCCAGCTGCCAGGCCAAACGCTCCGTCCTCTTTGCAGAAAAACTTACGGGCGAGATCCTCGCTCCCGTACCCCACCGTCACTGGACCTTTTCCATTCCACGCGTACTGCGCGGCCTGTTCGAGCGCGAACGATCCCTGCTGAGCTTGCTGTCCCAAACCGCCTATGCCTCGATATTAAAAACCTTTCAGGCTCTGCTCGGCGCTAAAGATGGGCGCCCCGGCTGCGTCCTCTCTCTTCAGACATATGGGGCCTACTCCAACCGCGGGCGGATTCCCATGGCCGCCCGAAATGGCGAAAGCGCCAACTTGTCCGATGAGAGACTTCCCGAGCGCGACAATTCGGATCGCTCCAGGGAAGCCCGCAGCACGTGGGCTCGGTTGATTAAAAAGATCTTCGAGGCGGATCCTCTGCTTTGCACCTGCGGCGGACGCATGCGCATCGTCTCCTTTATTACGGATCCCCGCGTCGTCGACCGCATCCTGCGGCATTGCGCAAGCGTGCGCTGCAAAACCCAGGATCCATTTGAACCAAGGCCGCCCCCCGCTGCTGCATCAGGGATTGTGCAATAATTCCGATGACAAGGCAGATGTTCGGTTGGCCGCCGGACGCCTGTTACATGAGGGTGTGTCCGGTTGCCGGCAGAAAAAGCCGGAGGGCCGACGAAAAGCCTTTCACCTTGGGCACTGGAGTTGCTGAAGCGGTATGGCTACCCCGGGAACGTGCGCGAGTTGATTAATGCGATCGGGCGCGGGTACTGCATGGTGCAAGGGAACGTCATCGATGTGGAACATCTCCCTGCGAAGATGCGTCAAGCGCGGGGAGAGGATCAGCTGCGGCCGCAAGAAGAAGGGCGGGTACGCGAAATATACCAGGCAATCCGCGCCGGCAACGGAACCTTCGAGGACCTGTTGAAAATACCCTTCAAGAGTCGCAGGCTGCCACGCGAAGTCGTCCTTCAAGTCATACGCTTTGCGCTGACAGACACCCGAGGCCGCTACCGGGAAGCGCTTGGACTTCTGGGAACTAAAGAGAAGGACTACTACACCACGATGTCTTTCTTGAAGCGACGCGGGTGTTGCGCCGATTTCCGTCCCTTTCGGCGGACCGACACTAGCCCGCAGGACATGTGATACCCCACCCTCCCCTTCCACGGAATTGCTCATGCCCCGGCGCTGCGCCACGGCTAGGGCGCTCAAAGACGCAGAGACTCGCAGGAATCCCATTCATCCTGAAAAGTCACGTAAACCGACAATTCTTCTAACGGATTCCTGGGAAAACGCCAAAAGTCACGACTTCCACAATTATTCACTCGTTGATTGTATCCTCAATAAAATCAGCTCTTAGCCGAATCAGTACTGTCTGGCCCATATGTTGCAAGGAAGGGGGTAACCAAGCTCAATGAGGTCATTCACATGAGCAACCAAGTCTCGAAAAGTAGGAACAGAATGCTCAGACAAATGGGATGGATTCCAGCTAGTTTGCGGTTATCCGTCCGTTTTCCATGGAGGGTCAACAACATGAACGCCCGTTCAATCCACAAATCTCTCAGACTCTTGTGGGTCATGGGGGCTATTCTCATGCTCGGCATCTCTTTAAGTGGTCAGTCCCGCTCGGTCTCGGGGTCCCAGGGAACGCGCAACTCTGAAAAACTCGAATCTGCGCTAACGATTCCGCCTGGGAACGGTGCCAGATCTCTTGGAGTCATAATTCAGTTTACTGCACCAACTCCAAACGCAACGGGAGCTTATCGATACAGCACGGAGAATTACAGCACCGAGGCCTTGGAAGAGAGAACCAGCATCATCGCCGCAGCCGGTGGTATCTCCGCACAGCACTTCCAAAGCATCGCGGCGAGCGCCGCTGTCGTGGATAGTGAAGCACTGAGCAGGCTCGCAAACGATCCACGCGTGGCGCGAATATCCATTGACCACCCTGTTCAGGGAAGCCTGTACACGACGGCAGCAGCCATCGGCGCGGATCAGGTTTGGCAAATGGGATCTGGCAATCGAGGCATTACGGGCCGCGGAGTAACCGTCGCGATGGCGGATTCGGGCGTCGAAGAAACAAAAGACCTGGACGGCCAAGTGGTTGCGGAGCATTCGTTTTCGGTTGCCGGCACAGACGACCAATATGGGCATGGGACCCACATTGCCGGGATTATCGCAGGCCAGGGCCGCGCCTCGATGCCGGGTTCCGGCTTCCCGGAACGCTACCGTGGGGTGGCGCCCGGCTCCCGCCTTGTCAGCCTGAAGGTTTTGGATGGCCTTGGTTCGGGCAACACGAGCGATGTTCTCACGGCTCTGGATTGGTGCATCAAGAACAAGGATCGCTACCAGATCCGTGTCATCAATCTCTCCCTGGGACACCAGCCTTTTGAATCTTACAAGACTGACCCGCTGTGCCAAATGGTGGAAGCCTGTGTCCGCAAGGGAATCGTGGTGGTGGTTGCCGCAGGCAATTATGGAAAGGGCGCGGATGGAACAACCGTCTATGGCGGCATCACGAGTCCCGGCAACGACCCGGCGGCGATCACGGTGGGAGCCATCAACTGCCATGGGACGATAACCAGGAGCGATGATGACGTGGCGAGCTACAGCTCCCGCGGCCCGACCGCGATAGACGGCCTGATCAAGCCTGATCTCGTCGCCCCCGGAAACAAGATCATCTCAGTCGCGGATAAAACGGGCACGCTGTTTCAAGACTACCCAGAGAACAGAGTGTATCCGCCCGGCTCATCCTCCAACGAAGCCTCCTACTTCGTGCTAAGCGGGACTAGCATGTCGGCAGCTGTGGTCTCGGGGACCGTTGCCCTTATGCTCGAGGCCAATCCGTCCCTTACACCCAACGAGGTGAAGGCTATCCTGGCGTACACTGCAGAGCGGCTGACAGAACCCAACATTCTCGAACAGGGAAACGGCTACTTGAATGCGGAAGGGGCCGTGAGGCTGGCGGGATCGATCAACGCCCAGTCGCAATGGCTCGCGCCTGGTTCGCAATGGATTGCCAATCCCGGCGCCGTTGCGCCCTACAGCACTATCGCGGGCGAGGCGATCCTCTGGGGAGATGCGATTCTCTGGGGCGACGCGATCCTGTGGGGAGATGCTATCCTGTGGGGGGACGCCATCCTGTGGGGGGACGCCATCCTGTGGGGTGATGCGATTCTGTGGGGGGATGCGGTTCTCAGCGAGGCATCGGTCACGCCTGCGTGGAATGACTCCTTGATGTTGTACAAGCAAGAGGCTCTGGCAGGAGATGCGATCCTGTGGGGAGATGCGATTTTGTGGGGGGATGCGATCCTGTGGGGTGACTGACATGACCATCTGCGGACCGGGTACCAGGATCGGCTACCGGGATGTGCGCAGGGCGACGTCCTCGAAGAGGCTCACGCAATTTGGGGATCCCACGTCGATCTCCGACTCCGGAGAGGATGTTCTGGCTCATGGGGAGTTGGGGCTTGCACAGGGATTGCGAATCGGCCCTCCATCTGCCTGGTTCATACCTTCATATTAGCCCATCTTCCGATTGATCCTCTTCATTCCGCAGCACGGCTATGGCGGGGGCTGGCACGAACCAGCCCCCGTTCCTGTCCTGAAGTTTTCAAGCGCGCAGCATGCGTTGATTAGTTGTGTGCGTCAAGTTCTGCAATTAGGAGGCATGACATTCCCGAGTTGTCCTCGTAGTTGAATTGTTCCGCCGCCTGCTCCTTCTGCGTTTGCACCAGGCAGAGAGGCTATCTGAGAGCTTTATGCAGAACTTGTTGTCCTGGGCGCATCCCGGATTTTCGGTTTATGCCGGCCCGCCGGTCCAAGCCGCCGAAATCGCCTCCCTGGAATCTCAAGCCCAGTACATCACCCGGCCGATATTGGCTATGGATGCGCTCGAAAAGCTTGCAGACGGCAGACTGGTTTTGGAAACCCCGCCCGATCCAAGGACCGGCGCAACCTCCATTGAGCTGGACCCGCTCGAATGGATTCACCGCATCACGTCCCATATCCCGGATCCGGGACCTCATTGTCAAAGATTTTATGGGGCCTGCTCCAACCGCGGGCGGATTCCCATGGCCGCCCGAGATGGCGAAAGCGCCAACTTGTCCGATGAGAGACTTCCCGAGCGGGACAATTCGGATTGCTCCAGGGAAGCCCGCAGCACGTGGGCTCAGTTGATTAAAAAGATCTTCGAGGCGGATCCTCTGCTTTGCACCTGCGGCGGACGCATGCGCATCGTCTCCTTTATTATGGATCCCCGCGTCGTCGACCGCATCCTGCGGCATTGCGCAAGCGTGCGCTGCAAAACCCAGGATCCATTTGAACCAAGGCCGCCGGCGCTTCGCCGACGGTTTTCTCAGCGACGGAGAAGACGCTCTTCGTCGCTGAGAAAATGTTGTCCGAGGCGATGAAGATGTTCTCCACCTCGGAGAAGATGCTCTCCGTCGCGGAGACCGTGGTCTCGACGACGGGGAAAATTGCTTCGATGACGGAGAAGATCTTCTGAATGCCGAAGACCATCGTCTCCGAAACCGGGAAGATCCTCTCAGCCTTCGAAAAGATCTTTTCGGTCATTGAAAAGATCATTTCCGTCATTGAAAAGATCTTTTCCATGACCGAAAAGATCTTCACGACGACAAACACCATGGTGAAAATCGGGCGTCGCGCTAACTTACGAGGCATCAATCGGATGTCGATCGTCTCCAACCATGGTAATCGTGACGGAAAAGATCTTCTTAGCCTTCGAAAAGATCTTTTCGATCATTGAAAAGATCTTTTGATTGGCAAAGAAAATGGTCGCCGCCGCGGAGAAGATCTTTTCCTTGACGAAGAGCATGGTCACCGCTGCGGAGAAGATCTTTTCGTTGGCAAATACCATGGTCCCGTCGACCGAGACCGTGGTATCCGTCACGCAAAAGATCTTGTCTGACGCCGAGACCATGGTCTCGGTCAAGAAGAAGGTTTTCTCGGCGATGAAGAAGATGTTCTCCGTCCCATCGACCAATAGATTCACAGGCCGGAAGTCATAGGCCGAAAGTCGGAAACCGGAAGCTGCTTCATCCCCGATCTCTGACCTCTGAACAGAGCTCCGCAAAACCGGTCCAGTTTTTGGAAGCAGTTCACACATAAGTCAGTGCCTATCCGTTACCCTTCACACGCTACGAGCAAACTTGACGAGGAGCCTTCCGTAGGCTATACACTGTATATCCTGGAGGGCTGTGGAGATGGTCACGAAAGTGCAAAAATGGGGGAACAGTCAAGGTCTCCGCTTGGCCAAGCAGTTGCTTGAGGATGCACACATTTCAATCGGCGATAACGTGGACGTAACTATACGGGATGGCACGATTATTATCGCTCCGATAAAGTGCGTCCGCGGCAAACGGAGTCTGCAAGAACTGGTGTCACGTATTCCCAAAGATTATGAGGCTGGTGAAGTCGACTGGGGCAATCCGATTGGCAGAGAGGTTTGGTAAATGCAGCCTTACGTCCCGAAAAAAGGCGACTTCATCGCCGTGACTTTTGATCCCCAATCTGGCCACGAGCAGAGAGGCCGACGGCCTGCATTGGTTGTGAGCAACACTCAGTTTAATGAGCATACGGGTCTTGCCATCGTTTGCCCTCTCACCACTAAAGATCGAAGATTCCCCTTCCATGTGGCGATCCATAATCACCCAGAAGTCACCGGATTTGTGATGGTGGAGCAGGTCAAGTCGATTGATTATCGCGCGCGCAAGGCCCAGAGAATTGGAAGTGTCTCTGAAGCAGTGCTTGAGGAAGTCCTCTCCATTCTTGACGCCTGCATTTATTAGAGGCCTAACAACGTGCTCCAGCTACATCAGTGATTTCGAAGCAGCACCCGGTCCAGAACGCTTATAATCACAATACCTTCCGGATTTAGTTCGCTTGCTCTGTTCTTGGGAACAAGGGCAAATATTCGGCCTGCCGAAGCCCAGGCTGATTGAAATTCCTTGTAGGTCATGACGAGCTTCGGAGCGTCATGGTATTTCATGCCCGGAATGAGAGCATAGGCCGTGCCCTCGCAGACCTCAACCTGCAGCGGTTCGTAGAAATTAAGAGAGTTGGCCTCCTCATAGTCGCCCACGACGACCAGGCGATCGCCCGGGCGCGCCTCCCTTGCAACAGCGGTTGCAAACTTCTTTGAAGAGATCAGATCCTCACAGATATGCAGACTCCAGTGAGCCGCGCCGAAAACGACCATCATCGCGGCGGCCAAACAAATCACCGCATGCATTCGCCGGCGGCGAGTTTCGAACCGGAGAGCGGTCCAAAAACCGATTGCCAGCGAAATCACCGTTACCGCCGCCGGCTTGAGGAGGTTCGACAACACGACCGCAGGCATTTCCGCCAGGATGCTGAAATCGGTTTCACTGAGTCGGTTCGCAGGACCCGCTGATGTGAACTGGGATCCGTGCAGGGCAAAAAACCAAATGCCTGCGCCTGCTCCCAGCACAATTGCGAGAATCCCTAAAATTGCCAATCCCCGGAATGCCCATAGCACCCATTTGCTTTCACCCCTGCTCAACGCTCCCGCAACAAAAAGCGAAAAGGCGGGGATGGCAGGAAATGCGTAATGCTCCAGCCTGCCTGAAATGGAGAAGAAACCGAGGATGACTCCTGCCCAGATCAATGCCAGCCTTACAAGCATTCGCTGATTCCGATCTTGCGATTTTCCGATCTCTGCGAATGCAGCGGGGAGAAATGCCGTCCACGGGAAGAACCATACCAGTGTGAGCGCCCAAAATGTGAATACCGGCAGAGACCAGAGAACCGGGGGTTCCCGTTTGCCGAAAAAGCGCAAAAACTGCTCCCCCACGAAGAAAAAATCGAGGAAACCGCGATTTCTGGCGGCTGCAAGCCAATGCCAGGGCACGGTCAATCCGAGAAACAAAATCAACCCGGGCAGGAGATGCAGAGTCCGCCAATGTGGCCGCTCTCGTGAAAGGAAGAAGAATATGGCGATGATCCCAACAGGAAAAGCGATTCCAATGAGGCTCTTGCACAGGACGGCGCCAGCGACCGCCCCGTAGAAAAGCAGCGCACGAAGCCGCGAATGCAGCGGGTCCAGATACCATTCGACAAATGCATATAAGGCGAGAGCCAAAAATAAGACCAGCCAGACATCATGGAGCGTCTCGCGCGTAAAAAGATAGGTCCCAACAGAAAAGGCCGTGCTTAGTCCTGCAATCAGCGCCGCCCGGTCATTTCCCAAACGCCGGGCCATCAGTGCGACAATCCAGACAAGCGCAATGACAGCCAGTGCGGTTGGGAGCCGAAGTGCGAATTCGTTGACTCCGAGAACCTTGAAGCTGGCTGCAGTTATCCAGTATAGAAACGGCGGCTTTTCGAGGAATCGGACCCCGTTCACGTACGGAGTCACCCAATCGCCGCTCTCGGCCATGTTCTTGGCAGCCTGGGCATAGTAACCCTCGTCGTAATCAATGACTCCGCGGGTGGTCGTGGAGAAGAGATAAACGATTGCGGCGAGAACGATCGGCAATAGGATCGAGATCCTGCTCCAGTTTCTGCCTGACTGCTCTGTTGGCAACATGGGCTGCTACTATATCAATCCCGAATCTCCCGACGAAAGTGTGAAATGAGGGTTCCCCGTTTTCCGTTCCCCGTTCTGAGTTCGTTGCGGCATTTTGCTCACGCGGTGATAATGTGTGAGAAGATCCGTTTTCGATCGTGAACGGAAAACGGAGAACGGGGAACAATGGAAAAGAAACATGCGGATATAGAGAAACTGGCAAGCCTTGTGGAGAGGCTGCGGGGAGAAAACGGGTGCCCCTGGGACAAAGAACAGACCAGGGAAACCCTAAAACCGATGCTGATCGAGGAGGCTTACGAAGTGCTTGATGCGCTCGATGCTGATGATCCGGTGGAACTGAAGGAAGAGTTAGGGGACCTGCTGTTCCAGATCATCTTTCATGCTCAGATTGCGCGCGAGAGAGAAGAATTCGATCTGGCAGATGTCATTGACCGCTCCCACGAAAAGATGGTGCGGAGGCATCCTCACATATTTGGGGACGCAGATCTGAGAACCGCTGGCGATGTGCTTAAAAACTGGGAGGACATTAAAGCGGCGGAAAAGGGGATCCGGTCGTCCTCGCATCCGGAATCGGAGAGATCGCTTCTGGATGGAATCCCGTCGAAGCTGCCGGCCCTGCATCGAGCACACCAGATGACAGCCAAGGCCTCCCGCGTCGGCTTTGACTGGCCTCACTTGAAAGACATTTTGTCCAAGATGGCGGAGGAAGCATCAGAGCTGATGGAAGCGCATTCCAAAGAAGATTCCGATCAGGTTGCGGACGAAGTCGGCGACCTGCTTTTTGTTGCGGCCGATGTTGCCCGGTTTCTGGGAATTGACCCGGAAACGGCCTTGGGGCGCAGTAACCGTAAGTTCGAGCGGCGCTTTCGTTATATCGAATCCGCGATCAAACGCCAGGGACGGGAGTTGAAAGACGCCTCGCTTGCCGAAATGGATGCTCTCTGGGAAGAAGCAAAAAAGAACAAGATGTAAGTCATCCCCAATAACGGAAAATGCCACGGATTTCACGGATTTCACGGATCTGAAATCGAGAAAATCCGTGCAATCCGTGGCGTTTTGTTTTTTCGCCTCGGCGCTCTTTAGGTCACGATATTGAAGTGCTCGATATGCAGGGTCGGATCGGCTTTTATGATCACATCGCGTTTCAGCACATGGCGGATTTCGTCGATTACGAGTGATTCCGATTCGCGCAATGCCCGCGCGACGTCAGGATGCACCCGGATCATCAATTCCGAACGCTCATCCAAATGTTCCCGCATCTTCTCTAACTCGTGATAAATGCTGTAGCACGTGGTGGACACCGATTTCACCATCCCCGAACCGGTGCAATAGGGACACGGCTGGCAGAGCGCACGTTCCAGCGACTGCTTTACCCTTTTACGCGTGATCGCCACCAATCCAAATTCGTTGAATTCCAAAATTTTGCTCGGCGCTTTGTCTTTGGCTATTTCCTCAGACAGTGCCTCCATGACGCGCTTCCGATTCTTACGCTCATCCATGTCGATGAAATCGATCACGATGATCCCCCCGAGATCCCGCAGCCGGATCTGACGGACTATTTCCTTGACCGCTTCCAGGTTTGTTCGCGTAATGGTTTCTTCCAGGCTGTTGCCGCGCCCCACAAACTTCCCGGTGTTGATGTCAATACTGACGAGAGCCTCTGTTTGATTAATAACGATGTAGCCACCAGATTTGAGCCATATTTTGGGCTGGAGAAGCTTGTCAATTTCCGGCGTGATCCCATATTCATCAAAAATATAGTTTTCTTTGGTGTACAGCTTTACCCGGTGAACCAAGTTGGGAAAAATCTTGTCGACAAACTCCACGATCCGCTGGTATTCGATCTCGTCGTCCACTCGTATGGCGGCGAACTCGAATGAAAATTGATCCCGAAGCAGTCGCTGCACGAGACCCATTTCGGCATGGATCAGAGCGGGAGCCGAAACTTTCTCCGCTCGCGCGTGCATGTCTTCCCAGAGACGGACAAGAAAATTCAAATCGTTTTCCAGATCCTCTTCGCTGTGCTCTTCGGCCGCCGTCCGTACGATCACTCCGCCGGGAAAGCGATCCCGATGTTTCAGAATGATGTCTTTCAGCCTGATCCGTTCGGCATCCGAACCGATTTTGCGGGAAACGCCGACATGCTCCACGGTCGGCATATAAACCAGATACCGTCCCGGGAGGGCAATATGGCTTGTGACCCGAGCGCCCTTTTTGCCGATCGGCTCCTTTGCCACCTGGACTAATACTTCCTGGCCTTCGCGAAGCATATCGTCAATGGATTGATGCTCGGCTCGATTCGGGTGAAGTGTGGCCGTATAATGTTTACGACGCGCTGCTGTGCCCCTCCTGCGGGCAAAACCTGCCTTTGAACTCTCCTGGTCAACGGCGAATGGCAGATTTTCACCGTTGTCCCTGATCGATGCGGATTCAGATGAATGGCCTTCAGAGAGATCATCCGGCATGGGAGCAGCGGAATCAGCAGACAACGGCGCGGCGCTCTCCTGCGCAGCAGGTTCTTCCGGGCTTTGAGAAGCGGAAAAGGCAGATGGTTCCGGTATATCGGTCGGCACGTATAGAGAGTCCGATTCCAGATGGGATTCGATTTCGCGTTCGGTCTCGGCGCTTATATTCCAACGCTCCAAGGGAGGTTCTGGGACCGATTCATCTGTTGGGGGCCGGCCGGAGGATGAACGGCTTGTCTCTGGCGCCCGCTCCTTCCGATCCCGCCAGCGCACTTTTTCGGTTTTCCGATCTCGTCGCTGCGGACGTTCTTGGACTTCCAGATCTGCCACTGCAGCGCCGATTTGCTCTTCAACAGTGGTAAATACCTGGTCGCACTCTTCGCTTTCCTCCACAAAATCGGAAACATAGAGGAACGCATCCTTCTCCAGACCGATGTTGACAAATGCAGACTGCATTCCCGGGAGAACCTTGGTTACTTTGCCTTTATACGTATTTGCCAGTATGCCGCGATTCCGGTTGCGCTCAATATAGAGCTCCGCTAACTGGTCGTCTTCCAGAATAGCGACCTTCGTTTCCAAAGCGGTACTGGAAACGATCATTTCTTTGATCATCGGAATGCTCCAATTTGCGACCGGTCGCGAAGAAAAAGCGAAATGGCGGGAAATCCTGCTAATTCAAGAGCAGACAACGAACACTGCAAGCTGTTTCTGATCTGCACATTGATAGAGATCAAAATGCAACTTCCAAACCCGCTTATTCAGGAATAAAGAAAGAGCATCGAACGAAATCGCGATGCGGCCAATCCTGAATGAAAGTCCATTTCCTTGTGACTGTCCCTCGATTTTCTCGAGTCGCAACCAGTCATTAACAATTCCAAATAGCTCCCAAAAAGGAGCTGAATGTCGTATAAGACCTACTCCTAAACTCTTTTCCCGCGTGGCTCGAACTTATTATAGTAATTTGGTTTTCCGCTGAATGCAAGACTCTCCTCAAAGTATCCATCGTTCAATTGCCCGTGGTTCACTACCTTCCAACGGAAACGGGGAATCTTCAATTGACGTAACGCCGCATTCGAATCCCCATGCACAAGCTCATCGAAGCAAAATAAGATATCAGGGATGACCCTCCCGCGCTGACAAAGGGGAGAGGAATACCGATAATCGGCAGTAAGCCCTCCACCATCCCAATATTGATGACTATATGGAAAATCAGCACCGACAACACCCCGACTACAATCATTGAGCCCAGCTTGTCTTTTGCGTCCCGTGCCGTACGAAAAAGTCTTAAACATAAGAAAAGAAAAAGCCCGAGGACCGCAATGCTGCCGAGAAAGCCCCTTTCCTCGGAAAGCACGGCAAAGACAAAATCGGTGTGGCGTGCAGGCAGGAATCCGAGATGTCCCTGAGACCCTTGTTTAAAGCCTTTCCCCAAAAACTTCCCGGAGCCGATTGCAATTTCCGATTGGATGGTCTGATAACCCAGACGGCGGGCATCGTTTTGGGGATTGAATACCGTTTCGATGCGGCCTTGCCGATATCCGCGCATTAGAAACCATGCTATCGGGGCTGCGGCAATTGCGATAGCAATCAGAATGATTAAATGCTTTCTCCTGATACCGGCCAAACAGGAAAGCACTGCCCAAATTGGGAAAAAAGTGATTGCCGTCCCCAGATCATGCTCCGACAACACCATCAGTGCAGGTACAAACGCGATGGCTGCACCAACCAACAACTCCCGAATACCCAGATATTCTCCATCCAATCCGGAGTAATACTTGGCCAGGGCGATGATGACGACTATCTTCACAAGTTCGGAGGGCTGAAACGAAAATATGCCTACGTCTATCCAGCTTTTGTTACCGTGAGTGGTGCGGCCGATGAGCAGGACCAAGCCGAGCACGGCTAAACCCGCCAGGTAAATGATGGTGATGAAATCAGAAAAGAAGTGGTAGTTGAAATAAAGGACCGTCAAAAAAACCAGCAGCCCGCAGCACACGTAGATGATTTGTTTGCCGAAATATGAGTTCAGGCTGGTTCCGTCTGTCGTGCTCCAGATGGCGACGACTCCTGCTCCCGAAAGGGCAAGGATCGCCAGGAACCACAGCCAGTCAAAATCGAGTATGAATCTCTGATCCAGCTTAATCATTTAAGTGAGGGGAGCTTGCCACACTCCCTTTTCCTGTTACAAAATCGGGGGCCGGAGAGGAGGACGTTATCATTTTAGGTTTATGCTTTTCGAAATAGGCGCTGAAGACTTCCCTCGCAATGGGGGCGGCTGCAATTCCACCCATTCCCCCGTGTTCAATGAAAACAACTACAGCGATTTCCGGATTATCCCTGCTGCTAAAACCCGCGAACCAGGAGTGATCCTCAATATCTTCCCGAGCCTGCTGCTTCTTTTCATTACCGATCACTTGAACGGTTCCGGTTTTGCCGCAGATATCATGGCCGGGGATGGCAGCGTTATGTCCGGTCCCCCAATTATTGACGCTCTCCCACATTCCCTCGCGGATCCTGCGCGCATGCTCTTCTCCCAGGGGAATGTGGCTCACGGGCCATTTTAGTTCGCCTTCGGGGATTTCCTCCGCCCTTAGAAGGACGTGCGGCGTTGTAAGCAAACCTCCGGTCGCAATAGCACTCACGGCCCGGAGGATCTGGAGCGGGGTTACGCTCACGGCTCCCTGCCCGATCGAAACCGAGATCGTCTCGCCCGCATACCATTTTGTATGGTGCACCTGTTCTTTCCATTCGGGACTCGGCATAACTCCGGCCTTTTCGCCCGGCAGATCGATTCCCGTTCGCTCGCCTAAGCCAAGATCATGAGCGTGCTTCGCGATTTTTGAGATTCCGAGCCTTCTGCCTAATTCATAAAAGAATATATTGCATGACTTTGCAATCGCCTGCTCGAGATGCACGGTTCCATGTCCCTTTTTATCGTGGCAATGAAAGATCCGGCCGTAATACTCCGCCGAGCCCTTGCAAAAGACCGCCGGGTTATCATCGAGCAAACCTTCTTCGAGGCCGGCATCCGACATAATCAACTTGAATATGGAGCCGGGCGAATAGCTGTTCTGGATGGCGCGATTCTGCATGGGCCGGTCGGGATCATTGATCAGTTCGTTCCAGTCGTCGCCGGAAATGCGGGTTGAAAACGCATTGGGATCAAATGACGGCGCACTGGCCATTACGAGAATCTCGCCATTGCGGGGATCCATGGCTACAATCGCTCCAACTTTGCCCTCCAGAGCCTTTTCAGCAACGGACTGGAGGTCAAGATCCAACGTCAACTGCACCTCGCCGCCGATGACAGATTCGGTTTCACTCACCGGCCCGACCTCCCTTCCCACGCTGTCGACCAGTACCTGGCGTTCCCCGTCCTTGCCAACCAGCAATTGATTGTAGGTTCGCTCGACTCCGGTCCGGCCTACCAGTGATCTGGAAGTACCACCCGGGAACGTTCGCGCAGCCAATTCCTGTTCTGAAATTTCGCTGACGTATCCGATCAGGTGGGCGGCCAATTTGTCGTAGCGGTAAAGTCTGCGCGGCTCGGGACCCAGTTGAATTTCCGGATGATCCCGCCGGTGCGCTTCAACGACGGATATGTCTTCCATCCCCGCATCTTCTTTAATCAGGATCGGACGATAGAGACCGGCTCCCTTGCTGCGCCGCAATCTGGCCTCTATATCTTCCGATTTCATCGAAAGCTTCTCCACCAGGAAGCGGATAGTAGCAGCCTTGTCCTTCATCGCTTCGCGATAGAGCAGGACATCGAATGAGGGTCGATTCTCGACGAGAGGAGTATTGAAACGATCCGAGATGGTGCCGCGAGGCGCAAAGAGCTCGATTGTGCGGATCCGGTTGTGCTCTGCCTTCACGGCATACTCCGCCCCCTGAATAATCTGAAGCTGCCAGAGACGAGCGGCCAGAATAAAAAAGATGAACAAAACCGGGAAGCGAAACAGATTCAGCCGTTGCTGGATCAGTTGCCTGTTAGATTCCTGCTGCAATACCACATTCTACTCATTATTCAGTGAGCTTTGTTTGTTTGCGTTCTCTTATAGTTTTCCAGACCCGCGAAGATGATAACTGCGACCGCCGCCGTGACCAAAGCCTGCAGGAGGGATGCACCCAGATAGATCTTGCTCGAGGAACGCTCCAGCAGCAAGAACAAGACGAACATGCTCAGCGAACTCAAACACGAAGAAGCCGCAATAATTGAAAACCGTACCCACAGCTGGTCTGCCGTGTTGAACCTCTTCCAGCATTGCCCGATCGCGAACGCGGCGAGAGTCTTGCCGAAACCGTTGTAGCCGAGGGGCCACCCTATGGCGGCGTCCAAGAGAAGCCCGGTTAACGAGCCGACGAAAAGCGCCTGCATGCGGCTGCGGTAAACGGCCCAGTAAGCGACGAGGATTAACGCCATGTCGAGGAAGTTGAACAGGAAAAAGTTATTCCCCGCAATCATCTGAGCCACGATCGCCAGAAATGCCGACAAGCCGAGGAATAAGTATTTCATATCAATAGGCTTGAAATCCTGAAATTCCCTCTCGTCGCATGGACATTTTTTCTAACGTTGCTGCATTGGCCCCTGAGGCGCAGGGCCCAGGAGAATCGAGATTTCTTCGATCCGCATAAGATCAACGAAAGGTTGAACCTTGATGGACCGAAACACCCCATTGCCTTTCGATGACTCCACCACCTTGCCGATTGCAAGTCCTTTGGGATAAATTCCATCCAACCCCGAGCTCAAAACAACATCCCCGTTCTCAACCTGTTCCGAGTTCCCAATATAATTCAGATTCAAAAGGAAATCCCCAGATCCTCTCAGCACTCCGGGGACCCGAGTTCGCTCCAGCATAACACCCATGGAGGCATCCGGGTTTGTGATCAACTGCACCTGCGATTGGCGCCTGGAAAGCAGGACAGTCCTTCCGACAACTCCATCCCCGGAGATGACGGGGGCATCCACGTGAATGCCGTCCTTTGACCCTCGGTCGATATAGATTACGTTTGAAAGGAAGCTCGGGGTGCGTGCCACCACATGCGCGCCAATTGTGGTATACGGAATGCTCTCCCCTATCGCCAGGAGCCTGTGAAGTCTGGCATTCTCCTGTCGAACCTGTTCATAGGAACTGTTGACGATGGAAAGCCTGCGTACCGTTTCCAGCAATCTCTCATTTTCAGCGCGCGCACCCACCATCCAGAAATACCGGCTCCACACGGTTCGGATTTTGCGCGTAATCCCGGACGAAACAGCAATTATGGGCGCTTGCACAGCCAAGGTCCACGTCTTGAGCAAATAAGTGCCGGAAGGAGTCTCGATCTGAAGCGAAAGAAGCACAAGGTGCAAGATTAGCAGCGGTATCATGAGCAGTACCGCGCGCTCTTTATTTACTCTGGAGGATAGTTCACTGGACACATATTCTCCGGAACAGCTTAAAGTCCGTGAGCATTTTGCTGGTGCCCATGACTACTGAGGAGAGCGGGTCTTCAGCAACAAAAACGGGAAGCCCGGTCTCCGAGGACAATCTCTTATCGAAGCGTTTCAGCAGAGCCCCCCCTCCGGTCAGCACAATGCCTCGATCCATAATGTCTGCCGAAAGTTCGGGCGGCGTTCTTTCCAGTGCAACCTTGATCGCATTTATTATAATCGCGATGCTGTCGCTCAATGCTTCCCGAATCTCGTCGTCCGTAATGGCTACCGTCTTGGGCACTCCTTCGATTAGATTACGCCCTTTGATTTCCATTGTCATCGGCCGGTCAAGCGGACCGGCGGAACCCAGCTGGATCTTGATTGCTTCCGCCGTACGTTCGCCAATGAGCAGGTTGTGCTTGCGCTTGATGTATTGGATAATTGCTTCATCCATTTCATTTCCGGCGACCCGCACCGAACGGCTGTACACAATTCCGGATAGCGAAATGACGGCGATGTCCGTAGTTCCTCCGCCGATGTCCACAATCATGTTGCCGCAGGCTTCAGTGATTGGCATGCCTGCGCCAATTGCGGCAACGATAGCCTGTTCCACCAGATACACCTCGCTGGCTTTGGCGCGGAGGGCGGATTCCTGCACGGCTCGTTTTTCCACCTGAGTGATTTCCGAAGGAATGCCGATAACGATACGGGGGCTTAGAAGGTGGTTGCGGCTGTGAGCCTCTTTTATGAAATACTTCAGCATGACCTCAGTCACGTCGAAATCGGCAATTACCCCATCTTTCATTGGCTTTACCGCTACGATGTCGGCAGGCGTTCGTCCAAGCATTTCCTTGGCCTCATGCCCCACTGCGAGCACTTTCTTGCTGTTCCTATCGAGCGCGACAATCGAAGGCTCATTCACGACGATTCCGCGCCCCTTGGCATACACAAGTGTATTGGCTGTGCCAAGATCGATGGCCAAATCACTCGAAAAAAACGCGAATAAAGATCTTAGATTCATATATCCTACACGGCGACTTTGATGCTGTTCTTGGAAAGCTCCTTCGCCCGGTACATCGCTGCGTCCGCTTTTTTAATCAGACCTTCTGCAGTGAGCGTGTGTTTCGGACAATTCGCCACCCCGAGACTGACGGTTAGGCGTATGCTCAGGTTTTGGGCAACAAACTCGCACTCCTCAACCTTTTTCCGAATCCGCTCTGCAATGACCATTGCCCCGTTTAAAGGGGTTTCCGGCAGAACAATCACAAACTCGTCTCCTCCATATCTCCCGACCACATCGGTCTCACGAACGATTTTCCTCAAAACCTGGCCCATTTCTGAAAGAGCCTGACTTCCCACCAGGTGTCCGAAAGTATCGTTGATCTTCTTGAATCCATCAACATCAATGAACAGCAAAGATACTTTTTTCTTATAGCGCAAGCAACGTTTTACGTCATCTTCGAGATATTTCATCAGGTACCGATAATTATAGAGCTTGGTCAGATCATCGGTAATGGTGAGCCGTTCTGAATTCTCGAACATCTCCACAGTTCGAATCGCAATCGCAAACGGATTGAGCATCGTCTCGATCAACGCCTGGTCTTCCCGCGTGAATGTCCCCGTGCACTTGTTAATCAGCTCGATAACCCCGATATTCTCTCCTTTGTGTGTGAGCGGGTAGCAGAGGATGGACCGGATGAGCACGCTTTCCCTGCTGAACGGAACTTTCAATTCGAACGAGTAGTTATTGTTCACGTATGGCATTCCGGAGGTTAACACATTCCGGACAATCGTGTTGTTCGCATGCTGCTCGAATAGGTCGATATCTTTGATGTTGCCGGTGCTGTAAGGGCGCTGCAGAGGCCCGCTCGAATCACCAAACAAATACAGAATGCATTCCTCGGCTTGAACATGGAACAGGATCTTATTTACCAGCAGACTCATCCCCAGCTTGCGATCGCTGATGTTCGAAGAGGAATCTACGGTATTCACAAATGCATTGAAAAAGTCCTGGATGTTATCCGCACGCCTCTGTATGGCAATGAGTTCTTTTTTTTGCGCCTTGGCGTCCGAAAAACCTTCTATCAGATGGCGGATCAAGTAGAAAGGCATCGGAAACCGGACAATCAACAAGCCGTCTTCGCTCTTCGCCAGATTTTCGGCCGGAGATCTGTCAGAGTTCCAGTAGCCGACAATCTCGGCGCCGGGGAACGCATTGGACAGATGGCGCTGCATCTCACTGGATTTGTTGTCAAAAGCAAAGAAGACAGCCAGGAAATCTTTGGCTGAAACTATGGGACCGTTCAGAATCGCACTCTCTGGAAATGACTCCACTCTCCAAGACGTTCCCTCCGGAGGGGCATCCAAGAGATGCTGCGGAACTCGATCTTTATAAACGATTCCTATTTTCGGCGAATCGATCATCCTAGTTTTCCCAGCCATGCGGGCTGAAATCGTAAGTGGCCATCCAGGTGCGAGTCTTGCTTGCAAGATCCGTCACCTTCAGGTTGCAAGGCACCATATGCGCAGGAGCCGGAAATGAACGGGTAAAATGCTTGAACGTTCCATCTCCTGTGACTTCTACAATCTCGTTATTGACTGCCAGGCTGCTTCCCGCTTCCATGCGACCGATCAATTTCAAGCTCCGCCCGAAAGGAATGATCTGGTCTAATTCGACAAACGGCGTCAATCACGGTTCCCCGAAGAGAATCGCGATACCCTCAGCCAACAACTTTCGATTTTTCTGTCCCGGAGGCCGGCGTGAAGTTAGCATGACCGCCAAACATTTCCTGCAACCGAACAGGCTAGCCCCCGGGCTCGAACCGCACGGCAAGGGCCAGCAGAACATGCCGTTTGATACGAAGCCGATATATAAACCAGCTCTCCCAAATCTCATCGGAAAAGTGAGGGCACGATATTATATAATCCGCGCAAAAAATAACAAAAGGAAACCTTTACGGCAAAAGCCTCCAGGTTGTGATGGTCGGCACCGTTTTCGATATTTTCCGATAGCAGACGCTCCCCTTTATGACCTTTAGGGCCTGTGACAAAATAAGTGATGCACTTCGGCGCGAGCGCCGGGCGGGCAGATGCAAGGCGGCGCAACGCAGGCGATGCGATGACATCGTCGAGGAGCGCCAACACAGCAGATGCCCGCCCGCCGCCGCGCCCCTCAGGGCTGCGGCCCGCAGGCCCGCTGACTGCGTTGCTCGCTCCTCACATACTACCCGGTATGCTCGTCGCTCGCGCCTTGCCAGCGGGCCTGGGGGCCTGCAGCGAAGTGCGTCACTTATTTTGT
>Ga0187874_10000451_pt1 | contig 51216 bp, 49 predicted proteins | sample June2016WEW_16_1_3_FD_132993 | JGI IMG/M metagenome (GOLD analysis project Ga0187874, IMG submission 132993) | Peatland microbial communities from SPRUCE experiment site at the Marcell Experimental Forest, Minnesota, USA - June2016WEW_16_150 | ecosystem: Environmental > Terrestrial > Soil >... | reverse complement strand
GCTTTGGAAGGATTCATTCCGATAAAAGCGAACAACGGCTTAGACACGTCCCAGGCTCGGAACAGATAGTACCTGTAAAGGGGAGGTGACTCCTCAGACCAGCCGGCGTAAGTTTGCTCTACGTCGGCTTGAATTGGGTACAAGACAGCCATTGTTCTTCGACAGGCTTATCGTCTGCCTTTAGATAAGGCCTTCCACGGATTAGCTGCCATAGGATAAGACACCCTCAAAATTATTTATTGTATTTTATATGTTCTGATGATAAGGTAAAATCAGACAAGCCTTTCTTCCTCTATACCCCCCAGATTTCGTCCGCCATCTTTTATCTGCTCGCTGTATCGTTCATTGTTGTAGCGGAAATATAAGATTTCTCACTTAAATAGAAAAGCTAAGAAAGCGACCCAAAATCTTAACCTGGTTTCAAAAATAGTCTTTCAAAATTGCATTGCTTAATTTCAAGAATAGTAAAAAAAATTGTGCAGATGAAATCTTCAGGATTAGAAAAAAATTTCCTGCGGATCACTTCGGGGGTTGTTGTCGTCGGTCTCCCAAGGGTTCGCACGATGAAATCCGCAGCGGGAATGATCCTTAAGACAGTCGAACCAGCTCGGTAAGAATTATTAGTCAATTACGCCAATTTAACGGAGGCGAATGAAATGATTTTCTTAGGGGCAGGGGCATCAAGACCTTTTGGAATCAAGACATTAAAAGAAATGGGCCAAGACATAGTAAAAATGTTTGAACAAAATGGTCATGGCGAATTGGCGAAACAGCTTGAGTTAGGCTTAACTAAGTACGGAATGACGCTCGATTTTGAAGCCGCTTATAGCATAGTAGAAGGGCTAACAAATCTTGAGGATTCAGTGAAACAAAGTGGGCCATTTACTGCCTACGTTGGTAAGGACCTAAAGGATTATTATAAAAAAGACTTGAATGAAATGCTGCAGTCGCTACGAAAATTTGTCTGGAAGGAATGCACACTAAAGAAATTTTATGAAACTAAGATAGTAAATGTGTATGACAGACTTTTTAGAATAGCAAAAGAATCACAATTCAGAGACGTGCGATATGTGCCGAACCGCGAGCCCCAAATGAGCTCCTTGGTAGAAGCGGGTAATACTTTCCAGACTGAGGTTGATGTAGGGAACACGGTTGTAACTACAAATTATGATCATATTCTGGAGATTTATCATCGAGCAAAAAAGCGAAGTTTTACTGATGGCTTTAGGCAATCGGAAGATCCTGCTCAAAGCATTTTGGACTTCTCAATTTTTCCTGAAAAAGCACACAACAGATGGCTAATTAAGTTGCATGGATCTCTTTATGAATACAAATTTGAAAATTCAATTTTCAAAACTTTAGAAGCTCCTGAAAAACTTTCAACAAAAACAATGATACAAGAGAATATGATGATTTACCCCACTCAAGAAAAATCTATGCTAAAATACCCGTATCATAATTTCTACAGCATTTTTAAAGCGCAAGAATGGGAAAAACTAATTGTCATAGGATATTCTTTCAGAGACTACCCGATAAATGCTGCAATCATTGAGAATCTCTGTAGATGCAAAAAATCAAATTTGATTGTGTTAAACGGAGAGCCTGAAAAAGCCCTTATTAATCTGGGGAAATGCGCTTCGACTGAATTTGAAGACAGAATTATAATAATTAAGAACAAATTTGGAGAGGAGGCAGGCTCATCAAATTAGAAGTTGCCCTAAAAGTTCAGAATAAAGAACGGTATGAAATAAGGTTAAAAGAGAAACAGGAGGAACTTAGCAAGTTATTTGGTCTTTCTGAGTAAACTTCTGATCCTGAAAACAAAACTTCCTCTTTCTTTGTCTGTAAAGAAAAAGAGGGACTGTACAAGTGAAATCTCCTCGGGGGATGGGTTCAAATTCTGCTCCGCTTTTTTTTGAGGAGCACTTTTTATCCTCAATCAAGTCCTATAGAATATAAGAGTCAAAGAGAAATAGCACGAGTCAACTTAGGAAGATGAAAACCTATGGTTGGAAGAGTTTTCATAAGTTGCGGTCAAAGACCGCCAAGAGAGAAAAATATCGCGGAAAAAATAGGTAAACTGTTGAAGGAGAAGTTCGATCTTGAGTACTATTTGGCTTTTAAGATTCAAGGTTTGAATGACATCATGAAAATAACAGACGAACTGAGATCTTCTGACTATTACCTGTTCGTTGATTTTCGTAGAGAGAATGGAAACACATTGCCTTGTTCATTGTTTACACATCAAGAATTGGCTCTTGCGCATCATCTTGGGTTCAAAGAGATCATTGCATTTCAAGAAAAGGGGGCTCCGCTGGAAGGCTTTCTTAAGTATGTCCAGGCGAATCCCGAGATTTTTGAAGACGAAGAGGATTTACTCAAGAAAATTGAGAGTTCGGTTAGAGGGCGAAAATGGACTAAGGATTATTCTAGAAACCTTGTTCTTGCAGAAATCAAAGTGACTCCCAAACCCATGCTTTATGGAGATCACACGGGACGACATATGGAGTTTATTTGGCACGCGAAGATCGAAAATCGAAGACCTGATGCTGCTGCGGTCAACAGTGTGTGCATTCTGGAAACCATTGAATACCCTGATGGAACTAAGATTGAATGCAGTGATAGAAGCTATCTGAAGTGGGCGGGTCAGAAAGAAGGATATCAAGGAACAATTCTGCCAAGAGATTTCGGAGCCGTTGATATTTTTTCCATACATGCTGACGAAGAGGGGGTATACTTGCATAGTGCGTTGGATCTTATTCCGCGACAACCAATTCTAAAGATTGAGGGATTATGCAAATTAAACTACAAAGTGTTCTCCGAGAGTTTTCCACTGCTTTTCTTTTCTGTAGAAATTAACTATCGCCGCTCTTTGCCGGCTGATTTACAATGGGGAAACCTGACGGGCGCCAGAATAATTTAGGACTCAGGATCTTGCTTTTCATGCGCTGCCTAAATAAAGGGAAATGCAGGTGACTTCTCCAGCAGGCCGCAGTCGCGGCATATGTAAGTCTGCATTTGCCCGGTTCAGGTGCCTCAGAATTTGTTCCCGACATCATCAATAGGACAACTAATCCTTTCTCCGACTAACGTGTTTTTCTTCACAGGCAACATGCTCTAATGCAGGCTGTTAAATAAAAATAGTCGCGCACTTTGCGCCATAAAAGGATCAGACAATGGGATGAGGACCAAATCTCTCCCTGCCCCGTCACGAAAATCGGTGGCAGCAGTCGCGGCGTATGTAAGTCTGGATCTGCCCCGTTCCGTTCTTGGCTGCCGCAATGGGACTAAGGCCTTCTACGATTTGGGAGGTATAGGAAGGGACTACTTCGAATTATTTTGTTTATTTTTATAGGTTCTGATGATTAGATAATTTACTGAAGACCTTTCGACCTCCCTCTATACCCCCCAATTTATTGAAGGCCTTTGACGCTTATTTCTTCAAGAGCCTTCAACGTTCGTTCTCTAAGTTCCTTTATCGCTGGAGAAAAGTAATGTCTGACAAATATACTGGGCGGAATCCTCCCGCAAAGCAAGTCTGCCTCCTGTGCAACGAGCCCATGCCTGATCATGAAGGTGCCATAGTAATCCCGTAGCTCGCTGATTCGAGTCGGAATCTTTCGTCTTTGAAGTTTCTTTGTGATGGCCGCATAAGTTACAGGCCGGCTCCCCGTAATTTCGCCAATCAAGCTTTCAGGCACTATACTGATGAAGGCATTCTTTGTGCCGCGCAGGAATTTGTCTTTGTAACGAAAATGCTCTAGGATCCCAGTTTCAGCGCTGAGGTACTCATATAATCTTCCCTTCTCCGAAAGCTCGATTATCAGGTTGAAGCTTTCAATGCCCTCGCTGCATCGTAGCCCTGTCAGGCGCAAGAATTTCAGCAGCAAATTCTCCTGTGGCGTGAGTACTGGCTTGACTTTGGCGAACCACTCGTCCAAATTGCTATTGTTATTGTTGTATATTCTGACGAAGGCGGCAAGCGCGTCTGGCCTGCTAGCCTTGATTCCGTAGCTTTTCAGAGAAGCCTTGAATTGCTCGTAGCACCCGATATACTTCGAGATTACGATGAGACTTTTGATTACTTCCGATCTGACGGTTGATGGGACAGCATTGAGTTGCCCGATGTTGCCAGATTCAAGTACATGGTAGTAGCGGTTAGCGTAGCACATGACTCTTTTAGCGGTGGTTTTGCGGTATTTTCCCTGGACGAATTTTTTGAATTCAACCCAATCAAAAGCTCGAAAACTCATTGGTTCAATGAATCGGGCTTCTTGGTAAGGTAATGGTCGCGGGTCCAAATCCCGCCGAAGGCTCCAATTTAGAAATAGAGTTAGAATTGGAGTGACCAAAAGCAACATCTTTTCATCTAGGACTCATTCACTCACCCAAAACATTTTTCTTGCTTTCCTTCTTTTTTTGGTGCACGCTTAATTGTCAAGCCTATAACTCGAAAACACTAAGAACAATTTCATGTAGGGTGTTACTTCTTAAAGCTGTGTGGCTGTTCGGATGTTACAACCCGAGGTCAGATGGCTTTTTTTATTATGAACTGCAAGTTGCTTGTGGTGTGACAAGAAACTGGAAAATTCATAAGACCTTTAAGATGGATCAGTCATTAACTTAACATACAATATGATTTTAGCAGATAGTATTAATGAGCAATGACTTAACGAGTGTGGTAATAGCCGGTTTTATAGTAGTTGTTCTCGCTGCTATTGTTTTGGGAGCGATAATAGGGTACGATTTGAAACCTGCCACAACCACAGTTTCTAACACTGCAAAATACGCAGACATAACCTTGTTGGTTCAAAGTGACTTGACTCTTGGTCCAGATAACCAGACTCATGATACTTTTGTTCCATGTAACTTTACTGTATATGCAGGTCAAGTAGTCAATCTCACAGTCGTGAACTACGATAATGGGGAACATAGCTTTACGAGCCCAACTTTGAACGTGGATTTCCAGATACCGGGATGCCAGATAAATGGGGTTCCGGCGGTTTCACACTTTCAGTTTACAGAAACACAATCTGGCGTTTACCGTTGGTGGTGCACTGTACCATGTGACACCGATTCAGGGGGTTGGGCAATGACAACTGGCAGCGATGGACAACCTGATCAAATCGGATTTATGGGCGGATTCGTGACAGTTCTCCCAAAGTGACCTATCACTACAACTTATTGACCGTTATTGTCACTTTCAATTGATCCTCCACCGCACGCGGTTATGGCGCCTGAATGGCCTATGTAAACTGCTTTGTATAGAATATTATTTTACAAGTTACAATATATCTTTCGTTAAGTGAGGTCGCAACTTTTCTTGGTTTCTAACAATCCGCTAGTGATTTTCACTGGAATATTAACTATGGCATTGGGAGCTTTCTTAATTATCTGAGGTTTGGCCAATTTTCTTATCCATTGGTAAGGTAATGGTCGCGGGTCCAAATCCCCCAAGGGTCAATTCATAAGCATCGCTAAAACTGGCTTAATCATACAAAACACCGCTTTGACTGGGAACTTCATTACTCAGCTTCAAGATAAGTATTTAAAATCTGAGCGAAATAATTAGAATGGATATTTTCTTATGGAGTTTGTTAGTGATGCAGAAGCATTTTGAGACAGTCGACGATTACATTTCTTCTTTTCCCAAGAGCGTTCAAACTGTTTTAGAACAAATAAGGCAAGCAATCAAGGACGCCGCACCCAAAGCAGAAGAAGCAATTAGTTATAACATGCCAGCGTTCAAACTGAATGGCAACTTGGTCTGGTTTGGAGCATTCAAGAATCACATAGGTTTCTATCCGCGGGAGTCGGCCATCGAGGAATTCAAAGAGAAACTGTCAGGCTATGAAGTAAGCAAAGTCAAGGGCACCGTCAAATTTCCATTGGACAAACCGGTTCCGCTTGACTTGATAAAGGAAATGGTCAAGTTTAGAGTTAAGGAAAACTGCCAGAGTCATTAGCGAATAATCTCTAAAACAAGTCTAAATATAGATTCCTCAGCACGCATTAGACTTTCCCGAAGATTCTGACGTCATAATTCAAGGTGAAGTTTTATCGCTTAAAATGTGGCCGCTGCCTCAATTCTTTTCCATGTTACGCTATGAGGAGATTTAAGTAGATTTAGGGAGAATTTGAAAATTTTCCATCGTCTTATGTCGTTAATCCCTCATCAGTGTTGACTTTTTTAGACGACTATTGACTTTGGCAGACGACTATTGACTTCTATTGACGTTAGTAGACTTTAGTAGACTTTTTACGACGAATTTAGACTTTTTAAACCGCAACCTGCAACCAAACCCAACCCCAAACCAAGAAAGCAACCCAAAACACAAAGAAAAATTTCTGCGCCAAAATCATTCTGAATTCCTTCGTTACCTCAAAAAAAATGGTGCAAAAGGACGGAGAACGCTATCTTAAATATCTAAACCGCCTTAGTTGTTATTGGGGAGGAATGGTGTCGGAGGTACAACATTTGTGCTTCAAAGAGTTCCCCGATCAGTGCATCGGATGCCCCGAATACACAGAGGTCCGCCATGATCGAACAGCGGAGATTGCGTGGCTTTCAGGTACAGGTCTTTTCTCTCCGCCGCAATTCGCAAGAAAAATAATTAAGGAATGCAAAAGGTACCACAAACGAAAAGTTGAATATGTAACGTAGCTATCCTCATGGCAAAGTCAAATCCATAAAAGGCTCACAGAGTCAAGGCAACCTAATTGCTGGGGAAAAGGATTTGTTACCATATTCCCTTAAACTTTTTTACATTATCCAAATATAATAATTCGGTCACTGAGCAGCAATTCCCGTAGCAGTTTTTCTGCCTTCCAAGATGAGTCCATTGCGCCTTACTTAAAAAGTATTTTAATTCTAGTTTGCCCCATTCATAAAAAAAATCAAAAATGCAATCTTGAAAAACCTTCTTATCCCATGAACACAAATATTTTCAACAAGGCGGAGGGGAAACGCGATTAACTTCACTGCAAAAAAGGAAATCTCCATTTTAGCCGCCACCCTTGCCGTTTCCTTCCTAATCAGGCTTGCCCTGTTCCCGCTCAAAGGATACACTATTGACACAAACGACTTTCTCTCTTGGTTCAACACGGCGGCAACACATGGAATAAGACCATTTTACAGTGACACCGGATGGACAGATTATCCGCCCTTTAACGTATACATTTTCTGGTTTTTCGGCTCCATTGCAAACGCAGCATCAAAAGTCGGCATCAACGCAGTTAACATTGTAAAGTTAGCGCCCAACATCTTTGACCTGGGCACGGCGATTTTGATTTTCGTTTTTGTTCGTAGACAGTCAAGTTTCAAGCTTGCAATCTTGGCGACGGCACTGTACACTTTCAACCCCGCCGTTATCTATGACGCGGCTGTCTGGGGTCAGTATGACGCAATCTACACTTTCTTCCTTGTTCTCTCTCTTATGCTTGCTTTAAGAAGCAAACCCAAACTTTCTGCAGCCGCCTTCGCTCTCAGCATTTTGACTAAGCCGCAGGGAATAGCCTTGGTGCCGCTGGTTGCGTTTCTGATTTACAAGAAAAATGGATTAAAACAGATGCTTCTTTCAGTCGTCTCCTTTGCGGTGACAGTTTTTGTGGTTATTGTTCCGTTCAACTGGGGCGGGAGTCCGATCTCTTTCCTAACCAACATCTACTTTGTAGCTTACAAGGGGTACGCGTACACTTCAATTAACGCCTTCAACCTATGGGGCTTGATTTCAGGCATGTGGGTCCCCGACGGAAACCTCTACATCTTAGGCTGGGTCCTATTCGGAGGCTTCACCGTTTTCACCCTGTACCTGCTGAACAAACGTTTCAAAACCTCAAGCGAGTTTCTGGCGGTCTACGCAGCTTTCATGCTGCTCTTTGCGTTTTTCATGCTCCCAACAAGGATCCATGAACGGTACCTGTTTCCAGCAATGAGCGCCATGGCGTTGATGGTTCCTTTCATCAAGAAAGCAACTGCAATTTATGCAGTTTTAACGGTGACTTTTCTCATCAACGAAGCCTACGTTCTGAACAAGCTGAACGCAGCTTATCCTTATGCTCCGAACTTAACTGGTGATCCGGTGGTTTGGGCAGTGAGCGCGATTAACTTATTAATGCTCATATATGCTTCAATAATCATGTGGGATAAGCGGACATGGCTTAAAACTGAATCGCCGCCACCTTTGCCGCCTGTCGAGAGAGGTGAGCCAACTTGAACTTCGGATTAAACATCGACAAGAAAGACGTAATAACCATCATTTTAGTTTCGCTGGTTTTCTTCGGAATAGCTGCTTGGAATGTGGGTTCAATTCAATATCCAGTAACAAATTGGCAAGCAACTCAACCAGAAAGTTTCTATGTCAACCTCGGCGGGATGCAACACATTCAAACCGTTTACTTCTGGGTTAAAAGCGGCAACGCAAGCGTGACGATATATTCGGGGTCTCCTGAAAACTGGACTTCCGTTGGAACATTAATTCTTCAACCGGCAGGCACCGACTATTCAGTTTTTCAATCATGCAGCATTAACGCGAATACACAATTCTTGAGCTTTGATGTTCAGCCAACCAATTATGATTCTCGCCCCGACTTCTATTGGAATGTCCCCAATCCTTCGGACCAACTACCAAGTCCTTTCATCCAAATCTCTGAAATCGGCCTGCAAAGCCAGAACAACCGGCAAATTCCGATCCCAACAATTACAGGCGAAAACACCACAGACCCAACGTTAGCCAAGTTGATTGATGAGCAGAACAAGCTGCAGATCCCCCCTGATTATATGTCTAAAATGTATTTTGATGAGATCTATTTTGCCAGATCTGCTGAAAACTACCTGCACGGTCAGATACCTAATGAGAGGACTCACCCTCCACTTGGAAAATTGATTCAAGCCTCCGGCATAGCAATTTTTGGTGAAATTCCGTTTGGCTGGCGAATTATGGGTGTGATATTTGGAACTCTGATGGTGCCTTTGATGTATCTTATTGGAAAGAAACTATTCCAAACATGGATCGCAGGTTTTTCTGCAGCCTTCCTATTCGCGTTTGATTTTATGCATTTCACTATGGCTAGGATTGGCACTGTAGATACCTACGTCGTTTTCTTTTCTTTGCTGTCACAGTTGTTCTTCATAATTTATTTCATGAATGTTGTTAAGGACGGGTGGAAGACTTCTGCTTTGCCATTGTTTTTGGCAGTAATTTTCTTCGCGTTGGGATTCTCTACGAAGTGGTTTACAATTTTTAGTGCAGGTGGCTTGCTCATTCTACTTGCGGCTTACCGGCTCAAAGGTGTCATAAAACTTAAAGGTGGCTGGGGTGACAAGTACGTTGCCTTCTTCGACTACCCTTTCATGCTGTTGCTAGGCTTCATCGGCTTAGCGGTTGTGATTTACTTTTTGACATTCATTCCTGAGATGTTGGCGGGTGATTCTTTTTCGAAGATTTTGACATTGCAAAATGCAATGCTTGGTTTTCAGTCAGGCACCATAAAAGACTCGTCTTCGTCTCCTTGGTGGTCTTGGCCTTTTATGTATGGCATAAATGGTTCTGTTCCGAAATGGTTTGACATCACTTACTTGCCTAATAATGTGGTTTCTACAATCACAGCGATGGGTAATCCAGCGGTTTGGTGGGTTGGCTTTGCCTGCGTCCTCACGTTGACTGGAATTGTGTTGTATGAGAGTGGGTTGGTTCAAAAGTTGGGCAAGCGATTGTCTGGACAAAAATTAGGAAAGCAAAAGAACTTCAAGTTGGAGTTGCCCGCAGTATACATTATTGTTGTATTCCTTTTCTCATGGCTTCCTTACATCATAATTTCCAGGGCAACTTACATTTATCATTTCTATTTGAGTGTGCCACTTCTCTGCTTAGCAACAACTTATTTCATTAATAAGACCTGGAACACACGTCTAGGGAAAGTCGCTACCATAGCCTTTTTTGCTTCGGTTGTAATTCTATTTGTGGTTTTTTACCCAGTAATTTCAGGGATGCCCGTTTCTGACTCTTATGTCCATAAACTGAAGTGGGTCCAAGGCTGGTTCTTCGCGCCATGACGGAACGGAATTTTTTCGGCGTGTCGGCAGTCACGGTTTCAGTGGTTCTTCCAGCTTACAATGAAGCAGATAAACTGGAAAACGCCGTGGCGAAAATTGGTCAAACCCTCAAAGAAGATGGAATCCCTTGTGAGATTATCATTGCTGAAGACGGCAGCATTGATGGCACCGCAGAAAAGGCCGAAGAGTTGGCGCAGAAATATTCGTACGTTAGGCATATTCATCGTGAAAAACGTCAAGGAAGGGGAGCTGCCCTTAACAATGCGTTTAGAGAAAGTAATGGTCAAGTTTTGGTTTACATGGATTTGGACTTAGCGACCGACCTTAAATCGCTTAAACTCTTGGTTGACGCCATCACGATTGAAGGGTATGATGTTTCGACGGGTTCGAGGATGCTTCCAGAAAGCAAGGTTGAACGGACAATCCGCAGGAGCATAAGCTCCAAAAGCTACAACTTTTTGGTCAGGCATATGTTAAACTCCAAGGTGAGGGACCACCAATGCGGTTTTAAAGCTTTCAAAAAAGAATCAGTCTTGGTTTTGCTGAGCGAGGTGGAGGCGACTCATTGGTTTTGGGATACGGAAATCCTTGTAAGGGCGCAGCGTCACGGACTTAGGGTTAAAGAGATTCCTGTGGAGTGGACGAGCGGCAAGGGCACGAAGGTCAATTTAGCCAAGGATTCTTGGAACATGTTCTGGCAAGTAACACGGCTCTGGTGGAAACTAAAGATCAAGGGCTAAGCCTGTCGGCTTGCAATAAGAACAAACGATCTTGCCACTAAGGATAAACCGCCAATCAAAATTACGCCAGCCCAAAATACAAACCACTCACTGATTATTGTAACATTAATCAAGTAGGTTGCTACCAAGTAGCTTGTTCCAAGCCAGAAAACAAGGTTTTCGATTGTTTCCGCCTTTCTGGGAAGAGGCGAGTTAAGCCATACTCTGAGCACTAAAACGAAGATTTCAATTGTGCCTAAGCCTAGGCAAAACTGGAATGCAGCGTTGTAGAGGACAATATAGGCTGCGGGGTTTTCTGGAGCAGGTAATTGTAGGCCTGTACCTGGAACAGTGGCTAGAATAAAATTGTTGAGGAAATGATTGAAGCTGTTCCAGAGGTTTGTGTGGACGTTGATAAGGTAGAGTACTGCAAGCAGGACAAAAATGAGACCTATGTATAGGGCTGAAATCAAGTTTTCTTTTTTCTTGTCAGGCAGCGCTTGCATGTTATGTGCTAGCGTGTTAAACTTGCTTTTGAAGCCCATTTGTTTCCCCATCGACTATGTACTCTTGTAACATATATCTTTCTCTTCGAGTATTTAATGCATGTTTTTAAATAGTTACAGCGGGTAAAATACGATGGCAATGGAGAATTTGCATGCCATACTGTCTGAAATGCGGCACTAAAGTTGAGGAGTCAATGACTTTCTGTCCCAACTGCGGAACACAACTCAAAGGCGACACACCAAGCACAGCAACGGCACCTGAACCTGAACCTTCGCAGAAACAAGAAAAAGCAGAAGAGACTGTAAAACAACAGAAGCCCGCGAGTTCAGATAAGGGCAAGAGGCAGGAGAAAGCTGAACATGGCTTTATCAGATATTTGGTCAGCGGACTAATACTGATTACGGTGGGCGTTTCAGCGATACTTGAACTAACCAACCCCGCAATAGCTTCGGGCACACTTTTGGCAATCATGTTGCTCACGATAGGCTTAATCGTGATACTCGGCTCTGTTTACTATGCTCTCTCGGGAAGGAAACACGAATCTTCCGTCCCAATAGATGAGCCATCTAAGAAGCCGGCACAACCTGTGGCGTAGGCATCAAAGAATTTGCCACAGACTATCCGCGACAAGATAGTGTCAGAATTGCGATTTGCAGCATATTTGCCACAAATCTGCTTATATGCTTCTCTTCTAAGTAATAAATCAAGCACAAACCGACATTTACCAAGGGTTTGAAAATCATGAGTGAAACAGTACAAGCGACAGCTGAACGAATAAGGAAACTGGAAGTTCAGGGGGCACGAAATGTTGCCATAGCAGCCCTTAAATCGATTCAAACGTTAGCGAAAACAACGAAGGCAAAAGACAAGAATACCTTTTTGCGCGAACTCGAAGAAGCTCAAGTGATGCTTTTCGCATCACGAGAAACAGAGCCGCTAATGAGAAATGCCGTTCGTTACATAATTATGCAAGCTCAAGACAGCAGCACCGAAAAAATCGATGTTCTAAGCGAACTGATTTCATCTAACACAGCGTTGTTTTTGCAGAATCTTGAAGCTTCAAGGGAACGAACCGCGGAAATAGGCGCCAAACGCATCCGCGACGGCATGCTAATTTTCACGCATTGCCACTCATCAACTGTAACCAGAATGATTGCCAAAGCCAAATCTGACGGCAAAAATTTCAGTGTAATCTGCACCGAAACCCGACCCGCCTACCAGGGGAGGATAACTGCTAGGAAAATGATTGAGCTTGGTGTTCAAACGATGTTCATTGTTGACTCGGCTGCGCGTTCATACATGGGAGACGTTGATCTCGTCGTTGTGGGGGCGGACGCCATCACTTCTGAGGGCAACGTGGTTAACAAGGTAGGCACCAGCGGCATCGCCGTGTTGGCGCATGAAGCAAGAAAACCGTTTTACGTGGTTTCGGAACTGCTAAAATTCGACCCTGAAACCCTTGGTGGGGCCTACGAGCGGATTGAGCAGCGAAATCCCAAAGAAGTTTGGAGTGAAGCGCCACAAAAACTGTCGGTGCGTAACCCCGCTTTTGACGTTACTCCATGCCGTTACATTTCCGGGTTAATCTGTGAAGAAGGAGTAGTTGCGCCTCAATCAATCGTAGAAACTGTGAGTCGAAGTTACCCGTGGATCCTTAAGCAACTTTAGGCTTTCCACTGCTCCAATGCCTCTTTGAGTTCCTTGTGGGTTTTGGCGTACTCATTCAGCGTAACTCCTTTTAATGTTGAGTCAACTGCTTGTCGCATTGCTTTTGCGCCCGCCATTGTTCCATTAGGGTGCCCATGGATTCCGCCTCCGGCTTGGATGATTACATCGTTGCCGAACGTTTCAAGCAAAGCGGGAACCAGCCTCGGGTGCAATCCGCCTGAAGCCACAGGTAGAACGGATTTCAATTTGACCCTTGGCGTTTTGCAGGCGTCAATATTTTCCAACACTTCTACTTTGGTTTCAGACATTTTTCCCACGACAGTGCCCACATGCAATTGGTCGACTCCGATCAAGCGCGCCACGGTTGCAATAGGACGCATGGCGATACCGTGCAGCTGACTCTTCGTGAAAGCTGCGTGTCCAGCTCTGTGAGCGTGAATTACAAGTTTGTAGTTTTGGTCTCTGAGCGTTTGCAGTGCTGACCAACCAGTTGTTAAAATGTCAACCATCACATATTCGCCGCCTTGAGCCACAACAGCTTCCGCACGCTTTATCATCAAACTGGTTTCAGCTGTGACGTTAATCATGTAGACTTTGCGTTCACCTGTTTCTTGTTGCGCTTTATCACGACTCTCTAATGTTTGCGCGAGTCGTTCTTCAAATGGGTTGAACGATTGACTACTGAGGTTTTCATCATCTTTTACGATATCGCATCCGCCGCTCCAAGCTTCGTAGGCCACTTTTGCGTGGTCTTTTGTTTTTAATCCGAGTTTAGGCTTGATTATTGTGCCGACAAGCGGGCGCTGAGGGACTTTAAGGAGGCTGCGGATTCCTACTATACCGTAGTTAGGACCTTTGAAGCTGCTAACTAATGCTCTTGGCATTTCAATGTCGAGGAGGCGCAGGTTTCTTAGAGCTTTAAGCCCGAAGACGTTTCCTGCTACGCTGCTAAGAATGTTGGGCATGTTAGCCGGCTCAAAAAGTTCGATGGGATAAGCGATCTTGATTACATTGCCTTCTATGCTGAAAACGTGTGCCGCTAGGCACTTCACGTAGGGCTGTTCAGTTGTGAGCTCTGTCCAGGTGCCGACTGAGCTTTCTGCGGCCACTCCTCCGGCGGCTTCTTGTATGCTAATGCCTTCGGGTTCAACGTAAAAGGTGCAGATCAAATCAGTTCCCTTGGGTTTGTAAGTTGGATCAATAAAGTCAAGGTACTTCATGTTGTTCTCACCGGCTAGTTTCAACTGGTTTTTCCTTAAAATCTTTAACTATTCCTAAATCTAATCAAGTTATGGCGTGATTCAGAATGGAGTTAACGGTTGAAGTCTTACCCATATTTACTGGCGGAAACAGAATCGCCATTCTCAGCGAAGAAAGTGCCAGTTCCTTGGGCGTACATAGTTCAGACAGAATACGAATAAGATATGGCAACCAAGAAATGATTGCAATCGCAAATATTGCTGCTTTTTTTTCGCGTAAACGCATCGGGCTCTACGAGGAAACCGCCACCGCGCTTGGCGTGAAGGAAGATGAAACTGTTTCGGTACAGTTGGCTCCCCTTCCTGAGTCGCTCTTCAACGTGAGGGCTAAGCTGCGTGGGGAGCGTTTACGCGAGAAAGATATAGTGACTATTGTTAAGGACGTGGTTGAGCGGCACTTAAGCTCCGCTGAAATTGCTGCTTTTTTGACGGCGCTTAGCATTCACGGGTTAAGTTCAAGCGAGAATGAGGCATTGTCGAGGGCTATGGTTGCAACAGGGAAGACGCTTAGCTTCGGCGATGGGCCAATTCTTGATAAGCACAGTGTCGGCGGGATTCCGGGCGACAAAACGTCTATGCTGGTTGTGCCTATTGTTGCTGCAGCTGGATTCACGATTCCTAAGACTTCTTCGCGGGCGATCACTTCTCCGGCTGGAACTGCAGACAGGGTGGAAACCCTGTGTCCCGTTAACTTGAACATCGACGAGATAAAAGATGTAGTGGCGAAAACAGGCGGATGCTTGGTTTGGGGCGGCGCTTTGGAGCTTGCTCCTGCCGACGACCTCTTTATCCAAGTTGAGTACCCATTGGGAATAGATCCCATGCTGTTGCCTTCAATTCTCAGCAAGAAGAAAGCCATGGGAGCTACCCACGTTGCCATTGACATCCCGACAGGTATGGCCGCGAAAATTAAGACTCGAACTGAAGCGTACACTTTGGCTTCAGATTTCGTGGATTTAGGAAAACGTCTAGGCTTAAACATTCAATGCGCCCTAACTTTCGGTGACCAGCCGCTTGGCTACGGAATTGGGCCGGCACTTGAAGCCAGAGAAGCCTTAGCGACTCTGCTGGGCGGCGGTCCATCTGACTTGCGGGATAAAGCCGTTAGCCTTGCGGGAATGCTTTTCGAGATGGTTGGAGCAGAGAACGGTCGAGCCAAGGCTGAAGACATGATAGATTCTGGCAAAGCGGCGGCCAAGATGCGGGAAATCATCGCTGCACAAGGAGGAAACTCGAAGATTCAGCCCGACGACATCCAAGTCGGTCCAGAATGCGTTGAGGTAAAGTCTAAGAGATCTGGCAAGGTCATTTGGCTCAGCACCGAGGACATCGTGCGGGTCGCTAGAGAAGCTGGTGCGCCTAAGGAGAAAGGGGCAGGTATAGTTCTTCATTCGAAGCTTGGGGAAACAGTGCATAAAGATAGTGTGCTTTTTGAGATTTATGCTGAGCGCAGTAGCAAGTTAGACTCGGCGCTTGAGCTCGCCAACCAGTTGGCACCAGTCGTGCTAACTAAGAAGCCAGCTGGGAAGATGGTTCTGGACCAGGTGCCCGAGAAGCTTGCACACGAGAAAGCATTCAGTTTAGACAGATGACGTGGGCACCTACTAAGAACAGAAAGCCATTTGAAGAAAAACTGTGCCGTTGGAAGCTGTCGGGAGAGTCGCATAGAGACGCAGGGAGTCGAATAGAGTCGTTAGGAGTCGCAATGGGTCGCGTAGGGTCGCTATGGGTCGCAACCTGCAAACACTTCAAGCCCTAAAAACTGAAAGCAACCTGAAACACAAACAACAAATTTTACCCACCGAATGAGCGACAACTTGTTTCAGAAAGCATTATTGCTTTTGATTACTCGTTCCATCAAGCCTCAGATTATGACCGCGTCAAGACCGACATCGTGGAAAAGAAACCCAATAACCAGACTGACCTTGAAACCGACGAACTTTGGGTGTAAGCAAGGGCAAAGTCGATTTTTTAGGAACAGTTAAGTATTTTTTTCCCATTAACATACGTTAATTATAATAAAGGGATGCTGCAAGTATCCTAAAAGCAAAGACAGAGCGCAGCTAAAAAGGGGTAGTTTCTGAGATTTGACAAAGCGTGAAGCCGTTTGGGTGTTGACTAAGAAAATATTTAGCCTAACCCTGATTCTGAACGCACTCATAACAATAACCACGCTGTCTGGAATCCTCTATGGCTTCTACGTTGCGTGGCCATGGTGGAGACCCTATTTCCCCGACCTAATCAGCGGAAACCTTTTCCTCATCGCAGCGATAGCCGCATTCATCAACATTTTTCCGAGCGCAAGTATAGGAAGAACACTTCATACAGGACGATTCTTATTCCACCATTACGTGTACGGCTTCTTTGTTCTATTCACATCCGCCATCTACGTAGTGGCGTTTACTTCGGTTTCTTTAGTGATGCTTTTTCTTGTAAATTCTTCAAGCTTAGCGGTTAACACGGGAAGATTCTTCGTTTTAACTGGAGTAACACTAGTTCTCGACGACCTTCCAGACGTTTCAACAAGAATCGAATCAACCCTGAACAAGATAAAATCACAAGCGTTCCGAATACGACATGCCTTCCATATCCTGCAATTCCTCACTGGGGTAATTACTTTCTACATCGTTCTCGCCATAGTCATCTTTGAAATTCAACATCCATCCACAAACTTCGCAAACTACCTGACAATGGGCACTCTGCTGGTAACCAGCATTACGTCGTTTGCCTGTGTAAAAAGAAAAGCGTGGCTTAAAATTACGCCTCCAGAACCGAGCCAGCATTAGTTTTTTTGTTTCAGGATTTCTTTTCCAATCGTTTCAAGCTGCTGCGGAGTTAAGACGCTAGAGCTTCTTTGTGAGGTTATGTGGTTAACAAGTTGAGGAAGTTTAAGGACAGGAACAGTTGGGTTGTTCAAGTGTAGGGTGGAATGGTTGTTTGTGAAGACCAGTATGCCTTCAACCCAGACTCCAGGCAACTTCAAGACAGGGGAAGAGTCAATTATGAGTCTTATTTTGGCGGTGTTCCGCTTTACCTGCAGGCTTGGGCTGGCTTTAAAGTTGTGTCTACCTGATCTTTCCCATTCATCGCCACGACATGTTATCTCGCCACTCCAATTCTTCGTTTCTAAGACAAAGATGCCGCTTGGACCGAGAACGATGTGGTCAATGTCTCCGGCGCCGTTACGCAGATACAAGTCGTTTAAGAGGACATAGTCGTCGTTTAGTCTGCTGCTTAACAGTTTAGTGACTTGTTTTTCTCCTGCCCAACCGCCGTTGTAAATTCGGTACTTACGAAGGTAAAAGTAAAACGCTGCCAACGGCACCAGAGAAACAAACAGTCCAGCTGCGTCAAACACTTCCGAGGTCAAAGCAAAGACCACATTTAAGCCTACGAGGAAAACGATTAAGCAGAACAAGAACAGGCAAAGAACCGCTTTTGCCAAGTTTTTTCTAACCTGATTCTTAAGGTAGCTGCCTGACCCGTTCATTTTCCTCATAATTCAATCGCTTCATGACCTTTTCGTCTTAATGCTATATTACTCTAATGGCACTTTCACTTGGAGCTTTTAGGAAAAAATTATTCAGCTTTCGCGACTTATGTCAAAAAGCAATTGAAAAACAATGATATGTGTCTTAAAAAAGAGACATTGGCTTATTTCTTGCTCATCAAGTATTCGTTCATTGCTTTTGCTGCGCGTTTGCCTGCGCCCATTGCGCTGATGACTGTTGCTGCTCCTGTGGCGACGTCTCCGCCTGCGTAAACGCCGTCTAGGCTGGTTTTGCCTACTTCGTTAACGCATATTGTTCCATGTCTGGGGTCGCTTTGCAACCCTTCGGTTGTGCGTTGTATGATCGGATTTGGTGTTTGCCCTATGGCAACGATGACTGTGTCAACATCCATCGTGAATTCTGAGCCTGGGACCTCTTTTACTCCGCGTCTGCCTTTTGCGTCGGGCTCGGTGAGTTCCATTGCGATGACCTTCATTGATTTTACCCAGCCTTTCTCGTCTCCGTAGAACTCGATGGGCGCGGCGAGGAACTTGCAGACTAAGCCTTCTTCTTCAGCGTTTTCGATTTCTTCATGCCTTGCTGGCAGTTCAGTGCGTGAACGCCTGTAAAGCAAGCATACTTCAGAGCCGAGACGCATGCTGCTTCTTGCACAGTCCATAGCTACGTTTCCGCCGCCTATGACTACCACCTTTTTGCCGAGGCGTATGGGTGTGTCGTAATCTGGGAACTGGAATGCTTTCATGAGGTTGACTCGTATGAGAAATTCGTTGGCTGAGTAGATTCCGCCGAGGTTTTCTCCTGGGCAACCGGTAAACTGTGGCAAGCCTGCGCCGCTTCCGATGAAGACTGCATCGTAACCGCCTTCCTTCATGAGTTCCGGTATAGTGTGGATTCTGCCGACGAGATTGCCGAGGCGTAATTCAACGCCGAGTTTCTGGATGTATGAAACTTCGTTCTGCACGATTGCTTTCGGCAAGCGGAACTCAGGAATACCGTATGACAAAACTCCGCCGCCTACGTGCAGTGCTTCAAACATTGTAACTTCGTGACCGAGCTTTATCAAATCCGCAGCTGCCGTCAAACCCGCGGGGCCGGCGCCGACGATGGCGACTTTCTTGCCTGTTGGTGCAGCTTTCGGTGGAAGCTTGGAACCGTTATCGCGTTCCCAGTCTGCGAGGAAACGTTCAAGCCTCCCGATGCTGAGCGGTTCGCCGATTTTTCCAACGATGCATTTAGATTGGCATTGCACTTCTTGAGGGCAAACTCTTCCGCAGACAGCCGGCAACGCATTCTTGGACTTTATCAGAGCGATAGCTTCATCGTACTTCTTTTCTTTAAGCAGTTTGACGAAAGCTGGAATGGGGACTTCAACAGGGCACCCTGAGATGCACTGAGGCTTTACACACTGCAAACATCTACTTGCTTCTTCAAGCGCTTGCTCTTCAGTGTAACCTAAAGCGACTTCGTTAAAGTTTTTAGCTCTAATCTTAGGTTCTTGCTTAGCCATTTCAACGGCTTTCTTATTCAATTTCGGTTTAGGCTTTGGTTCCGCCACACTTACAACCTCCTCTCATTTCCCACAGCACAGAGCTTAACCTTTCTTCTGGCAACATTGTGCGTTGCCGAAGGATTAGCCCGTCAAAATCAACTTTGTGACCGTCAAATTCTGGTCCGTCAACGCAGCCAAACTGCATTTTACCGCCAACTGTGACTCGGCATACTCCACACATACCCATGCCGTCAATCATTATTGGTGTAGTCGTAACAATGGTCGGGATCCCGTAAGGTTTAGTTATTTCGCTCACGTCCTTCATAAGGATAACCGGACCCATGACTACGCAGCGGTCGAACTTTTCCTTCTTAAGCAAATCTTTAAGGAAATCCAAGCCTTGGTAACCCATGGTTCCATCGTCAGTTGCAATGTAAACCTTGTCGCTCAAACGTTTGGCTTCATCCTGCATCATTATGAACTCCTTTGTTCGCGCGCCAAGAATCGTGGTTACGTTGTTACCTGCTTCTTTCATGACTTTGGCCTGCAACAGCAATGGAGCAATCATTACGCTTCCGCCGACGCAGAGAACTTTGCCGAAGTTTTTGACTTCAGAAGGATTCCCAAGCGGACCCGTCACGTTGTCGATACAGTCTCCTTCGTTAAGTAAGCCTAGCGATTTTGTGGTTTTGCCCACTTCATGGAAGGCAAATGAAACCGTTCCTTTCGTCGTGTCGTACCCGCAGATTGTCAGAGGTATCCGTTCGCCTTCTTTACCGTTGATGACGATTACGAATTGTCCAGCATGCGACTTAGCCGCAATGTCGGGAGCTTCAACTTCGAAAAGTTTTATTTTTGGAACCAGTTCCGTTTTAGTTACTATTTTGTACGTTTTGCGGTCGCCTCCACAACTATTTCCCTTTTGGGTAACGCTGAAATCTTCTTGTAGAAAGCATTCAGCTTCTCGTTGAAGTCGCCAGCACATCTGGGTGACTCCTCAAAAAGCTCGAATCTGTCCAGTAGACCATTCTTTTTGAGCACGTTCAATATGACGCCTAGGTTGCGTTCTGCGGTGTCTTTGCCTTCTTGAAGTTTGCAGTCTTTAGATGGACAAACAACAGCCATAACCCCGTCGAAACCGCATCTTAACGCGTTAACAACGTGAACGGGGTCTAAAGATTTGAAGCATGGAACTTCAAGGGCTAAGACGTTTTTGCCTTCAAACGCTTTGCTCGGGTTATCTAAGTCCGCGAACTCTGACCATTGACAAACGAAAGCAAGAATTGCTGGACAATTGTTTTTGGCTTTCAACTGTTCAGCTGTAGTGCCATAGCGGTTCAGCACGTTTTCAAATTCGAAGCCTTTAACTTGGATTGCATGTTGGGGACAAACGAGCTGGCATGCACCGCAGCCAACACATTTCTCCAGGTTGATTTTGGGAGTGGCGAATGGTTCAAATTCAATTGCTTTGTAGGGGCAGATGAAGATGCATTTGTCACAGCCGACGCAAGCCTGCACATCGTAGATCGCTTTGCGAGAAAACTTCACGATCTTAACCGCGTTCTCTTCATAGCCTAACTGCTTCAGAACGTCTCTGGCTAAAACGAGCCGGCGAGTGTTCAATTTCGTGCCTTCCTTGTAACGGCAGAACGGATCCTCGCATTGAACCGAAACAATATTGTTTACACCTAAGCTTAGCGCTTCAAAAACAAAATCAGTCGGAACTCTTCCTGAGCAGGGCAAACGCAGTGCAATGTAATTGCCAACTTTCAATCCTTGCTCTTTAAAGATATCCTGCACTTCGCCCGTTGACGGCGAGTTTCCTCGGCACATCAACACAAGGGTATCAACATCCTTGGTTTTTTCAAGTGCCTGTTTAACGTAGTTTGACAGGTTATCGTAGGTGTAATATTGCGATTTGATAGCTGAACTTGGGCAAGCGCTGTAGCATATACCGCAGACTTGGCAATCTTGGCTGCTGACTTCCACTTTCCCGGCTGAGTCGCGTTTTATTGCATCAAAGGGGCAAATTGACTGGCAAACGTAACATCTGCAGCACAAGTCCTGGTCGATTTCTACTACAGCGAGACATTTTTCACTCATTTTGAAACCTCTTTTCATACCGCTGCTACTTTAAACTGCGAGCTTAAAGCTGATTAAACGCATGGAAAGGGTTTTGGAATGATATAATCCTTTCCCCAGAATTTAGGCAATATTCAATATGTTTTCCCAGGCATTATTTTTGTCTTCAGAACTTCTTTTCGGCAAGTTGCGTTTAATTTTTATCCAGGCTCGTTCTTGCTGAAATAATAAATCCTGTTTTTTTCTATTTCCTGTAGTATGGTTGCCTAATGAAGCTGTATGCTTCTAGGGCTGCAGTGATGCCTTGACCCACAGCCGTGCCAACCTGCTTAATTGGCTGATCCGTAACATCTCCCGCGGCGAAAACACCTAAAAGATTTGTCTGTTGTTTTACGTCGACTTTGATGTACCCATGCTCATCTGTGTCTACCCCTGCGGCTTTGGCTAGCTGGCTGTTTGGGGCTTCGCCGATCTGAACAAAAACTGCATCCACCGCCATTTCGGTTGTTTTGCCTGTCATGTTATTTAGTAAGCTTACCGCTCTGACTTGCTTGTCGCCTTTGATTTCTTGAACTTCAGTGTTCCACAATACCGTAACGTTGTTCTTGGCAGATATATCCGAGACCAAACTTTCTTCAGCCCTGAAAGCTTGGCGTCTATGAATTACAATAACTTGGGACGCTAACCCTGAAAGATAGAGCGTTGTAATGCAAGCGGTATTTCCGCCTCCGACGACCAGTACTCGCTTGTTCTTGAAGAAGGGTCCGTCGCATACGCCGCAGTAGCTTACCCCTTTTCCCCTGAATTCTTTTTCGCCTTTAACGCCGATTTCCCTGTAATGTGAGCCTGTAGAGTAGATTATTGTTTTAGCTTTGTAGGTTGAAGCTGAGGTTTTTACGGTCTTTTCTTGGCTATGGAGCTCTAGTTCATTGACGAGTTCTAGTTCGTGAATGGCGGCGCCGACCTTTCTGCAGTGTGAAGTCATTTTCTCCGCGAGTTCCCCGCCGCTGATTTCAGCAAACCCGGGGTAATTGACAACCGTGGATGCGTCAGCGATTGTTCCGCCTGACAATTTCTCATCTAAAATCAAGGTTTTTAATCCGCTTCGAACGGCGTAAATTCCTGCTGATAGTCCTGCGGAGCCAGCGCCAATTATTATTACGTCCCAGTTCTCCATAACCATGCATCTCTTTAATGAGATAAGGGTTTAAGGCGGTTTATGAATTGTTCGATTGTCTTTTGCTGTTGCCAATAAGCTGATAAGGACGAGGCCAATTTATTTGTTGTAGATAGCGTGTTTTGAGGTGCAGTTCTTTGGCAAGGTACAGGTGCACAGTCTGTAACTACATTTATGATGAAGCAAAGGAAGGAAAGAAATTTAGTGATTTGCCCAAAGAGTGGGTTTGCCCAGTTTGCGGGGCGCCCAAGTCATCTTTTGTTTTGTTAGCTGAACAGGTTGAAGAGAAAAAGGAGAAAAAAGCTGAGCACACCGTCTCTGAGGTTCTGATTAACCAGATTGCTGAGTGGGGTGTCCAATACGTTTTCGGCATCCCCGGCACTTCAACACTGGGCGTTGTGGATGCGATACGTAAAACCAATGGGAAAGTGAAGTATATCCAAGTTCGGCATGAACAGACCGCGGCGTTTATGGCTTCAGCCTACGGAAAACTAACAGGGCACGTTGCCGCCTGCCTCGGTATTTCTGGTCCAGGCGCAACGAATCTCGCAACCGGTTTGTACGACGCAAAATTAGATCATGCGCCTGTTTTAGCGTTGACTGGTTTAGTGGCTAGGCAAATGATTGGTCCAGGTTCGATACAAGAGATTGATCAGTACGCTTATTTTGAGCCGATATGCGTTTTCAACAAGATTTTGATGTCTGAGGACCAAACCACTATGCTGGCTACTCTGGCGATTAAGCATGCGCTTTTGGATCAAGGCGTCTCCCACATAGGGATTCCTAACGACGTTCAAAAGTTGCCTTACGAAGCTGAAATTTTGCCGTTTGAGGGCAGAATGCCTAATCTTGCATATGGACAGGAAGAATGGCTAATTGAGAAAGCAGCGAAACTTGTCGACCAAGCTACGCGACCCGTGATTCTCGCAGGCTTCGGCGCAAGAGGCCAAGGCAACAAACTTTTGAAGCTGGCATCGAAGATTTCAGCACCTATCATGACAACATTTAGGGCGAAAGGCGTCGTGGATGAACAGGAGCCCCTGCTTGTAGGTTGCCACGGCGACCTTGGATCAACTGCCTCTGCAGAGCTTATGGCAAAGACGGATTTGCTCATCGCCATCGGTTCTTCGTTTTCAGATTTGACACATGTGCCTGTCAAACGCACTGTTCAAATTGACATTAACCCCCTTATGATTGCGCGGAGGTATCCTGTTGAAGCGGGGTTGCTTGGCAACAGTGCCGTGCTTATTCCGAAGTTGACTGCCAAGGTCCAGGAGAAGAGGAACCCGAGTTACTTAGCTGAGATTGCCGGTTTGAAGCAGGAATGGCTTAGCCAACTGGAGAAAGAAGCTAACCCCACCATGAAACCGATTAGACCCCCGTACATAATCAAAGTTTTAAACGACAAGCTTGCTGATGACGCAGTGATTTCTTTGGATGTCGGCGAGAACTGCTGGTGGTTCGGAAGGAACTTTAGGATGCATAAGTCGCAGAAGATGGTGATGAGTGGTACTTTGGCGACGATGGGCTTCGGGTTGCCCGGTGCGTTGGCTGCGGCGTTGGCTTATCCTGGCAGGCAGATTGTTTGTTTGACTGGCGACGGCGGCTTAACGATGGTTTTAGGAGACTTCTTGACGGCTCTGAAGTATCAGTTACCCGTCAAAGTTTTCGTTATCAACAACAAACGCTTGGGCATGATTATGCAGGAGCAGAAGGTGGAGGGCTACGAAAGCTGGCAAACTGACCTATTCGATTTTAGTTTCGCTGATTTCGCTGAGCACTCAGGCGGCTTGGGCATCAGGGTTGCTGAGCCAAGTGACCTTGAAGCTGCCGTTGACAAGGCACTAGCATCTGACAAGCCAGCGATCGTGGACATAGAAACAGACCCGAGAAGATTCTAAACCACGCGCTTCATCTGGCTGTTTTTGTATTGACTTTTTGTCAAAAATAGCACATGTACCCTGTTGGTCCCTGCTCTTTTGCTTGTACAAGAGACCCCCCGGTCCGCTAGATGATCCAAATAGAGACTGCGTAAAGAGTAAACGTCTTTTTGTCCGTCAAAAGAAGAAGAAGAAGACCGCTGGTGGTAGCACTCTTCTTCTACTTATTCAGCAATCCAAACCGTGACCATCAGCTGTTTGTGGGCTTATTTGCCAGCGCTTCTTCTTTCATGTTTTCACACGATCTCAATGGGTGAATCTAGAGGAGCGTGATGGGCAAGCGTTTGGGTTTACAATTTATATCGTAAGCTCGCTTAGAGTACTGCTTAGGGCTTGAGCATGAAGAAAGCAGCTGAAGCTAACCGAAAAATCATCGACCAAAGCCTCAAGAGCCAAGTCGGCCTTGCGCTAAAAATGGGTGCCCTCGAGGCAAAACTAATAGACGCAAAGGACATCATCGTCGGCGATTGGGTGCGGCTGAAATGTCAATACGGCTGCGGCGCCTACGGGAAATCGTTAACCTGCCCCCCATACAGTCCCACGCCACAACAGATGAAGCAGATTTTGGGCGGCTATTCGACGGCGATCCTGATGCAGGTCGCGGACGAGTCAACGGCAACTCAGGATATGATTGCAAACTTGGAGAGAAGCATTTTTCTGAACGGGTACTATCGGGCGTTCGGAGTATCCGCTGGTCCGTGTGAGCGTTGCGAAAAATGCAATCTTGAAAAATGCGTGCATCCCAAACTCGCTAGGCCTTCAGTGGAAGCCTGCGGAATAGACGTTTACGCAACGGCAAGAAAGAACGGGTTTAACATCGAGGTAAGGAAATCGCATAAAGAACAACCAATCTACTTTGCGTTGGTTCTTGTAAAATAGAAGTTTGTTGGTAGCGGGGACTAGATTTGAACTAGTGATCTCTGGGTGTCTCACAGCGACAATGCGCCGTTATGAGCCCAGCGGGTTAATCCTGGCTACCCCACCCCGCTATACGATTCGACAATTTTTGTTTTAGCATCCTATTACGTGATTCGTCAAATATTAATAGTTTCTTTTCGCGTCAGCAAAAACATTTTAGTGGCGACTCTTACTCTATGGTGCATCGGTGTTTGCTGATGGATAAGGCGCATTTACGTAAACTGTCTGAGCCAACTTTGGAGAACCCCATTTTTGTTCAGGGGCTGCCCGGCTTCGGCAACGTCGGCAGGATTGCGGCTCATTTGCTAATAAAATTCTTCAGCGCCAAGCCTTTTGCAGAGCTGTATTCGCCGAGTTTTCCTGATTACGTTTCCATATCGTCTAAGGGCATTGCACATCTGCCGAGGTACGAGTTTTATTATGCTCCTATGGAGAAGAACAATTTGGTTATCATGACTGGTGAAATTCAGCCTTCCTTCGATGACGTTGTTGCTCACTATGAGGTCTGCGAGGAAGTGATTGATTTCGTTGAGTCTTTAGGCTGCCGCTTCATCGTGACAATGGGCGGCGTACCGATGACGGAAGAGAAAGCTCAGGTTTACATCGCTGCAACGTCCCCGAGGCTGGCGAGGGAATTTATGGAAAAAGGCGCTGTAATATACAGTAAAGGCAGAATCGTGGGGGGCACGGGGCTTACGTTGGCGATGGCTAAAGAACGAAAGCTTGAAGGCGTCGGTTTGCTTGGGACAACGACGGGTTTTAGGGCGGATCGCGAGGCTGGATTTCTCGTTTTCAAGTTTTTGATGAAGGCTTTAGGAAAAGAGATAAAAGAAGGTTTAGTAGAAAACAATGCACCAGAAGAACCGTAGGTTGGGGTCGAATGATTGAGAATGAAAACGTGAAAGTTACAGGTATATACAGTAAGTTCTGGAGAATAACTTTGGTTATTTTTTCGATGCTTCTGATCTTTGTCGGTCCGACCTACTTTACGTTGATCTTGACTAAACTAAAGATAGGTTATTTCGCGTCAATAAGCACTGGGTTTGTTCTTTTCATCGTAGGCTTGGGACTAATGATGTTCCTAATCAGAAAGAAACTCATAACCGTCTAAGTTTGCCTCAGATACCCTAGGGTGCATCATCAATCAGCGGTTTAGATTCTTCATCGGCAAGCTTCTAGAGACTGCCACCTGTTTTATTTAACTATTCATTGAACCCTATTGGGCAAACTGATTTTGAATACTTTTCTTGAATACATAAGTCATATTAAATATGCTCGTTGAAATAGCCTGTATGCAAGAAAGCAGTCGAGTACTACATGCGTTGCCCAAACAGAAAAGTACCGAAGCAAAGAGAACAACAATTATTCTTGAGAGTAGCGAACGTGAATTCATTGAATCATTAATTGCGGAGGGGAAAGAGCCAGGAATTAAACCGCTAATTTCCAAAATGCTCTACATCTACAGGAGCCTGACGATTTACGATTGGCACTTTCCAGGAGAATATTACTGTGGAATAAGCCGAATGGCCCTTGTAAACGTTGAATTGTTCAACCTCCTGACCCAGCAGATACCCAAAGAACAATGGCATGATTTAGGAAAAAAAATGGGGGACGCCCTTAACGTTTCAATTGATTCAACGCTTGGTGTTGAGTCAAGTGAACAGGCAAATTGGGAAAAAGTCTTTGAACGGCTGAAAGCCCAAGGCTTCGGAGATTTCTATTTGAAGGATAAGTTTCTGCTTCTCAAAACACCGTTCATTAACGAATGCGAAATTTGGAGAGGCATAATGGAAGGACTACTCCGAGTCGAGTTGGAAACAAGAAACTCTGTGCCACCGCTAGTTTTCGAAATAAAAAAGCATAAGCAGCCTTTGGTTTAGTAGCTTTGTCTTTTGGACAAGTTAAATATTAGGATACGATTTATTAGGAAGACACGGCATTCAGGTGTCTCTCAGTGGTATATGATGAGGGATTGCGTTCATTCAAGGCGATTGCGTTCATTAAGAGCAATCCAAACTGTGTAACTTCAAAGACGAAAATCCACTTGATGCCAGGCGCACTCCTTCGAAGTACCGTTTTGTCAAAGCAAAAAACCCTTAGTGGTTTCTCTAAAAATTTAGGTGAAAAATTATGGATAAAATAAGATTCGCCATCCCGAAAGGCTCTCTAGAAAAAGCTACAGCGGAATTCTTCTCTAAATCAGGCTTTAAAATCGGCGGAACAGAACGAACATACCGCCCAAGCATAAACGACCCCCAAATAGAACTAAAAGTTCTCAGACCCCAAGAAATCCCCGTCTTTGTCGGAGAAGGATTACAGGATCTAGGCATAACGGGAGAAGATTGGGTAAAGGAAAACCGCGCAGAAGTTGAAGTTCTACTGAACTTGGAATACGGAAAAATCAGGCTCGTAATAGCTGTCCCAAAAACTTGCGAAAACGCTACGATGGGCGACTTCATGGAGTCCATCTGGAGCAAAGGCAAAAACTTCCGAATCAGCACAGAATACCTTAACATAGCCTCCGAGTATCTGAAAAGCACATCGCAATACAAGAAACGTTTCGGCAACGCCGACCCAATGCTTGTCACGCCCTGGTGGAAAAAAGGCGACAACCCAAAAGCCAAAATCTTCCTGTCCTTTGGCGCCACCGAGGCGAAACCGCCGGAAAACTCTGACGCCATATTGGATGTAACGGAAACAGGCACTACCATGGAAGCGAACAACCTGAGAATCATAGACACCGTCATGCGATCTTCGGCAATCCTTATCGCCAACAAGAAAGCTATGGAAGACCCCGAGAAACGAGAAAAAATTCACGATATATTAGCGTTGCTCAAGGGCGTAGTGGATGGGTCAAAGAGAATTCACATATTCGTTAACGTCAAAAAAGCAAACCTGCAAAAGCTGCTGACGGAGCTGCCAGCGTTAAAGAACCCGACAATCTCCCCGTTGGCGGATGAGGCTTGGGTCAGCGTCAACACTGTTATCGAGAGAGACTGTTTAATTGAGCTCTTGCCAAAAATCCGCAAACTGGCCCAAGGTTTAGTAGTGTACGAACCGCGACAGGTGTTGGCGTTAGATGAGATCGGTAAGCGAGAGGAGACCCCGTGCAAAGGCAAAGCCAAGTGAGAATCTGGAAAACAGACTCGTTGCCAGCAGACTGGTTTAAACGCCAGAAAGCGGACGAACAAACAGTTCAAGATATCGAAAATAGTGTTAAAGCTATCATAAAACAAGTTAAAGAAAATGGGAATTACGCTCTGGTTGAGTTTGCACTTAAATTTGACAAAGCTGAGCTAACACTGCGAGACCTCAAAGTCAAGCGGGAAGAAATCAAGGAAGCTTACAACAGAACTAGCCTTGAACAAGTCTGCGCCATAAAATTGATAAAAGAAAGAGTCAACGATTTCCAAAAGCAGTTGCTTCCCCAAGCCGAAATCAAGACCTCCAACGATGGCATTTTGGTTCACACTGTTACGCGTCCCATTGAAAGTGTCGGCTGCTACGTTCCAGGAGGACAAGCCGCCTACCCAAGCACGCTTATCATGACGACAGTTCCAGCCAAAGTAGCAGGCGTCCCAAGGATTGTCGTTTGCACACCATCAGACGCAAGGGGCAAAGTTAACCCTCTCGTTCTTGTCGCCGCTGACATTTGCGGAGTCGATGAGATATACAAGGTTGGTGGAGCTCAAGCCATAGCCGCTTTGGCTTACGGAACAAAAACCATAAAGCCTGTACGAAAAATTGTTGGTCCAGGCAGCAAATACGTGACGGCGGCGAAAGTTCTGGTCTCGACCGATGTCGCGATTGACATGCCTGCTGGCCCAAGTGAAGTGCTAGTTTTAGCAGATGAGTCTGCCGATGCAAGGCTAATTGCTTTTGACATGGTTTCACAGGCTGAACATGGTGGAGACAGCGTCGCTGGACTCATAACAACTTCCGAAAAGGTTGCTTTGCAAGTTCAAGAGAATTTGTCAACCATTTCTGCTTCAGCAGAAAGAGGCGAAAAAGTCTCAGAGGCACTAGCCAAATACGGCTTCATAATAGTCTGCAGAAGCATGGAAGAGGCAATCAAATTAGTCAATCAATTTGCTCCTGAACACTTGGAAGTCATGACTACTAAGCCCAATGAGATTGCAGAGAAACTGACCGCTGGCCTGATACTATTGGGTCCATACAGCCCAGTCGCACTGAGCGATTACGGCAGCGGAACCAACCACGTTCTACCGACAGGAGGCTTCGCCCAATCATTTTCAGCCTTATCCGTTTTGGACTTTATGCGAAGAGTGAGCATAGTTGAAAGCTCAAGAACAGGTCTAGAAAGAATAAAAGACAGCGTTAAAGTTATGGCGGAGGCTGAGAACCTTCCGAATCACTATAAAGCGATAGAGGCAAGGTTCGAGAAATGAGCGCGACATATAGAAGATGGTTAAAAGATAAGCTTGCGAGGCTCCAAACAATAGACTGCTATTCAGCCGGAGCTACACCTGAGACCGTAGCGAAGCAGATAGGCGTCAAACCCGAAGATATTGTGAAGCTGAACTTTAACGAAAACCTCTTTGTAAACAAAGCAAAGCAGACGGAACTTCTAAAGAACCTTGCTGACGAATTTGATTTGCGTTTGTACCCTGAGGATGAGGTTCCGAAGTTTCTTTCCAAACTCACAGGTTACATTGGAGCGCCGGGAAACTGCCTCGTCGTCGGTAATGGAAGCGACGAATTAATCGACCGAATAGTACGACTCTTCATAGGAAAAGGTGAAGTAGCAGTTTCTTTTTCGCCGACCTTTAGCATTCCGAGGCTGTGCATCAAAAGACAAGAAGCCGAATTCTTAGCAATCCCCCTTAAGAAAGACCTGCAGCTCGACGTTAAAGCCATGCTCGACAGCTTTTCAGATAAAACAAGGCTGCTTTACCTTTGCTCACCTAATAATCCGACGTCGACCCAGTTCAAGATGGGAGACGTTGAAACCTTAGTTAAAGCCTTTCCAGGAATCGTGATCTTAGATGAGGCTTACGCGGAATTCGCCAGTTACTCTTTCGTGCCCCGAATCAAAGAGTTTCAGAATCTGATTATTCTGCGAACGTTCTCCAAAGCCTTTGGGATAGCCGCCCTTCGACTTGGCTACGCAGTTGCAAACCCCATGTTGGCGAAGATTCTTACGGAAAAATCTCCGTTGCCTTACCCAGTCAGCGGTTTCACGCTGCGGATGGGTGGAAAAATGCTGGATAACGCGGATTTAATGAAAAAATCCGTGGATGCGCTATTGAGGGAGCGGAAAAAACTGATAAAGTCACTGAATGAAATAGAAGGGGTGCAAGCGTTCGAGTCGCAAGCCAACTTCCTGCTGGTTAACACTCAAATGGATGCTGACAAAGTTAACCAGAAGCTGTTAAAAAAAGGGATTATGCTCAAGAAATGGGGCAAAATCCTGCAGTACGAGAATTGCTTCAGGGTCACAGTGGGCTTGCCAGAAATGAACGCTAGACTGGTTGCAGCCCTAAAGGAGATTCAAAGTGATTAATGATGAGGACAGAAGAAGTTTACCGAAAAACAAAAGAAACTGATGTTCAAGTGAAGGTGAATCTTGATGGAGAAGGGAAAGCGTGCGTAGCCACCGGCGTGCCGTTCCTTGATCACATTTTGACTTCTCTTGCCACGCACAGTTTAATCGACATAACTGCGTCGGTGAAAGGCGATTTGGTGCATCACTGCGTTGAAGACTTAGCTTTAGGCCTCGGCGAAGCTCTAAACAAAGCGTTGGGCGCGCGAGAAGGCATCGTACGTTTCGGTAGTGCGGCAGCGCCGATGGATTGCTCCTTGGCGTTTGCTGCTGTGGACCTTGTAAAGCGACCCTACTTCAAGGTTGACTTAAAACTGAAAGGCAAAAAAGTGGAGAACATGCCGACGGAAGACATTAACCACTTCTTCGAATCATTCGCTACCTCACTTGGGTCAAACGTCCACGTCTACGTCGAATACGGCAGCAACGATCACCACAAGGCAGAGGCAGCCACCAAAGCTCTCGCCCTATCACTTCGACAGGCAATAGCATTGGACCCCAGACGCAAAGGCGTGCCAAGCTCAAAAGGAGTCATCTAAGCGTGGCGAAAGCAGTAATATTCGACTATGGTGTCGGCAACTTACTCAGCCTAAAAATAGCGCTGGAAAAAGCAGGCTTAGAAGCAGCAATCGGTACATCAGCGAAAGAATTAGCCAAAGCTGACGCCATCGCCTTGCCCGGAGTCGGAGCCTTCACAGCAGCAGCTATGGAACTAGGCTCGGTTAAAGAAACCCTCAGAGGCAAGGTTGAAGATGGGACTCCGCTAATCGGTATCTGCCTAGGCCTGCAGCTTTTCTTCGATAAAAGTGAGGAAGGACCTGGAAAAGGCCTTGCGCTCTTCAAGGGTAAAACGGTTCAATTGCCCCGGACAGTTAAGGTGCCGCACATGGGCTGGAATACACTGAACATTGTGAAGCAAAACGAGCTTTTCGACGGCGTAGCAGAGGGTTCGTACGTCTATTTCGTGCACTCACTCTACCCTATGCCAGCGGACAAAAACATAGTTGTGACGCAAACCGAGTATGGCACAACATTCACTTCAGCAATAGCCAGCAAAAACGTTTACGGAACCCAATTTCATCCAGAAAAATCAGGCGACATCGGCTTGAAAATCCTCAAAAACTTCGCCAAAACCGTGGTAAGGTGAGTAATTTTGCAATTGATTCCAGCGATAGATTTGATGAATGGTAAAATAGTCCGTCTTACACGAGGCGAAGTGAAAACCGCCAAGTTCTATGGAGCCAAATTCGGAACACCAGTTGAAGCCGCGGAACGTTGGAGGGATGAAGGCGCGAGTAAGTTGCATATTATCGATTTGGATGCAGCCTTCGGGCTTGGCAATAACCAAGACGTTATCGCCGAAGTTGCAAAAAATGTCAAGTTACCCATTCAAGTCGGCGGCGGAATACGCAGCTATGAGACAGCAGAAAAACTTTTCCAAACGGGAATAACCCAAGTAATCCTTGGCGCCTTAGCCTTCAGTGACCCTTCGGCCATAAGCAAAATCCGGAAACGATTTGGCGCTGATTCAGTTATCGTTGCCTTAGACAATAAGGAAGGACAGATCATGGTTGAGGGTTGGAAAACAGCAACGGCCATGACCGTAGACGAAGCACTTGAAAAATACATCTCTATCGGTGTTTGGCATTTTCTTATAACTTCAATTGCCCAAGACGGCATGCTCAACGGTCCGGACTTGCAAACGCTCAGCCAAGCCACACAGTACCCCAACACCAAAATCATTGCGGCAGGCGGAATCGGCACCCTAGGCGATTTGGCCGCTCTCAAAGACATCGGGGTAGAAGGCGCAGTCATCGGGAAAGCCCTTTATGAAGGCAGATTCACTCTAAGAGAAGCCATAAGCAAAATAGGAGCCTAAAAAATGCCGTTAGCCAAACGCATCGTCCCCTGCCTTGATGTTGACCACGGAAAAGTAGTGAAATGCATAAACTTCCTCAACCCAAAGCGCGCGGGCGACCCTGTTGAGATGGCAAAACGCTACTCTGATGACGGTGCGGATGAACTGGTTTTCCTTGACATAACGGCGTCCTCCGAGAAACGCGATATTTTGCGCGGGGTTGTCGAAGGTGTGGCCAAAGCCATTAGCATCCCATTTACCGTTGGCGGCGGAATACGCAATGTCTCAGACGCCAGGCTTGTCTTGTGTAGCGGCGCCGACAAGGTTTCAGTTAACACCGCCGCCGTCGAAAACCCAAAATTAATCGCCGAGTTAGCTGACGTTTTCGGCAGACAATGCGTAGTCACCGCAATAGATGCAAGAAGGAACCGCACGTCAGGCGACGGCAAAATCTTGGTTGACACAGGCGAAGGCAAGGTATGGTTTGAAGTTGTCACTTACGGAGGCCGAAAGCCCACGGGAATCGACGCTATAGCGTGGGCGTTGCAAGCAGAAAAGCTTGGTGCAGGCGAGTTCCTTGTGACTTCCATGGACAGAGACGGTACAAAAGACGGTTATGACATCGAGTTAACCCGGGCAATCTCAGAACGCGTCAACGTTCCAATCATCGCAAGCGGCGGCGCTGGAACACCTCAGCACCTTCTTGAAGTTTTCACTGAAGGAAAGGCGGACGCCGCGTTAGCAGCTTCGATTTTTCACTATAACCAGTACCCTGTTCCAGTAGTGAAGGACTACCTGCGCAGGGCGGGGGTGATTATTAGACAATGACAACAAATTCTGAGTTGATAGATAAGTTGGATTTCAAGAAAGGCAACGGGCTCATCCCAGTCGTGGTGCAAGATGCGAAAACTAAAGAAACGCTCATGCTGGCTTACGCGAACAGGCAAGCCGTTGAAAATACGCTGAACACGGGTAAAGCCACTTACTGGAGCCGCTCCCGAAACGAACTTTGGGTCAAAGGCGAAACCTCAGGGAACACACAAAAAATCGTTTCCGTTTCAGCTGACTGCGATTACGATGCAATCCTGTATGTGGTGGAGCAGAAAGGCGTTGTATGTCATACGGGCGCACCGACCTGCTTCTATAATAAGATGTTATGAAATGGGGGTTGCAGGAAGGGTAAACTCTTTCCTAAATCAATTGTCCGTGCATTCTTAAGGTTCACAGTAAATGAAATTGCGACTTACTTGCCCGAAACTAACTCCAGAATAACGCTTAGTGGAGGAAAGGCATTTTTAGTTTCATAAAACCCCATAGCAAGCCCTTGTAGTTAATGCTTTTAAGAAAAGACCCTTCTATTCTTTATGAGGATTAAGTGGGAGAAAATGTCACTTCATGAGGCTATGCTTTATGAGAAGCAAGAGGAAGGCAAAGTCAAATGTTGCCTGTGTTCCAGACGTTGTCTTATAAATCAGGACTCAACCGGCTTCTGTTTAGTAAGAAAAAATCAGGGCGGCACACTTTACACCCTTAATTATGGAAAAGCGGTGTCAGCTGGAGTTGACCCGATTAGCAAAAAGCCGCTGTCGCATTTTAACCCCGGCGCGCTCGTAATGTCGGTTGCTGCTGCAGGCTGCAATTTCCGTTGCCAATTCTGCGATAACTGGATGATAAGCCAAGATAAAGAAGTCGCTGGAAGACCGTTTCCGCCCGAGGAAGTAGTTAAAGCCGCATTGGATAGCCAGTGCCAAGGAATAAGCTTCACCTACACGGAGCCAACCATCTTCATGGAGTACGCCTACGACACCGCGAAGTTGGCACGTGAAGCCGGCTTGTTCAACACTTTTGTCACCAACGGCTACATGACTCCGGAGGCAGTAAAAACTATCGCCCCATTCTTGGATGCCGCAACAGTTGATTTCAAAGGCGGAGGCGACCCAGACTTCTACAAATCAGTTATGTCTGTGCCAAACGTCGAGCACATCTATGAAACGCTAAAAGAACTCAAACTTGGCGGAGTCCACATAGAAATCACCAATCTAGTTGTGCCGAAAATGGGTGATTCCATGGGTAAAATCCTGGAAATGGCAACTTGGATTAAGGATTATTTGGGGGCCGACACGCCGTTCCATCTTCTACGTTTCCACCCTGACTACAAGCTAACTACAATCCCAGCGACAAACATCCAAGACATGGAGAAAGCTTACATGACCGCTAAACACGCGGGGTTAAACTACGTTTATGTTGGAAATATTCCTGGGCACCCGTCCGAAAACACTTATTGCCCGAATTGTAACGAAGCAATAATCAAGCGCGACGGCTTCGACATAATCCAGTGGAAACTGACCAGCGACATGCGATGCCCAGTCTGCGGACAACAAATCCCCATAAAAGGCAAACTGTACCAATCTAACCTGCGATACCCCTACTCCCTGTTCTAGAAAATCAGCCAGTAAACAGCTTTCACATTCAATTCAGCGTGAAACGAAATCGGCTGGTTGCAAAAAACCAAAATGCAAAGCATCGGAACAGAGGGTTGCTTCAAAGTGAACGATTTAGACGTAGAGTAATCCGATGCCGGCCCAATTCTGTTTTTGATCTTCAATTATTTCTGAGTGGTCATACCCGGTTTTTATTTCGTACCAGAATCGATCAACTTCGCTGATGCCTACGTCGTGACCGCAAATGTCGTGAAACGCGATTAAGCCGCCTCTACGCACCAGCGTGCTGTACATTTCAAAATCTTTTTTGACCCCTTCGTAAGTGTGGTCACCGTCGATGAAAAGAAAGTCCACTTTTTCACCCTTCAGAGTAGACTTTGCATTCGCAAGGCTTGAGGGGCGATGGGAATCACCTCTCAAAAGAGTCAATTGTTGTCCTTTTTGTATGAAGCTGGATAAGTAAGATGTCTTGAAACGGTCGTACCCACGTTTGAGCGACTCTGCACTCGGCAAATCTAAACTTATGATTTTTGCATCCGAAGGCAGTGTCCAACTGAAAAGGAAGAGGGTTCCACCGTTCCGAGTACCAATCTCCATCATAGAATGAACATTTTTCTTTCGAACTATTGCGAGCAGAGTAACAATTTCTCTCTTAACTTGTTGAAGGCTAATCGTCCAGCCTAACGGTTTCAAAGGAGCGAAAACATTGGAAATAACGCTTATTAACTCCTCAGTTTTCACGCATCCTTGCGCCCTCCTTCCGAGCACAGAACCAGCTGTTCGCCCTAGAAATTCATATACCAACGGGTAATCATGCATCATATAAATTACATATTTGCCGTACTGTACCATTGTTCCCTATCTGCCGCGCCTTTTCATTTCAAGGATTAATTTCTTGTTTTATGTGGTTTTAAGATTTTCCTACGTTGCGGGCTACACAGATAGCGATAAATTGTTGAAACCGACGTTCGAGATGGTTTTGAATTTCGGCTCGGCAGAATTGAAAAACATAGAAATCTGGTCAGGATCCTTCGAACAAAAGCTTTGGTACAATTCTTTTAGGACTTTGCTGACACATCATTCAACGGATGGATTCTTTGAAGAAAAGTCCAAGCTAATTACACGTGTAAATCTGAAGAATGAAAGAATCCTTTGCAACGGCTTTTACTGCAAACATTTCAGCTACTGCAAATTCTTCAATTACTCGGAAACCCATATAGCAAAAATAACTTAAGGAATGCCGGAGAAAATAGACATTATTATTCCTAACACTAAAATAATATTTGCAACTGCTTCTTGCTTAAGAAAATTGATTTTTGGAGGCTGCAAAAAGAATTATGCTTAAGAGAGAAAGGAGCAGTGGCACGAGTATAATAGGCAAAGCAGAATTATATTGTGGTAAATAAAATCCGTTTTGTCGTGGAACGTAGTAGATCAGCTATAAATGAAGCAGGGATAAAAGAGAGCCTATAATTGATAACGCAAAATGTTTCAGTTTGAAACAACCATACCTTTTCGGGATAATTAAGTGTGAATTTCAGGCAACGTAAGTTGAGCAGTTAAAACTGTAGGAATAATTGGGAATTTCCAAACCCAATGTAGGAATAATGATTTCTTTATGGTCAATAGCATCTGAGAGTATTGTTGGTTCAGTTTGATTAACTTCAACGTGGATTCCAACGTAGAGCATGTATGTTTTTGGGCTTATCGAAGAGTTTTCGTCCACCCGTGTGTATACGACCAAGTGAATGTTTTGCAAGGACTTGACAGGGTCCTGAGTTGAACCTATCCAAGTGACATTACCGGTTACGATGTTCCAGCTATACCCCGGTCCACCTGCGCCTGATTTTCCAGCAGCTGTAAGGTTGAGGTAGCTGCTTAACGCTGGATCTACGGCTGCACTTGTCTGGAAGCTTTCTCCATTACCGCTAAAGCGCGTGCTGTAAATGCCATGGTTGGTTTTTTGTGCATTTGTGAATAAGCCAAGCGCTATCAAAGGTGATAAACATAAAACCGTAACCGCGAGGATGACTATTCCCTCTTTGATACGAATATTCGTCTCTTTTCCTCCCTATGAGCAACATGATTTTCTATTTTGCAAAGTATAGATAAACTTTCAGTTTATTGTTTGCATAATAGTGTAGGTTGAGTTTCTATTAAGCTTCTTATTTGAGTTGAAGTCACCTTTAAATCTAGTATATTTCAAAGAAAAACTAATCGTTAGCCTGAAGGAAGCTGTGCTATCTTGCAAATCCAATATTATTTTAAACCTGACTTAAACTGTTAACAGGTGTCTTTCCATGTTAATCAGGAATAACGGGGATTAGTTAATGAATTCTTATGTGAGCCCAAACTAGAATTCAATAGCCGTGAGTCTGTCAGTTTCTCACTGTTTAGTGGCATTACGCCGATTTCTATTTCTTGCCCACATCAAATATCCAGTTCCGGTAGCTACTATTATTGCGCCGATTATCAGAAAATAAGAGATAGTTGTGTTCCAAGCTGCCTGAAGACTGAAATAATAATTCGGCGGATAATAATCAAGGCTCGTCGCCAAATTCGCAGCTAACACGGATGCTCCAACAAGCATTACGGCAAACCCGCCAGTTACCATAACGTAACCAAGTTTGTTTTTTGTCTTTAACCCGAGGATTATACCAAGAACTATAAGAAAGCACGCTGCCATCAAGACTGAAAAGAAGCTAAGTGCCCAATGCTGTTGGAAATCACCCCAACCTATTCCGCTTGGTCCTTGTGTTCCTTTTAGAGTAATAGCCAGTTCAGCTGCTTCAACGGCGATTAAGCTGAACCCCACAGTTATTGAGGAGTAGCTCCACTTGTTTCTAATATTTTTTAGGTACACTCCTCCAATTACCACAAGAAATGCCCCTGCTACAAGACAGATAGAAATAATTGGAACAATAGATTTGTAAAAATGGATCCAATAGGCATTTGCAACTTGGTTTGTTGTGTTCTGTAATTCTAATACTGAAATAATAATCAGCAAAAATCCTATAGCTATTGGTATTAATGCAATAGCCACCATTTTTTTATTCATTCAATCACTGGCATTCTGTCTACGCTATTTCTCTTTCTTACAAATACAATCGATAACAGTATTGCTAATGCAACAAGTGGTAGAATTATCAAAGTTGGAAACTCTGGAACGGTAGGAGTTGGAGAAGGATTAAGCATTGTTATTGAGGCATTAATATTAGGCACTGCCTCTGGATTAGGTGCTGTCAAGAAAGGAACAAAGTTCACTGTGCCCAAGGTAAAATCATATTTAAAATCATAAATTGAGTTGCCTGTTGCCTGTTGGTCTGTCGTTCCCCACCAGTTATTTGTACAATTAAATGAGTGATTATTATCAACTTTGAAATTAACTGTATTATCGTAAATATTGTTGTTTGATATCAATTGTGGATAGCCATAATGAAGCTGAATCCCAACGGCGCTGTTCGTAATCGTATTATTATTTATGATCATTGAGCAACCAACATTATTTGCAAAGGCGATATCAATTGCCGCATCTTTGCTATTCGTTACTAAGTTTCTTTCAATCACAACGTTAGAAGCGAGTGGCGATTCAAGATAAAGTATTTGACCAGAAATTGAATTATCATCGATATAGGTAATTTGCCCATTAGAAAAGACAGCACTTGAACCTTCAAGAGTAATTCCTCCCATCACTTGATTGTTCGATATGATTGGTGTTCCACCTAAGATACTTAACCCCGATTCAATTGTGCAACCAGTGATTACTGGTGTTCCTCCTTCAATTGACAAAGCATTTGCAAAAGAATCTTGTGTAAATTTTACTGAGCTTGAAATAGTTAACGTTGTCGAACTAAAAATTGTGTTCTCTATTATTGACCCTGATAACGTTTGTTCGTTCCAACCCCTGCTCTCTTGGGAAAAAGTTATTGTTGAATAGTATGGAGTAGTGTTGAACATGATTGGTAATGTGGCTTCACTGCCAATTATGTGGATTGGAGAACTGTTTGTTCCTAATGCCTGCAAAATACCATCTACTTGGATGTAGCCACTTGCGTTCTGTATATTTATTGTAACGCCTTGCTGAATAATTAGTGAGCCAGTCACTATCATGTAGCCATTTAGATTTAATGTGGTTCCTGTTGCCAGCGTTAATGTCCCATTATTTATCAGAACATTTCCTTCAATGTTGTAGGGGCTATTCGCTTGCGTCCAAGTCGTGTCTGAACTAATTACAGTGCTTGTGTTTGTGCCACTTTGACCTAATCCAATAGGCATAGTAGAGGCTACAATTGTTAGACTTGACACGGCTAAGACAAGAATAAGAAGCAATGAGAAACTCTTGCTTATATTACCCATAGTTAGCATTAACAAGCCAAAGGAGATAAAAGGCTATTCGTAAACGTTCCTTGACTGATTTAAGTCAATGTTTCTGGACCAACACGAAGTCACAGTCTCAGAATAGGTTAATGGTTCAAAGGATAAAATTAAATTGTTTCAGTATGTTCAAGAAACTGTTTCACGACTGTTTCAGCCAACTTCTATACCAAACGCAGCTTTAGATGTATTGTAGAGGTAAATTGAAAAATGAAAACTTTGAAATTAGTTGCCGTATTAACCCTTGTAGCATTGGCTGCTGCACTGTTGATTGCGTCGGCTTATGCCTATACGGGTGGGCGCATCGGCACGTCCGCAAACTCTGTTTCCACAGGAAGGTCATATAGCGGATATCGGGGAATGATGGGTTACGGTGGAATGATGAGAGGATATTATAATTCTGCTCCAGCCGTCACAGCTCCTCCACAATCGAGCACGCCTTCAACTACAACGATTTCAAACCCATATCCAATTGGAGGATCAGGTTGTAGAGGGATGATGAGTCGAATTCCATGAATCTCAAAAGTTACCTTCAAGGAGTGATTGAAGTGTGTGGTTGTGGGTGCGGTTGTGGTACAGAATCTGACCATGACAAAGAAGAGGCAATCCCCAAAGTTGTAATGGTTCCATGCAAATACTGTGCCACGCTTTTTCCTCAGACTATGTCTATATGTCCAAATTGCGGAGCAAAAAGAACTGCCTAAGGTCCTTGCTTGGAAGCCAAACACAGAAGAAACTGTTTCAAAACTGTATCAACAAACTGTCAAATCAATCCAAGCCCTTTATGGCATTAAGGGAGAAGTAAAAACATGAACACAAAGAAAACGGTAATTATTGTAATGGTTGCCGTAATGGCAGTAGCTTTAGTAACTGCCTCAGCCTTCGTATTCATATTTATACCTACATCGACAACGACAACTCCAATCCACGCCTTCAACTAGTGGAACTGCGTTGACAATTAATGATGCTGCAACGTTGGCTCAAAACTATGTAACTCAGTTGGGTAACTCAAATCTTTCAGTTAAAGAGGTTGACCAATACTCACAGTGCTTCTATGTAATGGTAGTAGAGAAGAATACGGGTGCAGGAGCATTCGAACTAACCATCAACAATAAAACAGGAGCAATTGCAGCCGAACAAGGTGCAATGATGCTTTGGAACACCAAATATGGACTCAATAGCAAAGGCATGATGGGCTACTTAACCACTGGCGCAAGTGGAGGAATGATGGGTACAGGTGGAATGATGACTTGGCTCAGAGGAACACCGACCACAACCATGGCAATCAAAATGGAGCAAGCTGAAACTGTAGCTCAACAATATCTAAACGCCAACTACACTGGAACTACAATTGGGCAAGTAACAACGTTCTACGGGTACTACATAATGCAAGCGCTTAAAGATGGAAACATCTATGGCATGATTACCATCAACGGGCAAACTGGACAAGTGCTCTACTGCTCATGGCTCGGGACATTTATGCAGCGAATGGCGGTCGGTTAATCACAAAAGTAGACTATCTGTCATTCGGTTTTTTTAAGCAGCTTGGATTTCAAGGAAGTTTGGGGTTCAGATGATTCTTTCTCCTTGAATATCTGCGTTTCATAACCCTAAAAGTTTCCACTTTGTATTGCGAAACTGGTCAAAAAGTTAATAAGGAAATCGTCCTGTGGAATTTAGTGAGGGAACTTATTTGTCTTGGGAAATATTAGATGAAAAATCACTTAGCAAAATCAAGCAGCAGAAAGATTTTGAGGATCAGACTGCTAAAAAGCTCACTCCACTGTATGAATCAGCGCAAAACCCCGTCATTAAGCTGTTTATTCACAACATAATTCTTGATACAATGAGACACTCAGACACTTATCAAATGCTTATAGACTTGAATTCAAGTGCGCTTATAGGCAAAGAAAGCGAAGCTATTGGAGAAAAGGAGCTTGTAAGTCATATTGCAGAAGAAGCTAAGATGTTGAAGCAGGCAAAGGAAATTAGTGAAGTGGTAAAGGACAAAAAGATTAAGCAACTGATTCTGGGTATATTGGAAGATGAAAAGAAGCACCACAGAGTTCTGAAAGACTTGCTTGGAATTCTTAAAAAGGAATCCACCGAATGGGACGCTTACTTGTACGACCTGATAGAAGGCTTTCCGTGACCCCAGTTTTTTCAATAGGAAACTATTAGATGTCTCCTCTATTCTTGGCTTCCAAACTTTTTCTTCATGCATTCTTCACAAAAAGTGTTCTTGAACCTTCTTATTCGTCTGGGTTGAAAGAGCTTTCCACAGTTGCTGCACTTTATTCGATTACCTCTCTTAGGCTCAAGCAGTTATAGTCTTCTCGCTATCTCAGCTTTAACTTCAGAATCATCCTCCTGCTCCCCAGCAGCTTTCAACAAAGACGTAGCTTGTTCCAAGCTTCTGTCTAGCTGTTTTAAACAAGATATTTTATTAAGATTGAGCCGGAAACTTCATCTGTGAAAGTGCCGAACCGATGGTTAAGTACAATGCGTTGGCAGTATGTACCAGTTACTGGAAACCAAAGGATGATTACATCGCCAAAATAATCAACGCCTTAGACAAGAAACTTGAAAACGGGGACTTCGTGGTCATCTCTGAAAAAGCGGTCTCAACAGCAAAAGGCAACATAGCCGATGAAAACCTCGTGAAACCAACTTTAGCCGCCAGGGTTTTAGCACGGTTTTGGATGCGAATTGTGTGGGGCTATCCTGTTGGAATCATGTGTCATTTTGGGCAACGATTGTTGGGTAGGCTAAGGAATTATCCGCTTGAATCAGGCAGCCGACATAAACAGTTGGCTTTGGAGCGGGCAGGTGTTTTGCAGGCGCTTATGTTTGGATCTGAAGGCGGCATAGATGGCTCTAACCTTCCATTTTCGTATGTGTCTTTGCCTCTGGAAAACGCTTTTGAAATGGCAACTGAAATCCAAGGGCAGATACTTCTGAATCTGAAGAGAAATGTCTGCGTAGTAATGGCTGATACTGATAAAACTTACAGATTTAGAAATTTCTTTTTTACGCCAAGACCCAAGCCTATGAAGGGGATAAATTCCTTTGGCGGCGTTACGACCTATGTCATAGGGAGGTTTCTTAAGCTTAAAAAAAGCTCAACGCCATTGGCCGTTGCCGGTTTAAGTCTTCACGCAAGCCAAGCATTGACAATTACCAATATAGCTGACAGAGCCAGAGGCGCCGGTTCAGGCGCGACGGTTTGGGATATGGCATCCAGATTTCAAGTGGAGGTTAACGGGGTAAGCTGGGAGATGCTGTCGAAAATCAAGCATAAACCATTAGTCATTGTGAGAAAAACCTTGGCAAAGAAGGTTAATAGATAAGGACAAATAATCTTGTATTAGAAAACTGTGTTTTCGAAGAGTAACGGATAAAAACAAGGCTTTGAAGCCAACATAAGGTTACAGGGTGAAAAGTGATATGGAAGAAGCATTAAGGAAGTTAGATGCTTTCTTTAATCCTCAGTCAGTTGCGGTAATCGGCGCCACGAAAAAAATTGATAAAGCAGGTCACGTTATCTTCAAAAACTTTTCAACAAGCAAGTTGCGTGGTGTTTTCAAAGGAGAACTTTATCCTGTTAATCCGAATGAAGATTCAATCTTGGGCTTCAAATGTTACCGAAGCCTAAGCGAGGTTCCAGGTCAGGTGGATTTAATCGTAATCATTGTTCCAGCGATGGCTGTACCTAGCGTAATGGAGGAAGCCGCTGCAAAAAACGTCAAAGCCTGTGTCATAATTAGTGCTGGCTTCAAGGAAGTTGGGAACGTAGAGCTTGAAGAGCAAGTGGTCGCTATCGCGAAGAAAGGCGGAATACGCGTCTTGGGACCTAACTGCCTAGGCGTTTACTATTCCAAAACGGGTATCGACACTCTTTTCCTTCCAGAAACCAAAATTCTCACCACCGGAGATGAGGTTGTAGCAACTCCGAGGCCGATTCCCGGCAACATCGCGATGATTACACAAAGCGGTGCCTTCGGATCTGCTGCTCTTGACTTCTTGACAGGTCGGCAGATGGGCGTAAGCAAATTCGTAAGCTTCGGCAACAAATGTGACGTAGACGAAACAGACATTTTTCATTACCTTCTTTATGACAAAGAAACTCACGTGATGCTGGTTTACTTAGAAGACGTTAAGAATGGGCGAGAGTTCTTGGAAATATCAAAAAGAGTGACACTCAAAAAACCTGTTGTCGTCCTCAAAACTGGCAGAAGCTCCGCAGGCGCCCGAGCTGCAGCCTCGCACACAGGTGCCATCGCGGGGTCAGATAAGATTTATGATGCTGCCTTCGAGCAGGGAGGAATCATCAGGGCTAGAGACATGGACGAGTTTTTCGGCATGGGCAAAGCCCTTGCAATGCAGCCTCCAGCTACAGGCCGAAACATCGGCATCCTCACTGATGCAGGCGGACCTGGAGTCATGACCGTTGACGAATGCGAATTTTTAGGCTTAACGGTCAACCCCTTTTCTGATGACACATTAAAGAAGTTCCAGGAGCTTAAAGACCAAAATCTCATCCTTAAGATTGCTGCAACATCAAACCCAGTTGATCTCACCGGCTCAGTCACCGATGACCAGTTTGTGACTTCAGCTGACCTGATGTTTCAAGACTCAGAAATCGACGGCATTATTCTGCTTGGGCTCCACCACATGCCTGGACTGCGGGAAAAGTACATTGACGGCATTGTCAACATCTCATCAAAGTACACCAAGCCCATTGTGATGTGCGACATCGGCGAGACAGAAATGGCGCTCTACACACGCTCAAGATTCGACAGACTTTGCGTGCCCTCGTATTCTTCACCTGAGGACGCTGCCCGAGCAATGAAAGCTCTGGTAACTTACGGCGAATACCTTGAGAGAAACGGCGCTGTAAACGAACGCATCGCTTTTATAAAAAAATCATGCGGCACTACAACGTAACAACAACGCAAACTTCACTGCCGTCCACCAGTTTGAACCGTTTCCGCAGATTCCAAGTGGCAACAACCTCTAACACGTCTTTAGGGTAGCTGGGTACTTGGGGCTGCACTATCGCGCAATTCAACTCTTCAATGCACGCCACAATTAGAATTCCTGTGCAGTAACCTTTCTCTGGGGAAATCTCGAATTTTTCAGCTTTTCTAAGCATCTCTTTCTGCAGAACGCTTTCTTTTGTTAGGCGGATATTTAGTGTTCCAGCGTAAGGGGTAAAACCGAGTTTTTCATGTATCTGCCGCTTAACCCATGGCAAACCAATAAATTTTCGTCCTTCGCCGTTCCCAGAAAAAATCGTGCCCTGGAAGGTTATCTGCGGCAAAGATCAGCCTTCAGTCGAGGCTTACTTCTGCAGTTTCAGCCATTGAGCAACCTGTTTTAGAACCGGATCCGATGAAATATCGACTACAGGGACAATCATTTTCTCTTTCGTTTCAATCGTCTGCGCGTATTTTGGCATGAGTGCATAACCAACGAAGGTCCAGTAAACCTTGCGGTTCTCCAGCAGTTCTCTAGCCACTGCGGTTGTTGAGGCTGGAAGGGGAAAATACAAAAAGACTACGCCTTCAACCCAGTAGAGGCCTGCTAATTTGCCGCCTGCTATCACAGAAGTAAATCTTGCTATGTCTTCAGGCGTGTTGAAGAGTGTTTTCTCCATGACAACGATTTCTTTGAACGGCGAATAAGAAATGCTAACTTCAGGTGTGCTCATAACCTTCATCTTCGGTTGGCTAGTTAGTGTGCGAGCGTTCCCTTTTAATTTTGCCGTTTAGAAAAAGTTATAGCGTAGGTGAACATTAAGCCTTCACTAACATAACATAAACTTGGATGGTTACCATTCGATGCCTGAAATACGTGTCGCATTAGTCGGCGTTGGCAACAGCGCATCAGCCCTTGTTCAAGGAACACAATACTATAAAGACGCAAAAGAGAACACCACTGTTCCCGGATTAATGCATGTGAATTACGGCGGCTACCACATTAGTGACATACGTTTTGTCGCCGCCTTCGAAGTTAACAAAGACAAGATTGGAAAAGACCTCTCCGAAGCAATTTTCACCAAGCCAAACTGCTGCGAAAAATTCGCTGAGGTTCCCAACTTAGGAGTGAAGGTTTCTCCAGCGCCAATTCTTGACGGCGTCGCGCCGCACATGAGGCAGATCTTCAACGTCTACGATGACAGTAAAACGGATAAGGAAAGCGTCGTCAAAGTTCTCAAGGACGCCAAAACGCAGGTCCTAGTAAATTATCTTCCAGTCGGTAGCCATGACGCAGTCCGATTTTACGCCCAATGCGCAATTGATGCGGGATGCGCCTTTGTGAACTGCATGCCTGAATTCATCGCCTCAGACCAAACCAAAGAGTGGCCAAAAAAATTCGAGAAAGCAGGCTTGCCTGTTTTGGGTGACGACATAAAAAGCCAAGTTGGCGCCACAATTTTGCATCGTAACCTTGTTCGTCTATGCCTGGACCGTGGCGTCATCGTCGATGAAACTTACCAGTTAAACCTCGGAGGCGACACCGACTTCCAGAACATGACCGTTGAGAACCGTCTCACATCGAAGCGAATTAGCAAAACCGAAGCCGTCACCAGCCTAGTTCCTTACGCTTTGCCCACAAGAATCGGGCCGTCAGATTTCGTTCCTTTCCTCAAGAATAAGAAAATCTGCTACATCTCGCTTAAGGGACGCAAGTTCGGCGACCGACCCATCAACATCAGCGTTAAACTTGAAGTAGAAGATTCACCAAACAGCGCCGGAGTAGTGATTGACTTGATTCGCGCTGCAAAAATCGCTTTAGACCGCAAAATCGCCGGTGCCCTGCTAAGCATGCCGTCCTACGCGTTTAAGCATCCGCCGATTCAGGTGCCTGACCCACAAGCGAGGCAATGGACGGAAGATTGGATAGCTGGCAAACGCGACCGCTAAGCCCTTTTCCTTTTGTGAAACCTTTTATAGCTTGAAAACCAAAATTGATACTGATTAGTATTTAGAAGGTTCGAAATGCATGGTTAAAGTTGAATCATATGAAGTGCCCGAAGGGCTCTATTTCTCCAAAGATTTTGAATGGATAAAAATTGAAGGCGACATGATTCGCATGGGCATCACTGACTACGCACAAAAAGCTCTTAGGGAAATCGTTTACGCCGAGTTGCCAAGCGTTGGGACAGAAGTCAAGCAGGGCGATCCTTATGGAACACTGGAATCCGTTAAAGCCGTGTCAGACCTTGTTGCCGCAGCAAGCGGTACAATCGTGGAGGTCAACGATGAAGTCCAGTCGAAACCTGAAACACTCAATGAGGACCCATACGGGAAAGCCTGGTTAATTGTTGTTAGACCCTCCAACTTGCAGGCGGACCTCGCAAATTTAATGGACTTTGACAAAGCCGTCGAATGGCATAAGAGTCAGGTTCAATCCAAATAGTTGAAGGCATCAGTATGGCAAAGCGCGTAATAGTCATCGGCGCCAACGCTGCAGGAGTGGAAGCAGCTTCAGCCGCACGCAAAAAAGACCGTGCCGCCGAAATCACGCTAATAACGCAGGAAAAAACCGCTGGATACTCACGCTGCGGATTGCCTTTTGTAATTGGTGGACAAATACCGGGCTTCTACGATTTGGTTGTTTATCCACCAGCTTACTTTCAGATGCTAAAGCTAAACCTGCGTAATGAAACAAAAGCCACAGCCATTAACACCAAAGAAAAAACTGTGACCGTCGTAACTAAAGAAGGATCCACCGAGGTTCTCCAGTATGACAGCCTGGTTATTTCCACCGGCGCCGACTCTTTCACTCCCCCGATTAAGGGCAGGGAAAAACCTGGGGTGCTAAGCCTCCGGGGCATCGAGGACGGCGAGAAAATTGATGCGGCCGTAAAAGCAGGCGCGAAGTCAGCGGTTATTATGGGCGCAGGCTTAATAGGGCTGGAACTAGGCGTCGCATTGATCGAACGTGGACTAAAAGTCACGGTCGTTGAGATGTTGCCTCAAATTCTTCCTCAGCTGCTTGACGCGGACATGGCGCAACAGGTTGCAGTTCACCTGCAAGAGAAAGGCATGGTTATTCTCCTCAGCAAACCCGTTGAAGAATTTCTCGGCGAAAACAAAGTCACAGCTATCATAGCTGGAGGCGAAAAAATTGAAGCTGACCTTTTCGTTAGCTCCTTTGGCGTAAGGGCCAACACGAAACTCGCCTCTGACGCAGGCATACCTTTAGGGGAAACAAGAGCGATCAAGACAAACGCACGCATGGAAACAGACGTGAAAGACGTTTACGCAGTAGGCGACTGCGCTGAAGCTCCCAACATCATTACGCACAGGCCAACTTGCGCTCAACTTGGCACGATTGCGGTTCGGGAAGGCAAAGTCGCGGGATCGAACGCAGGCGGCGGCTACTCGCAGTTCTCAGGTGTCCTTGCATCGGCTGTGACCAGGCTCTTCGAAGTTGAGGCGGGCTCAACAGGCATAAGCGAAACGGCGGCTGCACGTAACAGACTCGAGGTGGTCACGGGCACGATCAGTAGCAAGACAAAAGCTGATTACTACCCATCGGCTAAGCCCATCAAAGTAAAACTTATCGTTGAGAAAGAATCAGAGCGAATAATCGGAGCCCAAATAGTCGGAGGAGAAGAAGTCACCCAACGCATAAACGCGCTATCATTCGCTATACAAAAGCAAATGACCGTTAGGGAATTGGCGAAAGCCGACACAGCCTATGCACCGCCACTATGCGAAACATGGGAACCCATGGTTTTAGCCGCAGAACTGGTGATAATGAAACTGCGCTAAGCAGTTTTCCTTTTATTTTTGTTTGGTTCTTTCGATTTGTAAGTAGCTCGATTTGGCGTTGGGTTTTAGATGAGGTAGGCTTCCGTGATGTATCTTCGCACAACCCATTGGGTCTCGAAGTAGTAGGCTATTTTTGCGATAGAGTTTTTCATAAGATTTATCCAAGCATCTTTCTGCGTGTAGAATGTTGGAACTATTAGGTATTCGAGTTTGCTGTAGAGATCTTGGAGTTCTAGTTCTCTTCTCTCACTTTCAGCAAACAATTCTCTTGGGTGTGGACCTATTGCCCAGCCAGTCACACCTTCGATGCAGCCTTCCATCCACCAACCATCGAGGACACTGAAGTTTACGACACCGTTGTGGGCAGCTTTCATACCGCTGGTTCCGGAAGCCTCAAAAGGCGGTAAAGGCGTGTTCAGCCAGACGTCAACGCCTGAAGTCAGTTTCGCCGCGATGTCCATGTCATAATTCTCCAAGTAAACTATCTTTACTTGGTCTTTCAGTGTACGAGCGTAATCGTGGATTTGCCTTATGAGCTTCTTTCCGTCAATGTCTTTTGGGTGTGCTTTTCCAGCGAATATCATTTGGATTTTTTCTTTCCGATTGATGTCTGTTAGCCTATGCAGGTCGGTGAAAATGAGAGTTGCACGTTTATATCCTGTGGCTCTTCTAGCAAAGCCAATTGTCAAAGCTTGAGGATCCAATGTTACCCCATTGGTTTTTTCAACAAAAGTCAGTAGGTCCGTTTTCGCTTTATAGTGGGCGTCCCAAACTTCTCGGTTCGGAATCTCGCTGGCTCTAGCAAGAAGTATGGGTTCGTTAGTCCAGCCCGGAATGTATTTGTCGAAAAGCTGCCTGAAGTAAAGGCTCGTCCATGTGGCAGAATGGACTCCGTTTGTAACCGCTCGAATGTAACGACCTGGAAAAAGTTTTCTAGAATAATCCACGTGCGCCATGGAAACGCCGTTTATGTATTTACTTAAGTTTAATGATAGGAAAGCCATGTTGAGGTTTTCTGTTCCCGCATACTGCTTCATTTCAGCCAATGGGTATTCTTTGTCAAGCATTTGCTGGACAAGTTCATATGAGAACTGATCGAATGCGGCTTCCACCGGGCTGTGCGTTGTGAAAACGCATAGGTTTTGCACTTTTTCGGCGTCCATGTCATTCTCTTTCAGCAGTTCAAGTGTCAGTAGGCTGGAGTGACCTTCGTTCATGTGGTACTTTCGGATTTTGAAGGGCAAGTTCCTTAGGAGTTTAGTGCCGCCAATGCCAAGAACGATCTCTTGTTTTAGCCTGTAGCTTTTGTCGCCGCCGTACAATGAATCTGTGATCCTTCTGTCTTCAGGAAAGTTCTCTTCCATATCGGTGTCCAGAAAGAGAATTGGCACCATACCCCCCGTAGGGCTCTGGTACTCATGAAGCCAAGCTTGCACTTTGACGGGGCGACCTTCAATGGTTACGGTGACAACATTGGGCATACGAGTTAAGGTTTTCGCTGGGTCCCACTCGTCAGGAAACTCAAGCTGGTCCCCATGCTCAGTGAGTTTTTGTCTGAAGTAACCTTTTCTACTTGCAAGTGTGATGGCCACCATCTGCAGTCGCAGGTCCGCGCTGGATTTCACTATGTCCCCCGCTAAGACTCCTAATCCGCCGCTGTACGTCGGCATTTTACTTGAAATACCGATTTCCATTGAGAAGTACGCAATTCGGGGGTCTTCTAGAAAGTGTCGTCGACAGTTTTCGCTGCAGAAACAGTGTTTTTTGCCCCCGAACCTTTCGCACGCCGCTTCGATTCTTGATGCCAAGTTCTCCGTATCTATCTGGATTCCACAAACTGGGCATCTCAAAAAAACAGAATCATCCAAGCTTGGCACCAATGAACAACACCCATCTGCCCGCGTTGATATATGTGTATTGCTTGAGCCTTATGGAACATTAGAATTGGCGAAACGAGAGACATATTGATAGCTATTAATTTGGATTATTAAAAGTAGAACAACAACAAACAAAAAATGCTTGTCGTACTTCTAAGCTTAAGTTTGGCTGACCATAGACATTTGTTTTGTTATCCCAATTGGGATGTTCCTGGTTGTGTGAATGGTTCCGTCATGCCGACAAGCAGCTTACCAAAAGTGTTAATGTGCGTTTCCTCATCCGCCAGAATCTCTTCAAGCAACCGTCTTGTGGTGTAGTCGCCCTCTTGATGCGCAACCTGTATTGCCTCCTTATAGAGCTCGATGGCTACCTCCTCCTCAACCTGGTCCTGCCTGAGCATTTCGACGAGGCTGCCGCCGACAAAAATGGGTTCAGGCTGGGTTGTGGGCACGCCGTTGAGGTAGTCGAGCTGTTCAGCTAAGCGTTCGGCATGCTTCATTTCAGCGATAGCTATCTTGCGGAAAATGTCTTCCACGATAGCGCCGTCCAACCCTGTAACTTGTACGTGCTGCCACATGTACTGAATGCTGACTTGGAGTTCGCGAGCTATGGCTTTGTTTAAATAATCTAAAAGTTTTTGAGAAACCAAAATTGTTCACCTAAAAAAGCTAAGTTCAGCTTGATATATAAATCCGTCTCAAACAAACTAAGGGCTCATCTGCCTTTTCATGTTAAAATCAATTGAGGCGGGTTTAACGCTTAAAAGGCAATCGGCCGTATTTTGACGCATGGCTTCCCGTTCAATCAGTCCTTTTCAGGCTTTCTTAATGGTTTTGCTGATTATTTTCTGGGGAAGCTCCTTCGTGGTTGTCAAGCAGCTTCTGGATGATGGATTGACGCCCATCGCAGTAGCAACTTTTCGGTTTCTTTTAGCAGGTGCACTCTTCCTTGTCGCGCTGGCTTTAAAGAAGCGGGTGAGCCCAGCTTACCG
>Ga0187874_10000450_pt1 | contig 51259 bp, 53 predicted proteins | sample June2016WEW_16_1_3_FD_132993 | JGI IMG/M metagenome (GOLD analysis project Ga0187874, IMG submission 132993) | Peatland microbial communities from SPRUCE experiment site at the Marcell Experimental Forest, Minnesota, USA - June2016WEW_16_150 | ecosystem: Environmental > Terrestrial > Soil >... | reverse complement strand
TGCGGGCGATCTCTGCGTTGCTCGTCGTCAACGATGTCCCCGCATCGCCTCCTCCTCGCGCCTTGATCTCGCCTCGCAAGCCCCATGCGCGCGGCCTATTGTACTTTCACCACGGGCTGCTAGGACCTGTCAATGAATAACGTTTGCATTTTGCCACGAGCGCTATGCGGGCCAGCGACAAAGTGCAAACGTTATTCATTGACAGGTCCTGAGTGCCGAAAAAGCGTACCACGAATTCGCTTCAGTGGTTAATTGTTGGTGGATTGCCCTGGATATTCGCATAGATTGAATTTGATCCATGTTTTGGTGGATCGACGGAGTTGGACGGCAAAGGCTATACGTTGTTAACCACTAATCACAGCTTTTCAAGAAGGGCTCTCTAAGAAGATAGATTAGCGGAATAATAAAAAGAGCCATGAGCCAGATTCTTTTGGAGAAATAGGATAGGACCGAAAAAACAGCCAGTGCAGCGATGTTTAACAACACAGGCCGAAATAATACAAGAGGGTGCTGGCGAGCAAGAATAACCAGGTTTTCTCCCGGCAAAAGTTGCTCTTTGGTAAAAGACATATATCAGTCCCCTGGGAATTCTGGGTCATCAATAGTATGTATACACAGCCCCTGGAATCAAAAATGTCAATAGTCGCGGATAACAAGCTTTCCAGCTACCAACCTATTTCTAACGCGCTTTTTTCTTGCGCCAGTTTTCCCAATAAGCCTTCATTCTCTGGGATCGTCGAAGCTTCTCTTCCTTCGAGAATCGCGATCGCCTTCTTCTGCGCGCAGCTTTGAGGCCAGCAGCGGCTGCCGACGCGGTCCTGACAGAGGTTCCTCCTCGAAGCTCGCGAGTGATTTCTGCTATTTCCTCATCCAGCTTCCTTTTCTTATTTTCGAGGGATTCCAGTGCTAGTTCCAATATTCTACGGCGTTCACTCGGCATGTGAAAATCCTTTCCTTATTTGGAATAATTCCGAGCTGGCATTGTAAGGACCATAACTGGTGCAAGTCAATATCGGAGTGTATGCCACGGTAGAACACCGGTCTGAGAAATGCTGCTAAATATTTGACCGAGGTTGCCGATATGTAGACCAGATTAGAAAATATATGACGTTGAGCTAAGAATCATCTCTCGTTGTCAGTCTGCGCGGGACGTTGAATCTAGGCGGAGAAGCGCTCGGTTAGATTTCACGGGTGAGGGGACCGCCTTGACATTTGGCGGCCCGCGCGCCACTTTTCATTTCCTTAATAATCCTTTGCTGTACTTCGCCGTTCGAGGAAGGCCTCGATTGTCGGAATTCAATTCAAATTCAGGATTGTGCGTTCCCGATTCAGGCTTTACCGCGTCTATTGAAACCTGGCAGGTACCTGCGCAAGAGAAGCCAAAGGTAAGTGGTGCTGGCGCCCACGAAAAACATAATGATAACGTTGTTTTCCAGGCTGGAGGAAAAAAGGGAATGTCTGTAATAGGCACAAATCGCACCCATGAGGAAACTCAGGCCGGCAAGAAAAGCAGACAACAATCTATTGGGCGCAGAGCCATTTCGAATTCTTTCCCAAACCAGACAGACAAGGTACGATGAAGAACTCGCCGCGATTGCGGGCAGCAACCATGTGTCCACAGAAAAAATCATCCGCTCCCCCCTTCGGCCCTGTAAAAAGTGTACCATTTTCTAAACCGGGATTTGTGACGGAAATCGAGTTTGGGCCGACTTCCGGGTTTCCATGTTTTTGGAGGAAATTCAGGCGATGGTATAATGAATTCTATTTGTGTGTCTGATGATGAAGTCCTCGATTTCAAAAGCTCAAAACATGCCTGGAGATAGTTTTCATGAAGGTCGTTGATATAGCAGGAGTCCCCCTGGATCTTGGTGCAGGACGCAGAGGCGTCGATATGGGACCTTCTGCTTTTCGCATTGCCAATATCGGTCACCGTATCGCCTCACTGGGGTTCCAGGTCAACGATCAAGGAGATATCCCAGTCCCGATCCCGGAAACAATTGGGGTTCAAAACCAGCGCGCCCGCTATGCCAAGGAAATTGGAGCAGTGTGCGAACGCCTGTACCTCCAAGTGCGGAATAGTGTTCTATCCGGGCATATTGCGCTGAGTCTTGGCGGTGATCACAGCCTGGCTGCGGGATCTATTGCCGGGAGTGCGAGTGCCATGCGCGAACGGGATCGCCCGCTTGCGGTGTTATGGGTTGATGCTCATGCAGATATGAATACTCCTGAATCCAGTCTCAGCGGGAATGTGCATGGCATGCCGCTGGCTTGCATTTTGGGAAAGGGACCCTCAGAACTTGCAAATATAGGCAGCTTCAGTCCTAAAGTGGATCCTGCCCGTTGCGCTGTAGTTGGATTGCGCAATCTTGACGAGCGTGAGAAAGAAATCGTCCGGCAATCGGGTGTTCATGCATTCACAATGAAAGACATCGACCGGCACGGCATGGCTTCCGTTATGGAACGAGCCTTGGCGTCGATCTGCGGAGGCGGAGCTGCACTGCATGTTTCCTTTGACATGGATGGAGTGGATCCCACGATATCGCCAGGCGTGGGCACTCCAGTTCAGGGGGGGCTTTCTTACAGGGAAGCACACTTTCTTATGGAAATGATCGCGGATTCGCAGCGGCTGGTTGCCCTGGATGTAGTCGAAGTCAATCCCATTCTGGATCACCAGAACCAAACTGCAATACTTGGCAGCGAGCTGATTTTATCGGCATTGGGAAAAGAAATCCTATAATTTTAATCGACGAACGATGCTGAAAAATCCCCAATTGAAAAAGATATACTCGGGTCAGTGTAATATCCGGCAATCAAGAAATCGCAGCGCATTGAAACCGGACGTGGAAGAGCAGTACACTGCATTTGGGCGAGGCAAAGTATATCGCAGGTCTTCCAGAGCTTCCTTCTCACTCTCCCGGGTGATTCTGTCGTAGTTGCGCCATAGAGGATGCTCCATGAACTGGTTCCCTGGAATCCAAAAAGAACAATCCAAAACAATAGCCTTGGATGAAGCCGAACTTGCAAGGCGCCGCGAGCGGATGGTGCGGGATCAGCTGCAGACGCGGGATATCGTCGACTCGCGTGTGCTCTCGGCGATGCTTCGCGTCCCTCGACATGAGTTCGTTCCCATGGATTTCATTGATTCCGCTTATGAAGATAATGCCCTTCCTTTGAAAATAGGGCAGACCATTTCTCAGCCGTACATTGTTGCCTATATGACTCAGGCCCTCAACCTAAACGGAACGGAGCGTGTCCTCGAAATCGGCACCGGGTCCGGATACCAGGCTGCCGTTTTGGCAGAAATCGTCCCGGAGGTGTACACAATTGAAATTCTGCCGGAACTCCAAAAACAGGCAAGAGCGATCCTATCGAAGCTGGGTTATCGAAATATCCTATTTCGAGTCGGGGATGGCTATGCGGGATGGCCAGAATGTGCGCCGTTTGATCGCATAATCGCGACTGCGGCGCCCGAAAGCATTCCTCAGCCCCTGATCGACCAGCTTAAGGAGGGGGGATGCATCGTTATCCCGCTAGGCACGCTAAACCAGGAATTAATAATTTTTGAAAGGACACATTCGGGAATTACGGCCCGTCCCGGCATTTCCGTCCGGTTTGTCCCGATGACAGGCAAAGCACAGGAAAAACAGTAGCCAGCTGTCAGCCGTCAGCGCTCAGCTGATAGCTCCCGGCTGATGGCTATCTACACTGTTTCCTGGTTCAACATCTGCTCCTTTTTCTGCCAAAGCGCATAAGTGAGCCCGACCTTGTATTCGTGAGGGTTGTGCAGTCGCTTGTGGCTCTCATGGAGCTGAGAGAGCTGTTCCTTCCGATGGTTCCGTATCTGTTCCAAGGACGGGAATTCGCAGAGAATCTGCCCTGAATTCACAACCGGCGTCAGCAATTCCACTCTTCTCCCGGAATTGAGTTTTTTGCGGCGCAAGGGGTTATTCGGGTCTACAATAAGGACTCCGTATGTACTCAAATCCTCGGAATCATCGGCCAGAGCATCTGCATCCATCAGCTCGCCTTCGTAAAATCGAACCACCTTCTTGATTCCGGGATTGGTCATTTTTTCGGGATTGGCGCTTAGCTTTATCTTCGGACGGCCATTGTGTTCGACCATTTTGTAAACGCCTCCCAGAGCGCCTCCGCCTTCTCCGGACCCGGTTACCAGATTCGTGCCAACTCCCCAGATGTCGACTTTTCCTCCTTGGGCCAGGATATCAGAGATGATGTATTCATCGAGTTCATTGGAGGCAACGATCTTCACATAAGACAATCCTTCCTGATCAAGCATATGCCGGGATCTCTGGCTCAGAAATGCCAGATCGCCGCTGTCGATCCGAATCCCTGCGAGCCGGTGTCCGTTTCGTTCAAGTTCTTTGGCTACCCGGATGGCGTTGGGCACTCCGCTCTTTAAGGTATCGTAAGTATCGACGAGAAGAGTGCAATCATCGGGGAAAGAACACGCATATGCTCGAAACGCTTCGAGTTCGGATGCAAAGGCCTGGATCCAGCTATGGCCGTGAGTTCCCCTTGCGGGAATGCCCAGCCGTGCGGAGCCCAAAACATTGGACGTGCCGTCGGCACCCCCGATGAAAGCCGCGCGGCAGGCGCTCAAAGCTCCATCCGGCCCTTGAGCGCGGCGTAGTCCAAACTCGATCACGACCCCGCGGTTGGCCGCTTCCCATATTCGGGCCGCTTTAGTTGCAACGAGCGTCTGGAAATTAATGTGGCATAACAGCGCCGTCTCAACCATTTGGCACTCGATCAGGTTGCCGCTGACCTCCAAAATGGGCTCGTTGGGAAAAACAACGGTTCCCTCGGGCACCGCTCGAATATGGCCGTTAAATCTATATGAAGCAAGATAGCGCAAGAAGTCATCGGAGAATGCGCGCGTGCCCGCAGGGAATCTCAGCGAGCGAAGATATTGGAGATCCTCCCTGTCAAATCTCGCATCGACGATAGCGCGAACGGCGTCCTCCAATCCGGCTGCTATCCCATAACCGCCTTTGAAAGGATTATGCCGATAGTACAAATCAAAGGTGGCTGTATCGGACAGCTTCCCCTGTTCCAGGTATCCTGCCGCCATGGTTAATTCGTAGAAATCCGTCAGCAAGGCGCGCGTGTACACATTGTCTCCTTTAGTGGTTAGTTGTTAGTGGTTAGCGTGGAAAAGTAAAATCAACTGCTTGTCCTTGTTTCTGTCTAGGCGCTAATCTCTGACTACCAACCACCAACCACTAACGACCAACCACTAACACTAATCACTAAACCCTAACCACTGATGCAATCGGCATGCGCCGTCCAGTTCCGAAGGCGCGAGTCGTTACCTTCAGCCCGGTAGCCGCCTGTCGTCGTTTGTATTCGTTTAATTGAATCATTCGAACGACCCTCTCAACCATTTGCCGTTCATATCCGCGTGCAACGATTTCATTGACGCTCATCTGTTCCTCAACGCGCAACTGGAGAATCCCATCCAAGAGGTCGTATTCGGGCAGAGTATCCTGGTCGGTCTGGTTAGGCCGTAATTCCGCGGTCGGAGGACGCCGGATAGTGTTTTGGGGAATGATTTCTTTCTGCCGGTTGATGTAATTCGCAAGTTTGTACACCATGGTCTTTGGAACGTCCGAAATCACTGCCAGGCCGCCGGCCATGTCCCCGTAAAGAGTGCAGTAGCCGGCGCCCAATTCCGATTTATTCCCGGTGCCTAAAACGAGATGGCCGAACTTATTGGATAAAGCCATCAGGATAGTGCCTCGAATTCGCGCTTGCAGATTCTCTTCAGTCTCATCCTGGCGGCGCCCGGCGAAAACTCCATTCAGGGAGGCCTCAAAAGCATCAAATACAGACCGGATTGGAATGGTTTCAAAATTCATTCCAAGATTTTTTGCGAGCATTTGAGCATCATTGAAGCTCTCCGGCGCCGAGTACATGGAAGGCATCGAGACACCAAGTACATTTTCCGGTCCCAAAGCCGCGCAGGCGATGCAGGCAACAATCGATGAATCTATTCCTCCACTAACCCCTAAAACAGCAGACTTGAACCCGCATTTGCGCGCATAATCCCGTGTGCCCATTACCAGAGCTTGAAACAAGTTCTGCAGGGTTTCACCCTCCTGATATTCCCGGTTTTCTTCAGAGTCGGAATCAATCAGCAGGAGATCTTCCGAAAAGCTTTTCGCTTGCGCGATTAGGTTCCCGGATTTTCCCAGAGCCAGACTGCTGCCGTCGAAAAGCAGGTCGTCATTGCCTCCCACAAGGTTTACGTAAACGAGAGGCACATGATGTCTTCGAACATGATCCTGCAGCATTTGGAATCGAAACTTCGGTTTTTCGATCTCAAAGGGAGAAGCGGAAATATTGATCAGAAGATCGGCTCCTTGTTCAACCTGGTTCCGAATCGGGTCGGTTGCATAAAGAGGCTTGGGCCAGAAATCCCCGGAATTCCACGCATCCTCACAAATGGAAATTCCCAGAGAATGCCCGCGAAAGCGGACCAATTGCACACGATCTGAGCTTTGAAAATACCGGTCTTCGTCGAAAACATCGTAAGTCGGCAAGAGGGTTTTATGCGTCACGGCTTGTATCTTGCCTTCTGCGAGGAAAGCGGCTGCATTGTGAAAATCCCGTCCCTCCCTATTCAGGTTTCGATCGACGAATCCGACCACAACACCCATCTCATCCGAACGGCTTGCGATTTCCTGCAGGGCCTTCTGATTGGACTCAACAAAGCCGTGAAGTCCAAGCAGATCGCGTGGAGGATAGCCGGTCAGGCAGAGTTCGGGTAGAGCGACTATTGCGGCGCCCAGCGCCTTGGCTTTTTCCATGGCTCCGAATACCCGGTCGCGGTTGCCGGTGATGTCGCCTACGGTCGTATTGATCTGTGCCAACGCAATTTTCATGAATCACCCTATGCGAGAAAGATATCATATGTCGAATTTCTTTGAGCCTTCGAGCCTTTGAGTCAAACTCGAAGACTCTAAGACTCAGAGACTCGAAATCTAATCCCGAAAGGTCAATTGTCGAAGATCGATTTGAAACCGGCGCAGCAGATCCGCAACTTCCCTGTTTGAAAGCTGTTTTGTCCTCTGGATTTTCCGTCTTTTTTTTAAAGCTGCAGGCAGGATCTTTGCCGCGCTGAGATATGCCCATCCAAGAATCATTAGCGATTTTCCCCACCCCTGGCTGGTGACAAGTTGTCCCGAAGCTCCCTGGCCCCTGGAAGCCGCATACGCATGCCAGACAAAACGGCGCATGGACCAATAGGGATTCGAGATCAACAACGGCAGCGGAAAGTTCTTGATGGCGAGCAAAAGCCTGTTTCGCTCCACCAGCATAATCTTCAAGGGGGAGTATGCGCCGGCGGTAGCCGAATGACGGTGATGGACCACGGCATTCGGAACATACCACGCATTCCAGCCCAAAAGCCGGGCGCGCATTCCAAAATCAGCATCATCGCCGAATGCGAAAAAGCTTTCGTCAAAACCTCCAGTTTCCTCAAACACACGCCGATGATAGAGAGCGGCACAGGCGTCCGGCCATAGAATCTCCTCGTCACGATCATACTGACCTGTGTCGTTCTCCATTGTGCCGCGCCCCCGATTCTGGCCATCCCAGTAAATCAAATGTCCTGCTTTGTCGATGACTCCTTTGGGTTCAATGAAGAGTATTTTGCTGCCCAGCATCCCGATTTTTCTGGCCGGATCGCCGTATCGGACCAGCTGCTCAATCCAGTTGGGTTGGGCAATTGCGTCGTTGTTGAGCAGTGCAATCCATTCCCCTCGCGCCTTTGCAAAAGCCAAATTGTTGGCTTCACAAAATCCGGAGTTCTTAGACAGGAAAATCGCTTGCGCGCTCGGGACTCGTTCAATCCAGGAGCGGATGTACTCCGCGCTGCCGTCCTTTGAACCGTTGTCCACCAGAATGAATTCCCGGTTTTCCCATGTCTGTTTTTCCAGCGAAGCGAGGCAGTCCCGCAGAAAACCAATCCCGTTCCAATTCACAACAATCACGCTGACGAGGGGACTCCGGTTCATAAGCTTGACGAACCTCGAAGATTCGAAGGTTCCAGGGGGAATCGTCGATGCCAAGGGGTTGCACATTCGTAGGCGTAAGCTGCCTGTAGAACGCCGGCTTCGTCAAAAGGACGGCCGATCAGTTGCATGCCTATTGGCAGCTGCTGGGCCGAAAACCCGCAGGGAACGGAAATAGCCGGCAGCCCCGCCAAGTTCGCCGGACGCGTCAGTCTTAACAAGGCAAGCCGGACATCTTCGCTCGCCCTTCCAATCTTAACCTCATTTCTTCCGATTGCCGGAGCGGCAACCGGAAGAGTTGGAGCCACAAGCAGACGGACAGAATTCAGGGCTTTGACAAATTCCCGCGCGTAGTCGATTTTTCTTTGCAGGCTTTGAATGTAGGCTGTTGCCGTCAAGGTTCTGCTTTGTTCGAGCCGGGATCGAACGTCCTCTCCGTAATCCAGTGACTTTTCCTGAAGCCATTTCTCGTGAAATGCAAGTGCTTCGGCCCCTGTAATGTCGGCAGCAAGGCGAGCGGTTTCTTCCATTCCTTTCAAATTCACTTCGCGAACTGTGGCGCCCAGTCCTTGAAAAACCTCGACCGCTGCCAAGACTGCCTGCCGCACATCGGGCTGGACGCAATCGAAAAAATACTGACGTGGGATGCCGATCTTATAGGATCGCACATCTTTTTGTATTTTCCCCCCTGCCGGAGTGCGATTGTAACTCCATAAACCCGGTTCCGCGACTGCGTCCAACAGGAATGCGGCATCGAGAACACACCGGCTCAGGGGGCCTGCATGATCCAGAGTGCCCGAAAGAGGGATCACTCCATCCAAGGGGAGGCGGCCGTAGGTTGGCTTGAGCCCTACACATCCGCATGCGGACGACGGAATCCGAATAGAGCCGCCCGTGTCGGTTCCAAAAGACGCGATTGCCTGCGCCGAGACGACGGAGGCAGCGCTCCCTCCGCTGGAGCCTCCGGAGATGCAGTTCGGATTCCAGGGATTTCGCACGGGACCATAATGAGGATTGATGTTTGTCGCGCCGTAGGCGAACTCATGCAGGTTGGTCTTGCCCAGCAGAATGCATCCGGAAGCAATCAAGCGGTCGACGACCGCAGCATTTTCTGTTGGAATGAAATCCTCCAGGATTCTGGATCCCGCTGTGGTTCGGATCCCCTTGGTATAGAAAAGATCTTTAAGGCTGATCGGGATGCCATGCAGCACACCTCTGTAACGACCTTTTGTGATCTCCTTCTCTAAGCGCCTGGCCTGGGCGAGTGCGCTCTCGGCTGAAACAGTAATATAGGCGTTTATCACCGGCTGCAGCCGGGATATCCGTTCCAGAAGAAATTGTGTGAGCTCAACGGGCGAGAGTTTTTTCCGCCGGATCGAAGGTGCCAGGCAGGAGATGGTCAGTTCGGAATCGTTGTCCATTGGGGCATTAATACTATCAGTAGTTGGTGGTTAGTGGTTAGTGGTTAGTTGGAGTAGGGAATGGGCAGTAAGAAGCATACTAACCACTATGTGTTACTCTTCAATAATGGAAACGGGATTCCAGAAATTGGAACGGACAATAATGGAATGCAGGCGGTGTCCGAGGCTCGTCGAATGGCGGGAACGGGTTGCGCGTGAAAAGGTCCGTCGATATGTGAACGATGTGTACTGGGGCAGGCCTGTGCCGGCCTTTGGCAGGCCGGAATCTGCACTGATCATTATCGGGCTGGCTCCGGCCGCTCACGGGGGAAACCGAACGGGACGCATTTTCACAGGCGACCGCAGCGGTGACTGGCTCTTTGAGGCTCTCCATCGGTTCGGATTTGCGAACCAAGCCATATCAGTCAATAAAGATGACGGCCTGACGGTGCACGATGTCCTGATTACGGCTGTTGCGCGTTGTGCCCCGCCGGACAACAAGCCGCTGCCGGTCGAACTGAATAATTGCCGGGAGTATCTCGTTCGGGAATTGCAACTGGCAACGAGAAAGAAAATCGTGTTAACTCTGGGACAGGTTGCATTCCATTCTTTCCTGAAAATTTGGCGGGAGTTTGCCGGGTTTCAACCAGACAGGCAATTGGCATTTTGTCACGGCGGAGAATGGAATCTGCCTGGCGGCATCGTGCTGATCGCTTCCTATCATCCGAGTCAGCAAAACACGCAGACCGGGAAACTGACGCGTCCGATGTTTCATGATGTTCTCCGGCGGGCACGTGAAATTCTATCAGCCAGGTCGTAGTGGCGAACGGCAAAAAATTAACCATGAAACGCACGAAGGGCGTAAAAATTTCAAACCGATTTCGTGTGTTTTGTGTGTTTCGTGGTTAGAGGCTTTTTAGAATTTCTTTCACGATGGAATCGGCTGCATCAGCGGGATCGGGGGCCTGAAGAATCGGACGGCCGACAACGATGTAATTGGCGCCACCTCTGATTGCCTCTCCCGGAGTCGCCGTCCGTGATTGATCCTGGAGCGCTGCTCCGGCCGGGCGGATTCCCGGGATAACAAACTGCAGGGTACTCCCGAATTTGCTGCGGAGCAGCGAAAGCTCTTTGCTCGATGCCACAATTCCCGGAATGCCCGAATTTTGAGCCATGGCTGCCAGTCGATCGACCCATTGCTCGACGGAGCCTGCAATTCCCATCGCATTGATCTCGGCCTCGGACAGGCTGGTCAAGGCGGTGACTGCCAGAAGGAGTGGCGAAGAAGCGGACGACTGCGCTTCCTGGCTTGCGGCGGACAGCATAGCCGGGCCGCCGGAAGCATGGACCGTGAGCATCTGGACTCCCAGCCGGCAGGCTGACCGGACGGCTCCGCGCACTGTATTGGGAATGTCGTGAAGTTTCAGATCAAGAAATACTTTTTCGCCGCGATCGCGGATTTCTTCCACAAGGCGCGGTCCTTCACGCGTGAATAATTCCAGACCGATTTTAAAGAATCCCACATGTCCGGATAGACGCTCTACCGATTCAAGCGCGGAGCTGCGGTCGGGCAGATCCAGAGCGACGATTAATTTTGATCGCGCATCATTCATATGTCCGGAGGCTCCCGATTATTTCATTGATATCATCTATTTTGTGAGAGCGACAATATTCCTGTAATCCGAGAGCAACGCGTTGAGAAACATCGGGCTGATAGAAATTGGCTGTGCCGATCTGCACGGCGCGGGCGCCTGCGATTAGAAATTCGAGAGCATCCTCCGCGCTTGCGATGCCACCCACTCCGATGACCGGAATTTTCACGGTCCGGCACGCTTCCCATACCATCCTCAGGGCCATCGGCTTAATTGCCGGTCCGGAAAGCCCTCCGGTCAAGAAGCGCAATCTGGGGCGCCTTTTCTCCACATCTATTGCCATTCCTACGAATGTATTGATGACGGAGATGGCATCGGCCCCCGCATCCTGGCAGGCTGTGGCGAATTCACGGATATCGGTTACGTTGGGGGACAGCTTAACCCAGAGTGGAAGGCGCCGGGACGCCTTCTTCGTTTCAGCGGTTATCGTGAATGTGTCCTTCGGGTTTTTGTTGAAATGGAAACCGCCCTTCTTGACGTTGGGGCAGGAGATGTTGAGTTCGAGGGCGCTAATCCCGGGGCAATCATTCAAAAAACGGGTGACTTCCAGATAGTCATCCAGCTCAAAACCGACAATGTTCACTATGATGTTGGTGTTATAATTTCGCAAAGCCGGCAGTTTTTTGGCCACAAATTCGGTTGCACCGATATTCTGCCATCCAATGGCGTTCAACATGCCGGAAGCCGTTTCATATATGCGCGGAGGGGAATTACCTTTGATCGGGGTCATCGACAGTCCCTTGACAACGATTCCACCGATCGAGTTGAGGTCCATGAGATTCGCGAATTCCAGACCATATCCGAATGTGCCGCTGGCTGTCAGAACCGGATTTTTAAAGCGCACACCGGCGATTTCGACCGCGGTGCGAGGAGCTTTGTAGGTTTCCTTTTCGGTTGAAGTTTCTTTCATAGTTCTCGTTTTCCGTTGCCCGTTCCCCGTTGGAATTGTCGCTCTCAACCTCAACACAAACGGAAAACGGGGAGCGGGGAACGCTTATAGCGGAACCGTATCCCAATCGATCAGTCGGCTGCTCATGACAGGACCGTCCTGGCATACGCGAAGGTAGTGCTCTTCGCCGAGATGATCTCTGGTTTGAACGACACACCCCAGGCAAGCGCCCAATGAACAGCCCATGCGCGCTTCAAGGCTCACCTCGCATTGCACGTTTGCTTCAACCGACAGCTTGTGGACTGCTTTCATCATGCCCCATGGCCCACAGGCATAGACGCGAATGTTCCTGCGATTATTGGCTGTAAGAAAACGGACAACCGGTTGGGTAACAACCCCACGTTCCCCGAACGATCCATCTTCGGTGGTGTAAACAATCTCAATTCCCAGGCGTTCGAAATATTCGCGCAGCACGAGGTCCGCAACCCGGGCGCCCCCATAAAAGAGGATGAGCTTCACATTCTGAACCAGCAGGCTTTGGGCCAGCAAATACAGAGGTGCGATCCCGACTCCTCCCGCCACAAGGCAAGCCAGTTCCGTACGGTTTCGCATTTCCGCCGATACCTGGAATCCTCGTCCCTGCGGGCCCAGGCAGTCGAGCATCTGTCCCGGGCGAACCTGTGTCAATTTGCGGGTCCCAACCCCAACATCTTTGACCAGCAGTTCCAGCCCCGCCGGCTTTCCGCTGCGCTTATTCCGATGAATGTTGAAGATGGTGAAGGGGCGGCGCAGAATCGGGTTTTCGTCCACTTTCTCGACGCATTTCAGCATGATGAACTGCCCCGGCCGCACCAGCCGCGCCTGTTCAGGGGTGTTCACCGTCAGCAGATAATTTCGCTCACCCAGATCCCTGATGTCCTTAACTTTTACTTTTTTATCCAGCATCTCAAATCAGTATAGGGAGTCACTAGCCGTTTGCAACGCCTTTATGATATTATCCCCGCGCATTTGACAGCGGCGATAATTGCGGCGCAAAATCCGATGAAAAAAATCAAGGGCAAGCTCCTGATGACGGCGGCAGAAATGGACCTTGTTTTGGCTAGGATTTCGGCCGAAATTGTCGAAAAGCTGGGCTCGCGCGACGAGTTTGCCATTATCGGAATCCGGCGGCGGGGCGTGCATTTGGCACAGCGCTTGTGCCGGAAAATAGAGGCAATTCTTAAACGCCCCATTCCTATCGGCATCCTGGATATTACCCTATATCGTGACGATCTCACAACCGTCAGCAACCGGCCGATGTTGCGGGAAACTCTGATCGATTTTGACATCAACAATCTCAGCCTGGTGCTGGTGGATGACGTTCTGTACACAGGCAGGACAGTTCGCGCAGCACTGGATGGTATTGTGGACCTCGGCAGGCCGAGAAAAGTCCAATTGGCAGTTTTGATTGACCGTGGAAACCGCGAACTGCCGATCCAGGCCGATTACGTCGGAAAACACGTCCAAACGGCCGAAGATGAAACGGTCGAAGTTCGATTGAACGAGGAAGATCAAGAAGAGCGTGTAGTTCTCCTGAAAAGGCCGCAGCCACCTCAGAATGTGGAGAACTCATGAAACCGTTTTACGCGTGAACGCGTGAACCCGTCAACGCGTAAACGCAATAGGAAATATCATGGCGTCCCTCAGCCACAAAGACCTGCTGGGCATAGAGCAGCTCTCCGTTGAAGATATCAATCTCATTCTCGACACGGCTGAAGCTTTGAGAGAAGTTTCTGCCAGACCAGTCAAAAAAGTTCCTACTCTCCGCGGAAAAACGGTCATAAACCTGTTCTTCGAGCCATCCACGCGAACCCGTTCGTCTTTTGAATTGGCGGAAAAAAGATTGAGCGCTGACACCTTGAATTTCTCCGCTTCCACCAGCAGCGTTTCCAAAGGAGAAACCCTGCTGGATACGGCGCGAAATCTCGAGTCCATGGCGCCGGACATCATTGTCATTCGGCATGAATCGGCCGGCGCCCCGCATCTGCTCGGACGGGAATGTCGAGCATCCGTTGTCAACGCGGGAGATGGAATGCATGAGCATCCCACACAGGCCTTGCTGGATGCTCTGACGGTCAGGACAGTCAAGGGGCGCCTGGAGGGATTGAAAGTCGCGATCATAGGAGACATCTCTCACAGCCGTGTAGCCCGTTCCGATACGCTCCTGTTTCACAAAATGGGAGCGGATGTCTGGATCTGCGGACCGCCGACATTGATTCCATGGGGATTTGACAAACTGGGCGCCAAGATTACCGGACGGATAGAGGAGGTAATCGAGGGGGCGGATGTCATCATGATGCTTCGGCTGCAGCATGAGAGACAGAACGAGGCCTTTATCCCCTCGACCCGGGAATACTACAATTTTTACGGACTGACCCGGGAGCGGATGCGGCTGGCCAAGAAGGATACGATCGTCATGCATCCCGGGCCCATGAATCGTGGGGTAGAAATCGACTCGGATGTTGCGGATGCAGATTATTCTGTCATTTTGAACCAGGTTGCCAACGGGGTCGCGACCCGGATGGCAGTGCTGTATCTGCTCTCTGGAAATGCGGGTTTAAAAGTGAGAAGGTCCTCTCGTTAGCGCTTATGCAACTAATATTGCGTCAGGGACGAATCGTCGACCCATCCCAGAAATTAAATAGAGTAGCGGATCTCGGTGTTGAGGACGGCCGTGTTGCCGAAATTGCTCCCAGAATCCGCAAAAAAGGTCGCAAGGAAATCGATGCGCGCGGACTGTGCGTGTTCCCGGGTTTTATCGATATGCATGTTCACCTGAGAGAACCCGGCCGCGAAGATTCAGAGACAATTGAGACCGGCACCAATGCCGCGGCGCGCGGTGGCTTCACGGCCGTTGCATGCATGCCGAATACTCAGCCGGTTAACGATTCCGAGGCCGTGACCTCTTTCATATTGGAAAGGGCGCGCGAGGTTTCGAAGATCGCAGTTTATCCCGTGGGTGCGATCACGAAAGGGAGCCAGGGCAAAACTTTGGCCGAAATAGGAGAAATGTATCGCACCGGGATAGTGGCGATCAGTGATGACGGCCATCCGGTGCAGGATAGCCAGGTTATGCGGCGCGCCATGGAATATTCCCGGCTCTTCGGTCTTCCTGTCATCGACCATTGTGAAGATAAGGACCTTTCGGCCGGCGGGGTAATGAACGAGGGCTACTTTTCCACGATCCTTGGATTAAGAGGAATGAATCCCGCGGCAGAAGAGATTCATGTTTTGCGGGATGCAATTCTGGCCAGGCAGACGGGAGCGCACGTGCATATCGCGCATCTTTCGACCCGACGGTCCCTTGAAGCGGTGCTGCGTGCGAAAAAAGAAGATCAAATATCCATATCCTGCGAGGTGACGCCCCACCATCTCCTCCTCACGGAGGCACAGACGTCTTCGTACGACACAAACACGAAAATGAATCCGCCTCTGCGTTCCCAAGAGGATGTGGATGCGCTGGTAAAAGGGATTGCTTCGGGTGATGTGGATGCCATTGCGACCGATCACGCGCCGCACAACATCAACGATAAAATGCTGGAATTCGATCGCGCCCCCTTCGGGATTGTTGGGCTCGAAACCGCAGTCGGTCTCATTTACGATCGTTTCGTGCGGACGGAAATCGTCAGTTTGGAACGTTTCGTTCAGCTCTTCTCCACAAATCCTGCGCGGATCCTGAAACTGCAACGGGGAACGCTGGCAAAGGAATCCTGGGCCGATATCACCGTGGTGGATCCGGAACTCAAGCATCAGGTGGATTCAGCCCAATTCTACTCGCGGAGCCGCAACACTCCGTTTGACGGCTGGAAACTGTGCGGCGGTCCGGTCATGACAATCGTTAAGGGGAAGGTAGTCTGGAGTCTGTAGTCCAAAACCGTTTACGGGTTCACGTGTTTACGCGTTAACGCGTGAACCCGTAAACGCGTTAACGATCCTATTTCGAATTTGCGGGCTTGTTTTGTTTCGGATTTTCCGGCTCTTTCGGGATTTGCTGGATGATTTCTCCTTCCTTTCCATAGCCCTTCTCTCGAGCATATTTCTCTAACGCATTCCGGTCGGATCTCAGTTTTTCTATCGATTTTAGCCGCTCGGAGTTCTGGCGCTCGATCTGATCGACGCGGATACGTTCTTCCTGCAGTTCCAGGCGAGCTTTTTGCAGCTCTCTGTATCCGCCGTGGCCGAGGAGACTTGCCAGCAGTATTGCCAGCACAGTAACAATGCAGGCAATGTAATAAACTTCCTTCTTGTGAGACAGCCGACGTCGCGAGTAGGTCATTTTCTATTTTGCAGCACACAGGCATAATACTCAGGAGCGCCGCCGTGCGCAATGTTTATCGGAGCCGATGATATGAACGAAATCCTTGTCTTGAGCACTACCGATACACTCGATCTGGCCCGGAAGATTGCATCCGCTCTTGTGCAGGCAAATGAAGCTGCCTGCGTAAATATTATTCCCGGGATCCGTTCCATATACCGGTGGGAAGGGAAAGTGTGTGATGAGGGGGAATTTCTTCTTCTGATCAAGTCTTCTTCGGAGAGATTTGAAGCAATAAAGGCAAGAATTCGCCTGCTGCACACATATCAGCTGCCCGAAGTAATTGCAGTGCCAATCGCTGCCGGTGATTCCGCCTATCTCGCCTGGCTAAAAGGGTGACAGCCACCGCTGTCCCCAAGTTCGGATAGTTTAGAAAAGAGTCGGTGGTGTCGGTTGAATTTGGGGACAGCGGTGGCTGTCACCGTTTTACTTTTTTCTGAAATAAATCTCCCTCGGCTCAAACTACCGGAATGTGAAGAAGACGACTGCGATCTATCTGCAAAGAAGCTGCATGCTTTTGGAGTGGGCGAAAAGCAAGGCTGGGACGACGCAGGTTCGATGGCGCTCTGCGGATCTGGGTTCCTGGGATTCCGTCAACCCGCGGTGGCGGATGCTGGGGGGGAGAATCCGATTCCAATTTTACAACCAGGGTCACTCCTCCAGTTATTGGATCACCTCCGTGAGGCAATTGCCTTGGGGGTTGAACGTATTCCTCGTTGATCCCCGGAGTCCGCTGCCCGAGATATTCGAAATGGTCTGGCAACAGCCGGCGCCCGATTCGGCGAATCCCCGTCATTTGTGGAAAATGGTCAGGAAATGGCTGGCGCTCCGATATCCGGTCCATCGGGTCGTGCGGGCGACCAGGAGGACGGATCTTGCCCGCACGCTTTCAGGCTCATTTCTTCGTGTTCTATTTCAGCATGGAGGCAAAAATCGAATACTGATTGCGGCAGATGCGGCTTCGGCAGAGGAAATGCCGCTTGCGCTCGGCCAAGCTTTGCTTTGGCTTTCAATCCTTGACGAAAAAAGAAAACTGACACCTGCTCCGACACTCTATTTTCTGGCCCCTTCAGGCACATCGGCAGTCCTCGCTCATCGCTGTCAATTGCTTCGCAAAAATCGGCTCAAATCGGAAATCTGGGAGTACTGCGATCAAATTCCGGGGAGCCCGGAGTTCCGCAGAGCCCCGGCGCCTCCCGCTCCGGAGGAAAACAAAGATTTTCGTTGGCCCGTGCTTGGTCCCTTTCGTTGGAGTTCACCGCTGGAACGTGTGCTCGATTTGGCCCCTTCGCTTATCCGGCGTTATCCAAGGTTTCAAGATTATGATTCACTACGAATATGGGGGCTGGAGTTTGCTCAGGTAACAGGATCGGAGCGGGACCGGATCTTCTTCGGGATCGGGAATCAGAGAACCGAGTTGAAAGAGGACAATTTTGAGAGCCTTAGATCGCTGGTTGAGGAAATACTCTTTTATCGGAGACCGGATACTCCGGATACCCGGCATCCATATTACAGGCTTCAAGCGGAGAGATGGCTGGAAGCTCTTGTGCTTGAAGCCATCCCTCATCTATTTCCGGAAATGGCCGCTGAATCGGTTTACTCCCAGATTCCGGTTTACCTTGGCAAAGATAGCGGCCGGGTCGACATTTTAGGCGCAGATCGTAATGGCACTCTGGTTGTCATCGAATTGAAGGTTGCTGCCGATCCCGACCTGCCGATACAGGCTTTGGACTACTGGGGCCGGGTCATTCAGCACAATGAAAACGGTGACTTCGAGCGCCGCGGATATTTTTCAGAAGTCCGCCTTACGCGGCAACGTCCCAGGATATACCTGGTTGCGCCGGTTTTTTCGTTTCACGATACAACCGAACTCCTGCTTCGCTATTTGGAACCGGATCTGGAAGTTTGGAAGATCTCGATAAATGAGGATTGGCGCTGCGGCATCAGAATCGTTCGCCGGATTCAATACCTCTGCAAACAACTGTAGCCGACTTCTATTGGCGAGATTGACCCATTACTTTTCGTTTTTGGGTTTTTCCTCCGGCTCTTCCTGAGCCGCTTTGATGGCTGATTTGAAATTCCGGATCCCTTCTCCCAAGCCTTTCCCCAACTGCGGGATTTTATTCACGCCGAAGATAAGGATTACGATCAGCAGAATAACAAGAAGTTCTCCCATTCCTAGCGAACCAAACATAGGTAGCCTCCACTATAAGCCCGTCGAAAGCGTACTTTAGAGCAATGACGTTGTCAATGTTCACGAAGAGCCAGAAGCAAGAAGCCAGCAGCTAAAAGGCAGAACTTCAAGGAAAAAGCTTGAGTTTTGCCTTCTGGCTTCTTTGCTTTAAAGCAGAATCCGGTCGTTTCCCATGCGGCGCGTGAATCTTTCGCGATCCAGATATTCCAGCAAGGGGATTGCATGCTTCCGCGTAATGTCGAAAAGCTCCTTGAATTCAGCGACACCGAACTTGCTTCCGGGCGTGAATTTGCTTTTTATCTGTTTCTTGATAAACTCCAGAGTCGTTCGATGATAGACGAGATCCTCTGAGACCTTTACTAATATCCTTTCCTTGATCATCCAGAAGAATATTCGGCGAGTTTCCTCAGGATCTGTCGCCACGAAGTTCTGCACATCCGAAATCCCTGGAGGCTGGTAACCCGCTTTTTGAAAGATCGCCTCGATCATTTCCCGGACCTGCTGACCTTCGGCTGTGAGCTGCACCTCGCGGCCATACACGGACACGGCGTCTTCCTGAAAAGAAATTTTGTGTTGTTCCGCCAGCCCTTCCATACAGTGGCGGAAAACTTCCAGCGGCAAGTCATCGTAAAACCGTTTGCGCAACTCTTCCTTCGAAATCCCTTTCTGCAGCGGGTTCTCTTTGTGAAAGTCGCGCATCTGCGCCAGCGTTTCTTTCTTCAGTGATTCTATTACGTGCGGCAGAACCAAAATAGGCGCGGGAGCCGGAACCATCACCAGTTTTCCAGATTGAGCAAGATCGGAGCAGATCTTAACCAGATTCGGTCCCGGCAGGCCGAGAAGCGAATTTAGCTCATTGAGACTCATCGCTCGTTTTGCGTCTGTCGCCAAAATGACAGGAATCTTCTCCTGCAGGCTCCCGTGGTCCAATTCCTGCAATGCGCTGAGCGTCTGCTTGTCTGTGCTTTTATGCTTGGGGGGATTGGGATGAAGAATTGTGCCGCCACCGATTGTGACGGTTGGGGAGAACTGCCGGATGATGAAAGCATCGCCATGAAGGCAGAATACGGGAGCATCCAGGCGCAGCTGCGCATAGCCGGACTCGCCCGGAACAAGCGTGTCCCGCCCAATAAGAGCTACCCTGGCAAGCACTTCAAGAGTTCCCTGATGGAACCGCACCTTGACCAGGTTTTTAAGCGGCTTGGCTGAGGGCAAAAGCTGCAGGTGAACATCCAGGATCTGGGTGGAATGGAAGAGATGCGGGACGGTGATTACCATTCCCCGCTCGACCTGCGCAAGATCGATGCCCTGCAGGTTCACCGCGGTTCTCTGCCCTGCGACCGCGCGGCCTGTCATGTTGCCGTGGACCTGAATTCCACGTACCCTGGCGGTCAGCGCTCCGGGGAGGAGTTCTATTTCCTGTTCCTTTTGAATTTCGCCTGAAGTCAGCGTTCCGGTCACTACGGTCCCAAATCCACGAATGCTGAACGACCGGTCAATGGGAAGTCGAAGCAGCCGATCCGGCGGACGCTGCTGGATTGCTAAAGCCAAATCGTGGATTGCCTTTTTCAGCCGGTCAATTCCTTCGCCTGTCCTTGCGCTGACTGCGATGACCTCGGCATTTTCGAGAAAGGATCCCAGCGTTGTCTCGGCAACTTCGTCACGCACCAGCTCAATCATTTCCGGGTCAACCAGGTCGGCTTTATTTATGACGACAATTCCTGACCGGACTCCAAGAAGACGGCAGATGTCAAAATGCTCCCGGGTCTGGGGCATGATCGATTCATCGGCCGCAATCACGAGCAGAACAAAATCGATCCCTCCGACCCCGGCCAGCATGTTTTTGACGAATTTTTCATGTCCCGGCACGTCGACGAACCCAACCTGAACGTCGCCAAGGTCGAGATGAGCGAATCCCAGGTCAATCGTAATGCCTCGAAGCTTTTCTTCTTTCAAGCGGTCGGGATCGATTCCGGTCAAAGCCCTGACTAACGCGCTTTTGCCGTGGTCAATGTGCCCTGCTGTGCCTACGATTACATGTCTCATAATTCACCGGAGTTTGTATATTAACAGATTCTTGGTGTCTTTGAGCCTTGGAGGTTAGCAGTGCAACCTCCAAGGCTCACAGAATCCATTCATGAGAGAGCAAAAACTCAGGTATTATGTCCGCTGGATTAGATGGGTATTTAAATGCTTGATAATTTATCAAATAAGCTGCAAAAGATTCTCAGGAACTTGACCGGGCAGGGAAGGGTCTCCGGACGTCATATTGAGGAGACCGCGCGCGAAATACGCAACGCGCTGCTGGACGCCGACGTTCATTTCAAGATTGCCAAGGAATTTGTCGAGCGGGTCAAGCAGAGGGCGCTCGGACAGGAAGTCATGGAATCTCTCACTCCCGGGCAACAGGTCATCAAGGTTGTTCGCGATGAACTGATTGAACTGCTCGGCGGTTCGCAAACGGAACTCCAGTTTTCAAAGCAGCCTCCAAGCATTTTTCTGATGGTTGGGCTTCAAGGCTCGGGAAAGACAACGAGCACGGCAAAGCTGGCCTACTGGCTGACAAAAAACAATCACACACCTTTGCTCTTGTCGGTGGATGTCTATCGCCCTGCGGCGGTCGAGCAATTGCGCGTCCTGTGCGAAAACAGCAATCTCGGATATTTTGACGTTCCGGAGGATCAAAATCCGGTTTCGAGAGCGGAACAGGGGCTTCGGCATGCACGTAACAGCGGCTACGATGTTGTCCTGATCGACACCGCCGGCCGACTTCATATCGATGACGAGATGATGTCGGAACTTGACCATATCAGAAAGGCAACTCCTCCGGTGGAGACACTCCTGGTTGCGGATGCCATGACCGGGCAAGATGCGGTTAAGAGTGCGAAGGAATTTCACAACCGGCTTGGTCTGACCGGCGTCATTCTCACAAAAATGGATGGGGATGCCCGCGGCGGCGCGGCGCTCTCCATCAAGACTGTCACGGGGCAACCGATCAAGTTTGTGGGGACCGGGGAAAAGGTGGACGCCTTGGAGCCGTTCTTCCCGGATCGTCTGGCCGGACGGATTCTTGGGATGGGAGATGTTTTATCTCTTATCGAAAAAGCGGAGGATTCTGTCGATCGCGAACAAGCGGCCGAACTCGCCGAAAAGATTGCCAAAGACCAGTTTACGCTGGACGACTTTCGCGATCAGCTGAAACAGATCCGGCAGATGGGGCCGTTGGATCAGATTCTTGGGATGCTTCCAAACATGGGGCCGCTTCGCGGGCTCAACCAGATGAAGGTGGATGAGAAAGAGTTGATTCACATCGAAGCCATCATCAACTCAATGACTCCGAAAGAGCGGCAGAACCACCAGATTCTGAACGGCAGCAGGAGAAAACGGATTGCCCGCGGGTGCGGACGCCCTGTTTCTCAAATCAATCAATTGCTGAAACAGTACGTCGAAACACGAAAAATGATGCGGAGCCTCAGCCGGGGGATAATGCCGCGCCTGTTGCGAGGAATGAAATTTCCCTCGATGTGACCGGGGATGCTCCCCTCTTTCACTTATACTCTTGGACATACTCGTGGACAGCCGAAGTTTCTTCTGAAAAAGGGGGGGTCCCAATTTGACCCCAATTTGAAGCCTGCAGTTGAATCCCATCGGGTTATATGCCAGAATTATCGAGATTTAAGGTCGTTTGATATCAGGAGGAATTTTGCTTAAGATACGTTTGACACGCATGGGGGCGAAAAAGAAGCCCTTTTATCGAGTTGTGGTGATGGAGCGAAGACAGAGGCGAGACGGGAGCTTTGTGGAGGTTGTTGGACATTACGACCCTACAGTGAATCCTCCCATCGTTGAACTGAACATGGACAGAGTTCATCATTGGCTGGCATGCGGCGCACAACCTTCAGAGACAGTGCACTCCCTGTTGAAAAAGGCTGCCCCCCCTACGCCCGTGGCCGCGAGCTGAGGCTACCTTTTCCATTTTTGTAATGTCCGACAGGGCCTGAGTTCTGTGGTTTAGAGTGGTCTCGGAGGAAAGGCGGAAATGAAAGAGCTAGTCGAAATGATTGCGAAAGCGCTTGTGGATAACCCCGAGCAGGTTGTAGTAACCGAAGTTGAAGGTGAGCAGACCACCGTTCTGGAACTTCGAGTGGCCCCTAGCGACCTTGGCAAGGTTATCGGGAAGCAGGGTCGAACCGCCCGTTGCATCCGAACCCTTCTCGGGGCTGCAGGTATGAAGCTCAAGAAACGGTTTGTTCTGGAAATCCTGGAATAGTGGAGCCAGACGCACAGCCTTCTTTTATAGCAATCGCCCGAATCGCCAGGACTCGAGGAAATCGAGGCGAGGTCCTGGCCGACTTGTATACCGATTTTCCCGATCGCTTCAGCGCGCTGGAAGAAGTCTGGCTGGAGTTTGCCGACGGCCGCCGCGTGCGGGCCGTAATTGAAGATACCTGGGAGCATAAAGGTCGCGTCGTGCTGAAGTTCGCCGGCGTCGACGACATCAGTGCGGCTGAAGCTTATGTCGGCTGCTGGGTCCAAATTCCGGCTGAGCAGGCAATGAAGCTCCCGGAGGGGACGTACTTCGATCACGACCTGATCGGATGTTCGGTGCAGGATACTCGAGGAAACAATCTGGGCGTGGTGGAAGAGGTTTTGAGGATCGCCGGAAACAGCCAGTTGGTGGTTAAGGTTCACGATCGCGAATGCTTGATCCCTGCTGTGGACAGCATCTGCATACGAATCTCCATTAAGGAGAAGCAGATCCTGATTGATCCGCCTGAAGGATTAATGGACCTGGGCAAATGAGGTTTGATATTATAACAGTTTTTCCCGAGCTGTTCATGGGGGTGCTGGACTGCGGAATCATCCGGCGCGCCATCCAGGCGGGATTGGTGGATATCCGGATAGTAAATCTTCGGGATTTCACCAAGGACAGGCATCGGTCTGTTGATGATCGCCCGTACGGCGGCGGGGAAGGGATGGTGTTTATGCCCGGACCGCTGTTTGATGCCATCGAGTTTTGCCGGGGCCATGAGAAAGGCTCGGACAGCCAGGTAGTGCTTATGACGCCCCAAGGCAAAACGTGGTCCCAGGATTTAGCTGCCGAATTCGCTACAATTCCGCATCTAATGCTGGTTTGTGGCCGATACGAAGGAGTGGACCAGCGGGTGATCGACAGTCTCGTGGACAGGGAAATCTCCATTGGAGATTTTGTCCTGACCGGTGGGGAGATCCCGGCAATGGTGGTCCTCGATTCGGTTGTTCGGCTGATTCCGGGCGCATTGGGGTGCTCCGATTCCGTCGTCAACGAAAGCTTTTCGACGGGCTTATTGGATTATCCACAATACACGCGGCCCGCGGATTATCGGGGACAGACCGTCCCGGAGGTTCTTCTCTCGGGAGATCATGCGAGAATTGAAAAGTGGCGTAAGGAAAAGGCTCTGGAAAAAACAAAAAGGGCCCGACCGGAGCTGATAAAAAAATCAGCCCAAGATTAAAGGAGTGTTTGTCATGGATTTGCTACGGGCAGTCGATAATTCCCAACTTCGGACCGATCTTCCCCGCTTCCGTCCAGGAGATACGGTGCGTGTTCACGTAAAAATCAAAGAGGGGGACAAGTACCGGATCCAGGTTTTTGAAGGCGTGGTTATTGTTCAAAAGAACAATGGTATTTCATCAACCTTCACGGTTCGGAAAGTCTCATTTGGCTACGGCATCGAGCGCATTTTCCCGGTGCACTCACCGATCATCGAAAAGCTGGAAGTAGTGAAGAGCGGAAAGGTGCGCCGAGCGCGCCTGTATTATCTCCGAGGACGCCGCGGCAAGGCTGCCAGGTTGAAAGAGGCAGGGAGGATGGAACGCGCGCCCGAAGGTGTCTCGAACGCGTAGGCGGGACATCTGGGTGAGCAAGCCGGTTCTTGCCCCATCTCCATTGTGGATTTCGGGTTGCGGATTTAATCCGAAATCCAAAATCCGCAATCATTGACGGCCCTTATTGGCGGACTTCGTTTTCACTGCAGGAGGGAGTGGTGGCCGCTGATAACAAGTCAAAGTTTCTTCAAGACGCCGAAAGGTACATGCTCCATGGGAAGGTCCAGCAGGCGATCGGCGAATATCTGAAAATCATCAAGTCTGATCCGAACGACGTCCTCACTCTCAATACCATCGGCGATTTGTACCTGCGCCAGGGCAACAGCCACGAAGCGAACAAGTATTTCTCCCAAGTTGCTGAAAACTACGTCAGTAACAATTTCTTTCTCAAAGCAATCGCCGTCTACAAGAAAATCCTGAATGCCGATCCCGACAATCTGAACATCAATGCGACGATGGCCTCGCTCTACGCCAAGCAGGGCTTGAGCATCGATGCGCGAAACCAGTATCAGCGTGTCGCAGCGCTGCTCGAAAAAAACGGCAATTTTAATGAATTGGTGGGAGTGTACGAGAAAATCGTTGAGCTGAACCCGGCAAATTCGGCGGTTCAGCAAAAGCTGGCAGAGCTTTATCTGTCGCAAGGGGACAAGGAGAAATCCTATCAATACTGGATGGGCGCCGCCAGCGCGCAGGCGAAAGCTGGCGATCTCGCTGCAGCGGTCGATTCTTTCGGGCAAGCCTTGCAGCTCAATCCTCTTGATATTGAGGCGATGAAGGGTTTTTCTGATTGCTGCCTGAAGTTGAACAATCCGGCTCCCGCCCTCGATCGGCTCAAGATCTCGGTGGAATCGGCTCCCGAGAACCTGGAGTTGCGCGAAATGCTCGGGAAAGCATACTTGGCAAACAATGACCTCGAAAAGGCGGTCAAGGTTTTTCAGATCATTGTTTCCCTGGATGAAAGCCGGTACGAGAACCTTTTTGATGTTGCCAACGCTTGGATACGAAGGAGGGAATACGATCAGGCCCTCGGCTGTCTGGACAATATCATTCCGATCCTGATCTCGAAGCACGAAACAGAACGCGCGATACGGTTTTATCAGCAGGTTCTTCAGCTCTATCCTGGATGTCTTCCGGCAATGACAAGGATGGCTTCCATCTATTCGGCAACAGGAGATCAGGTTCGCTATTTAGAGGAACTGGACAAAATTGCCGATCATTGCGTGGAGAAAAAAGATTCGATCAATGCTGTCGATTACCTTGAAAAGATCCTCCATTCAAATCCTGAAAGCGAGAAGCATCTGAAGCTTCACCGCGAGGTTTTTCCTAAAGCGTATCCGGATGTCCCCTATAAGCCTCCGGTCATGCCTGCGGAATCCTGCGTCCTGCCTGGCGCTGAACCTTCTGGGGAAGAAAAAGAATCAGCGGGTTCGGATCAGGGCGGCCCGTCTGAACTCGTTGAAGTCGACCTCCTGATCAACTACGGTCTCAGGGACAAGGCACAGAGCCTTCTTTTAAACCTCGCGGCACGCGACCCTTACGATAAGCAAGTGCGCCTCCGTCTCCTTTCCTTTTACAAAGGAGAGAAGAAATTTAGCGACGCTGCCGAACAGTGCCTGCTTCTTGCGGCTCTATATCGGAGGCTTAAGGATGAAGATACGGCTCAAAAACATCTGAATGAGGCAAAGCAGCTCTTCCCCGGCGCTGCTGTGCACGAAAAGGATCTGGACGCCTTTGCGCGCCGCCACGGAATTGAGGCGGAATCTGCATTCGGTCCCTCGCCCGCTGCCGGTGGACGCGCACCGGAACAGGAAGTCGATCTTTCGTCAGATCTTCTGGATATATTTATCTCAGGAGACGAGGAGTCGATTGAAGAAGAAAATGATATTTTGCGATCGGAAGGAGCGCACGACGCAATCGAGGAACCATTCCCTCAAAGCATTGCCTCACAGACACCCTCAAAGAATATTCAGGAACAACTTCAGGAAGTGGATTTCTACATCCGGCTGGGATTCCACGATGAAGCGGCGGCAAAACTCAACGAAATTGCCAAAATCAGTCCTGAAGATCCCGAATTGATTTCACGGTATCAAAAGCTGAGAGAAATGAATCAGCCCGTGGCTCAAGAAACGGCCCATCGTGAGGCAGCGGACGAGCCTATTTTCGGCGAAATCATCCAACCGACGTTGCCGGATGATGTTGAATTTGTTCCCGAGTTGAAGCCGAATGCCGTTCAGAATCGCTTGGCTGCAAACAAACCGAAACAGTTTAAGGAGCATTCGGAAAAGCAGCCAGCCTCTTTGGATATCAAAACGAGGGCGTCTGCCGGTGCCGAACAGCCCCCGCTGCCTGCTCCGAGCAAGGAGAGATCTGCCAAGGACGACTTCAAAGCCAACGAAATGTTTGCTGATCTGATGGAGGAGGTTGCTGTCCTTTCGGATCAGGAATTGTCCAAAGATTCCTTCGAAGATCATTTCAGCCTTGGAACCGCCTATCGCGATATGGATTTGAGTGAAGAAGCGATCAGGGAATTCGAGCTTGCATTGAAAATTGCCGAGCGGAAAAAGGATGCCCGGCGAATAATTCAATGCTGCGGAATGCTGAGCACATGCTATCTGAAGAAAGGCATGCCCAGTTCCGCCCTTCGCTGGTGTCAAGCCGGATTGAATATTGCCGATATTTCTTCCCATGAAGCGATAGCTCTTCGTTATGATATGGGCGTCGCTCACTCGATGGCGGGAAGCAATGGACTGGCGCTGGAGTGCTTTGATCAGATTTTCGGCCTGGATCCGAGTTACCGGGATGTCGCGCAAAGAATCGATGAATTGAGGACCTGTCGATGAAGACGTTCCCCGTTCAGAGCTTAAACATAGGCTATCGCACCCTGAAGGGCGGTTTCGAACGGCATGCTCGATAGGACCATTACACCCCCACCCGCAAATGAGAGCGCTGAGGGAGGAGACAGACGGCACGCCCGAAACATCGAGTATGTTTGGAAAGTTTTCTGCATCCTGTATTCGTTTGATATCGGATTGTTCCTTTTGTATCTTCCCTGGCAGAGTTTCTGGGAGAACAACTATTTGTTGTATCTTTATCCCCAGCTCCGACCCGTGATTGCGAATCCCTTCCTTAAGGGATTTGTCCTGGTGCTTGGGATTGCCGACATCATGATAGGGATTTACGAGGTTGCGCACTTTAAAGACCTTTCGAAAAAGATCTTTCTTTCCCGATAAACGCCCTCTCTTCTATTACATTACCGATCGCAGCAGATTGCACGGGATGTCATTGATATCCTGTGTTCGCAGAGCCGTTGAGTGGGGCGTGGATTTTATCCAGATCCGCGAAAAAGACTTGGAAGACCTGGCTCTTTTCGAACTCACTCGACAGGTGCTGGCCGCCGCTCGCGGATCGAAATGCCTGGTTCTAGTGAATGGCAGGGCAGATATTGCACTGGCGGCAGGCGCCCATGGGGTGCACCTTCCTTCCACGGGACTCCAAATCTCCGATCTCCGGAAATGGTTCCCGCGTGATTTATTGATCGGCGTCTCAGTGCACACAATGGCGGAGATCCAGCGTGCATGCGCTCAGCACGCCGACTATCTGCTCTTGGGACACCTTTTCCCGACGGAATCGAAGCTCGGCTACGGTTCTCCGTTGGGGCTGCGCCGATTGAGAGAAGCGTGTTGCAGTGTTTCTGTGCCGATCTTTGGACTCGGCGGCATCAAACCGGAGTCGATCGGATCGGTTCTCGATTGTGGCGCGGCCGGCGTGGCCGGCATAGGACTGTTCCAAGGTTCAAGCGATAGGATGCAGGATTATCAAAAGCGCTAACCACGAAACACACGAAGATCTTTCGTGAGTTTCGTGTATTTCGTGGTTAGAGTTGTTAGAGCGGAACTTCGACCTCGCAATTCCGGGCGTCAAGATACTGAACCGATATACGGCCGCCGCAGAAGCGAAGCAAAAGCTCTTTCAATCCCTCTGCCGCTTCTTCAATTTCCGATCGGCTGATTGCAGGCATCATCCCGTCGACGTTTATCGCGAGGTTCCTGGTCTGCGCGGCAAGTTTGGAAAAATCCGCATTTCTCCAGTTCCAGCGTCTGCAGAGCACGCGCTTCGTCCGGCGGTTCACATAGATGACCTCCCCCGGATCCGGATGCTCGATTTCCTCAGGTTTGAAAATGGGAGCGAAAGTTTCGTCCGAAACGGCCCGCCCCAATGTCACATCCCCTTCGACACTGTCCATGTCATCTCCGCCGCACGGGATGACGTGCTTTATGCTGATAATGTTGAAAGCGTCAACGGCAGGTGAAATGGAACGCACGGATTTGCCTGATTTCACCTGCTTCGCCAAAAACAAAATAGACGGTGTGAATTTATTCGGATTGGAGCCGAACTGGCGATACGCTTCCTTCCAGGCCAGCAGGCGCGGGTGTGTGGCCAAATCGATCGCAGGATCCTGCCGCATTTTCTCCTCTTGTTCCCGCAGCAGGTTTCCCAGATCGGGAGATGGACGGTTGTTGTCAATCCCACTAGCCGTAACAATCCCGCGACAGAACTGCGGAAACATTTTAAGAACATCCTCTTCAATACGAAATAGCATGATTGTCTCCTGCTCAATCGGAATCGGTATCGCAATCGCAATCGGTTTCGATTCTCGATACCGATACCGATTCCGATCTAGGTGGCGGAGTTCTCTCCGCCCTGGACCGGCTTAACTACCTTGTCATAAATCCACATCAGGACAGTCGTCAGTACGCCGATGCCCGCAACGACGAACCAAAGCTGATGCGGACGGTGGAGAACTTCTCCGAAGTAATTGACGAGACGGCCCCCGGTTTGTCCCGCGATTACAAAACCAATCGCGATGGGCAGGAACGCAAATCCCATGAACGTCCCCTGCTGACCGGGCGGCGCAAGTCGCGATACATATTCGTAATATCTCGGGGATTGAACCATTTCACCAATAGCCAGCACTATAAGCGCAATAGCGGCGTAAACCGGCAGCCCCTGGACAGGCGCGCTCCACGACCCGATCCGCAGGGTTGTGTGAACTTGCCAACTGAGATCGCAGACGGCCAAAATCAGCCAGGATAGACTGGTGATAAGGATTCCCGCAGTCATTGCCCCAAATGGCCTCGCTTTACGGGTAAGGTAACTGACCAGGATCTGAAAAAGAATGACCGCCAGGGGATCTACAGTAGTTAAGAGATCCACATCAGCGTTTGGATTTACGTAGCCCCGAATAAATAGCGGAAGGGCGATAAACTCCTGCCAGAACATGACCCAGAAACCCGAGAAAATCAGCAGAAAGACCATAAAGCGCAAGTTTCCCAAAACGACAAACATGTTTCTGAATGCCTGGGCAAAGCTGGCCACCTGCTTTTCAAGGAGCTGATCGGGTTCCCTGTAGAAAAATAGCGTACAGAAGAACATCAGGAAGACACTGACGGCGGATACACGAAAGACATTCTCAATTCCGATGGTCCGCCGGACTGCAAATGCAACGATAGGGCCTAGGGTCCCGCCGATATTCACCAGCGTGTAGTAAATCGAGTATCCGAGCGAACGAACATTTTCGCTTGAGGCGCGTGCTGTTGTCCCGACAACGCAGGGCTTTACGATTGCGGGGCCGAGTGCCGGAACACAGAGAATCAGTTGAACGACCACAGCGAGCGGCAGAGCATTCCTCAAGGGAGCCATCCAGGCGGATGAAAGCGAGCCGAGCAGGAAATACCCAAGGGATAGAACCAGATAAGCGCCGGCGAGCGAACGACGGAATCCGAGCCTGTCGGCCAGTGTTCCTCCAATGATCGGCAGGAACCAGACCACGCCGCCGAAGAAGCCGATCAATTCGCCGGTCTGCTGCGGCGAGAATTTGAGCGTTTCGTGCAGATAAATGGCGAGGACAGCATTCACTCCGTAGTACGACAGCCGCTCAAAAAGTTCAGTAACATTCGCTACCCAAAAGGTGCGCTGAAAACCCTTGCGTATGTCCTGTAAACGTTGCGCGAGTGCCAACGGACTCTCTCCAAATTGCGAATTATAATTTTATTAATTGGCAATTCGTCATTCGTAATTCATTTCAGCAGATCCTGGGCAGTTGTTCGCCGCTGAGCATGTCGACAATGCGAGTTGCGCCAATCCGGCTCCGCATCGTTACCAGCCCACGTTTTCCATTCCTGACCGTTCCGATAATGCTTGCCTGATTGCCCAGAGGATGATTTCGCATCAATTTGAGTGTCCGATCCGCTTCGTGCGCCGGAACGAAGCTCACAAAACGCCCTTCGTTTGCTACATACAAGGGATCAAATCCCAGAATCTCGCAAGCACCCCGGACATCTTCCAGCAGAGGGATTGCAGTCTCCTCGATTTCCAAATGGACACACGCAGCTTCCGATATTTCAACCAGGGCGCTGGCCAGGCCTCCGCGTGTCAGGTCCCTCAGGCAATGCACTTCAACTCCATTCGAAAGCAAAGAGAGCACAATTCCGGACAGGGCTGCGCAATCGCTCATGATCGTGCTTTCAAACTCGAGCCCCTCACGCACTGCCATGATTGCAATTCCGTGGCGCCCGATATCTCCGCTGAGGAGTATGGCGTCACCCGGCTTCACGCTTGCGGGAGAGATGGGATATCTGGATTCAACTACCCCGATTCCTGCGGTATTAATAAAAACTCCATCCCCTTTCCCCCTGTCGACCACCTTTGTGTCGCCGGTGACCAGTTGGATGTTGGCCTCCTTGGCTGCAACACCCATGGACTGGACCACGCGCCAAAGCGTTTCCATCGGCAGGCCTTCTTCGATAATGAACCCTGCACTCAAATACAGAGGGCGGGCGCCGCACATAGCCAGATCGTTCACCGTGCCGTTGATCGCAAGTGTGCCGATATCTCCGCCAGGAAAAAAGAGCGGATGAACCACATAAGAATCGGTCGTGAAGGCAAGTTTTTGGGATGATATATCGAACACAGCTCCATCATGCCGGGATCCAAGCATCGAATTGCCGAATGTGGGGATGAACATCTTTTCGATCAGCTGATGAGTCAGCTTTCCACCTCCGCCGTGGGCAAGCAGGACGTTCGGGTATTGTTCGATCGGAATAGGACAGACAAATCCGCCGGTTTTCAAATCGGAGTCCATGGCTTAGTCCGTTTCAGATGTTCTTCGTCGATATTGGTAATAAGCGGCGCAGGCGCCCTCGGAAGAGACCATGGTCGCTCCCAAAGGATGCTCCGGAGTGCAGCGTAAACCGAAAGCCGGACATTCGTGGGGTTTCTTGATTCCCTGCAGTATCAGTCCGCTCATGCATTCGGCAGGCTCATCGGCCGTGTGGTCCGCGATGCCAAAGCGGGTCTCGGCATCGAACCGGGCATATTTCTCCCGGAGTCCCAGGCCGCTTTGAGGAATTTCACCAACGCCGCGCCACTTGCGCGGCACCACGCAAAAAACGTCCCGAATCAACTTTTGCGCGGCGAGATTCCCCTCCCTTTTCACCGAGCGGGAATATTGGTTCTCCACTTCGGCGCGCCCGTTTTCAAGCTGCCGGATACACATATAGATTCCCTGCATTATATCCAGGGGCTCAAATCCGGTAACCACGATCGGCACTCGATATTTCCGTGCAATCGGTTCATATTCCGTGTACCCCATGATTGCGCAGACGTGCCCCGCTGCCAGAAAACCCTGTACCCGGTTTTCGGGAGAAGACAGAATTGCCTCCATAGCCGGCGGAACCAGTACATGAGAGACCAGCAGCGAGAAATTGCGCGCGCCCTGCTGCTCCGCCTGGAATACCGCCATCGCATTGGCAGGTGCGGTGGTTTCAAATCCGACGGCAAAAAAAACGACCTCGCGTTGTGGATTGTCTATGGCGAGCTTGAGGGCGTCGAGAGGCGAGTAAACGATTCGAACATCTCCTCCGGCCGCTTTGACCGTCAGCAGATCTCTCGAAATTCCCGGAACTCTAAGCATGTCTCCGAAAGAACAGAAAATGACATTTGGAATGGATGCAACCTCAATCGCCTTCTCGATCAATTCCACGGGAGTAACACATACCGGGCAGCCGGGGCCGTGAACCAGTGTTACGCTTTCGGGCAACAGTTCATCGATGCCAAACTTTACGATTGAATGGGTCTGGCCTCCGCAGACTTCCATGATTGTCCAGGATTTTTGAGTGATGCGCTTCAGGGCCTGGGCGTAACGCTGAACTGCTTTTGCATCTCGATACTCGTCGATAAATTTCATCGGCTGCTGCTCTCGAAAAATGGGGACGCCACTATTATCATGAAAATAGGATGGCGTCCCCTATTTTGTTTCTTCCAATTCCGCGAGCTCTCCCATTTGCTTCAGATAGTCAAACACCTGCTGTGCTTCAGCCTCATCGATGAGGCTGATCGCAAAGCCGACATGGACAAGAACATAATCCTCTATTTTGGCTTCAGGCACATAGGCGAGATTGATTTGTTTGATGATCCCGCCAAAATTGACTTTGCCGCAACGGAAGATCGGGTCCGTACCCTCAATGCTGATAATCTTTCCCGGAACTGCCAGGCACATGGTCGATTCTCCCTTACCTCTAAGACTCCAAACCTCTAAGTATACGCGAAGCTGCCACAATCTGGCCAAGCGCAATGCCGCCATCATTCGGCGGAATTCTCTGATGCCAGTAAGGCTTAAATCCTTCCTGCTCGAGCCGGTGAACCGAATGCTCGATCAGAAACTTGTTCTGAAAACAGCCTCCGGTCAAGACCACACGTTTTTCCCCGGCCAATCTGGCAACCGCCACAATAATCTCCACAAGGGTATTGTGGAATTTTCTTGAAATCCTGCCTAGAGGGATTCCATGCCTCGCATCCTCCAGGATTGCTCGGATCAATGGCTCCCAATCCACAGTCATCGTCGCGCCGCTGACTATTTCAAATAAGTAGACTTGTTCTGTTTCCTCTGACTCGAGGGCGAATTCCAACTCCATGGCGGCTTGTCCCTCAAACTTGATCAGTTGTCTCAATCCGGAAAGGGAAGCAACAACGTCAAACAGGCGTCCTGCGCTGGTTGTCCATGGGGAATGAATGCCTTTTTCAAGCATCCGCTCAAGGACGGAAATTTCCTGTTGACTGAAAGAACGGACCGGGATGAGGTCCCTGTCTTTAAAAACACCGGATCCCAGGATCTCGTACAGCGCTCCGAGCGCTGCACGCCGAGGCTCCTTAACCGCCGCTGCGCCTCCCGGCAGCCTGAATTTCCTGAAGCAGGCCATCCTGGTAAACGAACGCTCATCAGTTAGCAGGAACTCTCCTCCCCAAATCGTTCCATCCAGCCCGTACCCTGTCCCGTCCCACGAGACGCCCAAAACCCTGCCATCAAGTTCATTCTCGGCCATGCAGGCGGCTACGTGAGCATAATGATGCTGAACTGATATCTGCGGAGGCCCATAGTCGCGCGCGAACTTCGTCGACAGGTAATCAGGGTGCAAGTCGGACACTACTCGTACAGGATCGACTTTATATAATCGGCGAAAGCTCTGGATTACGTTTTGAAACGCTTGCAAGGCTTCACTGTTTTCCAAGTCTCCTATGTGTTGGCTGACAAATACATTATCTCCTACTGTCATCGCAACCGTGTTTTTCAGGTGTCCGCCTACGGCCAAGAGGTTGGGAACCAGATGCTTGTAGCGGAGTGGCAGAGGAGCATAGCCGCGCGCGCGTCTCAGGATGAGTTCTCTCCCGAGGATGACCCTGACAATCGAATCGTCGGCGTGCCGGACAATTGGGCGATTGTGCACCAGGAACAGGTCAGCGATCCCGGAAAGGCGAACCAACGCTTTCCGCTCATCGATACAAATCGGCTCGTCGGACAGGTTGCCGCTTGTTGCGACAACGGGGAAACCAAGTTCCCTCATCAACAAGTGATGAAGCGGAGTGTAGGGGAGCATGACTCCAAGGTATGGGTTTCTTGGTGCAACGGCAGGTGAAATGGTCTGCTGCGATCGGCTCTGGATGCGTTCGAGCAGTACAATTGGGGATTCAGCGGAGCAGAGCAGTCTCAGCTCGAGAGGTGCAACTCTGCAATCTTCCTTTATTTGGTCCAATGAGGGATACATCAGCGCAAAAGGTTTTTCTTCCCGGTGTTTCCTTGCACGCAGCCTCTCGACAGCTTCCTGACTGCGCGCGTCTGCGACCAGGTGAAAACCTCCCAGGCCTTTGATTGCAACGATCTTTCCCTGCCTGATTGCCTCTGCGGTTTCCCGAAGAGCATCATCACAGCGGGAGAGAGTTTTGCCCGATTCATCCCACGTTTCGAGCAGTGGACCGCAGGCAGGGCAGGCATTTGGCTGAGCATGAAAGCGCCGATCGCCCGGATTCTCATACTCCGTCCTGCAATCCGGACACATCTCAAATTTTTTCATGGATGTGTTGGGCCGGTCATAAGGGAGAGATTCGATGATCGTGAATCTGGGGCCGCAGTGAGTGCAATTGGTAAAAGGGTATCGGTAACGACGGTTGCGTGGATCAAGCACTTCCGAAAGACATTCCCTGCAGGTGGCGATATCGGGCAGGACCAGGGCAATGGTGGCGCCGCTCAATCGACTGCTTCGAATCTCGAAACTGTTGAAATGCGCCGGATCGAGAAAAGAGAACTCGAGGCTCTGGATGAATGATGGAGGTGGTTTCTCTTCTTGAAGTCGAAACAAGAAGGAATCCAAATCGTCCTTCTCACCTTCGACTTCGATGAAAACTCCTTCCGGCGAGTTCAGCACCCAGCCCGGCAGTTTCATATCCGAGGCGAGCCTGTATACGAACGGTCTGAACCCGACTCCCTGTACCGCGCCACGAAGGGCGATGTGCATTCTGCGAATCACTGTCCTGAGACGTCCTTCTTTCTAAGCCAGGTGCACCATTCCGGGATCCCCGCTTCCGTGAAGCATGAGACCTCAAATATCCGTAGTGAGGGATTGATCTGAAGAGCATTCTTCTTCATTGCACTTAGATTGCAATTGACATAGGGGATCAGGTCGATCTTGTTGATAATCAACACGGACGAATTTAGAAACATCCCGGGATACTTCAGCGGTTTGTCGTCGCCTTCGGTTGTGCTCAGGACGACCACCTTAATGGCTTCCCCGAGATCATAATTGGCAGGGCAGACAAGATTCCCGACGTTTTCGATAAACAAAAGGTCCAATCCGTTCAGGTCTAGATTCTGAAGCGCGTCTTGAACAAGTTTTGCTTCGAGGTGACAGCCACCGAGCGTCACGATCTGCACCACCGGGACCTCATATCGTGCAACGCGCTGTGCGTCGAGATCCGTCTGAACATCCCCCTCAATGACCGCAATCTTAAGCGAACCGCGCAGTTCCTGGAGTGTCTTCTCCAGAATACTGGTTTTGCCGGCGCCTGGGGAGCTTACGAAGTTCAGGACAACTATCCCCTGCTCCTGGAAAAGATCCCGGTTCCGTTTTGCGATCTGTTCGTTCTTCTCCAATATTTTCCGTTCAACCGTTATCACGCTCATAGCGCCTCGTCACCTTCGTCTGCCAGTACGATTTCCACAACCTCCAATTCACGGCCGGAAATCAACCGCAGGTTAGTGCTTTTGCAATTTGGACAGAAAAATCCCAAATCATCCATCTGAAAACGCTGCAGGCAATCCTGGCATTCCGATATTATCGGCACGCTTTCGATTTCAAGGTTGGCTCGCTGCATGTCTGTCTGGCTGACAATGGCGCTGAAACAGAACTCGAGCGAATCGGCAACCACCCCCGAGAGCCGGCCTACACGGACACGGATACTCCTTACGTCTGCCGCACTCTTTTCCGGCACCGACTGCTGGACGATTTGCAGAACATTCTGTGCGATTCCAAGTTCGTGCATAGCAGCTACCTGCTCAATGGAAATCATTCAGGACAGGAGGGTTGTGACCTCAATAAACAAACTTATCAACCAGATTAAAGAATACCACATGCATGCCGCGCAACGTCACTATAGATCCTGCCCACACTCCCGCAAACGTGGAAAAGAGTGTCGGCGGCATCAAAGAAGATGGCTTTTGTTTTGTTCATTCCAGTTTCAAACTCTCGGGAACCACGATGGGCGTCGGCATCGGGATCAGCATTTCAATCCCGGTGCCGATGCCCATCGGGACACCGATTGCCAGCATAAGATGCTAAGCTAGTATTCAAAAGGAGGAAACCCATCATGATAATGTCACCAAAGCTTACTTTAGCGGATGCAAAGGTCATTTTGGAGGGTGCCGAGGCCAAAGCAAGGGGAATCGGAGTGGATATGGACATTGCGGTCGTTGATGACGGAGGCCATCTGCTGGCCTTCGTCCGGATGGACGGAGCTCGCCTGACCAGCATTGACGTCTCTATTAATAAGGCTTTTACGGCCGCCTGCGCCCGGAGAGCTACCCACGAGTATGCCGCCACTGCCGGAGCAGGAGGCCCGGCTTTCGGAATGCACGTATCAAATCAGGGCCGATTTATGATCGTGGGCGGCGGATTACCCATCTTCCACAAAGGAATGATTGCTGGTGGAATCGGATGCAGTTCCGGCAGCCCTGACCAGGACCGTGAAGTCGCTCAGTCGGGTATCGACAGGCTTTTTGGGGCAGGCGCTGCGTTACTATGATCCACAAGCATGACAAGGCGGGATCACGGCCACACTTGCTCTAAACCTAATTCACTAAAATAGTAGTTGCCCTATGGTGACGAAAATGCTAGCCTATTCCCCATGTTGAGTGACTGCCGAGAGACGCATACCCGAAAAGCACTACATCCTGAAGTGCCGGTGTCTTTTTCCCCCGACTATTTCGACCTAGCTTGAACTGAGTTCCGCATCTTCCGCCTGGATTTTGGGGGGAGATTTCTTTTTTCCTTAGGAGGGAATGTGCTGAACAATGCATGCAGGATGAATCGGAGGCAGGTTGAGTTTTTTCGGACCGCTGCTATCGTTTTCGGGTTTGCCTGCCTTCTTCATTTCACCCACAGAGAGTCCGTAAAGACTTCAGAAAGCACTTTGGAGGCCAGACCCTTCATCCCTGCTTCCCAACTTGCCAAACCGGACCCCGTTTCCAACTCCCCGGAGGACTTCCATGCCACAGCCTATTGTCTAACCGGCCTCACTGCCGCTGGAGTTCCTGCCGCTAAGGGGTACGTTTCTGCTGATCCAAAGATAATACCCTTGGGATCAATGATTTATATAGAATCTCCCTTTATGAGCGGGGTCTATCAGGTTATGGACACCGGCGAGGTAATCAAGGGCAAGATCATTGACATTTTTTTGCCGAGCTACCAGTCTTGCATGAAGTTTGGCAGAAGAATGGTCAAGGTAAGGGTTCTCCGATACGGTTTCAAAGACGATTCTCCCGGGAAAGTGCCTGCGGATTAGCTCCAGAAGGACGGACGAAATCACCAAATTCCTCTGACTCAATCTGCGGTCCCGCACTCCAGGTAGTTTTGGGGGGTATAATTGGATAGCCTGTAAATGCTATTCTAGGATCTGTGTGATTATTGAGACTATAGAGGCTCGTCAATATTTCCTGGAATTATCCGCGCTGAGCGAAGAGTCTTTTCCTCTGGATCGGGCGGCCTTGGCTTTGGCGCTGGAAGAGTATCCGGGAATCGATGCTCAAGCATATCTGCGGCGATTGGATGCGCTCGCGGCGAGCGCGGAAGTACTAATTGGAATGGACCGCGGTCCGATCAACATCATCGAAAGCATAAACGAAGTGCTCTTCGTGCAGGAAGGACTCAGGGGAAATAACGAGGATTATTACGATCCGCGAAACAGCTATCTAAATGAAGTCCTCGATCGAAGGCTGGGAATTCCGATCTCTCTCTCCGTTATTTATATCGAAGTAGCGAAGCGCATCAGTTTTCCAATAATGGGAGTCGGCTTTCCCGGGCACTTTCTTGTCAAACATGTCTATGATGACCGTGATGTCATCATCGATCCCTTTAATCTGGGCCGGATACTCACCCTGAACGACTGCCAGGAATTGCTGGACAGGACCACCAGCGGCAGTGTGCAGATGAATGCCTCTCTGCTTCAGCCCATGGAGAAGCGGGCGATTATCACGCGGATGCTTTACAACCTTAAAGGGATCTATTCGCAAAGAGACCAGTATCAAAGAGCCCTTTCAGTCATAGAAAAAATCTTGATGCTGAATCCGTCGGCTTCCTCGGAAGTGCGGGACAGGGGATTGCTGTATATGGAGACCAGCCTTTTCGCCAAAGCGCTTGCAGATCTGGAATCGTACCTCAAAAATTCAGTTGCCCCCGAAGACCGCTCGAGCATAGAGAATCACATTAACATGCTGCGCAGGATCGTTTGCGCCAATAACTGATTTGTAGCTATCAGCTATCAGCCGGCAGCTTTCAGCAAGCGGTTTTTACTGATAGCTGCTTTACTGCACCAACGGGCGCCTAATGATTTCTGCTATTTTGAGGCGCGGCGGTTTCGTGGAATTGGATTGCGAGAAACCGTATTCCGACCGCGATGATGGCACTTGCCAGCAAGTACGCAGTTTTCGTGAACAGTCCGTTGCCGAGTGCCAGGACTTGATACCACACGAAATTCCAGCCCATGTTCAGTCGTGAGGCGGAAACTGCCAACGCGGCATAATACGGGATGCCTGCAGAAACAATAAGGATGCTGTTTGCCATGCGCCCGCCGGGGTTTCGCTTGCAGCCGGCTAACGCCCAGATCCAGGCCGGAAGGACGAGAAAAATCGTAGCCCAATAGGCATTGTACGCCAGCGCGATTCCGACTCCGATCAGCAGGAGAGCAAGCAGCACCAGTTTGGAAACATTAAAATCGGGTTTGGGCGAGCTCCAGAATGAACAAATGAAAATAATGCACGATACTGCGGCTGCGAAAAAGGAGATGCCGAAGATCCAGGCGAGAACGCCCCATGGAAGGCTTGAGAACACAGGATCCTTAAGGGTAGCGGGATAAAGGCTGTAAATGGGAAGTTGGCGCAGAACGCGAGCGAGTTGGATAAGGAAGCAGATGATCCACAATGGCAACACTGTCCCGAGGAATGCAAACAATTCCCTGCCCATGGCAATTGCATTGAGTTGCCTGTGATAGCCGGTCATATAGAACCAGAAGGCGACTGCAAGCGGCCAAAAACTGATGATTTGAAGCGCTAAAATCGCGCCAGGTCTCAGAAAGCGTGCATCCCAGAGCCTTATGGGTTTTACTGACTCTCCGGGGATGGAGGGCAGTTTGTCCAGCGTGCGCGCAATGCGCTCGGCTGCACGGCCGTATTTTTCGACGCTGCTCAGTTTGAGGTTTTCTATTGTGTCCTGCGCCGAATGATAAATCTCTTTTTCTCTGAATCGGTCCCTGGATTGGCTCCCCAAATTGATTGCCGGAATACTTGCACTCAAGAAAGGCCCCTGATCCGCCCGGGAGATATAAAGCGCCCGTTCGATATATTCGGAAAATCCGGATGGATCCAGAACAGGCAGTCCCTGTGTTTCAGCGGCCCGGCGGGAAAGCTGGCGGAGCCACGGAGGGGTGAATCCTTGAAATTGACCGGTTTCGTCGAGGCGAAAAGCTCCCAGATCCCCGATTGCTACATAATCCAAGGAAAGCACCGCGGAGATTCGTTTCCGCTCCGGGTAGGTTTCGGCGAGGTCTCTTGCCCCGAGCATTCCCCATTCTTCACCATCCGAAAAAATAACGAGCAGACTCCGATTGGTTGGCTCTGCGGCAAAGACACGAGCCAATTCCAGCAGCACTCCCACGCCGGAACCATTCGCCATGGCTCCCTGGATTGTAGTTCTGGCAGTGTCCAGATGTGCGACCAGAGCAAGAATCTCGGGACTTCGCCCTTGTTTGTATGCCAGCACATTTCTTCCGACCTGGATCCGCCTTGCGATGCGAGCATCGAAATGAGAATAGCTGATGGAGTAACCCAGTTTCTCAAGACAGTCGTGGATATAGCCGGTTGACTGGCGGGATTCAAAGCTTCCAAGGACCCGGCGCGGGTACTGGGTCACAAACTCCTGCATGAATCGATAGGCTTCAGATGCGTCGAATGACAGCGGTGCGTCCGACACAGTCAACGCCGGCTCACGAAATGAAAACAAAAAGGGAGAAATAAGCCAGGCGGCCAGCACAAACGCAATTGCGATCCACACGATCTTGGTCTTATTGGAATCCATGATTTCCCCGGAAGCGCAGAGTCTATCATATCTGCGCCATATAAATCTTTGAGCGCTGAATTCCGATTCTGTTCCCGACTTTTAAGTGGTATTACTCCGTGATGCATCGCAACTCTCGCCTGAATCAGCAGGAGCGCGATCGCATCAAGGCCTAGGCATGGAAAGTTCGTCCATTTAAGGGAATCAATAGAGATTGCAGACAGGCGGTTGCATGCAGGAATATTGCAATCGGCAAGGCTATTGTGGCAATTGGGATGTTTGTCAAACAGCCACGGAAAGACATACTGGAGTTTGTCCGGAGGCAGACTGGAAACACGCGAAAAGCTACAGCAAACAAAGCAAAGGCTTTTTTGCGGAAATATGAATAGATCGTTTCCCGTTTCCGGGTCCCCGTTAAAGTTCAATCGATCGCCACCAACGGGGAACGCGAAACGGAAACGGTTCACTGCAATGCCGATGAAATCGATCCGGCAACAGCAAGCAATTCCAGCTTCCGCTGGAAAAGAACCTGATCGGCCTGCAGAGACGCCAGTTCCTTCTGCTGCAGGATCGAACGGAAACCCTCCATCTCTTTCGGGCTGATTCGGCCCCCCTCCTGCAGCGTTTCGTTTGCCTGCACCGTTTTTCGAGCCAATTCGGCATCATCCTGGGCGACTTGAGAAGCCTCTTGAGCAACCCGCAAATCGCTTAAGCCTCGTTCGATGCTCATCCTCAAATCGGCGATTTGGCCATCCAGGCGGATGCGCGCTTCTGACACTTCCTGCCGGCTCTGCGCAACCCTCGAACTGGTGCGGGAGCCATCGAAGATCGGGATCTGGATTGAAAGTCCCAAAACGACGTTGCTGCGTGAGAAGTTCTTGTAATAATCGGCGTAATTGTTCGTGTTGCTGAAAACCGCGTACTGGCTTTCAATCTCCGCTTTTGGCAGTCGCTCTGCTTTTTCCGCCTCGACGTGAAACTCTTTTGCTTTTAGATCTGCCTTCAATTTCTTTATTTCCGGCGTGCATTCGAGGGCTTGCAGGTAGATAGTATCTGCTGGCGTATCGAATATAGGATTTTCGATCACCGGCTCGACCGTTTTGATGGACGCCGTTTCGGAAAAGCCCGTGAATCTTCGAAGGTCTGCCTCCGCAAGCTTCGCCTGCTCTTGTGCCGCATTCAGTTGTTGGTGGGCATGACGGACGGCATTGTCGGCCTGAGCTGCTTCGACTTGCGTAACCCGTCCAGCTTCCAGCAAGATCCCAACCTCCTCTTTTTGTTTCCTGGCACTGTCCAGCCAGGCCATTGCAATCTCGATCATTTTTCGTGATAGGTGGAGCTGGTAATAGATCAGAGCTGTTTTTGACGCTACTTCGTTGCGCGCGGCTTCTGCTCCAAAGGCGCTGCTTTTTCCGGCCTCCTCCGCTTCTTTGATCAGATTTGAATTTTTTTTGTTGAAAATGGACTGGCTGCCTGTGATCTGGAAAATGGAGGGCGTACCAACAGGAAATCCATTGTTGTAGGCATATCCTGTGCCTGTCATCACCTGAGGCCGATTGAGGGAACGGGTTTCGCGCTCGGATTCGCGTGTGCGTGCGGCTTGAGCTTCAGCGATAAGAACCTCCGGAGAGCGAGCCAACGCCATGTGGACGGCTTCCTGAAGAGTAAGAATTCTATTTTCCGGCTGTTGGCCGGCTCCGCCCGGGTCCAATGCGGGGTATGCACTTAAGGACTTGAGTGTAACTACCATTATTAGCGAAAAAAACACACTTAGAGATTTATTCATCGCGAGTGCCTCAAATATAGAGATTCATTAGCCTCGAAGGCTCCAAGGCTCAGAGAATCTTAAAAAATTTCGGGCTACCTCAACTTGGATATTTGTTCTTTTGCTTTGCCGAAGTCAGGATTGAAGGCAAGCGCCGACGCGAAGGCTTCACGGGCCTTTGTCTTTTCTCCTTTGGCCAGGAAACTCTCTCCCAGCCAATAGTACACCTCTTCAAAAGCCGGATCTTCATCGGCGAGCGAGCCTGAAGCGAGGTTCATGAGGGCTTTGGTTGAATAATCAAGATCGGTCCGGAGTTGAATGGTCGCTGCCGCCATAATGAGTCGGCTCCACTTCGATCCATTATCCAGCTCCAGCGCTTTTTTCGCGTATTGAATGGCGCCCTCAAAATCCTGCCGGTCGAGGAGAAAATCCGCTACATCCTTGTAAGCAATTGCGTCGCTAGGATACTCGATGGTCGCCTGTATTAACTCTTTTTTCGCCAGGTCCCATTTTTTTTCTTTGATCAGGATTGCCGCGCGGGCACTGTATCCCTTCCTGGGATCCAGTTTGGCAATTGCCTTCGCTTCAGCGTCGGCCTTGTCTTTCCCACCCCCCACATAGGAGGGCGCGTCCAGATAGAAATCGAGCAAATCAAACCTGACATCCAGATTCTCGGGCGAAAGCCTGCTCGCGGTTTCGAATTCCTTCACAACCCGGTGTGCCCATCCGACGGCTTTGACAAAAAACGAGTGTGCTGCGCGAGCTCCACAGGCACGGCCCAACCAGAGGTGGCTTTGAGCGTTGGAAGGCTGCAGCTGGATGGTTTTCTCCATTTCCTGGACCGCGCCATCCCAATCGCGAACTTTGAGATAAGATTTCCCAAGCCAGAGCCGCACATCTGCATCATTGGGGGATATGCTCCTCAGCTGCTGCAGCAGGCTCACCGCTTCGTTGAAGTCACCCTTCTGATAAAGCCGGATCGCGTCATCGAGGCTTCCGGCTGTAGGCAAGCCAGGTGAAGAGCCCAGAAGGAATAGCAAAGCTAAAATCTTCATCTACCGAAACCTCAATCCCTTCCTTCCCCGGAGGAGACGCGATGCAAGATACAGGATGCGGAATGCATTTTGCGTCCTGAAGCTGAATCCTCTCACCACGCACCAGAAAATATAACCGAGAGACAATTTGGGGTCCAACAGTATCCTCGGCTATTCGATGCGCCTGGGATCATTTTATTTCAAATCTCAGACAGGCTCCAGGCATAAGGGCCTGGTAATGAATAAAGGTTGCATTTTGGCGCGAGCGCCGGGCGGGCAGATGCGAGGCGCCGCGACACAGGCGATGCGGTGTCATCGTCGAGGAGCGGCAACAAAGCAGATGCCCGCCCGCCGCCGCGCCCCCTTGGGCCGCGCCCCCTTGGGCTGCGGCCCGCAGGCCCGCTGGCGTTGTTGCTCGCTCCTTACATGCAACCCGGCATGCTCGTCGCTCGCGCCTAGCCAGCGGGCCTGGGGGCCTGCAGCAAAATGTAACCTTTATTCATTACCAGGCCCTAACCAAGCATAACCGTCTTTACTCCGGCAATTCATGGCCATATGCTAGGCTTCTATGCTTCTGATAGCTGCGGCAATGGAAGAGGAACTGGAAACGGCAAAAATACTTTTCCCGTATGTGGAGAAAATTCAGGCGGAAAAACTAAAGCTTTGGCGAGCTGTTCGAAGGGAAGAACCCATTTATTTCCTGAGGACCGGAGTCGGTCCCAAGCGCTCCGCAACAACCCTGCAGGAGGCGCTCCGCGTGACAACCCCTTCGCAAATACTCGTGATCGGATATGCAGGCGCATTGGATCCCGATCTGAGGCTGGGTGATTTAGTCGCGGTCAGACGAGCTGTGGCTTTCAGTCTTGATGATGGTTTGCCTTCTTGGGAGCATGTGCGTGTGGAGGGCGAAGTTGATTTAGTGAACTGTAACTTGCTTGTGGACGCGGCATTATCTGCGGGCCTTCGCGTTCAGTCTGGAGATGCGCTGACTTCATCTTACGTGTTGGGAAATCCGGCCCACAAACGCCTTCTCTATGAAAAATTTCGCGCTTCGATTGTCGACATGGAGACGGCGGCACTTGCGCGCGTCGCGCAGTCTGCAGAGGTTCCGCTCAGTTGTATCCGGGTTGTGAGTGATGAAGCCCGCGATACTTTCCTGGCCCCATTTTCCTACGATCCTTCAGCCGGAATACCGGAGCGCGCGAAGAAACTCATTGAAACGGGGCTGGTCGAGACATACCGCGAATGGAAAACGCATTCGTCGGCAGCGAAGGAGCGCCTTGGCCGTTTTCTCTCCTGCTATCTCTGATTCGGGGTTCGGGAAGGTTTGAATTTCAAATCTCGAATCTCGAATCTGAAGATGCTATTCCATCTTTACCGGCTGGTTTGCCTCTATATAGTAGACTTTTCCGATGAGACTAAATTGCTTCTGCTGCAAAGTGCCTGAAACCCTGACAGTGACTCCCTGCGGCGGTATTTCTGTCTCCGGCTGTAGAGCGACCCAGATGCTGTCGTTGTTCTGATACAGCTGGAACATCTTAAAAGATGACGAAGCCATAGGGGTCTTGGTTTCGGCCATTCCGACCACTATCACATTTTGGCCAAGCCGCGCCGCTCCGTCTTTCTGGAGCCGGGCGATGGATTCAGTCCCTTTCGGAATAGAAGAACAGGCGATTAAAATCAGAAGCAACACGCTGACAAAAGTGACCGCACAAAGCTTTTTCATTTAAAGCCTCCTTCATACCTTGGTTTGCGTCAGGATGGGTAACAATTCCATGCCGATTCTACATTGAGAAACGGGTTTGGGGCAACTTTAGTTTGCGCGTCAACACGTTGCAGCAAAAACCTGCTGATCTAGGAGCCTGTCCGAGAATTGGAAGCGCGATCCCTTCGAATTCTCGGACAGGCTCGGGTCAAAATCTCTTGCGCATTCCACGTTGTCGGAGTGGTACACTTCCGGCTTGAACCTAACAGAAATGGCAGGGTCCCTATGGCTGATGACCAATTCCGTTCAGCAAATCCGTTTAAAATCCTTTTTTTGTTAGTCGGCATCGTACTGCTGGCATTCGTTGCACAGGGATTGCTCCGCACTGGAGGCACTCCCAGCATCAAGATCCAGCCCAGCACGCCCGTAATTGGAAAACGAACTCTTGTCAAAATTGAGCTTTCCGAACCCCGACGCGGTTTGACACACGTCGTTGTCGAATTTCTGCAGGAGGATAAGGCTGTTAAGCTTGAAGACAAGAACTACAGCTTCGCATCACAGTTTGCTTTCTGGGGAGCCAAAACCACAAAAGATATTCTGCTTGTGCAGGCAGGCCGACAGACTTTGCCCGGATTGACCGGCGGAACTGCGACCATCCGAGTGACTGTAGAGCGGGCAGGTACCTGGCTGCGCCGCCCGGGCCCGCAAATCGATGAACTCGTCCTGCCGGTTCGCCTGACCCCGCCGTCTCTCCATGTGATCTCAAGCCAGACTTATGTTGCGCAAGGCGGATGTGAAGTTGTCGCGTATCGAGTAGGCGAATCTGCGGTGCGGGACGGAGTCCGTGCAGGCGCCTGGTGGTTTCCTGGATTCCTACTCCCCGGCGGTGGGAAGCAGGACCGGTTCGCTTTTTTTGCGGTTCCCTACGACATGGCCCAGCCTGACGTGAGGATGGTTGCTGAAGATGCAGCCGGAAATGCGGCGGAGATGGCCTTTATCGACAAGTTCTTTCCGAAGCCTTTCAAGTCGGATAATCTTGAAATCACCGACGCTTTCATGAGCAGGGTCGTCCCGGAAATCTTGTCCCAGTCTCCGGATCTGAAGGAGCGCGGCAGTCTGCTGGAAAACTACCTGGCCATCAATCGGGAATTGCGCCAGAAAAACGGAGATGTCATTAAAGCACTGGCGCAGAAATCAAAGCCTGCATTTCTGTGGAACAAACCATTTTCAATGATCCCAAACGGCAAGGTCATGTCTGCTTTCGCCGATCGGCGGACATATCTGTACAAGGGGCAAGTCATCGATCATCAGGACCATCTCGGATATGACTTGGCTGTGACTAAGCAGTCTCCCATCCCGGCTGCAAATGACGGGACCGTCCTGCATGCCGGATATTTGGGGATTTACGGAAACGCCGTTATCATCGACCACGGATATGGTTTGATGAGCATCTACGGGCATCTTTCTTCCATAGGAGTTAAGGAGGGGCAGAAGGTTTCCAAGGGAGACATCATAGGCAGAACAGGCGAAACCGGCCTTGCCGGGGGGGACCATCTGCATTTCAGCACGATTCTTCAGGGACTTCCGGTGAATCCGGTTGAATGGTGCGACGGCCACTGGATACGGGATCGTATTGCGAAAAAGCTGGGTCCGGCGTTCACGTTTTCGTCCCAGTAGGAATCACAAATCAGAATTCACAATGCCCAATGTGAGCCGGCGATTAGAGTATTCGAATTTCGTCGCCTTCATTCCGCCTTCCGGCTCGTTTCACTTTATATAATAAAGTACTTGACACAATAATTGATCGTGTGCGAGGATCCTGGAATAGGGGAGGCGCATATATGATTGGAGATCTGCCCAGCGTGCAAACTGCACAATCCGCCCGTGAGGACCTGCTGTACATTCGGAAAACGCTGGAAGCTGCCGGACAGTTGACTGCCGTACCGGGAAAGTGCCTGATTGCGGCAGGCGCGATCGCAATCAGCGGAGCCCTGTTCAATAATTTTGTTACCGGAGCGCCTTGGGTCAATGGGCCGTATCCGAAAACGGCTCTCGGTACATGGGCTGTCGTCTTGTGCGTTTCAGTGGCGATTGTTTGTTACGGAATCTACCGGAAGAGCCTCCAGATGTGCACTCCGATTCAAGCGCCGCTGGTGCGCAAGCTCCTATGGAGCCTTTTACCGGCTCTTTTTGTAGGCGGCTTGCTCACGAACCTGGCGGTTCGAACCAACAGTCTGGATTGGCTGCCGGTTATCTGGCTCGGCTGTTACGGTGCGGCGGTGACTAACGGAGGGCAGGTTTCCGTAGCTCCCGTCCGCTACATGGGGGTCTGCTTTTTAATAGCGGCAGGAGGCGCTGCCCTGTCGCCTCGAAGCGCCGGCCTGGCATGGCTTGCAATCGGGTTTGGATGGCTGCATTTGGTCTATGGCGCGTATATTGCCCGGAGGCATAATGGTTAAAAAACGGAAGGCAAAGCGCCCTACTCCTAATGAGCTGGATCCGCTGATTCACGAGCGCTTGCGCTTGGGCATTCTCTCCGCGCTGGTCGTGCAGGAGTCCCTTTCGTTTACCGAATTGCGCGATCTCCTCAGAACCAGCGACGGCAACTTGAGTGTTCAGGCACGCCGGCTGGAGTTGGCGGGCTATGTCATCTGTGACAAGAAATTCGAGGGGCGCAAGCCCAAGAGCACTTATCGCCTCAGCCCTGGCGGGCGGGTTGCGCTCGAGGAATATCTCGAAACTCTTTCCAGTCTCCTGCCAGATCTCGATCGGGTGCGGAATTCGAGAGACAGAACTCTACGAACCGAAATCAATCCTCTTCCGTCCCACAGCTGAACCGGGCCGCATGACCGGGCGAGAACTGGTTTTTCAGACAGCTTTATTTAACAAAGAACTTTCTTGGGTGAATGCTTGATGAACTCCGTACAGCACTTGGCAATTATTATGGATGGAAACGGCCGGTGGGCCGAGCAGCGGGGAATGCCACGATGGAAGGGGCATGAAGCGGGCGCGCAGGCGGTCCGACGAGTATCCGAATCGGCCTGTCGTCAGGGCATTTCCATCCTGACGCTCTTCGCATTTTCGAGCGAAAATTGGAAGAGGCCTCCGCAGGAAATTCGCATACTCTTCAACCTGTTCCGGCGCTATCTGGTTTCAGAGCGGCAGAACCTGCTTCAAAATGGCATTCGAATATCGGCGTTTGGGAGACGAGACCGTATCTCGCCCCTGGTGTGCGAAGCGCTTTCTGCAACTGAGGAGGCCACTCGTGGCTGCAAACGGCTCCACCTGCGTATTGCGCTAGACTACGGTTCCAGGTACGAAATCGTCGAGGCGGCGCGCAGGATCGCCGGTGAAGTCCAGCATCGGAAATTGAAGCTTGAGGACATCACGGAAGATTTGCTTGTGCAGAAACTGTCCGATGAGGTCATCCCCGATCCCGATCTCATTATCCGAACTGCAGGAGAGCAACGCCTCTCCAATTTCCTGCTATGGCAGGCCGCATACTCGGAACTGTTCTTCTCTCCGAAGTTATGGCCGGACTTTGATGAAGGAGATTTAGAAGAGGCGCTGGCGGATTTCCGGTCGCGGACGCGCAAATTTGGCGCTCTGCCCTGCGCCACCGGCACTGCCGGATGACTTGAAGTCTTTAAGTCCTCGAGGTCAACCTCCAGGACTCAAAGACTCTAAGAATCCGCCACGCGATTGCGCAATACTCCGATCCCCGGTATCTCCACTTCAACCAGATCTCCAGGTTTCAGCGCGCCGGTTTGTCCCGGAGTGCCGGTGTAAATCACATCCCCGGGATACAAGGTTACATACTGACTTACATAGCTGACAATAACATTGGGATCGAACAACAATTCGCTGAAATTGCCCGCCTGGACTACGGAGCCATTCACTCTGGTCTCTACCCGTCCTTGTTTCCAGTCAAAGCCGGCCGCGATCGCGGGACCTAACGGCGCAAAGGTATCGCACCCTTTGGCCCGCCACCATTGCAGATCATTTTTCTGCCATGCGCGCTCGCTTATGTCGTTACCGCAGGTGAATCCGAAGATACAGCGAGCGGCATCCGGGACCGATACCCGACGGGCGATCTTTCCAATCACCGCAACCAGCTCACCTTCGTAATGAACATTGCTAGCACCGGGGGGAATTCTGATTTCTCCTCCGGTTTGAAGCAACGCCGAAACCGGAACCACAAAAATTTCCGGATTTTTAGGCGTTGGCCGGCTTTGGCCTTCCAGATGACTCTGGTAGTTCAGTCCGACCGCGAGCACTTTCGAGGGTTCGCAAGGCCACAGCAGCTCAACGTCGCCGGTCTCCACGGAGCGCCCCGTGCGCACCGCAGCCGCTTCCTGAAAAGGTACTCCATTTATTTCCTGGATCCTTTCCCCTTCGAGGATTCCATACGAAACTTTCTGCCCGTCCTGATAGCGGACATATTTCAATTGCATAACAGCTCTCCCTTCTGCAACCTTTCTAAAGTCCTGAGCCATTCCGGAAATAGTGCGCGAATTGTCTCGGGATTTTGCACAAAACTCAACACCAGATGGTTGGGATTCATATCATAGAAATATCCCGGGTGGATTAGCAAACCATTCTCCTGCAGAATCGTTTCCGCTGCCTTCTCTTCATCCAGCGCACCTAGTTGCACCGTGACGTAGAATCCCCCATCCGGCTTTATGTAGCTGCAGTCTTTTGAACGTGCAAGAAGCAAATTCGCGGTGCTCCAGCATTCGCGGATTCGTTGCGTAAATTCAAGGCGGATCTCCCGTCCGCGCCGAAATATCTCCGGCGCCGAGGCTTGAACGATCTCGTTGACCGGAAGAAATGTGTCGGAAATAAGCTCCAGGGCGCGCAGGGCCTGTCGCACTCTGTCCTGATCCCCCGAAACGGCCATCCATCCGAATTTCATTCCAGGCAGGGCAAACATCTTTGAGAAACCATTGAGCGTAAATACGAGAGGCACTTCGAAGCCGGCAGGACGCGGCAGAGTTTCACGCCGGAACAGAAACTCGCTGAACACTTCATCGCTGATAATCGCGAGGTCGTGGCGACGCGCTATTTCGGCTAATCCCGCGATCTCCTCCGGCGAAGCAACGTGGCCGGTAGGGTTATGAGGAGAAATCAAAACGAGTGCCCGTGTCCTTGTGGATATGCACGCTTCCAAATGATCAATATCGATACTCCAGTTTTGCGACTCCTGGAGCCGGTAGGGAATCAACTTCACTCCGCTCAACAACGCGATGTAGTCGAAAAGCGGATAGGATGGACAGGGGCATAGGACCTCGTCCCCTTCGTCTGCCAGAAGCTTAAAGCAGTACCAATAAGAGATGCTGGTTCCGGGAGTAATGAGAACACAATCGGAGCTGATGTTGTGGCCTGTGCTCCGATAGTAGTCGGAAACAGCTTCGCGCGCCGGCCGCTGACCGAATGAGTCCGGGCGATAAATCCGGCATTGACGCGATCCGTAAACGAGGATTTCTTCCAGAAGATCCTGAGGGAAAATAAATCCGTGTTCGTTGATATTGCCGGAAATGAGATCCTGAACGGTTCGCCCATGCGTTTTCAACTCAGCGAGAATTTGATACAGGACGTTGGATTCCCCGTGTAGCTTTGTCGCGATTCTCGAAAACATTTTGGACCGGTGGAAGATGGTGAGTTTTTCTGAAAAAGCTCTGGGCAGTAATTCTATTCTCCCCAGTGCCCATAATTGACCTGGATGAAGCGTTTCCATTTTTTGGGAACTTCTGCTTCGGGAAAGATTGCCGCAACCGGACAGACGGGTACGCAGGCGCCGCAGTCGATGCATTCGTCCGGATTAATGTACAACTGCACTGCATCGGCAAAGTCAGCTTCGTCCTTCCGGGGGTGGATACAATCCACGGGGCACACCTCTATGCATGTCGCGTCTTTCACATGAATGCAAGGTTCCGTAATGATGTACGTCATGGCATTGCTCCTCCCCAATCCGGCTTTAATTCTAGTCACGCAGATGGAATTATTGCAAGGAAGACGAAAATGGGGACGCTCCACTTTTTGCCTGTTTCGGTGTCGATTAGGTCGATGCTGGCCGGTGGGAATCGGGGAGCGTCCGATGCGCCGGGATAAACCGGCATGAAGTAGGGAATGAAAGAGTCTCACAGGAAAGGAGTAGCGAACCATCCTGACCTCGAGTCTTGGGCGGGCCGTCGTGAGGCGGCACGCC